>Ga0066636_10000080_pt1 | contig 42023 bp, 37 predicted proteins | sample CryGeyCG2014_080_2_FD_62736 | JGI IMG/M metagenome (GOLD analysis project Ga0066636, IMG submission 62736) | Groundwater microbial communities from aquifer - Crystal Geyser CG07_land_8/20/14_0.80 | ecosystem: Environmental > Aquatic > Deep subsurface > Groundwater | place: USA: Utah: Grand...
CCATTTGAGGAGACGATCGAATAGCAGAGTGCACGTTATCAATAGTCATTTTTCAAATCCTGTTTTGAGGTGGTAAAGATGGTAGTTGACAAAATCTTCATAGCAGGCACTGAGACACAGAGAATAAAATAGATAAAAAATCTCAGTGTCTTGGTATCTGGTATGTTATTATATTTAAATTGCAAATTGCAAATTGGAAAGTGCAAATTGCAAATTTTATTTTGCCAATTTTCATTTTTCAATTATTTCACACGTTCTTTGGAAGATAGGCTGGAGACAAGGAAAAAAAAGATAAAATAAAAAATCTCCGTGGTTCAAAAATGCTACTTGCACGAGTCCGCTAATTAATTTCAATTCGTGTTTATTCGTGGTTTATCTTTAAAGAGCCGTCTGGAAAGACTTCAGCTACAAATTCTGCTTGAATCGAATTTGCAATCGCTTCCACCTCTGAATATCCTACGCGTCTAAAGTTATTGTAAAAAATAAATACTGCATCATATTTTTTATCAAAACGAGAATCGAATTGTTTCTTGAAATTATCGAGAGTAAAAAAACCTCCTTCATAAAGATAAATTTTTTTAACACATGGCAATTTCTTTAAAATATTCTCAACCTGTGGCTGACCGATTACATCAATCTCTATTTTCTCTGAAAATTCTTTAAGCAAATCTGCAGTCAACTCCACCTGCCACATTCGATTTGATCGTAGAAATAAAATCTTCTTCATCGAAGACAGCTCAAATTTATTTACATCTTCTGACAATTTCGATTTGAAAGAAAATTCTTTCTGACACTTCAAGCCTTCATCGTAACATTTAAGAACATATCTGAAATTTTCCTCGATCTCATTTTTTGAATAATTTGGATACGAGACCACAGAAAAGTTTCCGCCGTCAAATTTAGACCAATCCTGCTCAAGGAGATACCCCATCCGCTTTACTCGTTCAAAATACGGAGAACCAGGAAGCGGAGTATTAATAGAGACTTGAATATCGGTCAGCAAGCCTTCTCCAACCAGTCTCTGAATTAATTCTCCGGTCTTTCTGTCACCGTCTTTTGAAGAACCCATACCTCCAATAGTAAATGTAGCGTAAACCTTCATTCCAATCTCGCGCGCGACTTTAAGATTCTCCTCGAGCTTATCCAATCTGTTCTTTGGGCCGATCCTCATGCCAATCGCACCCATTGGGTCAGCAGTTTCGACTCCGACCCGTATCTTGTAATACCCAGCGCTCTTCATCGCCTCGAGCATCTCTCTATCAAGCGTCCAGTGTCCGCACATCGCGTTGTATTTCAAATTATCCAAGCCGGCTTTTTTAATTGCAGAGGTCAACTCCATTACAAAATTTTTATCGGCATTATGCATCTCTTCATCGAAAAATACGCCTTCCATCTCAGGATACTTATTCTTCAACAATTTAATCTCTTCGACTACACTTTCAACTCGACGAATTCTATGACTGGATTTTCCGTAGTATAAATTTTGCGCAACGCAAAAAAGACACATTAGAGGGCATCCTCGAGAAGCATACATCTGTATCTCAAGATATTCGCAATTGGGCTCGCCTGGCGTAGCATAATCGATTCTTCTGACATCTTCATCTTCAGGAAAAGGAAGTAATTTTACATCGAGAAGTTCGCGGCGTTGATTAGGATAAAGTCCTCGAATTGAATCCAAAGATTTATCGAGCAAAATATCGAGAACAGTAAATTCATACTCTCCCTGACAAGCAAAATCCACGCCTCTGGATAGCAGGTCTTCCGGATACGCAGTTGCATGCTGACCGCAAAAAACAATTTTCGTTCCGAATTTTTCTTTCGACCATAACGCAAGAGAAATATCCTCCTCCAAAGTTCTAGTGGAAGGCTCCATAACAATGTAATTGGGTTCCAAAAGAGCAATGCGTTCTTTGTATTGTTCGAGGTTAAATTTCTCGAGACAGCCGTCTATAAATTTGACGTGATGTTCTGTATCCCGTTTCAGCAAACTCGATAAGTATGCAAGCTCCCATGGATAATAGGTAAAAAGGTCTTTTGCATTCTTTACGCCTTGAGACCATCGGCTGGGAGAATGCATAATGTAATAACCTCTAGAATCAATTCCAACTGAATTTGCAATGACAACGCGCTTATTCTGCATTTAGTTCAATCGATATCTTGTTTCATGAGAATTTCGCCGGGCTCGGCATTTCGCTTAATTCGTTTGCCGCAAATTTCATAAATATTGTTAGCAGAAATTCCTCCATCAAAAATCGGTCTCAAAAATTTCAAGTGCTCACGCGTAATGCATTCACCTTTTTTTATTGCTTTGCGCAAAACGATTCCACGTCTTGTTTTGTTGCAAAGTTCTAATTCTTCATCGCACGGTCTCTTGGCGCCATCTCCGAGAGCAATTTCCGTTTCGCGAATATGCTCCACCATTTTTTTGAATTCAATCGGATCCAGCGAATCAGCATGGTCAGGACCGGGAAGTTTTTTATCAATGGTAAAATGTTTTTCAATCACAAGTGCGCCTGCGGCAACAGCCATAATAGCCGCAGAATCGCCGCGAGTATGATCAGAAAATCCAACAGGCAGATTAAAAAGTGTTTCAAGAGTTCTGATCGCACGCAAATTCATGAGATGATGAGGTGTCGGATACAAAGAAACGCAATGAAGAAGAATCAAATCTTCGGTACCGGCACAAGTCAATACCTCGACGGCTTTTGCCACTTCATCGGAATTAGAAAGTCCGGTTGAGAGAATTACAGGACGATGGACAGTAGCAACATCTTCGAGAAGCGCGTAATTAGTGATGTCCATCGATGCAATCTTTAGGAAAGCGGCGTCAGTGTCATCGAGTATGCGCACCCATTCTGAATCGAAAGGAGTAGATCCGAAAAGAATGCGGCGCATTCGAGCGCGCTCTGCAATGGCTGCATAGGCTTCAGGAGGCAAGTACGCCTTTTCAAAAAGATCGCGGTAATCCACGGTGTGGTGCAGGAGTTCATCAGGAGTAAACGATTGAAACTTTATTGCAGACGCTCCAGCTTCCGCCGCGGCATCAACAAGTTCAAGTGCGAGTTGTAAAGAGCCGTTGTGATTGAATCCAGCTTCCGCAATAACAAAAACAGGCTCATTCATTCCAACCTTACGATCTTCGATTGTAATAACCTTATCCATAAGAAATATGATAGCGCATTTGCAATGATGTCGCTATGAAAGTTATCTAAAAGCGTTCCTTAAAATTTATATTTCTTTTAAAGTGAAATAAAAAAGTCGGCAATGAGTAAGATGAACCTTTTTTTACTTCAAAAACATACTTTTGAACTGAATCATAATTTCCTGCAATATTTCTAATCAATGTATCAGAAAAACCTTTTCTAGGATTAATTACCCACAATTCATTATGAGATATTAAATTTTCAATAAATTCTGTGTCAGACTTATCTAAAGCAATACTGGATTTCTTATCATATCGCAGATGTGGGTCGCGACATAGCGGAAGTTCGGCGCGCCGGCCTCGTCGCGCGGGATGCCGGCGCGGTCTCGGTCATCGCGGAAGTGGTAGGAGTTCTGGAATAACACCGAGGCAAGATCCTACTTATCATTCACCCTTAGGGTGAATAAAAACTATTGACAAACCAAGTCGCGGCAAGTAAGGTTTAAGGGTGAGGTACCCGATTTGCACGTTGAATTTGCCAACAAGACGCTTCGCGAGTTCTACGAAGACTGGAAGAAAGTCCGTCGGAAGTGGGGTAATGTTGTCGCTCGAAAATACGTCGAGAGGATCAATATCATCAAGTCCGTTCGTGATTTCGAGGAACTTCAGCTACTTCCAGGCTTGGGCGTGCATAAGTTGATCGGCGATCGGAAGGGATCATGGGCAATGAAGTTGACCGGACAGCACAGATTGATCTTTTCGATTCAGCAGGAGCAGTTTGAGATCGTGCTGGTTGAGGAGGTGAGCAAACACTATGACGGCTAGAGTTCAGGTTCAATCGAACCTTCCTGTTCCTCCGGGAGAGTATCTCCATGAGGTTCTCGATGAGATGGGAATGAGCCAGGCGGAGCTGAGCCGCCGTATTGGTCGTCCAATTCAGATGATCAACGAGATCATCAAGGGAGAAAAAGCTATTACGCCTGAGACGGCGATTCAGCTCGCTCAGGTTCTCGTGGTTCCGGCTCATGTTTGGACGGGGCTTGAGATGGAATACGAGCTTACAAAAGCGAAAATCCAATATGAACAAGATCTAGCCAAGGAGGAATCTGCCGCTCAGCGCTTTCCGTTTCGAGAGCTTATCAAAGACGGTTGGGTAAAATCGGTTCGAAAGATGTCGGCTAAGGTCGAGGAGCTCCGAAGGTTCTATGGTGTGTCTTCACTGACTCGCCTGGAATATGTGGATCGACTTGAGCCCGCTTTTCGTAAGAGTTCCGCTTTTCAAAGCATCCCTGGGGCTCTCGCGGCGTGGATTCGCGCCGGGGAACTACGGGCCCGCACGCGTCAAACGCCCGCCTTTGATAAGAATAAACTTCAGAGCGCCCTCTCCGATATTCGGCGCCTGTCTCGTTCCGAGCCGTCAGTGTTCGTTCCACGCATTCAGGACATTTTGTCGTCATGCGGGGTTGCCTTTGTCTTCCAGCGCCACTTCAAGGAGACGTATGTCCAAGGCGCCACCTTCTGGCTGACCTCAGACAAGGTAGCGGTTCTTCTCAGCAATCGAGGTAAGTGTGCTGACATCTTCTTCTTCAGCCTTTTCCATGAACTCGGCCATGTGCTCCTGCATGGAAAGCGTGACGTGTTTGTGCGCGAGGTCGACGGAGATAGCAATCCCTTGGAAAAAGAGGCCGATGCGTTTGCCCGGGATCAGTTAATTTCGAGGAACGCGCTAGCTCGCTTTCGTGCACAGTGTTCGGACAAGTATTTCAGCGCCGAAGCGATTGAGGACTTTGCTGTGGGTATCGGAGTATCCGCCGACATCATAATAGGCCGTCTTCAGCGAGAAGACTTGGTAGGGCCCGAGCATCTCGCTCGCCTACGGAAAAAGATCAGTGATGAACTTCTCGAGAAAGGAGGTGACGAAAATGGCCAATTACAACCGCAATAGCGGAAAGAACTGGGCGCCATCTGACGAGACTCAGCTGGTTCGCTACGCGAGGCAGAACACGCCTACGCGCGTAATCGGACTGAAGCTCGGAAGAACAGAGGATGCCGTGAGATCTAAGGCTTCAGACCTCGGAATCTCACTTAAACCGACTAACCAAAGTCCTCGCGGATAGCGGTCTGGCACCCCGGGTGGGCACGGTTACATTCCGTGTCCACCCACAATGTATAGCGTGAGGTTGTCCCATTCAAGAGGTTCTTCGGGGCCGCCATGAGAAAATCTGATTTGTTTATCTGTCGGGAATAAATCCTAATAATTTATTCCTGCTCATTCTATCACAGTACGAATCCTGAATGCGGCCTGCAGATACCACGTATAGTGGCCGATCTTGTATTTCTATCAGCAGACGATTAAGCTGTGTACCTACGAGTCCTATGACGAAAATAAAAATACCAAGTAGTGCGATGCCAATTTTAAAATTCAGTATCGCATAAGTTGTTACAGCACACATAAGTATTCCAAAAAATAATGTTACGGCGCCGATAATACATATCCAAAGATAAATAAACCATAAATTATAATTTGTAAGCAATTCAAGATTGAGTTTTATAAGTTTCGAAAAACGATATCGGCTCGGCCCTACTCTATGCTCCACTTCGACCTCTTTTATCCTGCCTCCTGCCCATCCAACCAGTTCAGGCAGGAAACGACATTTTTCTCTGCTTTGCATTACAGCTTCAATTACCCAACGCTTGTAAGCAACATTATTACATCCAAAGTCATTCCTCATAACTTTCGATATCTTTCGCATAATTTTATTCAACAAAAGAGAAGGCAATTGTCTAAAGATTAAGGAATCATTCCTGGTTCTTCTTCTGCCTGCAACGATATCTACATCATTCTCCAATTTTTCTATAAAAACAGGTATACAGTCATGAGGAATCTGCAAATCGTCATCCATAGTCATTATTATTCTGCCACGAGCCAATTCTAATCCCAAAGTCATAGCAGGATGCTGTCCAAAATTTTTAGAGAGACCATAAGCTCGAAATCTTTGATCATCTTTTGCCCAGGATTCAATAATTTTCCATGAATTATCGATAGAACCGTCGTCAATTAAAATAATCTCCCAGTCATTCTTTAATGGTTCTATAACTTTCAATAAACTTTTTTTCCATTCTTCGAGGTGCAAAGAAGCATTATAAACAGGAACAACAAAAGAAATATCACATTCATTCATATACTTTTTTCCTAAAAGGGTGTCTATGAAAAATAACATCAGATTTAGTAGGACTACCGCCAAATCTGTTCCAAACTCTTTGAACAGAAATAGTACTCGCCGATGTCCTGATTACAACTTCTTTAGCTCCCTTTTCAAAAAGTTTTTTTAGCATCTCGGCCAGCATGTAGGAATACACACCCTGAGATCGATATTCAGGAATAACAGCATTCAATTCAATTCTGCCGATTGTAAAACCGCACATCCTCTCAATGTGAGCAGTTATCATACCTAACGGTTTGTTTAGGTGATTTCGAGCTACAAGAGCAATACCATCTTTACAGCGTCTCAAAGTTCGTTCTGCCCATTCCTTGTAAAATAAATGCGCTTGTGGCAAAAGCATCGGATCGGTTGTAAAGCGAGTTCTTATGAATCTCGAATCCGACAAAAGTTTTCCTGTCAAATCCGAAAGTATTTTGATTTCATCCGTTCGCGGCGAAGATATAGTAAATTGAGCCGGAAAAACTTCAGGTGAATGTTCAAAAGAATATTCAACAGATTGATCTGCAAAAAACCAACCCTTTTTTTGAAACTCAATAATCATTGATGCAATGCCAGCAGGTATTCGAATACTTATATGTCCATTATCCGGAAGAATTTTGTGTATTTCATTTAACAATGTTTCAAAATCATCTGATTCATCAGATTCCAATGCAATGTCAATATGAAATCTTTTTAATCCGAAAATTCTACTCTCGAAATTTATCTCTTTCTTATGAAGTAATGCTGCATATTTTTTTTCGGCAGCTAAATAAAATTCTCCATCTTTACGCCATAATAATTCCTGCCATCGTTCCTTTTTTTGTTTAGAAATACCAAGTAGTTTTTTACGTTCAATTTTTCTAAGTAGCATATTTCACTTCTCCAAAAGTTATCATACAATTCATTTATGACAGATTCATTCAATATTTTATATGCAGTAAAGAAACATTCGATTTATGTAGTAATTCTTCTTATTGCACTTTTAAGAATTGCCGGACCTATTGGAAAAGAACTCTGGCTTGACGAACTTCATTCCTCTTTAGTTTGTTCTCTCAGCATAAAAGATATTGTCCAACCAGGAGAACTTGGAGGCTATACTCCTCTTTATTTTATTTTCTCAAAACCATTTTCAGAAATGAATAACGACTTTGTCGCAAGATTGCCTTCTCTGTTCTTCGGGCTGATATCTCTATATGTTATCGTTCTGATATATCGAAATCTCTTCTCTAAAGCTTTTCTAATACCATTGCTTCTGGCAGGAATTAATCCCGCTTTGCTTGTCTTCTCATCTTATCATCGAATGTATTCACTCTATACATTATGCGCGTCCTTAATGCTCTACTTCTGGCTTTCATCTAAAAAAAATTCACTGTTATGGACAGTAATATTTTCCGCTGCAACATGTTTAACCTTTCCGAATGGAATCTTTTACGTCTTAACGCTTCTGCTTCTCTCTATAATATCCAATAACAAAGAACGAATTATTAAATCTATTCCATCAGCAATTATTGCCTTGTCTCTGACATTTTTATATTCCTTCAACGGATTGAATAAATTATCAGAGGAACTTTCAATAAGCACTGTAAACCGTTTTCCATTTATTACATCCGTGAGTTGGTTATCTTTAATAAAATTTTATATGAGCGGGCCCATAGGTTTTATGCATCCTGTTTTACGTATTTTTGCCGTAGTTTTGGCAATAATAGGTGTTACAGCGATATTTTACTCTCTCTTCAAATTTGCAAAAGGTAATTCCAATTTATCTACCCTAATCGTATTTTTACTGTTACCTCCGCTGTTTGAATTCGCATTCAGATTAATTGACATCTCAATGTTTCAATATAAGTCTTACTTACCTTCATCTTTAGCAATCATACTTCTCGTCTCTGTAATGTGCGAAAATATTATAAACGGACGTTACAAAATCTACGGTTATTTTTTACTTGTGATCCTAATTACTTTAAGTTTAATTATTGATCTAACTTGGATTGATCCTTCAAAACCTTTTTCTATGAAGGAACCGAGAAATGACCGGTATTTATCTTTACTACAGAAACTTGAACAGCCGATATTTCCGTATGAAAACGAAGGAAAACTTGTTCCCGTTGTTTTGAGCGGTGCCGAACCTGTGCTTGTCGCCATGAGATATTCCCCTCATTTGCAAAGAATCCTGTTTGCTCCAACTGATCCTTTGACAAAAGTATCGATTCCCGGCAATTACCGTGAAATGTTCTTCCAAAAAATAAAAGAATCGGAAATCAAAATAATTAAGAACGACGAAATTCCAGCTCAAGCATTCTGGATAGGCGATAATATTCCAAACTCAGCTGTGCTCGTGACAAAATCTAAAGCAGGAATTCCTCTCTTCTATATTTCAAATGCTGATCAAAAAGAGATAGAATCTCGAAGTAATGAAAGTATTACTCAATAAAAATCGAATTCGTGATGTTGTTCTTTGCTTCATATTATCAATCACTTTCTCCTGCGGCACGAATCCGTATCCGGCCGGCAATGCCGATGAGCATGTCTATTACACAAGCTACGCCGAGGATCCAAAACATCTCGATCCTGCTGTCTCTTACTATGAGCACGAGGCCGCAATTATCGATAACATCTACGAAACGCTGTATCAATATAATTATCTCAAACGGCCTTTCCAGCTTGAGCCGGCACTGGCAGAAACATTTCCGATTGTGACTGTCAAAAATAATTCGGATACCAGCGAACCGACTGTCGTTTACTCAATAAAAATCAAAAAGGGAATTCTATTTCACGATGATCCTTCGCTTCCGTTTTCAGAAAAGCATCATATCAATACTAGAGAGGTCATCGCCGAGGATTTCGTGAATGCATTCAAACGGCTTAGTGACCCCAAAATTTCCTGCCCCGTACGTCCTATATTCGCAAGCATCATAAAAGGATTCGATGAATTCACTGAAGCAAACAAGAAACTCAATAAAACAAATTACGATATTTCGATATCAGGAGTCAAAGCTCTGGACAACCTCACACTTGAAATAACTCTTACTCATCCTTATCCTCAACTTCAGTACTGGCTCGCAATGCACTTCACAAGTCCGATTCCTCGTGAAGCGATCGAATATTATAGAGTAGAAGGAAGGCCAACGCTGGACGATCATCCAATAGGCACAGGACCGTATAAACTCAAAACGTGGGAGAAAAGACTCCGCATAGTTCTCGAAAAAAATCCGTTATTCCGCACCGAATATTATCCGGACACAGGCGAGGCGAACGATTTAAAAGATGGGCTTCTCGATTCCAAAGGTTCAAAACTTCCTCTGCTCGACAAGATATACATGGCTTATGAAGTTGAAGCTATACCGCGCTGGCGAAAGTTTCTTCAAGGCTGGTACGACGGCACAGGGCTTTCACGCGAGGTATTCGACCGAGTCGTAACCGAACAGCGCGGATTGTCCGAAGAGATGGAAAAGAAAGGAATGAAACTCGTAAGAATGGTCGAGCCCAGCATCTTCTATTTCGCGTTCAACATGAACGATCCCATCGTTGGAGGAGGAAGTGAACGCGCAAAAAAATTGCGGCAGGCATTATCACTCTCTTATGATGTTCCCGCATTTCTTCGAATATTAATGAACGGCAGAGGCGAGCCGAGCAATGAAATAATTCCACCTGGAATTTTTGGACACAAGGGCGATACATCTCCATACATGGGACCGAACAGAGAAAAAGCAAAAAAGCTTCTCGAAGAGGCAGGATATCCTTACGGAATCGATCCTAAAACAAATCGTCCGCTTGTAATAACATTCGACAACAACCTTAACAATGCCTCAGATCGTCCAATGCTCCAATTCATAATCGATCAGTTCTCATCGATCGGAATTCATATCGAGCCGCGCACTACTGATTTGAACACATACAGAACAAAGATTAGAGAAGGAAATTACCAACTGATAATGTCAGGCTGGAACCTCGATTATCCTGATCCGGAAAATGTTCTCTTTCTTCTGGAAGGCTCTCAAGCAACAATTCCGTTCGGAGGAGAGAACAATGCAAATTTCAGAAATCCTGAATACGACCGTTTATACAAAGAGATGGCGCGCATGGAAAACACAGAAGAACGCGAGAGAATAATCCACAACATGATCGATATATTGCGGGAAGACTGTCCATGGATACCGATCTTTTTCCGAGAATCATACACAATGACTCATTCATGGGTAAAAAATTTCAAACCCGCGCCTTTTATGAATAATGTATTGAAGTATAGAGACATCGATCCTACTGCCCGCGAAAAGTATCGAGAAGCTGAATCGAAACCAATCTACTATCCGCTCTTCCTAATCGCAATTCTTTTATTACTCGGAACTGTAATCGGAATACGATCGCTTAAAAGAAAAGAATCATGAACACTTCCGCATATCTTATTCGAAGAATCATATACGCAGTTCCTGTTTTATTTGGAGTGGCAGTAATCATATTTTTCCTCTTCTTCGTATATGCGGGCGGCGCGGAAAATATTGCGCGGCAGGTTCTTGGCCCAAAAGCTCCGCGCGAAGCCATATTCGAATGGATTGAAAACAAAGGTCTGAACAAGCCTTTGTGGTTCAATCAGAAAGCAGAAGGTCCAAACAAACTCAAAGATACATTATTCTATGATCACATGAAATCGCTCTTCACATTTAACTTCGGAAAATCTTGGCAAGACGACAGAGACATATTCGGCAAAATCATAGAACGAGCTCCGGCGTCTCTGGCAATCGCAATACCCGAATTCATTCTTTCATTTTTTATTGCTATCATATTCTCTCTCTATTTTGCTTTCTTTCGAGGAACAGCAATAGACCGCATCGGCACAATAATCTGCGTTGCTATGATGTCCATTTCAATTCTGATTTATATCATCGCAGGTCAATTGATATTCGCTATCATATTTAAATGGTTTCCAGTATCCGGATTTGCTCCGTTTCCGCTTGGGTTTAGGTTTCTTCCGCTTCCTATACTTGTCGGAGTTCTCGCAGGGTTCGGAGGCTCGGTCAGATTCGGACGAACAATAATGCTGGAAGAGATAGGAAAGGAATATGTCCGAAGCGCAAGAGCTCGAGGAATTCCGGAAACTTCCATTCTTGGAAGACACGTTCTCCGCAATGCGCTGATTCCTCTTCTTACAAGCGCTATTCTTTCTCTGCCTCTGCTTGTTCTCGGTTCGCTCCTCATTGAAAATTTTTACGGAATTCCAGGACTCGGCTCGATGGGCATCGAATCTATTCAGGCTAATGACTTCATGGAACTGCGGGCATTAACGTTTCTGACAGCAATACTTTATCAAATCGGACTTATTCTTACCGATCTCTCTTACACATTCGTCGATCCCAGAGTGCGTCTGCGATGACGAATTTATTCGAAGTCTTCGGAAATTACAGAGGATTTGCAGAATCATTATTCGAATGCGCAATTGTTCTCGGATTATTTCTCGGAATTGTTATTCACTTTTGGCGCGACCGAATTTGGAAGGATCGGTTTAAGAAAATTTTTAAAAACCGAACAGCAAGATTCTCTTTCTATTTCCTGATGCTCTTTTCTTTCATCGCAATTCTCGATTCAATTGCGTTACCAATTTTTGAAATCAGAGGTGAAAAAAAAGTTTGGGTAGAGAATCGATCATTGCTTGAATTAATTTATAATCCCGAATTAGAAGAGACACTCTCCGCACCATTTTCAAAAACTACTTTCGAAGCGCGTCGCGCAACTATGCTGAAAAAATCGCATCCGCTTGGAACAAATCTCAACGGCCGAGATGTCCTTCTTCTTGGTCTGAAAGGATGCAGAACTGCTCTGATCATCGGAGGCTTGACAACTATAGTGGTAATTCCGCTCGGAATTCTTTTCGGCGTGCTTGCCGGTTATTTTGGTAAGAAAATCGATGCGATAATTACTTACGTCTTCTCAACGCTGGAAAGCATTCCCGAAATTCTTCTTTTGATATGCCTCATGAAACTGATGGGACAAGGTCTATTACAATTATCAGTAGCGCTGGGAATAACAACTTGGGTCGGGCTCTGCCGCGTGGTTCGCGGAGAAACAATGAAACTGCGTGAACTTCCTTATGTGCAGGCGGCAAAAGCGCTCGGCTCCGGAAATCTCAGTATCATCAGGCAACACATCATTCCTAATTTAATGCACATCGTCCTTATTGCATCGGTGCTACGGTTTTCAGGACTAGTGCTTTCTGAAGCAATATTGTCGTATCTCGGAATCGGAGTAGGACCTGAAACCGGCTCATGGGGCGCAATGATCGATCAAGGCAGAGACGACCTTGCACGGGATCCCGTAGTCTGGTGGAATATTTCCACCGCTGGAATATTTCTCTTCTCGCTGATTCTCTCGGCAAATATTTTTGGCGACAGAGTTAGAGACGTATTAGATCCGAGATTGAAAGGAATGAAGGAATGACACTTCTTTCAGTAGAAAATCTAAGTGTAATCTTCGAGACAGAACAAGGAATAGCAAGAGCTGTTGACGGAATAAATCTCTTTATTGAAGAGAGCGAAACAGTCGGACTGGTCGGAGAATCAGGCTGTGGAAAGACTGTCACAGGTCTTTCTATTCTAAGGCTTATTCCGAATCCGCCGGGAAGAATCGAAGGCGGAAAGATAATTTTCAAAGATGAAAATCTGCTGAATATTCCGACTCAAAAATTTTCACATTATAGAGGAAAAAAAATAGGAATGATTTTTCAAGATCCTACTGTCTCATTGAATCCTGTTCTCTCAATCAAGGAACATCTTGTCGAGACAGTGAAACTCCACAAAAAAGTTTCAGGTCAATCTGCTATAAACGAATCTGTAAGACTTCTGGAAGAAGCAGGAATTTCCGATGCACAAAAGAAACTTAACTCATATCCATTTCAATTATCAGGCGGCGAAAAACAGAGAGTAATGATCGCTCTTAGTCTTGCAGGTGAACCGGAACTATTGATAGCCGACGAGCCGACAACTTCACTCGATGTCACGATTCAAGCTCAAATATTAAATTCAATCGACAGAATTCAAAAAGCAAGAGGCATGGCAATGCTTTTGATAACGCACGATCTTGGAGTTATTTCCAAACGAACAAAACGAAGTTATGTAATGTATGCCGGCAAAATAGTCGAGGAAGCTCCAACAAAAGAATTATTGTCGAATCCAAATCATCCTTATACAAAAGCGCTTATCAACGCTCTGCCGTCTCGAAAACGCCGCGGAAAAAAACTCGAGAATATTTCAGGCGCAGTGCCGGCTCCAATAGACTTTCCAAAGGGTTGCAGATTCAATCCACGCTGTCCGATTGCGATAGAAAAATGCAAAATCGAAGAACCCTCTCTCATTGAAATTACATCCAACCATAAAACTGCATGCCACTTATGCGGGAGTCGAAATGAATAATTTATTGGAAGTAAAAAATCTTTGCGTCACATATCCAATCTTTGGAGGAGTTCTGAAGAAAAAAATTGGAGAGGTTCGGGCTGTCGACAAACTCTCGTTTGAAATAAAAAAAGGAGAAGCTGTGGGGCTGGTTGGAGAATCAGGAAGTGGAAAAACAACAACTGCGCTTAGTTGCCTTGGTCTGATTCCAATGCAGGGAGAAATAATATGGGAAGGCATTTCGATTGAGACAATGCAAATCAAAATGAGAAAAGAACTATCACGGCGTATGCAAATAGTCTTTCAGGACCCTTACTCTTCACTCGACCCGAGAATGAACGTATATGATATTGTCACTGAAGGATTGAGAGCTCATAGAATAGGAGGAAGGGAAGATAGGCGTAAAAAAGCCGAAGAACTGCTGGATAAAGTGAGGCTTACCAAAGACAGTCTTGATAAATATCCTCATGAATTCTCAGGCGGTCAGCGCCAACGCATAGCTATAGCTCGAGCATTAGCTCTGGAACCAAAATTTATCTTTTTGGATGAAGCCGTGTCCTCGCTGGATTTGCTTATACAAGCTCAAATATTGAATCTTTTGTATGAATTACGGGCAGAACTGAATCTGACATATCTTTTTATCACTCATGATTTGAGTATTGTCGAATATTTATGCGACAGAGTCATAGTAATGAAGGGAGGAAAAAAGGAAGAAGAAGGAAATATAGAGAAAATTTTTGACTCTCCTGAAACTGAATATACTGCTAAACTTTTAGAAGCAAGGTATGCGATTTAAAAACTCAGCTGTGGAAAAAAAAATAAAAAAATCTTGAACGCGTTTTTTTTTCGGTTTTAGAGCTGTAATAAGGCATATTTTTTTTTCCACAAATTGTGAATTTATTTCCACGAAAACATAAAAAAATAATATAAAAAATTACTTGCTTACGAATTTTCAAAGACTATACTCACACTTAGGTCGAAGCCAATATAGCAATTGTGGATTCCCTGTTGATAAAAACAGGGAGAGTTTCTATCTTACACCATTCGATGACAAACGTCGGCCTAAAATCAGATAAATTTATTTTATCTGATTTAGCGTGGAATCAATATTGTAACTTATGTAATTACAGGGGTCTAAGTTTAATAAAAGAATTCAGATCCTTATAAAATCAAAAGCGATTTTTTGCCTTTGATAAACGCAGAAATGAACGTTTCATCCCGCTTAAAAAAACTGAATAAGCTGTGGAGTAATTAATTATGTCAATGGGGATGTGGAAAGTAATTGAATCAGATCTTAGAAAAAAAATAGACAGTGAATCTTACAACGGATGGTTTGGAAAAGTCGAAATTGAAGAACGAAAGAACACATTAATTTTATGGGTACCTTCACTTTTCCACAAGGATTGGATAGATGAACATTTTAAGGGCGAAATTAAAGATATTTCCGAAAAATATAACAGAGCTCCAATGGATGTCAGAGTGCTTTGCAAGCATGAAGGTGGAAGTGCAAAGGTAATTAAATCCAGTAAAAGCAGTACAAGATATAAAGCATCGTTAAGTTCGTCAGCTGACTTTTTAAATCCCTTGTATACTTTTGATTCATTTGTCGTAGGAACTTCAAATCAATTTGCTCATGCCGCATGTCAAGCAGTCGCAGAATCACCGAGCATGAAATACAACCCGCTCTTTCTATACGGCGGAGTCGGACTTGGAAAAACACATTTAATGCAGGCGGTCGGACATTATGTTTTGAGAAATGAACCCGGTTCAAAAGTAATTTACGTTTCTGCCGAACAATTTACAAATGAATTCATTAATTCAATACGAGATTCCAAAATGGATGCTTTCCAGAAAAAATTTCGAGAATGCGATTTGCTTCTTGTCGATGATGTTCAATTCATAGCAAACAAAGACAAATCGAGAGAAGAATTTTTTCATACTTTTACATCGCTGTACGAATCAAAACGTCAATTAGTAATTTCCTCAGACAGAACCCCTCAAGAAATTCCAATGCTTGAAGACAGATTAAAATCAAGACTGAGTTGTGGATTGATAACAGATATTCAGCCGCCGAATCTTGAAACACGTATTGCCATATTGAGAAAGAAAGCTGACGATGCCGACATCAACATACCGCAAGATTCCATAGAATTCATTGCTCAAAAGGTTAAGTCGAACATTAGAGATTTAGAAGGTGCATTAATGAGAGTAGGAGCGATGGCGACATTTACTAATCGTCCTATTAACATGACATTGACCGAAGAAGCGCTCCGAGATTTATTAGAAGTCCACAGAGAAGGAAGAACATCTGTTGATCAAATTCAAAAAGCAGTATCCGAATATTTCAAAGTGCTTCCTCAAGAATTGAAGAGTAAACGAAGAACTTCAGATGTGACATTGCCGAGACAAATTGCAATGTATATCTGTCGTGAGATGACAGGTCTTTCTCTGCCTGTAATAGGCATGGAATTCGGTGGAAGAGACCATACGACGGTTCTTCACTCATGTAAAAAAATAACTAATCTTGTTGAAAGAGACAGACATTTAAGAAATATCGTCAGCGAAATAAAGACGAATTTGAGGTAAATTTGAAATGTTATTGAATACATATTCAAGAACTGTGAAAAAGCAGTTGATATCAAAACAGTTTGTGCAAAAAAAGAATAACTATTCATACAGATGTTCATCAGTGTTACACAAATTAAATCTATGTAATTTTGAGAGTTCGAAAAGTTGTGAACATTTTCAACCGGTCTATTACGACTACAACTGTTTATTAATATATAAAAATATTAATAGTAATGAAAAAACGAAAGGTGATTTTTATGAATGCTAGTATCTCAAAAAATGATTTTATGAACGCATTGACAAAAGTAGCTTCTGCGTTGCCGTCAAGAGCGACGAGTATATATGCTCTTCAAAATATTTTACTTGAGTTTAAGGAAGGGGAAGGTGCTATACGCATTTCGGCAACAGATCTTGAAGTTTCTAGTGTTGTTGATTCTCCGGCAACGGTGCAAGAGGAAGGCTCTTTAGCTGTAATCGGAAGTAAATTAATTGAATCAATTCGGGAACTTCCTGACGATGAAATTATTCTTTCGAGTTCAGAAAAAAATGTTTTGAATTTAAAATCAGGAAAAACAAGGTTTAATCTCAGAGGAGTTTCCAGAGAAGAGTATCCTACTCTTCCTGTTTTAACCGGTGAGAAGAGTTTCAAGGTAAGTTCAAAGGTTTTGAAAGAAGCAATTAAGAAAACAATTATTGCTGTGTCAGTAAATGAAGCACGAACTTTTCTAACAGGAGCTTATTTTACAATAGTCGACAAAAAAATAAGACTTGTATCCACTGATGGACACAGATTAGCTCTTTCTGATATTACTGCAGGTGAAATAGGAAAAGAGAAGAAAAATGTTTCTGTTATAATTCCTGCGAGAATTCTTTTAATTGCGGCCGCCGCATTTGAACCTGATGAAAAAATAACTATTAGTCTTAGTGAAACGCATGTTGTATTTTCAGGAGAAACAGGGCGGTTTAGCGGAAGACTTATTGTGGAAAAATTTCCTGATTATCAAAAGATAATTCCTAAAAAATTCGAGACAAGCATTAAAATTAATAGACAAGTATTATTAGATACTCTTCGCAGAGTCTCTGTTTATTCAACTGGAGAGATGACTCCGGTTTCATTTAATGTTAAGAGTGGTAAAATTTTTCTACATGCGGAATCCCCTGAATTTGGTGACGCTCAGGATGAAATAGAAGCAGAAGTGAAAGGTCCTGCGATTGAAATTAATTTTAATTCTAAATTTATTCAGGATGTATTGAAAGTTTTGACTGGTGATGAGCTTAATATTGAAATGAGTTCAAAGATTGCGCCTGCTTTATTTAAGACAGATAATGACAAGGAATATATTTATATTTTGATGCCGCTTCGCGGCTGATTCGGCTTCTATGGATCATAGATGCCGATAACTCAATTAAGACTTGCCCGATTTAGAAATCACTTTGAATCAATTTTTGAAGTTGGAAATGCAGATACAATTTTTTTAAATGGACCGAACGGAGCTGGAAAAACCAGTGTATTAGAAGCTCTTCATTTATGTGCTACGGGAATTGGAATGCGTTCCAGGCGCGATAAAGAATTAATGATGTTTGATAAAGAGGGCTATCGTATAGATTTTTCGTTTGATGATGGAAGAAACTTTTCTTTGAAATATTTACAAAAAGATGGAAGAACAGCTTTTCATGATGACGTTGAATTTTCAAAATGGCTTGAGCTTATAGGCATTTTAAGAATGACTTGTTTGAAACCGGATGATATTGAATTGATCGAAGGGGCTCCGGCAGTTAGAAGAAGATTCTTGGATATTTTGCTTTCTCAAATGGATAAAAAATATTTTTCTGCTCTTTGCAGATATCGTAGGGCTTTAAAACAGGCATATCGAGCTGAACGAAACAATCATCTAAAACTTGCCGGTTCGTTTTCACAACTCATGATTGAAGATATGCCTTACATTTTTTTGAAAAGAGATTGGGTCGTGAAGAAATTGTCAGAAATAATATCATTGATTGCTTTGAAGAAATTTTCAGACATGACTATTGAATTGGAATACAAGCCCGCTATTCCTTCTCTGCAAGTGCCGGTTGACTGGAATAAAATTTCGGAAACTTGTCTGAAAGAAAATATGGAGTTTGAAAATGCAGGTGTATTTCATAGATATGGACCGCTTCGAGATGAAGTGATTTTAAAATTCAACGGCATCAAATTCAGACAATTTGGTTCTCAAGGTCAAAAGAGAATTGGAGCTATACTATTGAAGATTGCAGAGTCATCAATTTTATCTGAGGGTTATGGACATGTGATATTGGTGGACGATGTATTTGGAGAGCTTGATTCTGTCACAAGGGATTTTTTACTTGAACTGCTGAAGAATTCTAAAGGACAGGTATGGATAGCCGGCACCGAAACCGAAATATTCGAGAATAGATGGCAGAATTGGCGTAAGTTTGAACTGAAAAGCGGTAGAATCGAAAAAATTACGAATAGCGGAATTATTTCGTGATAAAGTTTAAAATAAAGATGAAAAAAAATAATTTGGGTAAATTGCAAAATAATTATAAACTATTATTCACATAAAGAAATGATTTCAATTTGGAGGATTTCATGAAGACAAGGATAAAAGAATTAAGGGCATTGGAGATTTTGGATTCAAGAGGCAATCCAACCGTCAGAGTTATATGCATATTAGATAACGGAATAAAAGTTTCCGCGTCAGTGCCGTCCGGAGCATCTACTGGTGAGAATGAAGCCGTAGAACTGCGTGACGGTGACAAGAAACGATACGGTGGAAAAGGGGTGCTAAAGGCGGTTCGAAATGTTAATAAAATTATTGCGCCAAAAATAGAGGGACTCGATCCTTCAGAACAGGGTGTAATTGATCGAGCAATGATAGAGCTCGACGGAACATCCAACAAAGGTAAGCTCGGCGCAAACGCAATTCTCGCAGTCTCCATGGCTGTTGCCAAGGCGGCGGCGGCTACTGCTGATATGCCGTTGTATCGATATCTTGGAGGAGCCGGAGCAAATCGACTGCCTGTGCCGATGATGAACATTTTAAATGGCGGCAAGCATGCTGACAACAGCGTTGACTTTCAGGAATTTATGGTTATGCCGATTGGAGCGCCTTCATTTGCTGAGGCATTACGATACGGCGCAGAGACTTTTCACTCATTGAAAAAAATACTGGCTTCGAAAAAATATGTCACAAGTGTCGGCGACGAAGGCGGCTTCGCTCCCAATTTGAAGAGCAACGACGAGGCATGCGAGGTCATAGTCGAGGCAATTAAGTCTGCCGGATATAAACCTGGAAAAGATATTGCGATCGCGCTTGATCCTGCGGCAAGTTCTTTTTTTGAAAAAGGAGTTTACAATCTTGCAAAGTCCGGCCAAGGTAAGAAATCAAGTAAAGAGTTGACAGATTTTTATGCGAAATGGATTGAGAAGTATCCGATTGTTTCAATTGAAGACGCGCTGGATGAAAATGATTGGTCAGGATTTAAATCATTTACATCTCGACTTGGCAATAGAATACAGGTAGTTGGAGACGATATATTCGTTACTAATACTCGTTTCGTTGAGAGAGGCATAAAAGAAGAGTCATGCAATTCGGTTCTTATAAAACTGAATCAGATAGGCACAGTGACCGAGACTATTGCGACTATAAATCTATGCAGAAAAGCCGGATGGGGATATGTGATTTCGCATAGATCCGGAGAGACTGAGGATGATTTCATGGCTGACTTTGCCGTCGCAATGGGCGGAGGGCAGATTAAGACTGGTTCCGCATGCAGAAGCGAACGAATTGCAAAATATAACCGATTATTGGAAATTGAAGCTGAGCTCGGTAAGACAGGAATTTTCGGCAGACCGTAAAGCAGATATTATGGTGATGATTTTATGGGGAGGATGTCGATGAACGGCGATACAGTGAACAGAAAGAATAATTGGCCGATAATTATTTTGTCTTTATTAGCAGTGATCTGTTTGCTGTTTGCCGGCTATATTGCATGGAACAAAGAGCAACGTGAAAATAGGCTTGGTGAAGAAGGCTCTCCACTAATTTTTTTAATTTCTCGTGAACATGGAAAAAATTTAAGTGATAAAGACTTGCGTTTTATTTCCGATTTTTTGAAAAATGAAACGGGAATGTATTTTACGGTTCATACGACGCCTTCATCATTGCAGGCAATAGAATCATTTTCTTCTGAAGCTGATATTGGGCTATTAAACCTTTTTGAGTATTTGCTGACTAGACATGCTTACGGAGTTGAGGCGGTTCTTCAGGTAATTAGAAGAGGGACTGAATCCGAATACTCCGGAGTAATAGTCACAAAAGCTGATCAAAAAATAAATTCAATTAAAGATTTAGAAGGAAAGCGTTTTGCATTTGGAGATCCGTTTTCTACGAGTGGTTTTGTTTATCCTGCAAAATTATTGAAAGATAAGGGAGTTTCTGTAAGTAAGGTATTCAGCGGAAGTCATACCGAGGCTTTATCACTTCTTAAAGAGGGGAAAGTAGATGCCGCCGCAGTTTTTGCCGATGCTGTGAAGAATGATTCATCTTTGAGAGTTATTGCATTTACCGATTCTATTCCTAATGAGCCGATTTTTTTGAGAGCTGATATGCGAGCTGAAAAGCGCGATAAAATAATTTCAGGACTTAGAAGATTAGCTTCGACACCTGAAGGCATAAGTGTGCTTTCACGAATTGCAGACATTTCAGGTTTCAAAATAATTGAAAATAAAAATTACGATGATGTTATTGAAGTAATACACGACGCTGGAATGACGATTTATGATATTGTGCCTGAAGGAATTCAAGTCGAGTCGAGAAAAAGAGGAATTGATCTTATTCCGTAAAAAAATTTTCAATTTGCACTTTCCAATTTCAAATATAATCGCATTGTAATCAGAGACGTCTTGGAGGCACAGGCGCCGCTACAGCTTCGTTTGGAGTGCGGAAACAGAAGAACCTATATGTTTGCCAAAATGTGGTTTCATTATGGACGATATTTGTATTTATTGTTAGACTGCTTTAAAATTCATAGAGGAGGATATTTGCATGAAAAGAATTGTTAGAGGCGGATTGGTTCAGGCAAAGAATGTTGTTCCTGCAGAAGAAAGTGTCCAAAAAATCAAAAAAGGAATGTTGGAACTTCATGACAAGTTTGTTGATACTGCCGGTAAAAAAGGCGTTCAGGTTTTGTGCTTCCAGGAAATTTTCTTTGGACCTTACTTTTGTCCTGAGCAGGTAATTAAATGGCTTGATTCTGCTGAGGCTCTTCCTGATGAGAAGACTCCTCTAAAAAATATTTCTGCAAAAAAGTATCCGACTTTGTCAAGATACGCGGCTCAGGCGAAAAAGAAGGGAATTATTATTATCCTTCCTATTTTTGAGATGACGTTTACCGGTGTCTATTACAATACTTGTGCGTTTATAGATTACGACGGCACGTTTCTCGGCAAATTTAGAAAAATCCAAATTCCTCATACGGGCCCTGGATTCTGGGAAAAATATTATTTCAAACCTGGGAATCTAGGTTATCCGGTCTTCGAAACAGGCGCAGGAAAACTTGCGGCGTATATTTGCTACGACAGACATTTTCCTGAAGGATGGAGAATTTTAGGACTTCATGGCGCGGAGATAGTTTTTAATCCGTCTGCAACAGTTGCAGGACTTTCGGAATATCTCTGGAGACTTGAACAACCTGCGGCCGCAGTTGCTAACATTTATTATATTGGAGCAATCAATCGAGTTGGGTATGAAAAACCATGGAGTATTGGAGAATTTTACGGACAGTCTTATTTCTGTAATCCTCGCGGGCAATTTACCGGAGAAGCGTTTGACGTAAAAGGTAAGAAGCTGAGTGATGCTCCGGCTCCAAGAGACAAGGATGCGCTTGTAGTTGCTGACTTGGATCTAGAGACAATACTAGAAGTTCGAAAAGTTTGGCAATTCTATCGAGATCGAAGACCAGAAACTTATGGTGATTTACCGAAGTTATTGCCGTAATTGGGATATGAGGTGAGGTTGCGTGGCTGATAAGTTGCGCAACCTTTTTTTATTGAGTCCACGCAGTAAAGGATTCTTTGCGGCGTTATTGTTGCTTGCATTTGCAGTATCCGGACATTTTCTTGAACACGGTTGGCTCGGTAGAGGACTCTACAAATTCGTTATGATATTCTTTCCGCTTGCCGCCGGCATCGAATTGAAGAGACAATTTAAGATTGACCGTCGAGGTTTGATTATAGCTATTGCTTCTGGAATTTTCTTAGGCGCAATTGCTGGAACACTCATCTATTTTTTACTTCCGCATTTTGCAAACCTATCCGAATTAAAAAATGGTTTTGATTCTCGTTATCACTACACAACTTGCACTGTAATAATTGCTTCGCTATTGATCGCCGGAATTAATTCGTTCCTCGAAGAATTTTTTTATCGAGGCTTTCTTGATGATCGTGCTGGAATTCCTGTTTCGGCATTTATCTTCGCTTTACAGCATGTCGTTGTGTTATGGGGTTTAGCAGGCTCACTTACAGTTATACTTGCCGGGCTGATTGTCTTTCCAGCCGGAATTTTATGGAGCTTAGTTCGGCTAAGATGCGGTTTAATTTCAGCATGGATCAGCCATCTACTCACGGATATTTTTCTTCTTGGCATAGGACTTTTATTGTTAGGTTATATTTGATGAAAAGAAATTATTCGTTATTGCTTGTCAGTCAGTTTTTAAGCGCTTTTGGAGATAATGCAATCCTGGCGGTAATTCTAGGGCAGTTTCTGTTTCGACATCAGCAGGGAATAGTTTCGGATATGGAACTCGGAACGGTAAACGCATTTTATACTTCAATACTTTTTGTGCCTTATGTTCTGCTTGCTCCGTTTGCGGGATTTTTGGGCGACCGTTACGCAAAGACACGAGTTTTAATTTTAGGAAATGCTGTAAAATGTTTTGGGACATTCATCGCATTCTTTACAGTTGTATCTCATAATGATTTTTTTCAGTCGATAGGCTATTTGATTGTCGGAGCAGGCGCGTGCATTTATTCCCCCGCAAAATATGGAATTTTAGTTGAGATACTTCCTAAGAAACGGCTTGTGAAGGCGAATGGAATGATTGAGATGCTGACTATTGTTGCTATTCTTGTCGGAACTGTATCAGGAGCAAAGGCGATAGATACTTTATCTTTAGCATCTTGTTTTATTCTACTACTTGGAATTTACGGATTCGCTTTTTGTTTGAATTTTGCTATGACTCCGACAAAGCCTCAAGCAAATATAAAATTGAGTAAGAGTTTTGAAGAGTTCAAACGGCATTTCTTTAGGCTTTTAGGAGACCGCAGAATAGCTTTTGTTCTTCTTGGGACAGGGCTCTTTTGGATTTGCGGCGCGGTCATGAAGATGAACTTTCAGCCGTGGGGAATACGAGTGCTTGGATACGAAACGAATACTGAGATATCAATGCTTGGAATTTGGTTGAGCCTCGGTATTATGTCGGGAAGCATGCTTAGCGGACAGATACATAGGGTGAGTGATTTGAGCGGAGTCAGACGTTACGGAATTATGATGTCTATATTAATTGCGTGTCTTGCAATGACGGCATCGAATTCTGCAGTGATAGCCTTATTGATATTGAACGGAACTTTTGCCGGATTATTTCTAATTCCGTTGAATTCTGCTCTGCAAGCTGAGTCTGACAGCGACAAGATTGGAAAATCAATTGCGCTTCAGAATTTTATTGAAAACCTTGCAATGCTCTGTGGCGGAATATTTATTTTTTCAGTAGTGAAAGTCGGCGCCGGCCCTCAAGTTGTTTTCATATTGCTGGCAGTATTAGTTGCTGTTGTATCGAGCTTTTTGTTTTTTCCAGCTTTGAAGGGTAAAGAAGAATGTTGAGATTAACTGTAAGATTTTTGCTTAGAATTTTATTTCGATATCGCGCTTACAATACCGATTCGCTGAATACGCAAGGGCCGGTCATTATGATACCTAATCATGTTTCGTGGATAGATTGGCTGTTGCTTGGCGCTGTGCTAAATGATGATTGGAAATTTGTTACATCGAGTGTTGTTGCTAATCAGAATTTTTTGTTCAGACTGGTCATGACAGGTAAACGATGTTTTCCTGTAGATGTCGCTTCTCCCTATGCTGTTAGAAGAATGGCTGAATATCTTAAATCCGGTGGCAGACTTGTTCTTTTTGCTGAAGGAAGGATTACCTCAAGCGGAACTCTTGGAAAACTTTATGACGGGACAGGATTTTTGGTTTCAAATACTCGCGCAAAGATAGTGCTGGCATATCTCAGAGGCGCAGAGCGAAGCATATTTGCAACTCAAACTGGATGGAAAAAGTTTTTTTCTGAAATAACTGTTCATTTTTCGTCAGTGCTTATTCCGCCGGAATTCGGAAAAATTTCATCGCAGATTGCTCGCCGTAAATACACAGATTGGGTTTATAGGAAGATGACGGAATATCGTTTTAACGTCGAGATGGCATTTGGACCGAAGACAATAATTGAAGCAGTGGAAGAAAAATCAAAAATGATTTCGAAGAAAATTATTCTCGAAGATGCTTTGAGAATGAGTATGACTCATTCCAGATTGATGATTGCATCTGAACTGATGGCACATGTGCTCATGAAAAAAATTATTGTCGAAGAGAAGAGAATTGGAGTGTTATTGCCGAATGTGAATGCTATGCCTGCGACTTTACTTTCACTTTGGAGACTCGGAAAAACTCCCGCAATTCTTAATTACACGACAGGACCTGCAATAATGAATTCATGCATTCAACTTGCAAATCTAAAAACTGTAATTACGTCCGTTAAATTTGTAGAAAATGCAAAGATTGATATAAGGGGTTTGGAAAAAACAAAATTTATATTTATCGAGGATGTGAAGAAAGAGATAGGAGTTGTTTTGAAATTTATTACATTTATTCGAAGAAACTTTTTTTTCAGAATGATTCCGAAAATAAAAGCTGACGATTCCGCTGTTGTTCTGTTTACCAGCGGCTCGGAAAGTCTTCCGAAAGGCGTCGTGCTGACTCACCGTAATATTCTATCTAATATTCGTCAGGTCATTTCGGTGACAGACATGGAGGATGGAGACAGGATGTTCAATGCCCTTCCGCTATTCCACAGTTTTGGATTGACTGTAGGACTGCTTCTGCCGCTAGTTAGAGGCTGTTACACTTTTCTGTATATTTCGCCTCTTCATTACCGCTTGGTTCCTGCGATTATTTATGATCGTGACTGCACTATTGTGCTTGGAACAAATACCTTTCTTACAGGTTACGCTCAGCGTGCTCATCCTTATGATTTCAGAAAAGTAAGATGTCTTTTTGCAGGTGCGGAAAAATTGCAGGAGAGCACTGTCAATACATGGGCAAAAAAATTTGGAGTGAGAGTTCTTGAGGGGTATGGTGCTACTGAATGCAGTCCTTGTATCAGCGTCAATACTACTCTTGCTCCGAAGGTGGGTTCGGCTGGACGAATCTTGCCGGGAATGGATTACAAGCTTGAAAAGATCGAAGGGATCGAAGATGGCGGTCGCCTTTTTGTTAGAGGACCAAACATCATGAGCGGTTATTTGAATCCAGATGCTGATGCCGCATTCAAAGCGCTTGGAGGTTGGTACGATACCGGCGACATTGTCACTGCTGATGACGAAGGATTCATTTTTATTTCAGGAAGAGTGAAACGTTTTGCGAAAGTTAGCGGAGAAATGGTCAGCCTTACAGCTGTGGAGGATGCGCTCAACAAAGCTTTTTCGAAATATGCTCCGAGATGTAGAATTGCGGTAATGGCAGTGAAAGACGAGAGGAAAGGCGAGGCGTTATTGCTTGTAACGAACGAGCTGAGGATGACTCTTGACGAGGTTAGAGAAAAACTGCGTGAAAATGGTTTTCCAAATCTTGCAATTCCGCGAGAGATTCGTATTGTAAAAGAGATTCCGAGACTTGGTTCAGGAAAATTGGATTATAGAAAATTGCAAACATTGATTAACGAAACGAAATAGTTCTCCAAATAATCAGAGTATGTTAAATTATTTTTTTATTACAACTGCTGTTATTTTTTATCTCCAGGAGTATGTCGAATAACATTCATTGCAAGAGCGATCATCGAACCAACGTCAGTTAGGTTTGCGGGAAGAACAAGTGTATTGCCCGCTTTAGCTAGGGAACCGAATCGATCAACGTATTGCTCTGCAACGCGCAGTTGGACAGCCTCATAGCCACCCGGTTCATTAATTGCCAAAGCAACAGCTTGTATTCCGGCGGCAGTGGCGAGTGCTACAGCCTTGATTGCTGATGCTTGCCCTTCAGCCTCATTAATTTGCTGTTGTTTATTAGCTTCTGAAGCTTTAATGACTTGCTGTTTTTGACCTTCGGCCGCATTGATCGCTGCATCACGCTCACCTTCTGACTGGAGAACTACAGCTCTTTTTTCTCGTTCGGCACGCATCTGTTTTTCCATCGCGGCGAGCACGTCAGATGGAGGATTGATATTTTTTATTTCGTATCGAAGAACCTTTACTCCCCATGCCTCCGAGGCCTTGTCAACTTCAGCAACGACTTGAATATTAATTAATGCCCGCTCCTCAAAGGTTTTGTCGAGATCAATCTTTCCGATTTCACTTCTGAGCGTAGTTTGTGCGAGCTGGGTAATTGCAAAATTATAATTGTTGATTCCGTATGACGCACGCTCGGGATCCAGAACCTTAAGATACAGGATTCCGTCAACAGCGACTTGAACATTATCTCTCGTGATGCAAATCTGCTCGGGTATATCCATCGCCTGTTCTTTGAGAATATGCCGATATTGAATTACATCCATGAATGGTACGAGAATATGCATGCCGGCATTCAGCGTGCCGCTGTATCTGCCTAAACGCTCTACAACATAAGCGTGCTGTTGCGGGACAATGATAACAATTTTGAAAAACATCCATAGCAAAAAAATCGCACCGATAATTACTACAAATAAAATACCCATCTAATATTCCTCCCTAATTTATTCTTTTGAAATCCAGAGCGTCAGTCCGTCAACACGATCAACTTTGCATCTTGTTCCTTTTGAAAAAAAGTTTTCATCTGATCGAGCTGTCCAACCTGCGCCTCGGATTTCGACCCGGCCAACGCCACCGGCGGTGACATCTTCGACAACAATTCCTTTTTCACCAACTAGTGAATCAATTGCTTTTTCATCGCCATTAATATTGAATTTTCCTTTCAAAGGACCTTTTAGAGCAATTAAAGCGATAATTGCAAAAATAGAAAACAATATCCACTGCATCCAGCTACCCGGAAGAATTCCAAATGCTGATATTATGCCAACTAGTAATGCTGATATTCCGAAGAATAAAGCGAAAAGTCCGGTTGGAATGGCAGCTTCGAAAGCAAGAAGTCCTATTCCTATGAGTATCCAAAACCACCAGATCATTTTTTTACCTTATTCCTTAAAACTATAGGTATCAATCTATCTTAATTCTATTCATTTCGTAATCGTCTAAAATTACATTTTTTGTTTCCAACTTTGATAGTAATTTCTCTGTGTATTTGTTTGCGTTGGATATTTCGATCTTTTTCGGGCAGGCAATTTCAACCAAATTTTTTTGATGTATTTCTTTAATCAGTTCAGGTATTGATAGATCATTAATTTTTGAGCCTATTGTATTGAATAGAATTTGCATTCGTTCGAAATCTTCTTTTGTATCGATTGAGAATCGATAATGAGATAGCGAAGGGACAACATTGAGGTGTAATATTTTGAATGAGTTAGGATGTTCCAGCACATATTGATCAACGCTGTCAGCCATTTTGTTTCCGTCACCTTTTTCTGAAGAAAGAGTTATAGCCTTTCTTGAAAAAATATCCGCACCAGTGCCTACAGGAAGTCCGGTTATGCAGGTATAATCTTTTTTGCTTTCAATATGATTTCTAAGCAGGCTCGAGATAATATCAGAATCATGAAGAGGATTGTCGCCCGTCAACCTCACTATATAATCTGCTGATTTTGAATTAGCTATTGCACAAAATCTGCCCACTACATCTTCTTCCGCACCGCGAAACACGTCTATATCTGTCACTCGAGCAATTTTTTCTAACTCGTTGTTTTCTTCATTGGAAGAAGTTGCAAGAATTACTTCGTCTATACCTTGAATTTTTTTTCCGCTCGCTATGACGTGAAGTATCAATTGAAGCCCGTCGAGCTTCATCAATGCTTTTCCCGGAAGTCTCTTTGAAGCCATTCTTGCTTGAATTACAGCAATACTTTTCATTTTTTTCTCGCGTAAATATTTAAATAATTTCCGTAAAATGCCGGCGAAGCAATGTCCCTGAAATTAATCGAATTTTCAATTTTTTTGAAACGAGCGTAAATGTATTTAGAATATAAAATAGGGAATTGCAATATATCTCGAATGGAGTTGTATCCTGTTCCGAAATACGGATATTCGCAACAGATTATCTCGAAACCTGTTTTTTCGAGAAACCATCGGAGAGTTTTAGAATTGAAGAGATAATTTACTGTTTGATCGTAACTTTTTACATGTCCTCTAAATAGTTTACCCATTACACCATCAGAGTTACTGCACATCGTTAAAGCTAATATTCCATTTGCATTCAAAAGTTCATGCGCGCGCTTTATACATTTTGAAGGAGAGTATGTATGGTGGAGTGAAGCTCTCATGTATATAACGTCGAATTTTTGAATATCAAAATTCAGTTCTTCGAACTCTCCAAGATATGTTTTTATTCCGAATTGCGCGGCTGTTTGAAGTCCGAATTCAGATACATCACAGCCAAATTTATTCCAATCTCCTTTCATTTCGGAAAGAAAAGTTCCCATGCCGCAACCTACATCGAGAATTTTTCCGCCTTTAACAATTTCAAATAGAGATGAATATTCTTTCTGATAGGTTTTGATTCTTGCGTCTTTTTCTTCCTTGGTAAATCTGTTCTTTTGGAGAAAGTATGCAGAGTCGTAAAGCTTTTTGTATTTGTAGTCTTTATCTTTAATTCTCGGATTCGTCCGTATCAATCCGCAGTCACTGCATCTGGTCAACCTATTACTTCTTGATTGCGCCCAGACCTCATATTTTTTTGAAGAGCAGAAATCACAATCGATCCCTTCAAATTCTACATTAGGTTCTATTTCCTGAGTAAGTCTCATTATATTTTTTTCGACAAAAGAAATTCTGCGATTTCAAAATCGATCTCAGTATCTATATCGAAAGATCTTTCTTGTGGAGAGACGACGTATCTGACGTCTGTGTTTGAATACTCAACTTGATCAATGTTATAGGTCGTAAAGTTTTCGATATTTTCTGTCCATGTAACAAAAGCATTTCCGTTTATGCGATAAACCGGAGGCAACTCCTGCCTGTTCCCCCAGATTTGATAGCTCGGAACGTTCTCACAAAAATTTATCATTCTGTCATTTTCAGTAGGAATAAAAAATCGATACGGATGATGTTCGCATTCGGTGACGGTAAAGACCCAGTCGCAATTTGTTTGTATTAACTTTTCTATTGCAGAATCAACATCGTCAATATTTTTCGAGTAACTCGTAGAAAAGAGCATGACCATAATGTCCGGTCTATAATTTTCCGATTCCTTGAGCTTTTCAAGATAGAATCTATACACGTCGTAGGCGCGGCTTAATGTTTTTGAAAGTTCTTCGGGCCGCTGAATAGGAACTTCTGCTCCAAAATCTATCGCGATCTTGGCGATCTCTGGTTTGTCTGTTGCAACAATTGTGCGAGTAATATATTTAGAAGCTTTTGCGATTTCAATCGTTCTGCCTACCAATGGCTTTCCCCCGGCAATTCTGATATTTTTGTTTTTAACTCCGGTCGAGCCGCCTCTAGCCAAAATCAACGCCATAATATCAAGCTTATTTTTTTTCATTGTTAACCTTCTTATTATTCAATACGAATGTAAATAAATCTGAAAGAAAATTTTTTTTACCATGACCTTCTCTAAACAGCGCGCAATTTCTGCAACATTCTATACTGTCTCTTTTTCCGGCTCTGTGACCTTTTCTCGATTCTTCAAATTTTAATCCATTCCATATTTCTTTGATAGTTTGAGAACTTATATCGCCCAACACATTAGTTTCATATTCATCGTTGATGCACATAGGTATTGTTCCGTCCCAGTGAATCATCATTCTTTGATAAAGAAATGGACACGGCAGAGAAGAATCCTGAATATTCGGAGCGTCATGGTCGTAATCTTTAAAGAACTGAAACATTATGTCGTCGGAGACTGGCGCCCATTGCTTTATGAATTCATCTTCAGCTCCTTTCATGTATTTATCAACGCTAGTGATTCTGATTAGCGGTTTTGTCGCTCCAAGCTTTTTTTTCATTTCATGAAGAGCTGAAACTGTCGAGAAAATTCTTTCATAAGTCATTGGAGCTCGAATACGGTCATAATCGCTCTTCAATCCATCAACAGAGAAGCTTACGAAATCGAGTCCATTTTCAATTATGCTCAACATTATTGTTTCATTCATAAACTGACCGTTTGTTATCATTCCTATTTCGCCGAATTTTTTTCCGCGAAGATATCGCATGAAATCAGGAAACTTGGCGTTCAAAAGCGGCTCGCCTCGACCGGTGAATTTTATCGAGTAAACATTGCCTTCGATTTCGTCGATGATCTTTCGAAATGTATCGAAACTCATGTTTCCTTCTTTAGGTATTTTTTTGTGAGCTCGAAAACACATCGGACAATTCATCTGGCAATGACTGGTTGTTTCGATGTCGATATGAAGAGGATAATCTTTTCTCATAAAAAGTCTTGGATAGAAATGCCATTGAAAGCGATTAATAGCAAATCCAATTACATTTCGTTGGAGCATCCAGCGACGTAATTCTTTAAGAAATTTATTCTGTCTCTTGATATCGTGATTTATCTTCATAAGTTATTTTTCTGTGATTCTTCGATGATTTTTAAACTTTCAGCTCCGCAATTGAAAAGAATATCGACAGAAGACATGCATGGCAAAAAACCTTCATGAATTTGTTTGTAAATCGGATGCTGAAAATTTTGAAAACGAACGGCAATATTATTTTTTTCAAATGCCGACAGATCGAGATAATTCCGACCGTCTCTTCCGGAAAGATAATTATCAGTTTCCATTTTTTTGCAAATCTCCAGAATCAATTCTGAACCTTTCGATGAGGTATTGAGTTCGGAAGCCATTATGCATGATCTTTTCAATTCGAAACAATCCATAATAAATTTAATAATACTCATATTAAAATCTACAAGTTTTTCATATTCTTTGTCTATGACGGAAAGCAGTTTCTGCCCGTAATCCTTCCAGAAGGGCGCTTTACAATAGTTACGTTCAATGCTCAATGCAAATTTATGTTTCCATCGCGGTTCAGGAGCGATTAGAACTTCATTAATCTTTTGTTCGAATTTACCTTTTGTGACAACAGGAACTACTAGCCAGAGCCAACCTTCTTTAGTTTTGATTTTGTTTCGATTCTCGAAATATCGCTTTTTGAACTGAACATTATCCAAAAAGACAATCGAGTCGGCCTGCCGAATTTTGTCGATAAGCCCGAGCCACGGCATACATTCAGGCTGAAAAATTGATAAAAGCATGAGAGAATTCTACTATAAAATAAGATTTGCTTGTATCTTTTATGAAGCGGAGGTTTGTATGAGGAATTTTCAATTTCAAAATGTCATTATTGGCGATGGATTTCCTGTTTGGATTATTGCTGAGATTGGCGGAAATTTTTCTGATTTTCAAACCGGTCGAAAACTTATTGATCTTGCTGTTTCTGCCGGAGCTGATGCAGTTAAATTGCAGACGTATCAAGCTGAGACTATAGCGACAAAGAAAGCTGTTTATGATATGCCGAATGTTGGCAAGGCAAATCAGTATGAACTATTCAAGAAGGGCGAACTCTCTTTTGAACTGCACAAACAAATTTGGGATTACTGCCGAGAAAAAGGCATAACGGTTTTTTCAACTCCAAGCCACATGAAGGATGTTGAGCTTCTTGAACGGCTTGGCTGCGGAATTTACAAGATAGGTTCGGACGATGCCGTGAACATTCCGTTTCTTACAGAGGTAGCGGCTTTGGGAAAACCGATGATTCTTTCAACTGGAATGTGCACGATGAGTGAAGTTAGAGAAAGTGTGGAGGCGATTTTAGGCAAAGGAAACTCAAACCTTGCGCTTTTGCATTGCGTGACTAATTATCCCTCATTGCCGGAACATGCTAACTTGAGATGTATAGAAAATATGAAATGCGAGTTTGGTTTACCTGTTGGATATTCAGATCATACTGTTGGAATAGAAGTTTCAGCAGCCTCTGCCGCGCTTGGAGCGAACATAATAGAAAAACATTTTACCTACGATAAAAATGCGGAAGGCCCCGACCATCAGCTCTCGGCTGATTTTGATGAGCTGAAAGAATTAATTCGTTCTGTGCGAATAATTGAAAAGGCGCTTGGTGATGGAGTTAAGGCTCCGTCAGCCGGAGAGACGATAACCCGAAGAAACAATCGAAAGAGCGTAGTGAGCAATGTAAATATTCCTAAAGGAACTTTGATTACAAAAGATATGATTGCGATAAAACGGCCGGGTTATGGAATCGAGCCCAAACATTTTTTTGATGTTGTTGGCCGAACTGCGAAGAAAGATATTTCCGCAGAAGAGCCGATTTTATGGGAGCAAATTTGAAGATTTTCGATAATAAATCTAGTGTGGTTTTTTGGCCTGACGTCTCGCTGAAAATTGGGATGGGTCACTTGATGGAATCTATTGCTCTGGCAAAATGTTTAATTGAAAACGGTAGAGAGGTTATTTTTTTCATTCTGCATTACGAGCCTGCGATAAGTATTTTGAAAGAGAGAGGAATTAGTTATGAAACATTTGATGAAGAAGTTAAATTAATAAATAAGCTAGGCAAATTTCGAAAACAATTTTCATTTCTTGTTACGCATCATTGGATTAACAGATTCGAAGCGATTGCAAGTTTACGGCAAAGTGGATTTAAAATTATTCTTTTTGATCAGCTCGGAAACAAAAAAGTTTCTTGCGATATTCTAGTCAATAGCTCGATAGTTCCTGAATGGCGAATGTATAATTTTCGGAAGCCTCTTCCTATTCAGGCATTCGGACCTAATTATGCAATCTTGAGAGATGAAATTGTTTTAGCCGGAAAAGCTCGAATTATGAGAGAGCCAAATCGAATTATGGTTTCTCTTGGCGGAGGCGATCCGACCGGTGCGACACTGAGAGTTTATAAAGCACTCGAACCGATTCTTGATGATATAAAACTTGATTTGATTTTGGGCCCGTCATTTCCCCATGCTGAAAAACTTATGAAACTCGTTGGCTGCAATAAGCATTCTAATATTACAATATTGCAGAGTGTAAAAGATATGGGCAGACGATTGAAAAAGTCCTCGATTTTAATTTCATCAGGTGGAAACACTTTATATGAGGCCGCACATCTTGGATGTCCTGTGATTGTTTTGTGGGAGTATCCTCACGAAAAGATTCAAGGAAAGGCATTTGAAAGAGCGGGTATTGCTAAATGTATAGGAAACGGCAAAAGAACGCCGTTTACGAGAATAAGAGATGAAGTAATAAGATTGATCGAAGATAAAGATATGAAGATGATAATGTCTTTTTGCGGAGAAAAGTTTGTTGATGGAAAAGGTAGCGAGCGGCTAGCTCAATTGATTAGTAGTAATTGACCAATTTCTTTTCATGTTGATAAAAATATGAGGATAGAGTAATTTGAATTTATGAATCGTGCATTCAAATCGAAGACGAAAGGAAACCATATATGAAGCCTCCGGTAGTGGTGGTGCTTTCTAATGCTTATGTTAATGGAAAACTCTCATTTCGTAATTTGGATTTGGAGCCCGAAGTAGAATTAGGGAAATGTCTTGTTGAGCGGTTGAGAGGACTTGGATATGACAATTTTATTTTTCTTTTATTAAGGTATCCTGCTTTTTGGCAGAATGAAACGGATGAAAAAGAAAAGATAGAGCGGTTTGAATCGCTCGTAAATGAAAATGGTGGAATCGGAGTTATTGCTGAAAGAAAAGATTCGGACAGCTCTTACTCTGAAATGGTTCGCCGCGCATTTCTTGAAATCGGTTCGAAATTGAATTGCGGTATGGACGAGCCTGTGCTGAAAGTTCTTACTGAATGTATCTTCATGACTGAATCTTCGCTCATGGATTTGGTAGAGCCTCTTGGGCCGGACATTATGCTTACTTATTGGAATTCAAAGAATTTACTTGAACGGCCTAATGGAATGACGAAAAGAACATTTATTCAATTTGCTGAGTCAGGGCGTATGCCTTCAGGAAAAAATATGAAAACTATTGGGCATGATATTAATCCTCTTCCTCAAGTTAGATATTTTGCTCCTACTGCCGAGTTTAAAGATGTATTCAAATCATTACTTACTATCCCTCTGAAAGATTGGTCGTATTCAACGTTGGCAGAATTATACAAAAAGTCGCCGGAACTGTTTCACAAAGCATTGAGACATGTTGGAGTTGAATTAACTAATGACGACAATCTGCCTGATAGGTTACGTTCTCCAAGAAGGCTTTCAAAAAGGTCTGTAACTTATTTTGAACGCAAAGATTGGGAATGTCTCCTGCCTTCATTGGTCAGAGAACTTGAAATTGCTCCGGTCGCAATTGACTTTTGGGATTATGGCGAGCCTTTGATGCATCCTGAAGTTATAACTTTTATTGAAGAAGCTGTTTCGAAAGGCATAAGAACAGATATTTATACAAATGGAATTTTGCTCGACTCAAAAATGGCGGATCGAATTATTGGTAGTGGTTTGGATTCGATATTTTTTAGATTGGATGCGGCTTCACCTGAGACTTATGGAATTGTCAGCGGCAATGCTGGGCTGTACCAAAAAGCATTGGATAATTTGAAAGCTTTTCTGGATGCTAAGAGAAGGAGAGGGTTGAAGTCTATCGCTGAAACGTTTCTGATGCCGTTGGTTGCAGTTCAAATTACAGAGATGGCAGAAACAGAAAAAGATGTAGATAAATTTTTTGATGAATATGATTACGTCGAACGCGCTAAAGATAAACTGTTGAAAGAAAAGGGAGTAATGCCTACTCCGACTGAGATTTATCAGGAGCTGTATAAATCCTTTCCGCCTGTAGAATATGTTATGCTGAGACACGACCATATTTATTGCGGAAAAGTTGAACGTAAAGGCGGAATGGATGTCACACCTCTATACCGTTTTGCGTGCCGACAGTTGAGGGAAGGACTGCATATTCTTTCCGATGGCAGAATTGTTCCATGCAGAGAAGACATCGATGGCGAAATTATTTTTGGCAATGTTAAAGATGGAATAGACAAGATTTGGAGATCTGAAGAAGTATCTGAATTTAGAAAGAAACATTTTGATTCCCGTTGGGAAGATATGAAATTATGCTCTTCTTGCCGCGATTGGTATTGTACTTTTGTGTAGTTGGTAAATCAGGAGAATTTGTTCAATGGAGTGCAGACATAAAGTTAAAGAGTTTGGCAGTTCAAAAGGTAATAACGAATATCATTTTGCGGTTTATCCTGATTCTAGAAAAGATTTCAAAGAACAACTGAAAAGTGTAGAAAAAACTTATCGTATGCTTCTCAAAAAGAAAAAAATTTCTTCATCGACTTCTGTTATTCGAAAAATATTTTTGAGTGACATATTAAATCAGACAAAAATGCTTAAGAATTCTTGTTTGGTGAAAGGATTATCCTCTCTAGACTCAGCAGGTGTGTCGATTGTTGAACAAGCTCCGGCTGATGGTTCCAAGTTAGCTCTATATGCTTATCATGTCGAAGGGATTAGACCTATTTCTAATTCTAAAAATATTATTGAGTTCGAAAAAAATGGATTAAGGCATATTTTTGTACTGGGACTCGAACCGAAAACAGAATTATCGTCTGTTGCTCTTCAGACACGAGATATATTTGAAAAGCTTAGTAAAATTTTGAAAACAAAAAAAGCGTCTTTTCTCAACGATCTCGTAAGGACATGGGTATATCTCAGAGATATTGATAAGGATTATGAAGCAATGGTTAAGGAGAGACGTAAGATATTTAGCCATAAGGGACTAACGAGTCGAACTCATTTTATTGCGAGTACTGGAATCAACGGAATCAATTCTTGTAAAAAAACGCTTGTTGGTATGGATGCCTATATTATTCGAGGCACTTCTCCTGGACAAATAGAGTATCTTAGAGAAACTCCTTTGATGTGCAACCCATCCCGTTACGGTGTTACGTTCGAGCGAGGAGTGAAAGTAAACTACGGGGATAGAGTTCACATTTTTATTTCTGGAACTGCAAGTATGGACCAAAAAGGAGCAGTCAAACATTTGGATGATCTTCTAGCAAACTAAATGCGCCTTAGAAAATTTTGGTTCTGTTCTTTCATCTGCTGGAGCCGAATGGAATGATCTTATGCAGATGATTGTTTACTTGCGCGACCAATCTGACGCGTTGAGAGTGAAAGATTATTTGGAAGAACGATTTGGAACTCTACCGATTTTTATTGTTTCTTCTAAGGTATGCAGAACTGAATGGCTAGTGGAGATAGAAGGAATAGCGGCTATTAAGACTGAAAACAAGAACTTTTCCGATTATTAAGCGAGGTAATGTTATGAATGAAAAAGGTTTGATTTCAGCAGATGAAGTGAAGTGTGAATTTGAATTGTTCGAAGTAAATTCATATTCAATACTTATCGATAAAACAAGCGTTGCTGCTGATATTCCTATTCTCACTGATTTTAAATTGGAAGATGTTTTTACTTTTAGTCTTGATTTAATAGGAATGGAGTTTTGCCATAGAAAAGTAAAATTGCTGACAGTTGACACAATACCTGATTCTTCGGCATGGCTTCTTGCATCAGATACCAGAGTAGTGTATGCACTGACTGATTTGCTATTCTCAGAAAAGAGGGAAGAACAGCTGATTGTGAGGCTTTACCAAAAGAGCACGGCTACGATGTTCTCGTATGTAGATTGGTTCAAAGGCGAGACGGATTCGAATCTGTATCTTACACATATATTTGAGCGCACTCACGGCATCACGTATCCAATAGATATTAGATACATATTGAGAGACCTAAAAGGAAGAGCGATTTTAAAAGGACAGAGAATCATTGCGCCGAATCAGACTATTCATTTTAGTTCGAGAGATATGAAGATAGACAATGGCTTTGCAGGCTACATCGAAATATATGCAAATGTTCGTCCTCTCAATTCTCCGATACTGCCTTTTTATCACATGTATGTAGATTACATCAGCGCAAATTCAGTTGCCTCGATGCATCAGTCGGGTCTATCTCCGTGGAAAGCAAACAATCCATTCTTTAGAGGATACTTTCCTGACAATAATAATCAGCATTTAGTTGTTTCTTTATTGAATAAGTTTAATTCCGAGGCAGTTCAACCCATTGCTAGGCTGGAATATGGACCAGAGGAAAAAAGAAGAAGAATAGAAAAGAAGATGAAAACGATAGCACAGGGAGAAATGGTCTTTGAGGACATGAACGAATTATTTGAAGACGATGTGCATAAAGAAGAACCGTTATTGACAATAGTTACTGATAAGGATATTCACAGACCAAATTATTACATTGGTCCGAAAAATAAAGACGCTTCATGGTTTGATATAGAGCACGGATGTGTTTTTCAGAGACGCGCGGCTGAAAATGCAATTCCGGAATCAAAACTCAAATTACTAAAACAATGTCGAAGTTATCCGTGGCAGAATAATATACCTCTGTTGCCTTTGAGATTTGATATTGAGACTGTCTTAATGTATTTTGGCGAGAGTTCAATTTCTTACCGAAATTTTCTTTTTGTTCTTCACGATTCTAACGGCCGAAAAATATTTGAGAAAGAGGAATACATAAAAATTGGCTCGATAATTGGAATGGATGATTATTGTGAGAAGAATGGAATTGAGATAGATAGAGGTTTGTTGATAATAGCTCCTTCACCTTCAATTAAAGAAGTGCCGGTTTATGCTCATTTCAAGGTAGGATTCAGACATCGGAAGAACTCTTATATCACTTCTACTGTTGCCGGTGGCAATACAATCAACGTCAATTATGATTTTGACGGAGGCAGACTGTGGAAGAATGAACATCTGCCAATAATGAATTCGGAGCAATTTGCGAGAGGCGTATTTTCGAAAGAGTTTGATACGATAGTAACAGTTATTCATTCATCTTCGCTTTTTGACTACAAAGATATTGCAAAGGTAGATATTGATCTTTACTCTGCAAATGGCTCTATGAATCATTTTGTGAAAGAAATTGCTCCATGTACCTCATCGACTTTTTCTCTTGGAGAGCTATTGGACTTATCAAAAAAATCTGAAGATTATTATTCGATCTGGATAAAGTGCAGAAACCGTTATGTGAATGCATATCATTTTCTTCATAGAAAGAAAGATAATGCGATTGGAGTAGAGCATTTTTATTACGGAAGGTTTAACACTCCTCGCCTTGCGAAGCAGTGAAGTAATTTTGTTTGACCGGTCGCCACAGGCTTCAGCCTGCGTTTGACTACACAAATGCCATTAGATAGATACAGCTCTTCATGAATTCAGAGCTTCCCATTGAAGGATGATATTTAAGTTCTACAATTTTTTCGAAACCTGCATTATGAAATAAACTGAATATTTCATCTCGACTCGGCATTTTGCAATGACCGGTGTAGCTTTTGTATGGATGCTTTTTATCTTCGACGGTTAATCCTCCGGCTTCGATTTGAAAAGATGAGAAGAAGACAAGAACTCGTTTTGTAAGCTTGCGGAGATTTTCTATGTGCGCTTTATGGTCGACCAGATGATAAAGAATTCCTAGAGACGCGACAATGTCTGCGGGTTCAACGGCACTGCAAAAGTCGCTTGAATCTGCGCTGACAGGAATGTGCTCAAAATCAACTTTCAGTCCCGAGATACTTCTTACAAATTTAGCGCGTTCAATACAGTCTTTTCGTATTTCAACGCCTTTTGCTTTCAGCACGCCCAACTTTTTGAAATAAAGAGTTTTCATGCCGTCATTGCATCCGATATCGAGAAGCGAAGAACGATAAAATTCTTGCCCTAAAATTGTTTTTATAAAATCCATAGGCATGAAGAGTCTATTGTTTCCAAGAACTTCATTATTATATGTTTCTCGAAAATCAGAGATTTTTTTTAGCGTATCTTTTTCTGAACAGAAAGTAGCGTTATACTTCTCATAGAGTTTTGGATAGAAGCCGGTAAAAGTATTTTCGTCAAACTTGAAGTAATGAGACCATGGTTTTAGTCTTTCAAGTTTCTTTACAATATCTTTCGGTATTCCTTCTTCTCCAATAAACATAAAATGATTTTGTTAGAACTATGAATTTGTGTAAATGATTTTTTTGATTGCCTTTACGATTCTTTCTGTTGCATGCCCATCGTTTTGACCTCTGAAGTATCGGATGAACTTCTCTCATTTTGATTTGCTTGGTTTGAATTTATGAATTTTATTTTCACTTCATTACGAACCTGAACGCTTCAGTATAGCCTTTGATTACAGTATGAATATTGATTTGTTCGCGAATTATTCTCTCTGATTCTCTTCCCATTTCATGACTGAGTTTAGGCTCTGACAAGATTTTGCTGATCTTAGCGCAGAGATCATCTAGATTTCCTTCTTCAAAATAAAATCCATTTTGCCCGTTGAATACAAGATGCTTTTCCGTTCCATCGCAAACTGAAAGAATAATTGGAAGCCCAAAACACATTGCTTCATTAATGGATATTCCGCCCATTCCTGCTAGAACATACACAGAGCTTGAGAGATAAAGTTTACCGAGTTCGTAAGGGTTGTATATTCCTCCTAAAAAAGAGATTCGTTCATTGACTTTTTCTTCTTCGGCAAGTTTTTTTAATCTTTCTTCTTCGGGGCCGTATCCGATTACCAGAAGTTCAATTTGATTAAATTTATCTTTTAATTTTGCAACTGCCTTTATCAGCAGATCGACTCGTTTCCACTCTACAAGTCGTCCTGTATGGACTATTCGCTGAATTTTTTTTTGAGGAGGCTGAGTTTCATTAAGCAGTTTATCTTTTACCTTAAATAACATTTCGGTATCAGGAGAGTTGTAGGTCAGAAAAATTCGTTCTTGTGGCACTCCATAAGTCTTTAAAATATTTCTGCCGGTTTCAACATAATGGACATGAGCATCTGGCATATTGAATAGCTTTTGAAAGCGTTTTAAAGTTTTAGCTCTATAATATTTTTTTGCGAGTTTTGCAAGACATTCAAAGAAAGGATAGATATTCGGTTTCAGAGTTTTGAATGCTTTTGAATTTGACGGATCACGCGAAAAACATTTTTTCAGCATGGTCTTTTTGACTTCACCTTCAGCTAACTGCGATAGATGATAATAAGCTCCAGCACTCAATTTTCGATTATGTGTTTGATCTTTCTCGATTACTTTATTGAACAATGCTGTAGCTTCCGAATTCATTCCTTTAGATTCAAGTTCCGAAGCTGAGCGATAAATCGCAAGTAAATCCGAGGGCAATAATTCCTTTCTGAATAATTTTTTTTTGAATAAGGGATACAACAGCCATTCAATACCAGTTAGTACCGGTTTTGAGGCATCTTCTTTTTCCATTGATAAAAGAAGTTCTTCAGCAGTAGGTAGTCGAAATGGATGATCCTTGAGAATAAGTTTTATTCCAAGAAGTCTAATAAATACGTAGAACCATCTTTTATCTTTAATTCCTTCAAGATGATTTCTTACAGTGACAATTATGTCCGGCCGCTCTTTAATTATTACTTTAAATAGACCTTGAAAAAATTGTCCGTGCGTTGTTTCAATCTCGTCGAGTTTAATTATTTTGAAATTTGAATCCTCTTTTGTTTGATATACACCGGCTCCAACATGTTTAGTTTCTTTTGGTATAACATCAATAATTTCGAAATAAGGCAAATCGTTCAAACGGCTCAGCACATGGTTATAGTAATGAGGTATAGCTTGAAAGAGATAAATTATTTTCAACTTTCTATTTTTATTTTCCACTTGCAAATTTTTTCTTCAATAAAATTGCGTGAGCAAAAAAATTAGTCGCCCAGTTCAAAATCATATTGGAACCGTAAACACCCCAGACAGGGTGTGAACCAGCAATGCCTCCATGAATATTAGGATCGACTGAAGTTAAATCTTGAGTTTGCTTAACTCTTTCAATTAATCTTTTAGCCGCCTCAAGATAAGTTTCATCACCTGTCTTCTCAAATAATTTTAACCATACGATTGAAATTTGCATATCTCCTGTAAGACATGAGGAATGCTCATTTGATTCCCAATTTTCGTCAAAAGTGACCGGCAAAAATCCGTATGGAGGCACATCCGGCGATTTAGAAGACTCAATAAATTTATTTTTCAAGAGAGAAGATATATTTAAAACATTTTTATAGAGTCCATCATCTTCAAGAAGCATAGAGGTTTCAAGAAGCCCTTCAAGTGTATATGCAATAAAATGCATATTAGGTCTTATAGGATTTATTGCGCACATCTTCTCGAACCACCCATTATTTTTTTGCTGAGTTAATGCCCAGCGCACAAATTTACTTGCTGATTCTCGATATTTTCCATCGTGAGTGAGCGAATATAAATTCATAAGAGGCCATGCTACTCGCGAGTGATATACCTTTGGCCCGTCATAACTGCAGTTTG
>Ga0066636_10000090_pt1 | contig 40516 bp, 32 predicted proteins | sample CryGeyCG2014_080_2_FD_62736 | JGI IMG/M metagenome (GOLD analysis project Ga0066636, IMG submission 62736) | Groundwater microbial communities from aquifer - Crystal Geyser CG07_land_8/20/14_0.80 | ecosystem: Environmental > Aquatic > Deep subsurface > Groundwater | place: USA: Utah: Grand...
TCACAATATAGTTTGGCTGGACTTTTATGAGAATTTTGTGTGTCGCAAAAACTTCGTCAGCGCCGAATGCCTTAAAGCTCGTTGCCGTCAAGGCAAAAATCGAAATTAATAGAATCCCAAATATTTTTTTCATCGCAAAACCTCCTGTTTTATTTTTCCACCGACTGCCGCGAAAGAAAAATCCCTGACTGCGCCGTCACTTGAACGCCTGCTTAGTACGCCTCTCATGACCCTGCCGTCCCACTCTCCGCGCCAGAACGCTGTTTCGCCCGTTCCGTTCGCCTGGATTGTTTCCCAGCCGGTGTTGCCGTTCTTCAAGACTTTTTTCGAATAGCGCGTGGTGCTAAACCCTTCCTGCCTCAATTGTTCAGAACTGATGTAATTATCCTCGAAAATAATCGTATCGAGATCTATAAAATCTTTTTTTGGCCCGTCTATTTGCGCGAGCCTGATCTTCCACGCGCAGCCGTCTATATCTTTCCCGGCCTGTATTACGCTTTTTTTCTCGCTCTTTAATTCCTGAAGCGCTTTTTCGGTCAGGCGTATCTTCCACAAATATTCTTCGGCATTCCTGTTTTCAGTAAGGGCCCTGTTCCTCTCGCGCCTGAGCATCTCCAGAATATCGCTGTAGTGCGTCATCGTCTCGTTATATCTGTTTTTTAACCCTGAATTCTGTTTGTACAAATAAACGATGCCGATGGTTAAAACAAAAAAGATGGCCCCGCCTAAAACTAAGTACAGTATTTGGGCTTTTTTTGGAATGACTTGTCTTTGCTTTTGCTGTTTGGCGCTTTCTTCGATCGCTGATCTCACATTTTCTTCAAACGCCTTTGAGCCTAAGATCTTTTTCTTATGGAGAAGCCGTTCGATCTCGTTTGTTTCTTTCGGCGTGGCTTTTTTAGTATATTCCGCGAGGGCCTCTTCCCTGCCTTTTAGGATATAAAATGCTTCTTCCACTTCATCCCTCATTTCGGGATAATTTCTTTTTGTGGCATCCAGATATTGAGCATAGCTTGAGTATGGGTAGTCGCTGGGGTTTTCTACCGTACCGAGACGTTTAGGATTCAGATGAATGTACCTGGTAAGCTGCAAAAGGTGGCTTTCTTTTTCGGCAAGCGTCACGCTGAACCGTTCCTGGAAAAGATGGCCTCCTTTGGCGTAGCGGTTATTATAGATCTTGGTATAAAGAGAATTGACATCATGCATGATCTTGGAAACACCTACGTTGTTCCGCAATTCTACGAGCATGTGCAGATGAGTGGGTAATAGAACGTAAGAGAATAGTTTAAAACCGTATTGTTTTTTATATTTGTCTATTAGGGAGAGATATTCATGGTAATCAGAAACATCTATGAAAATGTTTTGATTAATTCCGCCTCTTGAGGTTATGTAGTAGAGCGCCCCTTCGATGTAAATTCTCGGCAACCTTGGCATCTTCTGCTTTTCCCTTCTTTTCTTTAAAGTGCCTGTCGTTTTACTTTCTTGAAGCTTAAAGTGCCAGGCACTTTCAAAATTTCCAAAAAAAAATCCAGGCACAGTGCCTGGATCGAGTATTATTTTTCGCTAACAATTCGGCAATCTGCCTATCCGCTACTAAAGCGTCAGCGGACGCACGACTTTGCGTCCCCAGATTACTCTGGGTTTGCCTTTTACAAATTCTTTAAACTTTCAATGAGCTTCTTGCTTTCAATTATAAGTATAGCATATTTTTTGAAAAAGTCAAGGTGTTAATTCAAAAAACGGCTGCCTTTTTATCTTCTAACAGGCATAATTAAAAGTGCCTGGCACTTTTGTATTCAAAAAAGCAAAAAACCCGTAAGAATTCGCGTTCTTACGGGTTTCTTTATGCGCTGTTAAGAATTAAATTTTTACAAAAGTTACTTGCCCAGCCCTAACAACCTCTTGATCTTTCCGATCAGTCTTTGCCAAAAACTTCTGGGCTTTGGCTCAGGTACCTTAAGGCCCAGCATACGCATATCTTCTGGCGGCATTCTTTCCACCACTATCCTCTTTACCCTTGGTTTTAGGGTACCGCTTGTTAGCTTTCCGCTGAACCTGAAATCTTCGGATTTGTTTTCGCTAATATATACCTTACTTATAATACCTTTCATGCCATCTCCCATTACTTCCATGCGCCAGAAGATAGTGTCTTTATCCTTAGTTTGCATTGTTTCGCAAACAGTAGCGCCATCGTCTTTAAGGGACAGTGAATAGTTTGTGGCGTCAAATCCGTTGTTTGTAAAATTTTCTGAACTAAACTTCTTGTCCTCGAATATCAAATTATCGCTTACGGTTTGCGGTTCCTTGCCCGGAGCGCTGGTTATAGGGGTAATGACAATTTCCCAGCTCGTTTGATCCAGTTCCATAGGTTCGGGTTCGGCAGTTTTATTATTATCCTTCGCTAAAATACTACTTATGCTGATACAAGCGCCAAAACATAATAAGCTAAATATGATTCCTGCGTAAAAAATCTTTTTTGTCATGCCCTACCCTCCGTTTCTACTTCTTTCCGAAAGAAACTACTAAAGTAAAACGCTGTGAACTTTCTTTGAGGCTTTTCGGGAACTCAGGGAACGGTAACGATTTTCTGAAACATTCGTACAGGCTGTCCATCAAAGTTTCATCGTCCGTTCCGTAGAATGTCGGCTCTTCTTTCAGGAAGCCGTTTGAAAATAATTCAAATTCAATCCTTACAGACCCTACCTTGCCTCTATATTTCGCAAAATCTATTGATTTAATGATATTATCTAAAACAAGCTGTTTGATCCTTGTACGGTATTCCTGCAGTTCTTTGTCGCTATCATACCATTTTTCTTTTTCTGATGCAACATTTTTTTGGCCTTGGACCGAACTGGAAACTTCCGGCTGCTCTACGGCTGGGGAGACCTCTTTCATCTCTTGCGCCGGAGCTGCCTCTTTCTTTAAGCTTGAAGAGACTTCTTCTAAATCTTTTATTTTCTGGTCTCTTTTTGCGATTTCGCTTTTAAGGATCTCTATGGCCCTATCGCGCTCTTTCACTGCGTCAAGTTCGCCTTTAAGTTCTGACGTGGCTTTTTCCTGCCATTTATTCTCTTCAGCTATAAAGCCTTCCTGAACGGCTGAAAGCTTATCCTGCCATTCCTTATCTTTCGCAAGAAGGTCTTTTTCGCCGATCTCACTCTTTTTTGATAATTCGCTTTCTCGTGTTTTTAACGCTGCTATTTCGTTATTTAACTCGGTTATCTTGTCTTGAAGGGGCTTCTTGAACATCTCTATTTTGGCCAGCAATAAATCATCTTCTGTCATTGAACCTGCTCTTTGCTTCAATTGGGCCAACTTGGCCTCGTATTCCTTTGTTATAGACTCTAGCTTAGCTTGCCATTGTTTATTCACTAAGGCAATTTTGGCGTCAGCGTCTTTTTTTACTGCGGCCAATTCTGCATCAACCTGATCGGGTTTTACCTCTAAACCCTGCCCCGGCAGAGCTTCTTTTTGCCCTATCGAGGATTTAGGCGTTCTTAGTTCTTCCCTCAAGGATAAAATAGAATACTGCAATTCGGCTATTTTTTTATCTTTTTCATTCACGCTGTTTTCTAGGTCTGTTTTCTCTTTAGTAAGCGCCTCTATGCTCGAGTTTCTCTCTTTTACCTGGGTCGATAGTTTACTCACTATATTTTTTTCGCCTTCAGACATGGGGTACTTACTCACAAGCTTCTCTTCGTACCCTCGTGTCAACTCGTCTAATTTAGCGCTCCACTGTTTGCCTGAAGCCGCAATCCTCGTTTCGGCATCTCTTTTTGCCGCATCAAGTTCATTTGTCAGTTGAGCTATCTTCTCTTTTAAGGCCTGATCCGAAGGGCCTTCCTTTGCTGCGCCGGTTTTTTCAAGTTCATTTATTTTTTTATTCTTAAACTCAATTACGTTTTGGAGATTGGTCTTCTCTTCCTCGAGATTAGCCACTTTTTCCTGCATAATTCTGTCTACGGGTTCTGGCGTTGTTGCCGTTAAAAGTTCGGAAGACTTTATTTTCTTATCCAGTTCATAAACTGCGTTTTGCAGTTCGGTTATCTTCTTATCTTTCTGACTGGTACCGCTCTCTAAGTTCGTTTTTTCTTCTCTCAGCAAAGATATGGTAGAATCCCTATCCTGTAATTGCGTAGACGCCTTATTTAATGCGTCCTTGGCCGATGCAAGGTCTTTTATAAGGTAGGACATTCTTTCCTGCATTTGGTTCTTTTCGGCAATAGCTCCGGAATCGACAGATTCTTGTTGTTTTGCCAGTTTTTCTTCATACTGCCTCGTCATCCCCTCCATCTTGCTGCGCCATTCTTGTTCTATAGCAGTGACCTTATCCGGCAATTCTCTTTTAAGGCTGTTTAATTCGGTAGTCAAGGCATCCCGCTCGGAGCCAATTTGTTTTATTTGCTCCTGCAGCGCCTGCTCGCTCAATCTCGCCTTATCCGCAACCGTACTGCTAGCGGTATTCAAGTCCGCCTGCAGGCCTGAAACGGCACTCTGCAACTCTGCTATTTTTGAATCTTTTTCAGAAGCAGAGCTCCTTACGCTATTTTTTTCATCACTGAGTGCGGCAATAACCGAATCTTTGTCTTTGAGTTGAGTCTTAAACGAAGCTATACGGCTGTCTGTTATACCGCCTAAATCTTTAAGTTCTTTTTCTAACAGAGCTATTCTTTCCTGCATCTGGCTTTGCTCTTGAACTCCCTGACTGGCCAGGTCCGCCTCTTTCGCGGATATCTTCTGCTCATATTCCTGTTTTAGTGCATCAAGCTTTTCCTGCCATTCTTGGTCCCTTGATGCGAGCTCCTTATTCAGGCTATCGACTGTTTTCTGCAGGCTGGACACTTTTTCTTCGTTTGAGCTAGTGCTAGTATTTAGCGAAGCGAGAGTAGCTTCCTTATCCCTCAATTGCGCTGACAATTTATCTACCATATCCTTTGATTTAGCAAGGTCCGTAACTAAAAACGTTGTTCTTTCCTGCATCTGGCTTCTTTCGGTCGCAAGCGCTGCGTTGGCATCTTCGGTTTGTTTTGCCAGTTTTGCCTCATATTCCTTAGTAGTTGTGTCTAACTTATCCTGCCATTGCTTTTCTGAGTAGGCTAGCTTGCTTTTATAATTACCGTCTATTGCTGACAGGTCCGACGTAAGCTGGTTTAGCCTATCCTTAAGAGGCTCTTCTGCAGACTTCACCTTACCGTCAACTGATTCCGTAGTGGATTTTACTTGGACCTCAAGGTTTGAAATCGTATTCTTTAGGGCTAGGGCCTCTGTTTCCTTCTGATTTAAATTAGCCGTCAATTTCGAAACCTCTCCGTTAAGCGATGTTATCAAAGAATCCTTTTCATTTAGTTGAGAAGCTAATTTGTCTGATACTTCCTTGGCCCTGGCAAGGTCTGATACCAAAAATGCCATCCTTTCCTGCATCTCATTTTTCTGGACGGCTAAATTTGCATTGGAGTCTTGCTGCTGCTTAACAAATTTATCCTGGTAATCCTTGTTAATGGCCTCGATCTTGTCCTGTGACTGCTTCTCGATAGCGGCCAGTTTTGTTTGATAATCATTACTTAGCGACGCTATTTCCGAAGTCAGCCTGTCTATCCTTTCCTGTAATGGTTGTTTGGTAAGCTGCATTTTGTTTTCGGCTGAAGCAACTGTGGCATTCATTTCTTCTTTTAAAGCCTCTACGGTATTTTGCAATTCCGCGACTCTCTTGTCGCGCGCGTCTCGCTCGCTTTTAAGATTATCTTTCTCCTTCGTCAAGGAGCTAATGAGGGCTTCTTTTTCGGACAATTTAGCGCTAAGAGAGCTTATCTGGGCTGCAGCGTTAGATTTAAGAGATGCCAGTTCGGTTTCTGAGGATGTGATCTTGCTCTGGGCCTCGTCCTTTTGAGCGGCGAACGCTTTTTCTGAGTCTTGCGCGGCTTGTGCCAGTTTTTGTTCATATGACTGCTTTAGGGCGTCGAATTTAACCTGCCACTGCTGGTTACCTGATGACATGTCTTTATTTAAGGTAGAGATGGTATCCTGCAGGGAAATAAGCTGCCCCTCTTTTAACCTGAGAGCGGCTTCTGTGTCTGTTTTTTCCTTTGTTAGTGAGGCTACAAGATTTTCTTTTTCGGCTAATTTATTTCCTAGCGAAGCTACCTGGCTGTCAGCAGTACCTTTTAAATTTTTGACTGTCTCTTCCAGGGAAGCTATTTTCTCCTGGGCCTTTCCGCTTTCAAGCGCGAGCTCTTTTGCGGAATCCTCTCTTTGCTGCGCCAGCCTCTGTTCATACTCTTTCACAAGGGCATCTAATCTGCTCTGCCACTGCTGCGCGTTAGCAGATATTTCGCTATTCAAGGTTGTCAAGCTATCCTGCAACGATGTAAGTTTTTGTTCTCTTTGGCTTACAACGCCTTTAAGGCTTGCGTTTTCGTTCGTAACCGATGATATGAGCGTATCTTTCTCGTTTAACTGCTTTTTTATGGCGGTTACTTGATTATCCGAGCTGCTGCCCAGATCCTTCAATTCCCGTTCCAGGGTGGTTATGCGCGCCTGCAGCTGGTTCTGTTGCAAACCGAATTGCTTTGCTGAGTCGTCTTTTTGTATAGCTAGCTTTTGTTCATAAGTCTTTATTGTCGCGTCGAGCTTGTCCTGCCAAGTTTTCGCGTTCAGCGATATATCATCCTGGGCCTTTTTCTGGGCCGAGGCTACGTCTTCATCGTATGTTTTCTTTGCCGCGGCAAGTTCTGTTGTCAGCTGATCCACCCTTTCTTGAAGGGGTTGCTTCGCTGAATTCACCTGCTCTTGCAAAGAATTTCTTGCAGCATTGACTTCTTCGTTTAATTTGTTAATAGTGCCCTGCAAGGCTGTGATATTGCCCTGCGTCTGGCTTTGTTGGGCTGTAAGCTGTTTGGCGCTTTCATTTTTTTGCATGGCGAGCTTCTGTTCATAATCTTTCACTAACGTATCAAGTTCGGCCTGCCATTCTTTTTCCTTCGCCGCAGATTCTTCTTTGGCTTTGCTTTCGGCAAGGCTGACCTTCCCCTGATATTCCTTGTCCATCGAAGCTGCATCAGAGGTTAATTGATCTATCCTTTGCTGAAGCGGCTCCTTGGCTAACCGTATTTTTTCAGGAATTGAAGCAAGCGTTGCCTTGAGGTCCTCGTTTAATTTTGCATTAGACTCCTGCAGCGCTGCGATATTGCCCTGCATCTGGCTTTGCTGCATGCTAAGCTGTTTGGTTGCATCATCTTTTTGAAGGGCTAACTTTTGTTCATAATCCTTAGTTATTGCGTCGAGCTTGTCCTGCCAAGCTTTGGCGTTCAGTGACATATCATCCTGGGCCTTTTTCTGGGCCGAGGCTATGCTTTCATCGTATGTTTTCTTTGCCGAGGCAAGTTCTGTTGTCAGCTGATCGATCTTTTGCTGGAGAGGCTGCTTTGCCGATTCTATTTTGCTCGGCATGGAGTCCATTGTGGACTTCACATGCTCTTTTAAACTTGTAACCGTATTCTGCAATTCAGTGATTGTTTGTTGATTTTGCTTAAGCGAGTTGTCCAGTTTGGATTTGTCGCTCACAAGAGAAGCAAGAGCGGCTTCTTTATCTTTGATCTGCGATTTTAATACGGTTATCTGCGCATCCGCGCTGCTTCCAGCCTCTTTAACGGCGCTTTCCAGGGATATTATTTTAAGATTTGCCTGATTCTGCTGGGCATCAAACTGTTTTGCGGAATCTGCCTCGCGCTGGGCCAATTTCTGTTCATATCCTTTTGTGATCTGCTCTATTTTTGCCTGCCATTCCTTGTCCTTGGCAGCAATATTTTGTTGGGCATTGCTTTCAGCCAGCGCGATCCTGTCCTGAGATTCCTTTGTTGCGCTAGATAGCTCAGCGGTTAATTGGTCAATCTTTTGCTGAAGCGGCTGCTGAACTAATTTCACCTTTTTTGGAATGGCGCTCATCACAGAATTAAGCTCACCTTCCAGCAGGGCGATTTGCTTTTTCGAGACATCCTGCTCGCGGGCTGATTTTTGTTCATAATCTTTCACGAGCGTGTCTAATCTTGCCTGCCATTCTTTATCCCTGGCCGTGAGCGCTTCCTGGTATTTCGATTCCGCAAGGCTGATCTTATCCTGGGATTCTTTTGTTATACCGGTCAACTGGGACGTCAATTGGTCTATACGCTCTTGCATAGGCTCTTTAGCCAATCTAACCTTATCGGCTACGGACGAATTTGCCGAGCTAAGTTGTCCGTTCAGAGCAACGATCTGTTTATTCGCGGCATCTTGCTGCTGGGTGAGTTTCTGCTCATAGTCTTTTTTTATCGCGTCTAACTTTGCCTGCCATTCCTGCTCTTTCAAAGCAACATCTTTTGCAGATTGATTTTTTATTATGCCTATCTGATTTTGTGATTGCGTTTGCAATGATACTAACTCAGCTGCCAACTGATTAACTCTCTGCTGAAGCGGCTCTTTCTCTAATTGCACTTTGTTGTCAACCGACACCTTCACTGATGCGAGCTCATCCTTTACTAGGGCGATCGCTTTTTCAGACGCCTGCTGCTCGAGAAGCAGCTTTTGCTCATATTCCTGTTTTAAACTGTTTAATTTACCCTGCCATTCTTGGTCTTTTGCGGCAACAATCTGGCTCGACTGGTCTTTAAACGACACGAGCTGTTTCTGATGCTGCTCCTGCGCCGATGTAATCTCGGAATTAAGCTGTGCTATCCGTTCCTGAAGCGGCTGTTCGGCAGATTTCATTTTTTCTGCCATCGAATCCTTGGTAGACTTGACCTCATCTTTAAGGGCGTTTACAAGGCCGTCTAATTCCTTTATCTTCTGTTCCCTCTGGTCAAGGATGCCTCTGAGGTCGGACTTTTCTTTGGCCAGGGTAGCTATCATTAAATCCTTATTCTTTGCTTGCTCGTTATAGGATGCCGACTGGCTTGTACTTGTATCCGTTAAATTTTTTAGGCTTTTTTCTAACGAACTTATTTTTGCCTGGTCCTGGTCCTGCTGCAAAGCAGATTGCTTGGCCAAAAGACCTTGTTGATCAATCAATTTCTGCTCATAGTCTTTTTTTAGAGAATCCAGCTTGGCCTGCCACTGTTGGTCTTTCGCAACGAGGTCTTGATTTGCTTGGTTCCTTATCAGGTTGATTCTCTTCTGTGAATCTTCCTGGGCCGAGGCAAGATCGGCTGTCAATTTATCTATTCTCGTCTGAAGCGGCTGTTCGGCTGCCCTTACCTTCTCAGGAACTGAAGTAGACGTGGCATTCAGCTCGGTCTTAATGCTCGCTATGATGCTCTCTTGCGCGCTTATCTTATCCTGCATCTGAGTCCGTTCAAAAGTAAATTTTTTCTCTAATTCTTGTTGCTGTTGGACAAGATTATGCTCGGATTCCAATCTTTGCGCCTCAAGTTTGCTTTGCCATTGCTGCTCTTTTAGATCAAGCTCTTCTTTGTACTGGTTTCTTAAGGTGTTGACTTTGTCCTTGCTGTCGTCTTCCAAGGCTGCCATTTCTACCGTAAGCCTATTTATCCTTTCCCTAAGGGGATCTTTAGCCTGATTGAGCTGCTCATCAACCGAAACCTTCGCGTTGCTCAGCTCTTTTTTCATATCTGAAATTGCATCCTCCAGGGTTGCGATCTTTTGATTTTTTTGCTCTACAACGCTTTCGAGATTGGACTTCTCCCTGGAAAGAACACTGGCAAGAGATTCATTGTCCTTTATTTTATTCGCCAGCCCCGTCATTTGGCTGCTGGTAGAATTTTTTAATCCCTGCAGTTCGGTCTCCAAGGATGTTATCTTGGCCTGAAGAGGCTCTTTGATCGTTCTGATCTTTTCCGAATCCGCGGTTTGCATGGCTTTGACAGCGTCCTTTAAGTGCGCGATCTCTTTTTCTAATTCATTTTCTTTCTGATCTTTTTTGTCAAGAAGGCTTTTAAGTTCAGCCTTTTCTTTAGTGAGAGAATTTATCGCTGTCTCTTTGCTCTTCAGCTGGTCCTTAAAAGTCGTTATCTGATAAGTGAGATATTCTAATTTATCGCTTACTTGTTTAAGGGGTATTTCCCTCGCGGGCATTTCTTCCTGGATGACAGTTTCCGCGGAGGATTCTTCATAAGGCGTTCCCAATTTTTCTTTTTCTATCTGCGCTGCTTCCTCGGCAGGGCTTTTGGGCGATATCCGAACCGTGTCAGAGCCCAATATCTCCTTTACGTCAAACATAGTAACAACTTCTGCTACAGAGCTCTCATTAATTACAGATATCAGCTTAGCTTCGGCGACCTTAACTCCATCGCGAAGTATTTCGACGATATTCCCTCTTTTAGCTCCGTCTTGCGCGCCCAGGGGAAGCATATAAACGTGATTTTTTTCTATAGGAATAATCTCTTTTGCAGCGACGCTACCAACCTGCGCTAAGGTGTAACTGTGAAGAAATATGATCTCTATAAATATTAAAAGTGCGGGCAAAATTAATAAAGTTTTCTGTTTTTTCACTTCGGCATCTCCTTGCCCTGCCACGCCTCCCAAGTCAGGATATACCTCCTTACCCAGTCCGCGTCCTTAGCGTCAGGGGCATAATTGAGGTAGTTTTTGAAATACTTAATAGCTAACGGCCTATCCACTAAGTACTCCGCATATATATAGCCTAAATTGTAATTTGCGTAAGGGTGTTCGGGCTTCAATTCAAGAACTTTCTCGAATTCCCTTGTAGCGCGCCTATATTCTTTACTTTTTACATAAAAAACGCCCAAATTATAATGCATATCCGCGGTTTCTCTGACAAGCTCTTGGTTATGACGCGCCATATCGGTAAACTTCGAAGGAAATTCCTTTACCTCGCTAGAATAAAATCTATTCTGCTCTTCTGTCTCCTTGTGCTCGGCCTCCAGCCTGCCTAAATCGTTTTTTAATACCTGGCCTTCCTGTTCTAATTTTACTTTTCCACGCTCTAAAAGCGTCGTGCTTTTTCTGGCGTTAACTAGCTCTTTACTCAGCTTTGAATTTTCTTTTTTAAGCAAATCAACTTCGTTGCCCAGGCTGGAATATTTGATCTTAAGTCCTTCTTCGATCTTTTTAACTTTTGCGCCTTCGTCAGACTGCTCTTCGGCCAAAAGCTTTTCTAATCGGCCCGCTTCCGCTGTAAGTTCACTAAAATGCATTTTCAACTGATCTATATTTTGTTGGAGTGTCTTGTTCTCCTGAGCCATTGCTTCTTCCTTATTGTTTAATGCCTCCCTCTCTTCGGCAAGCTTATTATAAGCATCTGTGCTCACGGTAAATGTCTTCTTCTCTTCCAATAGCTTTCTCGATTGAATTAGAATGTTCTCCTGGTCAATTTTGAGTTTCTCGTAATCTCTGGCTAGCACTGCATTTTTGTCCTGCAGGTCTTTTATGAGCTCTTGGAGTTTTTTGTTCAGCTTGAGTAATTCATCATATTCTTTATTCTTTTCTTCGAGCTGCGTTCTATATTCTTTGGCTTTCACGGGATTTATATCATCTAATGACAGGGCGCGCGCAAGGTCCGATCTTATAAAAAACAGGGTAAGTGTAATGCTTGATAATATAAGTATTATTTTTTTATTCATGGCATTCTCCCATAACATATATATTATACCATCCACTATAGAGAATTAGTCAAGATAAGGTTTGAGTTTTAATTCGCCGGGTTTCATTTCAGCGGGCTCAAACTTGTCATATTCCTTATCAGGCTTTACCTGCTCCTGCTCCGGCTCATACTCACCCGTTGTCAGCCTTTCCCCTGTAATAAGATGCGGGGTTATCATAACAAGTAATTCGCTCTTCTTTTTTCCTTTAGTTTGCGAACTAAAAAGGTGGCCAAAGAGCGGCAACGCCCCCAGCACAGGAACGCGGGTAATGGCTTGAGTATCTTCTTCTCCGCGCAGGCCGCCTATTATAATAGTAGTACCGTCTTTTACCATAACCGTTGTCTCGGCAGTAGAAGTATCTATAATCGGGATCTGATTTTTACTGGGGGTGGTAAGGATGTCTACAACACTGCTCACTTCAGGCTTCACTTTCATTGTAATAAAACCATCGTCGTTAATAGTAGGCGTAACCGCCAATTGTATCCCGACATCTATAAAGGTCACCTCTTCAGCAGTGGTAACGGTCGTCTGGCCTGAAGTAGTTGTAGTAGTAATATAAGCTTCGCGCCTACCTATATGTATCCTTGCCTCCTGGTTATTTACGACCGCTAATGTCGGATTGGAAAGAAGTTTGGTGTCTCCGAGTGTTTGCAAATACTGCATTACTCCTTCAACCTTATCCGCGACGCCAAAATAAACTTTTCCGGGCCATGCGCTTGTAGTGCCGGCTTTTGGGAGATCGGCAAATTCCAAGGTCTGGCCGCTTATATCTTTGATATCCTGCCTGTGCAAATAGAGATCTATAAAACTTTGGCCTGTTCGGTAAAGCGCGTCGTAAGGATGGCTACCGACAAATGCGCCTGCACTATTAAGATTTTTAAAGATCCCTTCCCACTCGAGCCCTTCGGCAAGATTGTCTGAAACCTGGATCTTTACGATCTTCGCGTCTATTAAAACTTCTTTTGTCTTTCTGTCCAACGCCCCGATCATTTTTTCCACATCACCCATTCGTTCGGCCAATGTTTGCACGATTACCTGGTTGCTACGCTCATCCGCCCTGATGGACCCTACCTTTTTATCGTCTAATTGAACCCTTAGTTGTTCTTCTACATCCTTGGCGTTCGCGTACTTCAGATTAAAAACAGTTACGCTTGGTTTTTTCTCTAAGATATCCAATGCCTCTTCCATCTTTTTAATATTTTCAGCCGTATCCATAATTAATACGGTGCCTGATTCCTGGTCGACCAGGATGCGCCCGACTTTACTTTTAAGGGTATCCAGCAAATCAAACGCCTTTTCAGGTATAGCGTACCTTAACCGGAATATTTTTACCGTACGGGCATCGGAAAATCTTTCGCCGAACTTGCCTTCATATTCCTTGTCTGTCATGACATAAAAAATGTCTCCCCGCTTTTCATAGGCAAGCTCATTACTAAGAAGCACCATATCAAACACGTCTTGCAGCGGCACGTCTTTGAGCTGGAAAGTGACCCTGCCCGAAACCGTCTTGCCGGTAACTATATTCATTCCGCTTTTTAGGGCGAGATACTTCAGCGCATCCACCACTTCCATGTTTCGCAGGTCCAATGTTATTCGTTGAGACATGTCAACGATTGCAGGGACAGTAATTGCCTCCGGGATCAGGCTGGCTACCTGCTGTTTGCTATCGCCGGCAATTTCTTCCTGCTTGTTATCGCCAAAAACCTCTTCCTGTCTGCTATCGCCGACAACCTCTTCCTCTGCCGTTAAAACAAGATTGCTCGAGAGGATCGGCAGGATAAATGAAAATAATATAATATAATTTTTGACTTTTGATCTTCGCATTTTTACCTAAGCTCCGCCTCTTCGCCTTCGCTTGATAAGATAACCTTGTCCTTGAATATAGCTTCTACCTTTATGTCCTTCCCTATCTTATCGCCTCGTTTAAGAAAATGTATCTGCTTTGTATTGCCGTCTTCGATCATGGCGTCAGGGTTATCCGACCACGCTATGCCTACAAGTTTGAAATCTCTTATAAGATCGTTTATTTTCGGTTCAGCCCGCTCTTCTTTTTTAGTAGCTGCCTCAGCTGACGGTTTGGGCTGGGCCGCCTGATAGAATTTAAAGATATCTCTCGACGTAGCCTTCTCTAAGTAGTAGGAGCCCTTGTTCAACACCGAACCTTCAGGCAATCCCCCGTTCGTTTTCTTTATATTTTCCCCAAGCTTGAATTCTGGTATCTTGTTCAAGTTCGCCATAGAGATTATAAAATCCCCGCCGAGGTATAGCGAAAGTGAAATAACCAATACTATTAATACCTTATTTATGCCCTTAATGTCTATGGGCGGTTTTTTAAGTAGCGCTTCTAAATCTATTTTTCCTCTTAAAAAAGAGATTCGCCCTTTTAGCGCCGCTATGGAAAAATTTCCAATGGTGCTGCGCTTAAGCTGCTTTTGGCTCACCCCGCCAGCGGCAGGGCTCTCTATTAGCTTTAATAGCTGCTTTTCAGGAGTGCTGTCTCTTTCCTGTGCCATCCCGACCTTATCTCTTCCTCGACTATTTCTTTAATCGATTCCGCGTCTACTATGAACCTGTTTTTTAATACTAAATTTTTTAAGGCCTTATGGCAGAGCATCGTTATCCTCCTCGGATAACCCTGGCTATGCTGATATATCTCCCTTACAGCCTCGTCTAAAAATAAGTGCATGTTAGCCCTGTAACCGGCCTGCCGCAAGCGGAACTCGATCATTTCTTTTGTCTCATCAAAATCTAGCGGGTTTAAAGTATATTTAAAACTGATACGGTCGAAGAAGTTTGGAATATTCATGATTTTGGAATGCAGTTCCACCTGGCCGAGCAAAACTATTTGCAAAAGCTTAAACTCATTTGTTTCGTAATTCAAAAGTACGCGGAGGATCTCCAGGGAACTTTCGCTTAATTTTTGCGCCTCATCTATGATCAAGGTAACGGTTTTATTTTCTATAACCCCCCTCTGAAAAAGAAATTTCTCAAGCGATTCCCTCAAGTCCAAAAGCGTTGACGAGCTGTAATCCGCGCTCCCTATCTCGAAATTTTTTATCAATGAGGCAAGGAATACATTTTCATTCTCAAATAAGGGATCCAGAATTATATGAAATACGAAATCCTCTCTCACTTTTAAATCCTGGATCAACTTTCTGGAAAGGCTTGTCTTGCCGGTACCGACATCGCCAAGCACCACTGATAAGCCTCTTTTTAGCCTTAACTCTATTAAAATGTTCGTCAGGGCCCTTTCGTGCTCTTTGGATAAATAGAAGAAATTGGGATCCGGGCTTGTCGAAAATGGCTCTTTTTCGAAACCAATTATCTTATAATAGCTCATATATTATCCTTTTACCCCGTTAGAGAACTTTGTTCTCTAACGGGGTTTATTTTATATGCCGATCAGTTTCTTTCGAATCAAGCGCAGTGAATACCCTTCGCCCATTAATTTCCTTATTTTGCGCATCCGTTCCCCTATGACGTCTTTATCGTAAAACCGCACATTACCCTTTTTAACCAATACAGGCAATAACCCAAAATCTGTGTAATGATTTATGGTTTGGTAGGAAAGGTCGTACCTTTCCATAATCTCTTTCGCGGAGAGCATTTTACTTTTACCGTTATTTCCGTTATCTCTCACCATATCTATAGTCTCCTTTTAGGAATTACTGAAAGCTATCATACTTACCATAAGCTCGATACATACTATAGTATAAGGATAAAACGGGCTTTGTCAAGGTGTTTTAGAAAAAACACCCTTATTTGGAAAAATAAAAAATCCACCTTTATTCCGGTGGACTTTTTAAAAAAATTTATTGCTATAAATATGAAAATTAATCTCTTTTAAGCCTTTTGTGAGTCCTTAATGCGGTCTCAAGCAGGGACAATCCTTCCTCAAAATTCTTCCTTTTATAAAATACGCCTGAAATCCCGTAGGACATAGCTTCCTTAGCCCGCGGGTCGTTTATGTATGCGCTAATAACTATTACCGGAAGGTTTTTATCTAACTCTCTTATCTTTTTAAGCACCCCTAAACCGTCTACTACAGGCATGTTCAGATCGAGGAACACTATATCTGGTATCTTTTCTTGCAGCATCTTAATCGCAGCATTACCGTCCGCAGCAGTTTCCACCGAATATCCTTTTGATTTCAGCCAAAACGACATCAACTGTCTAAAGTCCGCTTCGTCATCAACTAAGAGAATTTTGATCTCATTTTTCATGATCTAGCCTCCGTTATTTATAGGAAGTACAAAAATAAAATTTGTTCCTCGCCCTTCTCTGCTTTTGACGGATAATTTTCCTCCGTGCAATTCTATTATTCTTTTTGCTATTGCCAATCCCAGCCCCATGCCGCTCGGGTCTCCTCCCATCCTCTCTCCTTCTTGATAAAACTTATCAAAAACTTTTCCAAGCTCTTCCCTTGAGATCCCCATGCCGGTATTTGCAACATTAACTCTGATTTCGCCGCTATCTTTTTTGTAATTTGCCTCTATCGCTATATTTCCTTCTTCGGATGTAAATTTCACCGCATTGCCTATTAAATTATTCATGACGTGAAGCAGTCTTTCGTGGTCAGCATTAATTCCCGGCATGCCTTTTTGTATCCTTTTATCAATTGTAATCGCCTTTGTCTCGGCCCACGTATCTAGGCCCTCGATGGCCTCATTAATAAGGCTTTCTAACGAAATGGGCTCGCGTTTAAGCTCTATCTTACCCATCTCAAGCTCGGAAAGTTCAAGTAAATCGTCGATCAGCATGCTTAGCCTTTTCAAGTTACGCTCGGCAAGCACAAGAAACTGCTTTTGCGTCACCGAAGTCTGGCCTGTTACCTCGCTCGAGAGTAAAGCAAGCGACTTTTGAATAGCTACAAGAGGTGTGCGCAGCTCGTGGGTAACATTTGCCACAAAGTTGGCTTTCATGCGATTTAACTCTTTCCTAATACTCTCTTCATCGTCTTTCCAGGCGAGCGGCCCGCTCCCCTTCTTTGCGAAGCGCATCATACGGAAAGCTATGGCGGCGCATGTCGCTACCGTTATTATATATAGGATTATCATTAAATTATACATATTATTGCTATCCACGCTACCTTCCGCAATGCATGCGAGACTTAAGCCTTTTTCTCAAAATCCCGGCGTTTCTCCAACTCCCACTCTCCGGTTAAGGTTATTAATATAGACTGGAAGATGATTTTAAGGTCATAGAAAAGGCTTTGTTTTTTTAGATACTTCAGGTCGTATCTTATTTTTTTCTCATTAGATATGAATTTATTCACGCATATCTGGGCTAATCCTGCCAGGGCCGGCCTGACGCTCGAGCGTATCGCCAACATTGAGGGATTTAGGGCTACTGTTTCATATGGCGTAAGCGGCCTCGGCCCCACAAATGACATATCGCCTTTTAATACATTGATAAGCTGCGGTAATTCATCCATGGCTGTCGCCCGCAAAAACCTGCCTATCCTGGTAACCTTGATACGCCTATCGTTCTTTTGTAATACACTTGGCGGCACTTCTTTAGAATCCATTGTCATAGACCTGAACTTAAACATCTTAAATCTTTTTCCGCTTTTACCGACCCTTATTTGTTTATAAAAAACATCTCCCCTGTCCTCGCACCAGATTAAAAACGAAAATAGAACAAAAAGGGGAGAAAGCAATAGGAGCCCTAATGTGGATATTGCTATATCGAACGGCCTTTTATACTGGTGTTCTTTCACGCTATTTCCTTATAGGTTCTTATTTCTTTTTTTGGATAAACACGTATATCCAAAAAGAAACGCAGGTAATAAAATTAAAAACTTTTACAAAATAAAGCACTGAAAGCGGCAGTTGAAATAAAAACATTTTATACCTCCTTTTTCAAACTCATAAGTTCTTTATACAATTCCAATGTTTTCTGTGCCATTATTTCGCGCGTAAATTGAGACTCTACTCTTTTTTTAGCCTGTTCACCAAGGCGCAGCCTAAGGGTGCCGTCCTCTAATAACCTATTTATAGCTTCAGCTAATTTTTCCGAAGATTTCGGAGGGACAACGATACCGGTTTCTCCGTTTAGATTTACAAACGGAACGCCCGTAGGCAGGGCAGTGCTTACAACGGGACGCCCGCACGCCTGTGCTTCTAACTGGACTATACCAAAAGCTTCATTGTTGCTGATCGAAGGCAGGACAAAAACATGACTAGCGTAATAATAGGCAAGCAGCTCTTTATCCTCTACCTTGCCTATAAAAAATATCCTTCCTTCCTCAATCCCTATTTCCCCGATCAACTCTTTTAATCTTTTTTCTTCAGGGCCTTCGCCGATTATTAGAAGCGTGGCATTTATGTCTCTCATGGCTTCTATTAAATAATCAACGCCTTTATATTTAACTAAGCGTCCCACGAATAAGATTATAGGGCTTTTAAATTTTCCCTTAATCGCTTCGCTCCTAGCCTTTACTTCAGCGGTTAATTTGAACTTATCCATCTGGATGCCATAAGGTATAACCCTGCATTTATCTTTAACCTTGCTTAAAAAAGGTGAATTTTCGATCATTTCAGGCGATGTTGTAACGATCCTAGTTGCCCTTTTGATAAAATTTATCAAAAAAGGCCTGTAAAAAAACATCGCCAGCTTATGCCCTATAATATCAGAATGATAAGTTACTACTATAGGTTTTTCCTTAGGGCTTAACGCCAGGCAATATAACTCAGCTACCGGCGAAGGAAAATGAAAATGTATAATATCGCTTTCGAGCCTAGTCCACCACCATGGAATTCCTATCCCTAAATGAACTGATGACATAACGCACCCTAAACTGGCAGCCCTAGTTACTTGATACTTATCCCTTTGCTCGATTTCTGTTTTAAATTTTGTATTTGCAGCCAAAACTTTAAGCTCAACCTTGCCTTTTATTTCTTCGCAGAGGTCATAAACCAACCTTTCTACACCGCCCATAGAAGGATGGTAAAGTTTATTGAACATCAAAACCTTTATCATATTTTATACCTATGCCCCCGCACTTCTATTCAGGTTATATCTTATTTTCTCTATCAATTGACGAACCAATCTGCTATGCCGTATTAAATAACGGGCTGCTGTCGTGCTGGCGATGTTCGAGACGAGCAGGCTTATAAATCCATATTTACGAAGCTTTCTCGCAAGCCCTTTCCTTAAAATTCTTTTCTCTACTTTTTTAAGCCACTTTAATACTTTGATCCTCTCTTCTGCCGAAAGTTCGGGAGTTTCAAATATGGGCATGCAGTCAAAAGCCGAGGCGCTATTTAGATATTCTTCCGGCTTATATAAAAGAAGGCTCTTTTCCGTTAACCATTCAAATAACTCTGTGGACGGATATGGAACTATATTATAAAATCTGGCATCCATCACGGGATATTTTTCGGCCAATCTTGCCGAATCTTTTATATCCGCCCATGTTTCTCCAGGAGAACCGGCTAAAAAAAACAGCGTTACATCATACCCCAGATCGCATGCATCGCCTATAACACCTTCTATCTCTTCTATGCTTTCACCTTTCTTCAATATCTTAAGCATTCTATTATTTCCGGCTTCCACGCCCAAGCCAATGTAACTAAATCCGACTTCTTTCATTCGTTTCAATAACTGTCTGTCGACCTTATCAGCTCTTACACCATTGCCGCAGCGAAGATCCAAATCTTTCAATCCTCTTCTTTCTATTTCATCGCAGATCTCGTAAACCCTTTCTTTAAAAAATGTAAAATTGTCATCTCCGAAATTGAACCGCCTGTAATCTCTATTATACCAGTATGTAATTTCGTCTACAACATTTTTGGCGCTTCTTATCCTTAACCTTTTACCTATTGCCAGATTGACGGGGCAATATATGCAAGCATGCGGGCAACCTCTTGAAGAAATAATCAGAATTTCTTTAAGAAAATATCTTTCTAACTCAAACTTTTCATATTTGGGAAATGGTATTGAATCGAGATCTATAATAAATTCCCTGTCGCCGGTGTAAACCAATTCATTATCTTTGTGATATATAAGGCCTTTAATTTCATGAAACGGCTTACCTTGGCATAATTCGATAATGGTCTTTTCTCCTTCGAGGGTAATGCCGAAATCGATCCCTTTGCACTCCTTGAAAGCCTCTATTCTTAAGCTTGAAATATGCGGTCCTCCGGCCGCTACGCTCAGATCAGGATATCTTTTTTTAATTAATTCGATTAATGCGTATGTGTTCTTATATCGATAAGTCCATACCGTCAGGCCTATGAGGTCGGGCTTCTGTTGTTCGATCTTTTTCCATAAATACCTAAGACCATAGCCAAGGTTCATATCTAGCACTTCGTATTGAATGTTATTAGCACTTAGATATTCCGCTAAATAGCCAAGACCTGCGGACGGGCGTATAGGCCCCATATAACTTCTGTAAATAAACGGATTGATTAACAGTACTTTACTAAATCGCATTATCCCTTTTCCCCATGATTAAACGCCCGTATAAAGCAAGATGCTCTTTTGCTACATTTTCCCACGAGAATTGTTTCAATAGTGCTTTTGTGTTTTTTTTCAGCCTCTCTCTTAAGTCCGGAAACTCTATCAGTTCTGTCATGGCGCTTGCTAAGCCATTGATATCGTCAGGGTAGAATGTTAACACATTTTCTCGATCTTTCAATCCTTCCGGCAATTTTCCGCTTTTAGTAGTTATAAGCGGCAGGCCGTGCATTAACGGGGCGATAAAGCTGGTCCTGCGAAAAGACACTCCATCAGGGTATATTTGAACGCCGATATCCGAAGAAGATATATCTTTAGAGACATCCCTCTCTGCCCTGTATCCCGTCCAAATTATATAGTCGTTTAAATTGAGCTTATTGACCAAATCTTTTAACTTGGCGTGGTATTTATCCCGTTCCGGGTTAAAACTGCTTATTAAAATTAATTTAACCTTAAGCCCTTTGCCGATCAGCCGCTTTAGCGCATGAAATATAATCTCGATTTTCTTTTTTTGCAACATATACCCGAAATGTGAAATTAATATTTCCTCATCTCTGACCCCTAAGCCCAGCCTTTCATTCCTTCTGTCATTATTGCTTAACTCATAAACTTTTATATTAGACCCGAGATGTATGACTTCGAATTTTGACCACAAAGACGGGAACCGCTTGACTAAATATTCCTTTTCTTCTGTCACGGTAAGGATGATCTTATCCGCAAAAAATATAAATGGAATTAACCGTAATTTATTAAACGGATGGGCTGTTTTAGCGTCGTGGACAGTCGCGACAATAGGAACACCCTTAAGCGCTCTTTTGATAAGCATGGGAAGGAAATTTATCATGAGGCCGGCCTTGTAAGCCTGAGTGGGGTATTGAATATGAATCAAATCCGGATTTTCCTTTTTTAGTTCTTCTAATAAGACTTTTGCGGAAGAAAATTTCCATTCATTAACAATCTGCCTGATCCCTACCCCTTCGATGGCCTTTATATTCGGCGCTTTAGTGGTCAAAATAATTAATTCGTGATTATTTTGTCTTTTAAGTTCGGAGCAAAGCAAATAGGTATAATCGCCTACGCCGCACGGTAAATCCGGCAATGTCCCGCTAATCATGCATATCTTCATTTTTACCCATTCTTTTCATTTGGCACGCAATACCTTCAAAAACATCATCGACGCTAATAAGTTTAAGGCATCTTAGATGATCACATTTGGCAAGGCCGCATGGTCGGCATTCTATATCCTTATAAACAACAACCGCGTCCCCTGTTAAGGGCCGCCAGTGAGACATTTTATTATGGCCTCCCCAAATAGCTACTATTGGAGTGTTTACTGCAGACGCTATATGCATAACGCCTGAGTCCCCGCCCACGAATAGCCGGCATCTTTTCAAGAGTGCCGCTAATTGCTTTATATTAGTCTTACCGACAGCATCGATAAAACTTGCCTTAGACGCAGCCTTTAGGACCGCTACCAAGTCTTTTTCTGAGCTTCCTCCTATCACAATAATGTTGCTTTTATATTTCTTAGAGATTCTTTCCATTAGCGCGGCAAATCTTTCTATCGGCCAGCACTTGCTAGTTAGTCCGCTCCCGGGATGGATAGCGATCAAAAAATCATTTTTTGTTATTCCTTTATCGCGTAAAAGTCGCTCTATATAATCTGAATCGGATTCTGAAAAATATATTTTAAAAGCCTTATCGTTAGTATAGCATTCGTTCCCATCTTTGATCGAACAGACTATATCCAGATTGTGTTCTATCTGATGCTTATCTTGCCTCTTTTCGATATTAAAGGGTTTTATGTCCGTTAAGAGAAAGCTGCCTCCGGCAAAACCATACCCGATCCGTTTTTTTATCCCACATAAATACATAAGCAAAATATTCCTAAAATCACCCCTCATGTCTATGCCAAGATCAAAATGCTTCTTTCGCATGGTCCGAATAAATGCCATTGTCTCGGTCAGGGAAAACGGAAGTTTGCCAATACGGTCGAACCACGAAGCTCGATATACAATTACCTCATCGATATCGGGGTTGTCCGTTACTACGTCTTTGCTCCATGGGCTGACGACGATCGCTATTGAAGCGTTTGGGAATTTCTTTTTCAGCAAACTCAAGGCCGGAGTTGTCGCTAATACGTCGCCTGCATGCGTTAATTCTATAACGGCAATTTTATTAATTTCAAAAGGTTTCTTTTTTATTTTAAAAAATCCGATCAAGCCAAAAATTATTGCGCCTAAAAAATCTATTATTTCAAATAAAATTATGTTGCTTCTTTTTACGTAGATATATTTTTTTGCCATCTATCCGGATTCTTCTTCCTCTTTTGCCAATCTGATCGCAGCGATAACTATGCCGAATGTAACCCAAACATAGATCCTGTAAAAATTAAATGTTACATAATATTCGGCCAAGAGTGATATGAAACCTACAACGAAACCCGTTAATATCGCCTTAAAAAACACGTCTTTTGCCTTAAGAATCCTTTTAGAAAGTTCCTTGAATAAACTTATAAGAAACCACAAGAAAGGAATAAAACCTATTATGCCCAGGTCAACTAATATTTCCCAATAAAGGCAGTTGTAAGAAGGCCTAAGATAGATATGTTTCTCGACCTGGTTGATATACATTTGATCGGCATGCCACGCCCAGTTGCCCGGCCCTCTTCCTAATATCGGGCTATCCTTAAACATATTGAGGGCCATTACACGGCCTGCATACCTTGTTTCATCTTTATAGCCCGCTATCTTATCGAAATAATTCGCTGTCGTAGCTTGAATAAAATTGATATCAAAAAATGTGCCTATTAGAAAAATAATGTAAACGCACAGCAAGATAATAACAACGTAGCGTACGGTTTTTTGGAGACTTACAATGCGATATCGCCAAATAAGAAACGGCAAAATCAATAAGGTAATCGTGCCTCCGGCCAGGCCTGTTGTGGAAAAGGAAAAATAATTAGACAAAAGAAGTATAAAGGAGGCTAAAATAGTGAGCATTATTCCCAATTTATACACCCTGAGTACGAAAACTGTAAGCGCTAGAGGCACTATGGGACTCAAATATAAAGATAGATATTGCGGCTCACTGAAACAGCCTTTTATGCCTAAAAACCCATGCCTTTCTATCAGCGCCCATGTCATGATGCGCGCGCCTAGAAAATATGCGATAAGAGAAAACAGGGAAAGGGAACATAAAATTAAAGCTACGGCTATATACACTCCTATGATGTTCTTCAGATCGCGTTTGTCCTTCACTGAATAGGAAACCGCCATCGCAACCAATACGGAATATATGCACCAGATAACAACCTTAATGCTTCTAAAGCCCGCAGAATTTAAATCTGTTATTTTTCCAATTGTAATTAGGTCCGGAAGGTTAATCAATAAGAGAAATATATTTACCAAAATAAAAGTGAGCAATGGAAGCATGATCTTCGCGGGAAACATCCTATTCTTATGCCGGAATAGAAAATTCCACATAAAAACAATTACGCAAACCAAGCCCATCCATTCCGGAAGCTTCATGTTTAAGCCTAATGCCTTCGTAACAAAAAAGCGTTCTACGGGCAAAAGTATAAGCAATATATAGACACCGTTCAGGAGCCGCCTGGCTGCAATGAAAAAAACTATCGGAACTAATAAGGCATAGAGGTAACTGAATTCCATATTGTTTAATTATCCATAAGTTACTTTTTTTCTGCTATTAACAGAAGAGGTAAACCAAAAAATACCATTGCCGGCCAAAACATGATTTTCCTAAAAATGGCGGAAAAGATATCACTTCCCCAAAAAAATGACACAAGGTACCCTAAGCGGTGTTTTAGGCCCTTATTTTTAAAATTAGGGCTAATTTTACTTAAATCCGCTAATTTTTTATCAATAGAAGGAGGGTGCAATATCTTTATCGAAAAACCTTCTTTTTTTATATACCGCATATATTGAAATATAGAGTAGATGTTTTCGGTCCAATGAAGTTCGGCTACAAAGCCCGGGAGTCGCTTGCGCGAACTGCCTCTCCTAAGAGAAAATATACCGCATACCGGTTCATTTATCAATATCAATCTGCTTTTTTCCCTAAGTATCCTCTTTATCTCTTTGAGAACTGCTTTAAGGTCTGCGGAATGATGTATTGATGAATTGCTCATAACGATATCGAAGGTTCCATCGATAAACGGGAGATTTTTCATATCGGAAACAATTCTCTCGTAATAAACGCCGTTGTTCTTCATATATACATCCGCTGATTCCAGGCCTTTAAACTTAGGCACTGAAATATCTAAAGCTACGCATTTACATCCTTTTTGGGCCAACTTATTAGCGCTCCAGGTGTTGCCGCTCCCTAAATCTAACACGAATTCATTGCCGGCTATATTTAAACATTCGAGCGCTTTATAGAAATTCAGGGAATAACCATAAACGGCGTCTAAAGGGTTGGGGGTCTCTGCGGATTCGGGAAGACCTAAAAGCATGCTATCGTTGTGATTTGGATTATAATCTTTCGCAGCCTTCTCTATCCCTTCGGTTTCGTCGAGAACCTCTTTGCTGGGTTTAAACAATAAATCCAATATACCGTTTTTTATAAAAAACGTTTGCCGACAAGCACCGCACTCCAGCCTTCCTTTTCTTATCTCCGAACTATCTGTTTCGTCTTTTAATAGATTGAAATTTTCTTTGCTGCAACTGCTGCATGACGGACATTTAATAATATCAAGCAGCTCTTCTTTCATCGGCATCCCTTCATTAAATCCAGGTAAAGTTCTTTGTGTGCTGCGGCTATCTTATCCCAAGAAAATTCATCGGCCAATTTCTTAGCGTTATTCGCTATCCGATTTCTCGTTTCCCTATCCGCTATCAACTCCTTCACGCCGCTAGCCATATCATTAAAATTCCCGGTTTCGGTCAGATAAATATTTTCTTTATGCTTCAGTTTTGGAGGAACATCTATGCCCTTTGTCGAGAGAACCGGCAATCCATGAACGAGCGCCGCCATTAGCGTGCCACGACGAAAAGTGACACCGTCCATAAAAGGTAGTATGCAAATGTCGGATACGGATAAAAACTTTGAAATTTCTGCGGCATTGCCGTAACCTGTCCAAAATATTAATTCTTTTATTCCTAACGATCCAATGAGCCCTTCTATATCTTTATGGTAGCTATTTTTGTGAGCGTTGAGTTCGGCTATCATTAATAATATGATCGGTGAGCCGGTTTTCTTTAACTCGGCAATTGCTTTTAACAATGTCTCCACGCCTTTATTAGGGTGTATGAATCCAAAAAATGATACAATTATCCTGTCGGGCCGAAAGCCATTTTCTTGTAAGAATAGGCCCTTATTGTTTTCGCTGGGCGCACGCGCATCTATATTACTGCCTATCGGAATAATTTTAGTTTTGCCTAAGCCATTGGCTAATACTTTTGTTATCTTATCAAAATCCCCTTTATCGCTAACAATAACTTGATCGCTGAAATATGCGAGTAAAAGCTGCCTAAGCCGATTGATAGGATAAGCTATAGAAAATTCATGAATAGTGATTACAATTCTGGTTTTCCTTTCAAATATCCTAACCAATAAAGGCAGGAAAGCAAAGCTTAAAGTCCTTTGGTATCGACTCGACGGGTATTGCATATGAATAATATCGAACTGTTCTTGTTTTATTAATTTTAGAATCATATATACAGCGAAAATATTCCACCTTTTAACAGCCGGAATGATTCTAAAGTTCTCTTCATTTTGTTCTAAGCCTTCTATGCGTGATGTAAGCAACGTTATGTCCAAGTCTGATTTTTTTAAATTTTCAAGCAGTTTAAATGTATAATCACCTATCCCGTCTCTAAGCGGAGGATAGGCACCGCTTATCATGCATATTCTATATGCTTGTTTTCGATCTTTCCTACTCTCAAATTGATTCATTTTTGCACTCTTGATCATTCCTTTGTAGCGCAAACCGATAATTCCGAAGCTATGTATAAACCAAAAAATTTAAACGCTACCCTCGTTATAAAACCGTATAGCTTACGCAGGCAACCGCGAATAATCCTGCCGTCATATTTTCTGTCTTTCGCGATATCAAAGTCTATTTTCTTGAAGCCGGCCTTCATAAGCATTTTTCTGATGGTCTTCGGCGTAAAATGATTTATATGATACGGCAGACCCATCTCATTTGCCTTGAAAGGCGTTCCCGTGAAATTACCCTTATAATATTTTAAAAATGGCAATAAACTTACAATCTTAGATTTTAAAAGATGCACCCCTGAATTAGGTACGGTTAATAAAAATAACCCACCTTTTTTTAGGATTCGATATACTTCCGCGATATCTGAAAATGGGTCAGACAAATGCTCCAGGACATCAAACATCGTAACGATATCAAAATATTCTGCCGGAAATTTTGCTTCGCAGATAGTAGAATTAATTACTTTCAAACCCATATTTTTTTGAGCATACCTCACCACAGGTTCTGATATATCGGTACCATAAACTTCGTAACCGGCGTTCTCAAGCATTTTAAGGAAAAACCCAAAATTGCACCCTACATCCAAAACCTTGCCTTTATCCTTATATTTCTTCAGCGCCTGTACCCTATCATAAAACAACTCCCGCCCCCAATCCTCAAGCCCTTTAATTGCCCTTTTCATCACCTCATCAGAAAAATCGCATTTGTCGTCATATATTTTTTGAAGGGCCAAAAATGTAGGAATAGGGTCCATATAGATAAAGCTGCAATCCACACATGCGCGAAGAGAAAAACCGCATTCCGCATAAATGATGCGCCCGCTTTCGGTATTGCAAAGTGGGCATTTCCTTTTTTCCATATCTAAAGTTATTTTTTTTTCATCCATTCCCACAGACCTCCAAAAATAATTTTTCTATCATTAATATTATTTTTTCCCATGAATAATTATCGACTATAAACTGACGACACCTGCCCTGAACGCCTATTCTCTTGCTCGAGTTGATCAAATATTCTACAATCTTATTTGACATTGAATCGGACGAAATATCTTTGAAAAGCAAGTTTTTATCGAATTTACTCAAAATTTCTACTGTCGCGCCCACCGGCGTCCCCAAGACAGGTGTACCGCACGACAAAGCCTCCAACGTCACTATGCCAAAACCTTCCAGCGCCCTTGTAGGCAAAATAAACAAATCGGATGCCTGATAATACAAAGGTAATTCTTCGTCGGTTATAGGCCCAACCAGAGTTACGCGATCCTTTAACTTCAGTTTAAATATCAAAGTTTGAAGTTCTAATTTTAACGGCCCTTCTCCGCCGATTAATAGAATAGCGTTTGGGTAGCTCTCAAAAACCGCTGGCATCGCTTTAATAAGGTTATCCAGGCCCATTCTCGGCACAAGCCGTCGAACAGTTATTAGAATCGATTTTTCCAAAGGCAGCTCCAATTTTCTGCGAACGGCGTTTTTATCGGTCGCGGGCTTGAACCGATTCACATCAACGCCGCTCGGTATTTCTACGATCTTATTTTTTGCTATGTGATGGGTCTCTACAAGACACTCGGATGTGAAACTAGACAATAATACTATTTTTTCGCATCTTTTCAATCCGAAATTTTCCAAACGCTTCATTAGAAAGAAATAAATCGGCAGCCACAGCGGCTTTATATATCTCCTCCACTGGTACCAAAGATATTTTCTTCCATAAACTGTCAAAAATTCTTCCCGATGAAGCAGGGCATGGAAAGTGTATATCCTGGGTAAGGCTTTTCCCTTGGCTGACAGGTTTATCCCGAACGCTGCATGCGGCGAATGCACACTTATAAGATCAAAAGAATTATCTTTCATCAGTTCCTCGAATTTCTTATGCATATTTATTATAGAGGATATATGCGTTAAAAAACCGAGTTTATATTGCTTAAAATTATACCTGTATATGTTAATCCCGTCTATGACTTCCTTATCTTTCAAATCGCTGCGTATTTTCTTTGCCAAAATAAATATGGTATGCCCGTTTATCGCTAATCTTTTAGCGACTTCATATACGTATGTGTGCACTCCGCCGCGTAAATCAGGGAATATTTCGTTGACGGCGAATAATATTTTAAGTTTTTTGCCTGTAATCCCGTAATCCATCGATCAATCCTTTGACGCAGAGCGAAATAACTTTAAAGTCTTTTTTTCTAATACTTAAACTTGTAATACCTAATATTTTTTTCGCAAGAAATATCGGAAGTAGCAACCTCGGCATAAATCGAAGATGAAATATCATGTAATTATGATAAAACCAGTACATTTTTTTTGCAAAAGACATGTCACGGCACCCGCCGCTTGGGGCAAAAAGATGTTTAACTTCGGCAAGCGGATCAAAAACTATCTTGTACCCCAGTCGTCTTACTGCAAAACATGCCGAAGCATCATCAAAAGACTGGGTGCCTCTAAGTCGCTCGTCAAATCCGCCAGCTTTTATCAACAAATTTTTACGGAATGACATGTTGCATCCCCATGCATGTTCGACTTCTGCTCTAACGGTGGAGTTAAAATTTGATATGACTTTTGCATCCCATTTGCGGATAATGCCTATTTTCTGCCCGCCTGAAACAGGAATATCGCTATCTGTCGTCACCCTCCCGGCAACGCCGCCTATTCGTGGGTCAGAATAATTATTATAGTGGCTTTCTATAAAATTTTTAGCCGCTTCTATATCGTCGTCACAAAAAATAAGTATTTTGCCCCGGGCCAACTTCATGCCTTCATTACGCCCGCGAGCGCCGCTTTGAAAATCAACATTAAAATGTTTTATTTTTTCCTTATTATTATTAATCAGATTCGCGAGATTCGAACTTACCACATCGTTTTGATCTATAATAATAATTTCATAATCGAAATATGTTTGATTGAGAATCGACTTTAGAGTCCCGATCAGACTTTCATCTCTCTTACATGTCGGTATAATAACTGATACCTTCAGCATTTATTATTATTTCCCTATAATTTTGTAGCCCTGACCCAGCCGCCTATCTCCATTAAAAACATTCTTCGTATCATCTCTGGCGCTTTTAAATAAAAATTGACATACACCCGGAATAAGTTCTCATTATTAAAAAATAAAATTGAGAATATTTTTCGCTTAGCGAACTCAAACCTTCCGAACCCGGCCTTTTTTAATTCATCCGTCAACAATTTTTCATCATACATTCTTTTATGAGTAGGGTCCCCTATTTTAGCGAGATGATGAAAATCGACTTGGGGATTATTTTTTCTGGCCGCTTTTAATGATTTACGCATATAATAGAATATTTGCCTATCTCTTTTTGACGCAAATAAAAGTAATAAAATTTTGTCCGCAACGCTCCTATTCACATATACTGGCTGCACAACTGTTAGTTGGCCACCGGCTTTCATAACCCTGCAACTTTCTCTCTGCACAATTTCGGTTTCGGAATCAGTTAGGTGTTCTAATACGTTGCTTATCACTACAGAGTCAAATACAGATGATTTAAAAGGCATATTTTGGGCATTTGCGACAATAAACTTTATATTTCTTTCGCGATACAGGGTTTTGGCTTTAGAGCAGCCAAACTCTGACAAGTCCAATCCGATAACGTAATCAAAACATTCAGACAATCTGTAGCTTAACGTACCCATGCCGCATCCCACTTCAAGCACTACTGATTTTCTGCTTAACCCTTTGCTTGAAAATTTCGATATTTTCTTATACTCCAGCCAGTCGGTCTCTTTATCAGCTAATACGCGCCCATATTGATTCTTAAACCATTTTTCATCGTATTCTATATTTTGCGTCATAATTTTTTGTGCTATTTAAGTATTTTATGTCTTTTCAGCTATTATTAGATGGTTCGTGCCGATCAATCTAACAAAAGGTATTTTCTGTAAAAATATGTTAATGCCAGCCAGTTTTTTTCCGTACTTAATCTCTATTTCGGATAAGGCGGATCTCGTGCTGCTATAGGCCTCCCCCTTAATTCCTTCGCGGTCCATAAGGCTGACTTCTCGGAGAATTTTTCTTACATGCGGATCGATCTTAGCTAACACGCTTATAATCCATCCGCCAATTCCATAAGTTGTCCAAATTTGAATTTTAAACTTTTCACTTTCAAGAAATTTCCGCAGTTCATTGATTGTAAAATCGGTATGAAAATAATAGTGGCCGCGCATAAGGTTTACCAATAACTTAGGATCTAGCAAGCCTTCAAACCAAAAACTTAAACACTTTGTAAAAAACTTTATGGGATTGAGAAATTGATACATCTGTATCCTGTTCTGGCTAGGCGTAGTAAGGAATAAAAAACCGCCGGGCTTTAGAATTCTGCGTATTTCAGCTCTGGCGTTTTTAGGATAGGTAAGATGTTCCATAACTTCAAGAAAAAACGCCCAATCGAATGAATTAGATTTAAAAGGGACGCGCTCTACATTGCCTTGGGAAACGCATGGATACGAAGCTATCGAATCCGTCAGGGTTGTCATGTTTAGATCTAAACCATACACCTTATTATTGCAACGGGCCAATACTTTAAGCTCCCTTTTATGCCCATATCCTAAGTCGACAAGACATTTTCCTTTGACATTAAGCTTATCCAAGAAATAAGATATAATTACTTGCCGCGACGGGGAGACTAGATCCATCCGCCTTACCCAGTTTCTTAGATTTTGTTTCGCAAAAATTTCCTGAGAATGCGCGGTATGGATCGAGCTATAAAAGCGCTGGATATCATTACACTCGAGCTGGACCTTAAGCAACCATAGGTCCCGCTTATAAGTGCGTTTTCGTATAAACCGATCATTAAAAAAATCGTAAACAAAGAATATGGAGGCTATAATTAAAGTTAAGGAACTGATAGATACGATCTCGGGATAGTTGCCCGTTATGGGAAGAAAGATAAACGCTAGCGAAAGAATGAATAGTAAAAAAATAGATACTTGCAATGCCCTATTTTCTCTAGGAACTATATATTCCGCGTCCTTCGCAGTGACCTTCCTGCGCTTAACTAATTCATCCACCGTATCTTGGTCAAAAGCATTAAACCTGTCCATTCTGGCAATTACCCCCATATTTTTTGAGATCAGCAACGAATCCCTCAACTCTTTTATCTATCGTATGACGCTCTAAGACTTGTTTATAGAACTTTTCTAACAGCTTTTCTCTTAACGCATCGTCCTTCAAATATAATCGTATCTTTTGACAGCATTCGTTGAATGTCTTAAAGGTATACAAATCAGGATCAACATCGAATAAATCTATAAAATGTTTTCTATAGTCACACAGAAAAAATCCGTGGCAATAGGCTATGTTGAAAACCCTGTCTGTTACCCCCCACGTTTTATTAAAATGAAAGTCATTCTGGCTGCCGTATACAATATTGATACGCGCCCTTTTATAGATCTCATTTAAATGGAACTTGTTGAGTATATCAAAATCTATTTTCTTCCGCGATGTAAAGAAAAAATCTTTACTTCCGAAGAAATAATCTAAAGATCGAAATTTTTTGGAAAGGCGCCAAAAAAACGCTTTTCTTCGATATGGCATAGCACCTACAAAAAATAGGTCAAAATTAAACACTGAATTCCGGATCTTGTCCTCAAGCAATGAATCTTTTATACCCCGAACTGGTTTCTCAAAAGGCATTCTGACATAATTCGGAAAAAATATCACCTTTTGCCCATGATTTCTTTGTTCCAATTCGGACTGCATTGTATGCGTGGCTACGGCCTGAAAGGCATTTCTAATACCGCTAAGGCCTAAATAGTACCTGCCTACGATATGCTGGCGCGGATCATCTACGCAAATTACGATCGTTCTGATACCTTTTACGTTCAATTCTTTTATAAAATTCTCGAGCATTATAGCCACTCGGCGCCTTACGATATTTCCGGCTCGCATTAGCATGTCGTTAAAAAATCCAGCGTCCGCCAAAAAATAATCAGGATTAAACTGTAATATCTGGTCTCGAAATGAATCTAAACACTCCTTAAATTCCTTTAGGTTTGCTGGGATTGATTTATTGGTCCCATAAAACATACTGTGGGCAAACTCTAACGCATACAATACCTCAAATCCCTGTTTTTCGAAAGGCCCTATGAAAAAGTTTTCAACCATCAATACGATGCGTTTTTTATTCATATTATTTTTTTGCTTTCACGATGCCGCCTATGTCTATAAGGAACAAGCGCCTCATGAATTCCGGCGACTTTAAATAAAATTTGACATAGGAATTAAATAAAGTTTTGCTTTTAAAGAACAAGATACGAAATAGTTTTTTTTGTAAAAATTTAAACTCACTAAACCCGATCCTTGATAGTTCTTTGATCAATAGAAAAACATTATACACTCTTCTATGGCTTGGCGCCAATACCTCTTCAAGGTGATGAAAATCGGCCTTGGGGTTCTTTTTCCTGGCCCGTATTAAATCTTTGAATCCGTTATAAAACCACCTCCGCTCCCTTGGGGAAGAAAGTAAAAATACAAGCGCCAAATCGACAATGCCATGGTGCCCAAAAAACGGTTGGTCTATAACCAGGTTCCCGCCGGGCTTTAAAATCCTATATATTTCTTTCTGCATCCTCTCTGCCTCAGAATCAGTTAAATGTTCAAATACATGGCTGACAATAACGCAATCAAACATCTCTGACTTTAAAGGTATAAACTCGCCGTTACCCACTACAAAACGCGCCCTGTCTTTATTCAAAGATTTTGTCTTTAAGACACCATCAAGCGAAATATCAACGCTGAAAACTCCGCCCGAATTTTTAACCAATTCCTTTGTTAATCCTCCAAAGCCGCAACCTAAATCAAGGATCCTGGCGTCTTTAGCTAAACCCTCTAACGCAAAGAAGGCTATTTTCGCATAGTTGGCATATACCTTTTCGTATGTAAGGGACGTCGTATGCAAACCTTCAAAGTAAGATCTGTCGTATTGTAAATGTGAATTATTTTTTATAGATGCTCCTTCATCTTTCAATAATCATTCTATAAACTTTACGGCATGAGCGGCTTGGCCTGTAATAAGGCGCAATATTTTTGCCTGTAACCGGTATCCATGTAACCGTATCCTTATCTTTTTTTGTTTTACTAAAAAATTTTATAGCCAAGATTTTAAACCCTGCCTTACGATATAAAGATATTGCTTTTTCATTATCCGCGAAAACCTCCAATGAGATCCTCTTTAGATGTAGAGACTCGAATGCCCACTCCAGCAAAGTCTGGATAGATTTTAATATAATGCTTTTCGGATCGCCTCTTCTGCCATGAATTAACCGGCCAAACTCTGCCATCTGCTTATTGAAATCGATATTATATAGCGAAAACTGTCCTATGGGTGTATTATTTCTAATCACTATCATAAATATTATATCGTTGTTCTTGTCTTTGTAATTATTTAACCACTGCAATAGCTCGCTAGAATCCGGTTTTACCCAGGTAAAAAAATTCTTATAATATTTTCTGCGCCAGCGGGCCATTCTTGATGCATCTTTTTTATTTATTCGAACAGGCCGTAAATAGGCACCTGCATGCCGCTTTATATATATTTTTAATAAAAACTTGCCTTCCTTTATCAATCTTACTAACGTCGGTCCCTTCATATTTTTTTTGATCCATAGAAAGCTTTAATCGAACCTACTATATAATTCACCTCATCATCGGATAGGCTAGGATATAATGGAAGAGTAAGGATTTTTGGGAAAACTTTTTCCGCCACCGGGAGAATGGGTCGGTTTCCATAGCAACGATAAAGATGTATTGGTTTGTAATGTACGCCCGTATTAATATCTTTGCTTTGTAAATATACGCTGAGTTCATCCCGATACTTAGCTTTAATTTCGCATAGATGCCATGATGAAATAAAATTGCCCCCATCTTCGGGTGGCATACTCACTTCTTCTACATTTTTAAAACCTTCTCTGTATAAACTTACTATTTCCCTGCGTCTCATATTTGCATTCGCTAGCTTTTTTAATTGTACTAAACCTATAGCTGCGGCCATGTCATTCAAATGGGATTTTAGCCCGATCTCCTCAACGTTATATTCCCACCAATAACTTTTGTCTAATTTTGTTCTATCCCAAGTCCCCTTATCAATACCGAGCCATCTCAGTTTTTTTGCCCTTTTCGCAAAATTTTCGTTGTTTAAAATTATTGCCCCGCCTTCACCCATGGCTAGATTTTTTACAGCATGAAAGCTGAAGCACCCTATTGCCCCAAAGCTTCCTATGGGCTTACCCTTATATTTTGCCCCGCAGGCATGCGCACAATCTTCGATAATATAAATGTTGCCTACGGCTTTCCTTAGTTTGTCTAGATCAACAGGCCTGCCGCCATAATGGACTGGGATTATGGCCTTTGTTCTTGCGGTAATCTTCGATCTTACATCATCAATGTCGATATTAAGTGTATTTTCGTCGACATCTGCAAAAATAGGCGTAGCCAGATTATAAACAACGGCGTGAGCGGTTGAAACAAAAGTCATCGTTGGAACAATAACTTCGTCTCCATTTTTTATTTCTAATAACTTCAGGGCCATATCTAGCGCTGCAGTCCCTGAATTTAAACCAACACAATATTTAACCTCACAAAATCTGGCGAATTCCTCTTCGAATTTAGCGGTTATTGGGCCTAATCCGACCCAACCGGAACGAATTACCTCTCCTACGGCGTTCGTTTCCTCTTCGTTATAATATGGCTTAAAAAGTGGTATCATGTATCTCCCTTAAGCTTTTTATGTAAGCTCATTTTGTTCGTTTTTAATTGCCGACCGATCTCCAACTATTCTTCATTGTTGCCGCTTCGATATTATATATTAATTGTTTTATTGAAGGAGTGATTGTGAATCTCTCTTTTACGATATTATAAAATTTATCAGATAATTCGTCACGAAAACTAGGGTTTTTTAAATAAAATCTTATCAATTTGCAGCATTCATTCAGGTTTCTAAAACAATATAATTTTAAATCAATGTCGAAAATATCTTCCAAATGTTTCCTGTAGTCTATTATAAAAAAACTGCGGCAATAGGCCACGTTAAAAACGCGATTTGACACACCCCAGCACTTATTAAAAAATTTATCCCCGCCTAGTCCATATATAACATTAACGGATGTTTTTTTATAAAACTCTTTGACTAGGTTTCGGTCATCCCAGTCAAAACTTGTTTCTTTTAGTGAAGTATAAAAAATTGTTTTGCTCCCAAAAAAATAATTTAAATCGCTTATTTTTCTTGAAAGACGCTTCAAAAACATTCTTCTATCAAATCCCATAGTACCTATAAAAAAGACGTCCAGCTTGGGTATAAAAAAATCGGACGGCAGTTCAGATACATGCTTAGTTGGCAAGTCAATAGTAACATAATATGGAAAGTATATAACCGCCTGACCGCATCGCTCGTACTTCTTTTTATTTTGCAAAGTATATGTCGCTACGATATTAAAATTGGTTGTCACGCTCCGTATAGGTTTCACGCCAAATACCGCTGTGTCATCCTCACAAGTAATAATAGTCACTATACCCTTTTTGTGCAATTCACTAAGAAAATCTATATATAGACCGGCTATTGCGCCCGCCTTCGCATCTGCAAGATTTAAAAGCTGCTTGATAAAAAACCATTGGTTAGCTAAAAAATAATCAGGGTTAAATTTAAATATTTCGGATTTTAAAAAATCCAGCTTTTCCTTAAAACCTCCCTCATTTAAGAAAACCTTGTTACCTTTTTCATATAGCATCGAATATGTTAAAGGATATACCCATAAAACCTCGAAACCTTCACGTTTAAAAGGTTCTATAAAATCTTCGGACCCCATCAAAGCTATTTTCTTCATTTTTTTCCTTCGGCGCGATTCAATTTTTCCAAAAACCCCTCATATAAATTTTCCATAGCGGCTACATGCCTATCGATTGTAAATCTCTTTGACACGATCTCTCTGCCGCGTTTGCCTATTTTATTGGCCAAGACTTGATCTTTTAAAAGTGCAATAATGGCTTCCTTCAACTGTTCAACATTACCCGGTTCTACCAATATGCCGCAGTCCCCCGAGACAATCTCTGTAGAAGCCCCTGAACTAGTTGCAATGACAGGCTTTTCCATAGCCATGGCTTCAATAATAACACGGCCAAATGGTTCAGCAACGGACGGAACCACTACAATATCAAGCGCGGCTATTATCTGCGGGATGTCGTCCCTAAAGCCGGTGAAAATAATCTTATTTTGCAAGCCAAGTTCTTCAGATAATTTAACAGTTGCGTCTTTAAACTCGCCCGAGCCTAAAACCTCGCTGCCCACAACAACGAAAGCAACGTTTTTATGATCTTTCACGACTTCGGAGGCCGTTCGCAAAAAGAATTCGTGGCCCTTTTCCATCGAAATCCTTCCTATAATACCGATCAATTTTTCGGAATGTAGTTTAAACTCTTTTTTGAAATCTTCTCCTGAAACTCCAGGGCTGAACTCATCAATATCAACCCCGTTATATATTCGAACTATGCCATCTTCGGGAATGTTCAGCTTTTCAGTGAGATCTTTTTTCACAGCCTCGGAAATCGCTATTAACTTAGCCATTCTACGAAAGGCCCGCATTCTAGTTTTGCTCCCTCCTAAAATGGGAACCAAATCCCTTATATGGCAAACGCACGGAACGCCGGCTAGCGCAGCGGCATAGTAACTCAATTCTGATACATAAATCGAATTAGAGTGGACAAGGCTTATTTTATTCTTTCTAATGATACCTGTTAACACCAAAACAGCTTTTACGAACGAAAACGGTTTTCTTTTAGAGAACTCCGGTGTTTTTGAAAACAGAACATCTATTTTTATATCTTTAACTTTTTTTACGAGAGGCCCGTCGCCTGGCACCAGAACTATAGGTAAAAAATGTTTTCGATCAACCCTCTTGATAAGATTAATCAAACTTACCTCTGCTCCACCGATCTGCGCAGTTCCGTTTATGTATAAAATATTAAACTGCCCCCCGCGTCCGTCCGCTTCACTAAATAAGTCAAAAAGGGCGCCGGCATTCTTTGTCAGGTTAAACTCCTTTTCTATTTTATCTCTTGCCCTAATGCCGATCTGCCTCCGCAGGGACCGGTCCTCTATAAGCTTTGATATCGCCTGGCTTAATTTATTTGTATCTTTTTGCGGAACTAAAATGCCGTTCTCGCCTGTATTGATCAATTCTGGCATGCCGGAAATGTCTGTTGATACCACTGCCTTGCCTGCAGACATGGCCTCCATAATAGTCACAGGAATGCCGTCCCTGTCTCCGTCATGGGCAACAATACAGGGGGAAATAAATATGTCGCTACCTGACAACAATTTAAGCACGGTATTCCTATCGACTGGACCTACAAAGCGAATCATATCCTCTAACCCTAACTCTCTGGCCTCGCCCAATAATTCTTCCTTCAAAGGCCCATCGCCAAAAATGTCGCATCTAAATCGAATTCCTTTTTCAATCAAAAGTTTGCATGACTTTATAAGGTACGTGAATCCCTTCTTTTCCACAAATCTGCCGCCGCTTAAAAGTACTGTGGTTTCGCTTGACGCGGCCGTTTCCGGCCTAAATAAGTCCACATCTACACCGCAATGGATAACTTTGATTTTACTGGCCGGGATGCGGGGATACTTTTTAAATAAATACTCTTTATTGTATTCTGAAATTGCCACAACATACTTTGCCTTTCTAAGCTTATCCTCCAGGAAATCATCCTCAACAAAAATATCATGCGCGTGCGCTGTAAAACTAAAAGGAACCTTCAAAAATCCGGACACGATCATAGCAGCGGTCGCCCCTAAGCCGGCGAAGTGGGCGTGCAGATGCTCTGGTTTTTCTTTTTTTATTAAACGACATATATAGAAAATCTGCAAAAATTCCTTTTTTCCGATCTTGAAAAAATATTTAAAAAAAGTAATACAGTACCTAAAGGGAGAACTCAGGAAAAATTGTAAATTGGATAATAAGACTGCGGTTAAAACGCCTGTGGAGCTTTTGGGGTCTAAGGCATAAAAAACACCTTTAGCCAGGTCGAGCGACTCCTTATGCATTACATCGTGTGGTGGTTTTGCAAATGAAAAAACCGACACTTCTGCCCCGATCTTTTTTAGTGCTAGGATTTCGTCTGCAACGAAAGTCTCAGAAAGTACGGGAAATTGATGTAATATATACGCTATTTTTATTTTTTCCATTCCACCTCTTAAAAAATAAAAAGCGAAATAATGCCTGCTAAAAAGTTTAGGGCAGCAGCAATTATCTTCTTATTACCTTGATATTGCGGAAAAATCATATCGAATCTAAGATCGAACATCATATCCGTAAATCTACGCTTGCCCTTTTTCCTGAAAAATGACGTATAATAAACTCTCCCGATCAATTCGTAGCTTTTCGAGTTATATAGTAACTCCTCAAATACCCGTTTAACTCCGGGCCTTAAGCTATCATGAAACGCAATGATGCCGTTTTCTATCACTTTAGGTGACCATAGCAAAAAATCGGTTTTAACAAAATCATACTCATGTATACCGTCTATAAATATTAATCTTATTGGTTTATCAAAATCTACGGACGCTTCTTCCGAAGTTTTAACAATAGGGATAACGACATCCTGCACAGCTGCATCGCTTATATTTTTTCTGAACTCGCCTTCCTGGCCGAGGGCAAATTGTTTTCTTTCGTTTTGCAAGACATCGCTATAAGGATCGCCCGTATGCGGGTCTATGGCATACATTTTTCCTCTTTGCCTCGCTTTTAGAGCCTTGGCCATCCATATCGTAGATTTTCCTACATAGCTTCCTATCTCCACCACTACACCATCCCCTGGAGCTGATTTGGCTGCGAAAAATAAGGCTTTGCATTCGGATTGTTCCATAAAGCCACGGACATTACCGGTTGTACCCTTGGTCTCGAAAAATGCATCCAGGCCTCGCAAATGATATATAAATCTCTTAATCATATCGGACATTTAGTTACACTTCCGTCTTTTTAAAAAACATTATTTTATCTAAACCGTAATTATAAAACCAATTGTTTTCATCGAGTTTTGGCCGGACTTGCATAGGCTCAACCGTTTTATAATACCGGCTAAATTGTTCTATCCACCATGCATAAGGTTTGGTGAACCTGTCATAAGCGCTGCCATACGCTTCCTGAGTCTCCATAAACAATGCTATTGCCTTTGGCATACTTTTTATAACTTTATCGATCGCTCTTGTCAAATCTTCATCTTGAAAAAAGTTCATAACATCCCAAAGCACTACGAGATCGAAACCTGTTTCCAGGCAGCCGCCTTTTACCAAATTTTCTTTGTCAACGCGAACGCCTTTTATACCTTTTTTATTAAATGCCGCTGTCAGGTAGCCTTCGGAATTCTCAATGACTAAAACTTTTTTTGACTGAAATTCTTTCTCTATAAAATCGCATTGATTTGAAGCCTGCGTCATTTTTTCACACCTTAATCTTTCACCTGTTTGTTTGAGATGATAATAAAAAACAGGATTTATGCTGTTTATAAGCTTTCGCCTTCTCAGGCTTGCCATTACCTTACCGACACGCCTCCCGTAAGACCCCTCGTTATATATATTGACGCTAAAACTGGTTTTTTTGCTGGTCCTCTTTTGCAGGATCACAGGAACATGAAGGGCGCAAAATCTTTCCGTCATCCTCAGCCACAGATCCCAATCCGCGGGATAATCTACTTGGTAATTTCCGGCTTCTTGAAAAGCCTTTTTTCTATACATCTGAGTGGAGCAGTATATGATATTCCTTGATTCCAGAAGTTTCCTGTCAAAGTCCATACATTTATGCGTATGCTCCACATTCATTTCTATGTACGCTCTTATAAAGTCCCCGTAGACCATAGCAATAAAAGGAAAGGCATCAAGCGCCTTCGCATACCATCTCATGGCCCAACTTAAAAGCTCATCATCTGACTCAAGCGTTAGGATGTATTCACCTTTGGCCGCTCTGATACCCTTGTTCAGCGTGCTTGCCAAGCCCAGGTTGCGGTTATTTTTTAAATAAATTATCCGCTTGCCGTAATTATTACAGATCTCATCAGTCTTATCCGTAGAGGCGTCATTAACCACTATAACTTCGAACTCTCCCGTATAATCCTGGTTTAAAGCTGAATCGATAGCCTTATGCAAATATTTAGCATAATTATATGCCGGGATCACTACCGATACCTTAACTTTACTATTTTGCATATTTTTCCTTTTCCAAAACGGCAACAAGATATCCTTTGTCTCCTAAGATGCATCTTGGTGAAGCGAAAAGGTCATCGATGCGTAACATCATATCCCCAAGCGGCATAATAAGATACCTGTGGAAGCCGGACTCGTAATAGTCCCGTTTGGAACCGTGGTATAACTCCCAGATCTTATAACAAACCCTTTTTAATCTGACCCATGTCACCTCGTGGAATCTTCCGAATATATTGGTTTTTTTGATAATAAACCCTGTTTTGGCGGCTAATGCGCCGATCATGTTTAAATCATAATGCCGCA
>Ga0066636_10000091_pt1 | contig 40323 bp, 31 predicted proteins | sample CryGeyCG2014_080_2_FD_62736 | JGI IMG/M metagenome (GOLD analysis project Ga0066636, IMG submission 62736) | Groundwater microbial communities from aquifer - Crystal Geyser CG07_land_8/20/14_0.80 | ecosystem: Environmental > Aquatic > Deep subsurface > Groundwater | place: USA: Utah: Grand...
GATAAATCTCCTGTCACAGGGACTGTTGAATATTCAATAACATGACTTACCAATCAAGATGTAGTTGCTACGATAACGTGATTCAATAAAACGTGAGTCACTATTACAAGTTCATGAACATATACGTTTACAGGAAATGCTTCATACACTTTCACGTACATCGACATATATTGAAATACATGAGCCGACATAGCTACGGTCACTTGGATAGATAAAACGCTTCCGACAGTATGAACAGGAATTATTTCTGTAGGAAACACATGAGTAAATGGCACAACAGGATATTATAACTGAACAATAACTATCGGGGCGACCATGTCAGACGCTCTGGCTGGTATCAGCTGAGCTACCTGTGAATATAGTACAGGTACATCACGAGCATCAGCGACCTATTCATGATGAGGAGGATTCTGCTCTATCAGCGGACTTGCTCCAGCAGCGAATATCAGTGTAAGATTTAGAGTGCAAGATATCGCAGATAATTTGAACACTTGAGGAATAACAATATATCTCTACGACATCACGCCGCCGATAACAACAGACAATGCAAATTCCACAACAGGAAATATCGATGTTACCGTGACACTCACAGCAATAGACACTGGAGTTGGATTATCGTGAACACTCTATTGTGTGGATACATGAGGAATATGTACGCCTACGCTGTCATGAACATCAGTATCAGTAACAGGTGCAGCAGGAGTGATCACTCACAAATATGTAAGATATTATTCTGTTGATAAATTAAACAATACAGAAACAACAAAGACGTCTGTGATGATAAACATAGACAAAGAAACACCAATTCTGACCTGAACAACGACATTTAATTCAAACAACACTACGGACACATGATACGCTAAGGTAGGAAATACCATCACCGTACTTTTCCAATCTCACGAAACGTTGACCTGAACACCAACCATGACTATTTCATGATGAAGTCTCACCACAGGAATAGTAACTAATATCGGAGGGAATAATTATTCGTGAACATACGTAATGAAAGTGACTGATATTGAAGGACTGATCAGTTTCAATATTTTTATGACTGATCTTGTGGGCAATACATGAACCATAGGAGTAACCAGCGCACTTATTTTTGATAGAACAAATCCAACAGGAATAACAATCACGGCACCCGCGACAGGAAGCTATGTCAAATGAGATCCTGACGTTTACAACATCACACGAAATACAGGAACTGATACAAATCGAAGTCCTACATCCATTTTATTGGAATATTCAATTACTAATTTTGTAAGTACTACGAATATAACAACGGGCACTGCGAATGATGGTTCATATACATTTATGTTTCCAAACACCTTAGATACCTTCGCCAAACTAAGGATACTAGCGACTGATCTCGCAGGTAATAGTGCATATTTCACGTGAGTGCAATTTAGCATCGACAATACACCACCGACAGATATTACCATTACATATCCGGGGTTATATCTCAAAGGAAGTTCAGGATATCTTATCAATCGAAGTGGCGGTATAGATGCGAATCCGCAGACCATAGTACTTGCATATACGACCAATGGAACAACATTCACGACCATCTGCACCAAAACGAATAACGAACAAAGTTGTACATGGACGACCCCAATGTTAAATAGTGCAACCGTGCAACTCAGAGCGACAGCCACTGATGAAGTAGGTATGAATAAACAACTAACGACTCCGACATTCACCGTGGATTCGACCGCGCCTACAGCTATCGTCTTTGCTGATGCAAATAGCAATCGAAGAAATACGAATGCAACAGCGACAGGGACAAGCACGGACACACTCGCTTGATTGCGGACAACGGGAGTAATATATAGGACTGATACCGCATTTACCGGAGATTGCAATGGGGCCATAGCAACGACAACTCCTCCGACATTTACAACAGATGGATATCGAACATGATATGCCTGTGTTGTAGACAAAGCGTGAAATATCAGAACAGGCCAACAATCATATAAAATAGATAAGACCGCTCCATTGCTAAGTATGTGAACGGATAAGATTACCAATACAGGAATCACCGTAGCTATAATTGTAACAGGAGATATTTCAGGCGTTTCATGATATGTACGATCGTGAATTTCCGGACCAGGAACAGTTACTTTCAGTACATGAACTACCGTACAAGATCCATTTGTAACTGCAAGTACCGACTGAACATATGTACTTCAAGTTGTAGTAAAAGATAATGCGAATAATGCAACAACAGGAACAATTAATTTCACTCGACATACTATTGCGCCGATACTTTCCTGAGCGGCCAGCGTTCAAAATACCACAAGTCAGACACCGAATTATAGCTTCACAGGTGATGAAGCAGGAACAATCAGTTACACGTGATGATGTTCTAGTTCTGCTACTTCAGCTGTTTCATGACTCAACACCATAACCTTCATTGCGCTTGCTAATGGGACATACAGTACATGTCAGCTCAGAGTGACCGATAGCGCAGGCAATGCGTCATCATGGTTAGCCATCCCGACATTCACCGTAAGCTACACAGCACCATCAGGATGATGAGGTGGTTGAGGTTGATGAGGATTACCAACATGTTTAAGCACTCAGCTTATGTGTGTAAATAATGTTTATTTAGCAAAAACATGAGTATATTGCCAGTGATGAAATCTCAATAAATCATGCGGAACAGATATTTGTGTGGATGGAGATTATTCAGGCAATCCGTCTGACGGACTTTGTGAAGATCCTACAAAAGTCGAAGCGACAACAAGCACAGGAAAATGGGTGCTTTTCTCATCGCCGTTCAACAAGGAGCTTACGGACGCCTATTTTTATGCGTACAATGCAAAAATAACAACTGTCGCTGATATCAGACGAGCAAATATGACAGGAGTTTTGATTAGATCACACCTGTCAAAGATGATGTCAGAATATGCAATGAGGGTATTGGGGAAAACTCCAGATACTAACAGAAAATGTATATTCTCTGATATGCAAAATCAAACAGCAGAATTTAAAAAATATGCAATCATGTCGTGCCAACTCGGACTCATGGGACTCAATACTGATGGTTCGCCAGCCAACAAGTTCAATCCGAATAATCAAGTGACCAGGGCAATCTTTGGGACAACGCTTTCCAGAGCATTACGATGAAATAAATATAACGGAGGACAGAATCGATATTTAAAGCATCTTCAAGCGCTCAAAGAAAACAACATCATGACACAAATAGATTGGCCATTCAATCGGGAGCTCAGGGGCTATGTAATGCTGATGATGATGAGAACAGATAAAAACATAATCAAAAGTGTATATCTCAATTTCACATCACTTCGATGAACAAGCATTTTTGTTCCAAACACCAGTGCGACGACATCATTATTTACTACGGCAGAGCAAAATTTTATAAGAAGTATTAACAAAAATTATCAATTTACAGTATGATATACAGCGGGACAATCAAATGTCGGAGTTAAATATCTCCAATATTTCCTCAAAGCGAAAAGATATTACACAGGGGCTATCAGTGGAATAAATAGTCAAGCCACATTAGATGCGCTGTTCCAGTTCCAATTGGATAACGATATCGTGGCCGATGAAAACGACGCCTGAGCAGGATTTCTTGGACCGACCACTAGAGAAACCATCAATCCTCTGCTTAAAAAATTATTAAACCCATAGATAATATAGGCAATATTTGCAAAAATTTCAATTCCGAGTATAATTTTACGTAATCTAAAATTTAGAATTTAAAATTTAAAGTTATGTGATTAACTCCAGAACTTGAGAATATTTGCAAGGCGCTTGATACGGAGAAAGTAGTAGCATTGCTCGCTCCAAGTTTTCCTGTTGATTTCAAATTCCCCGAAATCATTTTGCAACTCAGACAATTGTGAATTGATAAAGTTGTGGAACTCACCTATGCGGCCAAGCTCATCAATATGGAATACGAAAAGATACTCAAAGAGAATCCAGATAAACAATATATCTGCGCCAACTGTCCTACCATCGTCACGATGATACAAGCGAAATATCCCGAGCTCAAAGATAAATTGATCAACGTAGCTTCACCTATGGTAGTGATGCATAGATATATAAAGAAAGAATACGAACCAGGATACAAGACACTATTCATCGGACCATGCGTAGCGAAAAAAATGGAAGCGAAATTGTACGGCATAGATTATGCTATCACCTTCCAAGAATTGCAAGCGATTTTCGATTACAACAAGGAGAATAATATTCCGCACAAACAACATTTTGAAATCGATGTCACCGAAGCAGGAGATTGGGATTTCGATAAAGTATATAATGATTATACCAAAATCTATCCGCTCGGAGGCTGAGTTGCAGAAACAATGCATCTCAAAGGAATCGCGACCAAAGATCAGCTTTTGGCAGTCGATGGACCAGCGAACGTAGATGAATGATTCCACAAATTCAAAGAGAATTCAAATATCAGATTCCTAGATATCCTCATGTGTAATGGTGGATGCGTGGGATGACCATGAATCGTTAGCAAAGATGCCATCGAAGCCAGAGTGCAAAGAGTAAAAGATTACAAAGAATATTGTAAAAAAGATAAAATCTGAGCCAAACTCGGTAAGTTTGAATACTCAGAAGGCCTGGATATTACTAGAACTTCCGAAGCCATTCCGGCATAAAGTGTTGGAGCCGGAATCTAATTATCAAAACGTCTAATTGAATTTCAAAACGATTTTCATACTCATGGAGGCATGAAACAAGCATTCAATTTCTCATTCCTCAATCTCGGCTGCACCAAAAATCTCGTAGATACACAGTATCTCATGGGAAATATTTTTTTATTGGGAACAAATAATCCAAATTATAATATTCAATACATTTCAGATCCCTACGACAAAAAAACAGAATATGTTTTCCTCAACACCTGCTGATTCATCAAATCAGGAAGAGACGAAATGCTGGCGACGATTGAAAAATTACTGAAAGCGAAGAAAAAAATATATTTGTTAGGCTGTGGCCTCCAATATTTCAAAATTCAAAATCTGGCCCCCTTGAGAAAAGAGGAAAAAGGGGGATTTGCTGATTTTTTAGAAAATCCAAGCATTCATTATATCTCCCGATGAGACCGAGAAAACATCACTATCGCCAATCTCATCAAAGGCTACAATTCAAAGGATTTCAGCGTAATCACTTCACCAATTTTTTCCAACAACAAAATTTCTCCCAATCTCCATCAATCTCACAATCTCCTCAGAGCTTATACGAATGCAGCATACAAATTTGAATATCTCAAAATCGCTGAATGATGCGACAACAAATGTACCTTCTGCATCATTCCAAAACTCAGAGGAAAGCAAAAATCCATTCCGATAGAAAATATTCTCACGGAAGTAAAACATATGCTCGCCGCGGGAATCGAAGAAATAATTCTGATTGCGCAAGACACCAGCAGATATGGAACAGACCTTTATGGCAGGCCATCACTCTTTAAACTTCTCAGCGAGATTGAGAAGATAAAAGGAAATTTCAAATATAGACTCCTCTACCTCTATCCGAACATCATCACAGACGCCGTCATTGCGAGGGACGAAGCAATCAGCGTCTCTCTCCTCAAGGAATTTAAAACATTAAAGAAATTCATTCCTTATTTCGATATTCCATTCCAGCATATCAGTCAGCATATATTGAAGAAGATGGGCAGACTAGACGCCAGTAAAGACGCGATTCATCGCGTCTCTTATCCAGTGATGATCAAAGAAATCAAGAAACTATTTCCAAAAAGTTACCTCAGAACCAACATCATAATCGGTTTCCCTGGAGAGACAGAAAAAGATTTTCAAGAACTCAAAAAATTCATCCAAGAATCGGACTTCGACAACATCGCATTGTTCGAATATCACGATGAACCGCTTGCGACCTCGAGCAAATTACCATGAAAAATTTCAGATAAGGTCATCAGAGAAAGATTTATGGAGCTTGATGATATCGTCGACAAGAAAATCACCGCCAAAGAGAAAGCAAGAATCGGTAAATCATTCACTAGTTATGTAATGAATATAAAGTCCTCGTGACTCGGACCTCGTCACTCATCACTCTTGGTCGTAAGACCAAGTTTGCATGCTCCGGAAATGGATCCTTACGATACAATTTCGATAGATCAAATTACAAAAATATATAACGACACATGAATAATTTCCATAGGCGACAAGATAAGCTATATGCATTAATTTAAAATTTATCATTTAAAATTTAGAATTTTGTTAAGTCTTTACCTCCATATTCCCTTCTGTGCTCAAAAATGCGCCTACTGCGCATTCACCAGTTTTCCTGTCCCCCCTTTATCGAAATGGGGTGCCGAAGGCGGGGGATTTTTTGATGCATACCTCACCGAACTAAAAAAAGAAATAGAATTCTATGGGAACAAATTCCCCGGAGAAGAGATCAAAACCATCTACATCGGAGGCGGGACGCCCAATCTCATCTGAGCAGAAAATATCATTTCCATCATCAACGAAATAAAAAAATATTTCAATACAGAAAGTGTCGCCGAATATAGTTTTGAATTTAATCCATTTCCTCAAGAAGAAATTTACAGCATCATAAAAAAACTGAATGCTGCCTATGCCAAAGAGTCGAGAGTCAGGTTCTCATTTGGCATCCAGAGCCTCGATGACGAAGTACTGAAATCAGCAGGCAGGTTTACCCCGCAAAGAGGGGCCAAGAGTTCCTTTGGTCAGATTGTCGAATTTTTGAGATGATTACAACAATACAAACAGGAAAATAATGTTTTCAATTTTGATTTCATCGCCTTCGGCAAATTCAACGAAACGAGATCAGGCAATCTCCAACTGCGGGATCAAGGAAAGTTGCAATTTTTTGAAAATTTTGTGCAGAGCTGATTCGCAGATAGTTTTTCACTCTACACCCTTGAACTTTCTGAATGATCAAAATGGCACACCTTAAAAAAAAGCGACCCATCATTACAAGACCGTCATTGCGAGTGAAACGAAGCAATCTGAATTGAAAATGATGATCTCATTCCCGAAGAATTCCAGATACTCAAAGAGATACTGCTAGAATCATGATATCATAGATATGAAGTATCAAACTTCGCTCATCCAAGTAAAAATTCTATCCACAATATGACATACCGAACTATGGAGAATTATTTGTGATTAGGTTTGGCCTCATCATCATTTCTCGACAAGGAGCATTCAAAAATTTTGTCCTCCTTTTTAAAGGAGGGGACCCACGAAGTGGTAGAGGATTTGAAAGCTAAAGACTATCGACTAAAGACTAAAGACTTCTTCGGATTGCGTCTCACCAACACCAAGAATCTGAACGACTATCTCGCTTCCAAACGGCTAGATGAGAGCAAAACTATCGAAATGAATTCCAAGGATTATCTAATCGAAAAATTCTTCCTCAACTTCAGAACCAATCAATGAATCAAAGATATCAACGAATTCAAAGAAATCCTCGTGCCAAATTATGAAAAAAAAATAGAAAATTATATCAATCAATGATTCATTTTTGGTGTGGCCCCCTTGTGAAAGGGGAAAAGGAGGGATTTGCCCGCAACCCACTTTAAGCTGACAGATTCCGGCATGGACGTCTTCAACACAATAATTACAGACCTTATGCAGGAAATCTAAAGTTTGATATTTGATAGGAAATATGTATTGTCCTATCAAAATAAAAAACCACCCTAATATGGAAAAAACAGATTTATTCAAAATCGAAGATATAGAAGGCAAAGACCATTCGATCCGTGACAGAAACAAAGTTTTCGTAAATGGAATAGTATTAGAAAACCACAATCTCAACAAAAATCCGCATGGATTTACCTGGGATTTCGATTGTAATGACAGCTTATCGGAAGCTATCTTATCGATGTTTATTCCTGAAAGAAATAGGAAGACAAGAATAGCAAAAGACTTCTTCGAAATGCTGGTTAAGAAATTTACTATTAAAGTACGTGAATGGGGTTATGGCGACTTCATGATACACATGAATATGCATCATTGGCTTCGCCAAAATGGTTACAGCGGAGAGATAGCGCTTCACTATCACATCGCTGATAAAAAGTAAGAAACAACATCTAATCTCATAAAGCGGAGGTCTCCTCTGCTTTTTTTCTAAAAAAAATTAAAAAGGAATCTCGCGAAAATGCAGTCAACGATTTTGGTTCTTGCGAATTGTTTGAGCTGGATTACATTCTCAAAAAGCAGACTGAACAGTGTAGCGAGTCTCGCAAAGAACTAGACCTTTTGCTGACTTTTGCGGCAATGGCAAAAGTCAGTCTGCGAAGCGCGCCGCAGGTTTTAATCCTCGAAGGAGACATGAAGAAATTATTTTTTTAATACATAAATCACCCTTTCCACGCCTGCCCCGTCTTTAGCGGGGTCTCACTCGAACAAACTATATTTGTGCTCCTTTTCCAATTTCAAAGAAAATCTTTTACACAAAGAGAGCAATTCTTTTTTCTCGTCTTCAGAAAATTGTTTATACAGGCAGATATGCCCTCCTTGCCTCACCAAAGGTACGACTCGTGGTAATAATTTATCCATATAGGCCACTGCTCTCGCAGTCACTACATCAAACTTCGTTGTGTAATTTTCTGCTCTGAGTCGAAGCGCTTTCACATTCTTCAATCACAATTCTTCAATCATCAGATTGACGGCTTTCACTTTTTTCCCTACACTATCTACTCCGATAAACGAAACATCAGGATTGCTGATTGCCAAGGGCAAAAGCGGGAATCCCCCGCCGGTTCACACATCGCAGACCTGTCGATGTTTCTGCAATCTCAAAACTTTATACAATTCGAGAGAATCTTGGATATGCTTTACACGCACACCCTCCTCATCTCTTATCGCCGACAGATTGATCTGACTATTTTTTTCTAGAAATATTTTGATAAGTTTATTTCGATCTTGCATGGGAATAATCTTATGCTTTAAAGAATTCTGATTTCTTTTGAATCCATCGTCCAGACTGCCTCGTGAGCTTCTTTTCATCTACAGGATTTGAAAGCAACATCTTCACAGTCTCCTCCAAGAAAATTGTATTCTGACTTCATTTGCAGACCAAGAGACATTCCAGTCCAGATTCTTTAAGCATATGTCTGATATGTCTTCACGCATCCAAAGCATCTATGCACACTACCACACGATTCATATCGTAGCCAAATTTTTGAAGCTCATCTACAAGATGTGCATTCATATATTCACCCACAAGAAAGACACGATCAGCAACACCAGAAACGTAGGAAGCCAACAATCTGTGTTCTCTTTCGGTCCAATCGCCTAGCTCTCTCATATCCCCGAGAACAAGCCACATCTTCCTGCTAGGAAAGAGCTGTTGTTGAACATTGTAGACCGTATTGATGACGCTTCTCACACTAAGTGGCGAAGCATTGTAACTCGAATCGATGATGATACTTTTTTCTATTCACGGGAACACAGATAATCTTCCCGGCTGTAATTCATATTCCAAATTTAAAATTCCGCGACCCGCGACCCGCGACCTTCATCGCTTGTACATCAAGATTTCCGTAATCGCCAAAGCGACGCCGATATATCCATAATTGGATTTCCCGATAAGATTGGTGTGGATTTTATACTCTACGCCATTGATAAATGAATCGAATTCTACACCAATCGTTCACTCCAGGTCTCATAGAACGAATTTTTCATTAGCAAATCTGATATTTGCCTTGCTTTCATGACCTTCGGTCTGATAGGTGAAAGTATCTATATAAATATGATCTCTGAGTTGCGTGGCGTAGGTATCATTGGCGTTGAGAAATGCTACTTCCGTAGTGCCTTTTATCATCTTCACTTCTTCATGGGCGATCTTGCTAGGATCACCGAATTGTTCACTATGCACCGCGTCGATAACAGTAAACACACCTATCTGCGGCTTTGCGATACTGAGTAGGAATTCCATTTCTTTGGGACGATCAATTCCATATTCCAAGACTATGACGTCATACATCTTTTTGCAGAACAAACCTTGCCATAACACTCTACAGAATGTTTTCACAACACACAAAAAAGTCGGGTCCCATGTTTCTATCGCAAAAATAGACAATGAAAGTCAAAGCTCTCCATTGAAGTTCTTGCTTGACGTGTAGATTATCTTGTTGTTGAGAAATTGTTTCAATGTCTGCGCAATAATCATGCGACAAGAAGTCTTTCCTACGCTTCCATTGATACCGATAATATAAGGCTTATGCCTTTTGAGATATTTTCTCGCAAAAAAAGCTAACACATGATAATAAATATTTAATAGCTTATTCTTCATGAGAAAATTAAATTTTAAAATTTAGAATCTAAAATCCAAAATTTAGAATTTATAGCTTTCCTTCCTCTTCAAACTTTCTATCTGCAAACATAGTGATTATTACAGCGATTGGAACTGCTAAAAGCACACCGACAATACCCATGATCAAAGATCATATAATCATACTGATAAATATCACAACAGGATTCGCACCCAAAGTCTTATTCATGAGAAGAGGGATGAATACATTATTTTCGAGCCATTGGATAACAATTATAATTGCAAGAACTATCAGCGCTCCAGGCAAACCAAAATGCACAAAGGCGACTATCACAGCTATAGATCATCACAAAAGCGGTCCAAAGTATGGTACGATTTCCGTCAACGCGCCGATCAATGCTAATGATAACATCTGAGGAAGAGGCATGCCAAATAGTCCCAAGATCCGGAACGATAAAAGCATAGTAGCACCGATGAAGATACAGAGGGACAACTGTGATTTGAGCCAGATTCAAAGCTTTTTATATATTCTTTCGAGTTTCATATATATCTCTTTATATGATTTTTCACCGCCGAGATTGGCAAGGAATCTCATCACAGAATCTTTCTGGATAGAGAACAATACTGCCAAAGTAAGGATGATAGAGATCTCTTTGATGAATCCGACAATCGATCATGCGAGATTTACCGCCCAGCTTCAAATGGCTTGTGCATAGACGGTGCCCATATTTGCAAGCTGAGAAATACTATCTTGAAACTTATATTGGATGCTGTTTCATAAGGTAGGATCCTGTAGAGAATCAAGCAAAGCTTTTTTGATATACGCAGGCAACCGATGGGTATCTCTTACAATATCGATGAAAGGCTTGTTTTGCAATACTTGCTGAAGATGCGAAATATTTGCAGTCAAAACAGATAAAATATCAGAAAGCTGATTGAGAAGGAATGGAACGATGAACATCAACGATCACAAGAAGACTACTATCAAAAAGAAGTAAGCTAAGGCGATGGAAAGTCATCTATATCTAATCCTTTTTTGGAAAAATCCTATGATCGCTTCAATTGCTAAAGATACGATATATGCAGTCAAGATAAGGTACAATATCTCCAAGGATTGGAAGGCAAAATACGCGATAGCTACTATAACAAGTGCGCAAAACCAAAATCTGAGAAATGCCATATTGTCCAAGACAAAATTGGATATCCCGGGCTTTTTATCATTTTCTTTAGCTTTGAGTGACTCTATCTGTTTTTCCAATTTTTCAAGTTCAGCAAGCTGTTTCTTATTGTCGGATTTAAAAGATTTAAAAAAATCAGACCCTCACTGAATAATTTTGTGGATAAATGCCATGAAAATAATTTAAATTGTAAAATTTTTTAAGTTAATTTTTTGACAATAATATTTCGTGATGTCGAAAATTCACCTTGAACGAATGAGATTATATGTTTTCTGTCAGCATTTTCAATTTGTTTTTGCCGTTGAGGCAACGCATTTTTATTAAGCATTACAAAAAATTTATACCATTGTCCACAAAGAGGTTTTTTGATTAAATCATGCTTTTGAATATAGTCAAGGACTGCCCTTTTTATCAAATGCCTCATGACCGATCTCTTATGTAATTTCAAAGTTACGTGGAGCGATAATTGATGGAAGGGAATATTTTGATATTGTTTGATGTAAAAAAACAGAAAATTACCAGCATAGATTACTTGCTTCTTCTTGGTCATAAAATTTATATCTTTTCACGTAAGTCTGAATTCTTTAGCCAACATAGTATGCGTTCGAAAGTAAATATTATATCCATAAAGAGAATAGTTAAAATCTCGCCGGTTGCAACAAATATTTTTATTTTCTTGGCGAAGAAAATCATGGATTACATTAGTATATTGGGGTATATGTGAGGCACGTTAGTAGTCATTTCTCTTCTACCTCAAACTATCAAAAGCCGAAAAACTAAATCTACAAAAGATATTTCGTTGCGAAAATATATCATTTACTGCACATGATTAGTGATACGAATTATTTATGCTATTCTCATCAAAAATGGTCCCGTGGCCGTTATGAATAGCACAGGTTTAGTATTGGCTTTATCCATCTTATATCTTAAAATCAGATATAAATAAACTACACTATCTTACATTCGCCCAATTTCAGATTTCCAAGTTCGAATTTCCCTTCACGAATCCTCTGCAAATCCACGACTTTATAGTTCATGGCCTTGAATATCCTTCTGATATGCCTTTTTTTTCATTCATGCAAAATAAGTCTTAAAGTCATCAGGTCATCAGGTCATCAGGTCATTGATTCTTTGACTTTGGACTTTGGACTTTCGACTTTATGGACTTTAAGTAGATCTCACTCGTCTAAGATTCCCTCCTTCATCCTCTGGGCATCTCTAGACGTCAAAGGTCTATCGATTTTTACGATATATTCTTTTTCTATTTCAAATTTCGGATGTTCAAATTCATTAACTACCTTTGGATCGTTGGTCATGAGCAGAAGTCCATGGCTATCTTTGTCTAGTCTGCCAATATAATAGAGTCATTGGAATTCTTTTGGCAACAGCTCATAAATCGTCTGATTATGAGGATCTGATTTGGAAACCACATAGCCCACAGGCTTATTAAATAATACAATTCTAGATTCAGATACGACCATATGCACAGTCTCTTTTAATCTATCATCTATCATCTCTAATCTATCGTCTTCTTGAATGAGCTGTTTATATGAATTAACAAGTTTTCCATTGAGAAAAATTTTGCCTTGATCGACAAGATCAGTAAATTTTCTTCTAGAAATCGAATGTACAGACTGCAAATATTCACGAAGTAGCATAAGTTTTTCTATTTATAAAAATAGAACCGATTGCTCGGTTCCCTTTCTATTCTTTTGTCTGGAAGTTTCAATTCAAATGATATTTGAATTATTCAGCAACTGGAACTTCTGGAGCAACTGGAGCTTCTGGAGCAACTGGAGTTTCTTCAACAACTGGAGCTTCTGGAGCAACAACTTCTTCTACTACTGGAGGTGTGACTGTGTCATCAGTTGGAGTTTCTTCTTTTGAAACACAACCTACTAACAATACAACACTAGTCCCTAACAAGACCAAAGTAAGTAATTTCTTTTGCATAATAAATTAATTTAACAGATAAAATATAGTTTACTACCCAAATAATTCCGAAATGTAATAAGGAATTATTGTGGTAGTAACTATATAGTCTTCAATCAAAAATAGTGTTTATTTTTGAAGGAAACTATAGAACAAGGGAAAATATAGTAATATTATTTGCTTTTGCAAGCTTTTTATATAAAATCACCATATTCCTAGAATGCACTAGATAAGCCAATTTTAAAATTCAAACACATAGAAATCATCAAAATTTGACAAAAAAAGAGTAAAACCATATAATTATACCATAGACTTTATATACTTCCACGCATGCCAGATATCGAAAACAAAAATCACTACAGTCCCGTAATGGAAAAAAACACGACAGTAGAGAGTGTGATCAAGACCTATCGTCTGATCCATACATATTTTTTCACATATGCGATTTTCGTGGTGGTGCTCATCATCGGTGTGATAATATTTCAGAATATACTAAAAACCAATACCTTGACGGTCCAGACATCACAGGTGAATCACGAATTCGTCATCAGACAGAAAAAACTCATAGGTGCATTCAACAAACAATTAAAGCAGAATATAGAAAACGAAGGCGTACAGGTGGAAATCATCGAGTGATATGTCAGCAATACCGGCGGCTATATCGAATCCTCAAATAACTTGGCCAGATATAAATGATATATCTTGCCGAGATTCTTCTATATCCAAAAAACCGTTCCGCTTCAGGATATCGCTTATTTCTCAAAAAGCGATTATGAAACCAGAGAATTGGATTATTTCATACAAAACGTGCTGCTCGCCAAAGTAGAGACGAATCAGAGACAGGAAGCCAACACTCAGCTCCCCATCAAGGGAACTATCATAGAGACATTCGATCTCGGATGTATGTTTAAAAACAAGTTTTTCCAGGCTATCTGCAATCAGCATATTGAAGAATTTCTTGATAGCTTCTTTGTCTACGGCATCAATCGTGACTATGAATGACTTAAAACAGTATTCGACATAATAATAGATGATGAATACAAAACTCTTCTCTGTGAGAATATGGACAAATATATCATCTATTCCAATGATACGAATGCAAAAATCGAAGAATTGGTTGCCAGATGCAGCACTCAGTCAGTGACGAAATTCAAAAAACTAGCTTCATTCATAGAAGTACAAAAGGAATTAGACAGCAAGCAGATCAGTAAATCGATCTATAATGACAGCGAAATCAATGCGTACAAATTGCTTTCCGTGCAGCAATCTATCTACAAAGACATTATAAACAACAGGATAAATACGACTAATATATTGCAATATCTGGATTTTCTTAAGGAATTGCTCGCTGCAGACAAAATAGACGCTTTCTACAAAGATTTGAGTTATCGATTCGACAATAAATATATACTCCCACGAATAGAGAATCCAGACAATCCGATAGCCAAAAACAGGAAATCTGACGCAGACGAAATCATAAAACAGATCACCATCGTGAACAATGGAAGCGAACTTTTGGGCTTCAAATGACTGGCGTATCAGATCAAGAATCATGGACTATTACCGGTACAAGTGCAAAATCAGGCACAGACAACGAGTTCAAAAGACGAAATCACCCTACTGCTGAATCATTTCAGCTACCTCAAGGTGAAAGAAACGATATTTTCAGGAGAAGACCATGGTCCTGTGGACATCCTCGTAAATGGAGATCTTATCATCGATGACACGAAAGAATACGGAAAACAGCTGAAACTCAATACTGCGCTATTGCTGCGTTATCAGCAGAATGGATTTGTGGTGAAAAAAATAAAAATAGAGAATCAGAATACGCTGAATGCAGTGATGAAAGAGGTCTTATCCAAGGCTGAATATTCATTAGGAGAGATGTATGAATACGTCGCTCAGAATTTAGCCTTCTATGATAAAGCATCGCAGACGGATACGACGGATCTTTTCTGCAATCAGATCAAAAACAAGGTCATGGCTGACCCGAACATACAAGTGAACACATGTACTACCAGCAATCTTTCCGTAACCAAATCTGATGAGGATACCACGATAAAATATGTCATAGAGTTCGCCAATTACGCTATCACGAGCATCTCTATTTCAGATCAGGAGATACAAACGGCTATAAATGAAAAACTCAAGAATATCTCTACCAACGAAGTAAATTTCACAGACATCATCGGCGATATCATCTGTTACAAGAAGCCGCAAGTATCGACAACGGAATGAACGGATAACGCCATCATCATCACGGAGAAGATAAAAAACTATCTTGGGATCACCATCGACGATATCGCAGAAAAAAGCGGAAGAATCTTGATAGCATTCAGCGTCTGAAGGATAAAATTCATAGGCAATTACAATATGACCAAAAACATCATTTATCCGATTTACTTTAAGGACGTGCTTCTCAACAATGTTCCAGCCAAGATAATGAACTTCTCTTTATCTCTTGATGATGCAAGCAAAACCGATATATATAAATTTATCAGTAGTCCTTCGGACTACATCAAAACCATAAGTCCTGAAAGCTACCTATTGTATGATAAATTTATATCAGGAGAATAATTATGTACAAAAGATACACCCTCAATGATCTCAAAACAGTGCAGAATGACCTGATTCCGAATTTTTTTTCCATTCTCAAAAAAGAGAACTGCATCCTGCCTTCTGACTTTTTCAAAAAAGTATTTAAGGACGGTGAAAGCGTGTATTATTTCAATAGGTGAGAAGCGATATTCAGAGCTTCACAAGACAACGGGCTCACCACCATCATTGATGAAAAAGAGAAGATAGAGATAGTCCTCGACGATGTAGGGAAAAGGGAATTGCAATCCATCATCAAAACCTACATCACCAAGAGAGAGAGGGTCAACGGTCAGAAATCCATCGAACAGATACTCCTAGATGAATTTCAGAAATGATTCTACAACAATATCTTGGGGAAGCCATATCTCGTTTACGATATAGAAACGACATCCAATATCTCCAATCTCAAAGAGACTAAATTTCTACTTGGGTACTGTATGCGAGCGCAATCTGACAACACGATGAAATATGAATATATCGACCAGGAAGGACTGAAGAAATTCGTAGAGAAAATGGTTAATTTTGATGGATATATCGTGGGATATAACAACATCGGATTTGATAATCCTGTATGCATATACAATATGGGATGAACGCAGGAAGATTTGGAGAAAATCAACAACAAAAGCATAGATCTCTTCCTTTTCATGCGGTCTTTGACCGGCAAAAGGATGGGATTGAATAAACTAGGTACAGCGCTCATCAATGTAAGCAAAACACTGGATGTGGGAGCCCAAGGAGAAATGCTCTGGAAAAAATATCAAGAAACGGGCGACAAGAAAGCGTTGGAAGAATTCAAGAAATATTGCAAGAACGATGTAAGGATGACGGCATTGGTGCTCCTCTATCTCCTTCACTACCAGAAGATATTCATGGAAGGAGAAGAGATAAATTTCGGTATCAATGATCTCATAGAAAAAGGGAAGCGCGAAGTCAAAGAAGTTAAAAACAACAATGGCTGACAAACAAGTATGTTCGCATAAATCAAAAAATCAGTCAAAAGTCGTATAGTCATAAAGTCGAAAGTCAAAGACCTTATAGACCTTCGACATTAAGACCTTATAGACTTTTCTTTAATAAGTATTTAGCCATTCAAAATGGATATTAAAAAAAATTTACAATCATTCTATGATGCAGAGGCAAAAAAATATGCCTCCACCAGAAAAAAACATCGGACAGATGCTGACATAGTTTTGGAAGAAATCAAAAAATGTTGAAAAAAGACGATATCGATTCTAGAATTCGGTTGCGGAAGCGGAAGATTGTTGGAGCACCTCAAGACGCTCAAATGAATAAAAATCAAATATACAGGCGTAGATATTTCCAATGAATTATTAAAAATCGCAAAAAAAGAAAATTCTGATCAGCACAAACGTAGCAATGCTACATCTCTATCATGTACATTCGTAAACGATGATATTGCAAATTATGTTAAAACATTGAAACAGGAATCTTTCGATTTCATTATCGGAATAGCAAGTTTTCAGCATGTTTCGACAAGGAAAGAAAGGATTTCCCTCATGAAAAATTTTTATAGGCTACTAAGCTATGAGGGGAAACTCATAATGACCAACCGGGCGTTATCACTACGATTCCTCCAGAAACATAAGATTCAGATTCTCAGATCTTTGTTGGAATATCTCATCTCTTTGGGTAAACGCAGCACAAGAGACATCATGGTTCCTCGATCCTCACAGACAAATTCCAAAAGTTCGGTACTCGGTGCTCATCACTCGCCACTGAAAATCTTTAGATTTTATCATATGTTTGGACTTGCAGAATTGAAGAAATTGGCAGACATGTCTGGATTCGCAATCGAAAAACTGACGTATCTAAATCAGGACGGCAAAGAGATCCTTAGTCGGGCACAGGCGAGCAATTCCTTTCTTGTTGCAAAAAAAGATGTTTTCACTATATCATAAGAGACCAAGTTGACTCAGTTAACTCATTTTACTCAGTTTACCAAACAAAAAATGACAAAAAAGATTTTCACTCTTCTTGCGCTCAGCGTGACAGCAATAAGTCTCGCAGGATGTTTTGCAAAGAAAGACACGGTGATTACTCCTACAGTTACAGGAGATGCATTAGTAGAAACAACAACGCCAAGCTCTCAATCATATGAATATAAAAATAAGGAGAAATGATTCTCATTCACCCTTCCTACCGCATGGACTTTTCAAGAAAATGTTTTCGGCTCACTAGTGATGTTTTTTGCTCCGCAAGGAGAGGGCGATAAAATCAAGGAGAATTTGTGAATAGTCACTGAAGAATTGACTGGCGACGTACAACTTGCTAGCTATTTTGAATTAACCAAAGGAAGTATAGAAAGCGTGATTCATGACTACAAAGTAGAGAAAGAAGAAGCCATCACGGTAAACGGCGGAAACGCCATGAAGATAATCTACAAAGGTACAGAAGGTGAAAATAAACTCGAATGGCAGCAAATAGTAACGCTCAAATGAACTACCGCATATATATTCACCTATACGGCGACTGAAGACACCTTCAACAACTTTATTGATGAGGTCGATGCTATCATAAATACTTTCACCATGTAAAAAAAACTCCGGAATTACCGGAGTCATTGATTGATAATGTTTGAAGACTAAGCATTTTGCCGTTGATGTTCAAACTCCTTATTAGTAAGCAATGACATTGCATGTACAGATAGCATAGAATCAAGGTCAATGTGCATCAATTCTTTATTTTCCTTTTTTTGTCTGCGAAGGAAATTTTGAAAAGTGTCATCTTCGACGATTCTAAGACTTGGCACCATGCATACAATGGGCGCTTCCTCATCAAACGCACCATCCATAAGGGTACGATCACGCACAAATGCAGATTCTAATTTGATTTCTTCCTCAAAAGGAATCACAGGAGGAAGCTAATTCTTTCTGGAACCACCTTTCTCACTGACTGGAACTTTCTTTTTAGACATAGTTTTCTTTTTTTTTGGTTTTTCTTTTACGCAACTTATAACTATTTAAACAGAAATAGCAACACGAAGTCAGGGCTTCACAGGCATAGAGAAAAACATGGGGAAATAGAGTCATAGTGATATAGAAATTTCTATCAAACCTATCAAACCTATAAATCTATTCCAACTCTCGCATAAAAATCGCAGAAGTCTGACCTACATTGAGTGATTCTTTCACTCATTGCATAGGGATATATATGACAGTATCTACCGCCTTCAACGTAGCAGACAAAACACCATCCACTTCATTTCCGAACACGACAGCGATTCAGCCTATATGTTTTTTTTGAGAAAATTCATCAAGCTTCTCGGCTCATTTAGTAACTTCAGCAGCAATTACTTCCATTCACTGCTCTTTCGCATATGCAATGGCTTCCAAAGTCGTATTGAATTGTTTTATTCCAACCGTTTCTTCAGCACCCAGAGAAGTTTTTTTCACTTTGGCAATTTCATCAGGAGACGGCGTATATCAACTCAATCGCACCTTCCATCACAAAGCGTCGGCTGTACGGATGATATTCCCGACATTGTAAGCACTACGGATATTTTCTAGTATCACTACTTTCATTTCAATCAAAACAATGAATAAAATTCTGTATTGGTATATTTTTTTCTTCAGGCATTACAACAAATGTTGATTTACGAATCCAAGTAAGTACATTTACTTTATTATTTTATCGCGAAGCTTTTATCGCCCAAGGAGCCTTTATCATTTTATCAATTGTCATGTGAATCACCGAATTCCTCGCAACCTACATCACCGCATTCATTTCACATACAGGATACATCACCGTCTTCTTGGGAATGACCATGGAAAGCATGATTTTGCCGGTTCCTAGCGAAGCGATCATACCATTCGCAGGATTCCTTGTAGCAACAAAACAATTCTCACTTCGAGGAGTGATTTTGGTGAGCACTTGCTGAAGCATCGTAGGATCGTTGGTATCATATTACATAGGCTTCTACTGATGAAAAGCATTTATTCGCAGATTCGGAAAATACTTCCTTCTTGATCAGGAAGAATTGGATCAGACAAAGCATTTCTTCAGAAAAAGATGAAGCATCACAATTCTAGTCAGCAGATTTATTCCAGTCGTCAGGCACCTGATCTCTCTCCCAGCCGGAATGTGAAAAATGAATCTGACCAAATTCCTCATCTATACCATCATCGGCGCAGTAATACGAAATACCTTTCTCACCCTCGTCGGGAAATATCTCAAAGAAAATCGAGAATTAGTCATGAAATATAGCCACACCGTCGATATCGTCGTACTTGCAATATTGATAGGACTCGTATTATGGTTTGTTTATCGTCAAATAAGAAAATACAGAAGAAAGAAATTTAAGATTTCAAAATCATAATGATAATTGGATTAGCTCCTATGGATTGATTCACTGATTGCGCTATGCGTGACGTCACGCAGGAGATTTTCGATAAATATTCCAATGCATCCCTCCTTGACAAAGGAGGGGTTAGGGTGGATTTGTTTCTTCGGACGGAATTCATGACTGCAGACGGCTATTGTGCCAAACCCCAAGCCGTCATTCGCCACCTCATGACATCGCCGATTCAGAAGAATCTTATCGCACAAATCCACGGAGGAAATATAAAAACACTTCTCAAAACCGTCAAAGACATCAACAAAAAATATGCGAAAGATTTCATCGGAATCGAATTAAATCTCGGCTGCCCTGCACACAATATCATGAAATCTGGTGGAGGAAGCGAATTATTGAGATGCAAAGAAGAAACACTCAAAATCATAGAAGCGCTCAGTAATGCTTCCAAACTCCCCTTTTCCATCAAAACCAGAACCGGCCTAGATCAGAAAGACAGAGAAAATCAGACTGAATTTCTTGTGAAAGCGAGCAAGTTTTGTAGCATGATTACGATTCACGGAAGAACAGTAAAACAAGCCTACACCGGAGAAGCTGATCGAGAATTTATTTACAATCTCAAAAAATTGGTCGACAAAAAATGCAAAATAATAGGAAATTGATGAATACATTCATATGAAGAAGCCAAGGCGAGACTTGGAAATCTCGATGGCGTGATGATCGGCCTAGCCGCCATCGGCAACCCACGAATTTTCACACCATATGTACAGACGTTTTGACAAAAAGTCTCTTTAAAGGAAAAACGCGACACCATCATCAAACATTTAGACCTCATGTTGAAATATAACAGCGACCAATCCGAAGAAAGAATCGTGATAGAATTCAGGAAGCATCTTTCCCAGTATATCAAATGAATTCCTGACTCCAGAGAATTCAAAGTGAAGATGAGCGAAATCAAAAATCAGAAAGATCTCATCAGCAAAGTGGAAAAATTTCTCAATTAAAGAAAACCTACTCAAACTGAGTAGGAAATTCAATAATAATATGATCGCCATTTCCAAGCATATCTACTTGGCGGCAATTGCAATCTTTTGGCAAAGACATTCTATTCTTGCTAGAAAGTTGCAGGATTGATGATTTTTTAGTCCAATCGACTCTTTCGGCAGTAGTAAGCATACCATCTCTGATTTGTTTCCATACTTCGAAAGGATAAAGCAATAAATCTTTATCTCGAACGAGAAAGAATTCACGGACTTCACGCGACCACTTGATAGGGAAAATAAATCTCCGATCAGGGCCGACAGTGGCTGTTTCATGGGAGTAAAATTCCATAATAATTTCTGTTTTTATTAATGTTTCTACGCCTATGTCATACAGTTTTATCACAAAAAGTCAACCTTACTTTCCAGATTGCACTTTATTCTTTTTTTTTAAAACGTAAGTATGGAATATGAACTACGAACTCTTCACCCACAGCACATCCTCGTGACTCGATACTCGTCACTCGTCACTGACCAAAAAAAATATTTTTTTGGTAAATATGACCAAGGAATTGGAGCATCATTTTTCTGAATTGGCGCAGAAATGACTTGATAAATATCTTCTGAAATCGTCCGATTGAAATCATCAGACATCATCAGTTGCTATCATAGTCAACAAAAAATGATACTCCAACGGCCTTATCTGCCACAAATGCGGCCACGTCCCTCAATGCAAAAAATGCTCCGTCAGCATCAGCTACCACAAGATTGCCAGCGGAGAAACCATAGGGCTTTGCCACATCTGCAAAAGCCAATATAATCTCCCGGCATCTTGTCCAGAATGTCACTCTCACGACATCAAAGAATTTGGAATATGAACCCAAAAAGTCGCAGAATATATCCAGAAAGAATACAATCTACCATCGATGATAATCGAATCCGAAACTGCCAATTCCCAGAAAAAGATCGAAAATCTATCATCTATCATCTCTCATCTATCATCTGCAAAAGTTTTCATCGGAACCTCCATTCTCACTACTCCACCCAAAGGAATAAAATTTGATCTGGTAATATTTTTAAACGCCGACCTAGGATTAAATATCCCAGACTACACCGCAGCGGAGAAAAATTTCTACTTTCTCTACGATGCATTCACCAAATACGATTGCCAAAATTTCATCGTTCAGTCTTTCAATCCGGACCAGTATAGCATCCGCTCAGCGTGCAAGCTAGATAAATCGTGATTTTATGCTCAGGATAATGTGTTTAGGGAAGAGAATCACTATCCTCCATTTTCAGATCTTTGTGTAATCCTCTACAAGAACGAAATCGAAGAAAGGATGTTTACCAAGGTCGATACCCTCTACAAAGAACTTCTCTATCTCAAAGATAAATACGATATGCCAGGTCTGGAGATCTATTCTACGCCTCCGCTGATTTACAAAATGTTCGGAAAATATAGATACAACATCATCCTCAAATGAAAAGATTTGAGAAATTTCATGGATATCACCTACACAAAGCTCAAAATGGCTTCCAAGGGCTTCAAAATCGACCGAGAAGCTGAATCGATAGTCTAAAAATACCTCGGAGTTACCGAAGTATTTTTTTTTGGGTTAATAAGATTAACGATACCAATACATTTTGAATGTAATGGTCGTTTTTTCCAACGTATTACTACTCCCAACTACAAACAAAGTCTCAAGAGCATCCATTGGAAAGAGCCAAATAGCATACAGGAGAACAAGAAATTTCCATATCCCCCGGCCCAACATTCTAAAAAAAGTGTTTTGTTTTTTCATATGCAGATTTTTTATTGGATTTCTAGCATTGTTATATTGGAAATGAAAGAAAAGTCAAGCCAAAACAAGGGGTCTACGGGTTCTTTTTTGATAATTTAGCCAATTTCGCATATAATTGATTATCGCTCCAATCTTTATCGCGAATTTATCTGCCTCGGGCAGACATAGTGAGCTTTTATCGCTTTAGCGTTTATCCATGATAACTTGAATCAACAACATCGTCTACGACACCAACTACTCCGCCTATGTTACAGGAGGTTGAGTCCCGGTTTTCGAGATCCAAGAAGAGAAGAAGGAAGCCAAGAAATGAGGCTTTCAGGCATTCGTCGATGGAATTTTCGGAAATCTTTTCCCATGAGCAAAACCCAAAACAGCTGAGACGAAGGATGCAAAAGGAAAGACTCCTGTCATAGAAGACAATAGTCTCATCAAAGATAAAGATCTCAAAGAACAGATTAAATTCCTGTTGGAATTGCCGGATGAAGAATATAGCGACAAAAAGCTAACCAGCAAACTCAGACAATACGTTTCTGAAGTAGAAAAGCATTACAACACGCTTATCACTGACTACAAATCACACATCGCACCTTCCTATCGGGAATTCAAATCCACACACTACAACGTGTCAGGAATCTTCGGAAAAAGTTATTATGCGCAAAGCTATCCATCATACATCGATGCCCTATGGACCAGAGATATCCTCGCATTCCACAACAAGCGGGATATGAGTTTTTTCATCTATCCAGAGGACGATTCAGCCATCCAATCCATGCTAAAAAATAGGGCAACTCAGCTCAAGGCAGAGATCAATGAAGCTAATTCCAAAGGGATCACACTCGATACAGAAGTAGAACAGCAATACAAAGACGTGACGATGATCAGAGAAAAACTCACTACGCGTGAAGAAAGATATTTTGAGACAGGATTCTATATCAACCTTTATCAAGAGACGGAAGACAAGCTCAAAGAAGAAGGCAAAAAACTCGAACAAAAAATTTCATGATACGGAATCAGAATGAAGACAGCGATCCAGAGAATGGACGAAGGATTTGCTACTACCTTACCGATATGCACTGACGAACTTGGGATAGTGAGGAGCGCAGTGACATCATCACTTGCGGGAAGTTTCCCATTCATCTCAAACGACATGGTTTCAGAGACAGGAATCCTCTATGGATTAAATCTCCATACTGGATGATTGGTTATTTTCGATAGATTCAATTCCAAATTACCGAATATGAACAGTTGTATATTGGCGACATCTGGAGCCGGAAAATCCTTCACCGTCAAACTAGAGATCATCAGATATCTATTGAACAATATCGATGTCATCGTCATCGATCCAGAAAACGAATACAAATCACTCTGTGCAAAAGTAGGCGGAACTTATGTGAACATAGCGACCAACTCACAGCAATTCATCAATCCATTTGATATCCCGCCGAGAATCGAAGATGTGGAATATGGCAAATGAGATCTTTTGAGAAGTCAGATCATGAACCTCATCGGACTCATCAAATTGCTTATCGGAGAAACAATTTCTGAAGAAGAAGCATTATTGGATAAAGCATTGCAAAGTACCTATTCGCTCAAAGGATTTGATATGAAAGCAGATAGCTACGAAGGCAAACAACCTCCAATCATGGAAGATCTCATGCACATACTCGAAGGTATGGAATGAGGAGACAAATTGGCCTTGAGATTGAGTAAATTCGTGACAGGCACCTTCAGTAAATTGTTTAACAATTACACCAACATAGATATCAACAACAAGATGACAGTATTCAGCATCAGGGATATCGAAGAAGTACTCAAAACTCCAGCGATGTTTAATGCATTGAATTTCATCCGGACCAAAATCAGATCTCACAGGAGACCGAGATTACTCGTCTGTGATGAAGCGTGGATCATGCTTCAGCACGAAACTTCAGCAGAATTCTTATTCGGACTCATCAAAAGAGCGAGAAAATACTGACTCGGAATCACGACAATCTCACAGGATATCGAAGATTTCGTCAGAAGCAAATATGGAAAACCGATTATCTCAAACTCGGCATTGCAGATTTTGCTCAAACAATCTACCACATCCATCAAATCGCTCAATTCGCTTCTCGGACTTTCCGACGCAGAAAAGAATAGATTGGTATCGTGCGGAATCTGAGAATGACTTATCTTCGCAGGGACACAGCACATCGCATGTAAGATATTAGCGTCACCTACTGAAAGGGAATTCATCACAACCGACGTGAAGTAAACAAGTTTGGCCTCCTTGAGAAAGGAGAGCCTGTCCCGCACAAGCTGCGGGATGGCGAGTGGAACGAGACGAAGGATTTATTGCACATCCAAAAAAACATTTATCTTCCAACAATTTATGGACAAAAACATCGAAACAAACAGCCAAACCAGAATCCAACTTTCATTAGCCGCGCTGATGTTTTTTTCTCCATTGGTACAGAATGTCATCAAAAAAGAAAATATGAAATTGAATGAGGACGACAAGACATATATCAAAGGATACATCAGATTTTGATATATCGCACTCATAATTCTAGCGATTACCTTGACGGCATGAATGACGAATTACCGCATTGAATCGGGTCTTATTGATTGAATTTATAACATCAGCGTTATCGTGCTCACCATAATTCTTGTGATAGGGACGATAGGGATTCTCACCAATACAAATATTCTGGCAGGGAAGAAAGAATTGATGGCTCTGTACAGCGAACAGATCAGCGCGGATAGAAAAGATATTGTGCTGGCCTATTTGCCGATATATAACATCTACAAGCGATATCAGGAGCATAATTTCGACAAACCGAATCTATTGATTAAAGAATCTATCATCGCATGGTTGATATTTATGGCATTGGGACTGGCAACTACGCCGTGGCGGATAAGCACATTCCTGATTCTCATCATCATCAGAGTCGCGTCGCTCATGTGAGGGATGGATATCGTCAGCCCACAAATCAAAACATTTCTCAACAAATTATTTCTCAAAAATCCCGAAGAATTACGATGATATATCCGCTGAAGCATCATGTGTCTTTATGATTTGTCTCCCTTTGCAAAGGGAGAGGTCCGCATGGACAGAGGGATTTCAAAAGTAGATTTGTTAAAAACAGACATTACACAAGCCAAACAAGACTTCTCATTACTCTACAATGTACAACTAGAAAATAGCGTTTTTATCAAAACACAATACGCAATCGCAATCATAGCATCGATACTTCTGATAAGACGAACAAATCGAAATCTCCTAGAACGGACAAAATTCATTCCGCTCCTTATCCTACTGGGAAGATACGTAGTGATGTTGTTCGGGCGGCATCACCTGCCTCCTCTACCCATCTTCAAAGAAATCACGGACTTAGGGATTTATCTGTACGAAAAAGTAAAAAACCGTTCCAATCACTAATATTTATTTATCCTCCTTTAATAAAGGATAGCTTGTCCCGGGAAGCCGGGATGGCCGAAGGCCGGAGGATTTGTTTACAAAGGCAACCGAGCAATCCACCATTTACAAAATAATCTTTAAAAAATGAAAAAACACATTCTCAAGTACTGATCCAAATTGTTGATAGCAACCATTCTTCTAGGTCTATTGTGACTATGAATGATATTTTTTGACAATTCTACGTCACCATCAACATTCGCCCAACAAGGACAGCCATGTGCAAATTTGGCATGACGGTCACCAGGAAGTACGCCTGATGGCGGTTCAGTAAGTGGATACAAACTCACAGGGGCAACATACTCACAGACCTGTACGCAATTATCAAAAAAATTGATATGTAATGATGGTAGTTTCAATCTAGCTGACGCTAACACATACAAATATCAGAACTGTAACGACCAGACACGAGCAAATTGTACTCCGCCGACAGCGCCAGCAACAGGCACTCATCGGATAACTTGGAGAGTATTATATAAATCTTCTCTAGCCACTCCGACAGAAACATGTATGCAATTAAGTAAAAATCTACAATGTGTAAATGGACATTTTACAGGCATTGACGCCAATCTTTATCAATCAGCAACATGTCAGGATCAGAATCGATTACCTTGCATAAACGCATGGACAAATAGTTATATCGACCATCTAGATGTAATACAATGATATACAGCTGCTGTTTCAAATCAAACCCGATCATGTAATGGACTCAAAATCAATCTCAAATGCATGAATGGGCAACGATCAGGAAGTAATGGACAATCGTACAGCGATCAATCCTCTTTATCTTCTTGATGCGTCGATTTATGAATTGTCAACTGTCAATTTACATTAGGAGATGGGACGCTCATAACACTTCAAAACTGACAAACAGATGTATTTTATAAACCCGCGACATTGTCATGACAAACTTGTGCAACAGGAGTTATTTCTTGTTCCAATGGACAATTAGGAGGCCAATATCAAGTATATAATTATTCTTCCTGCACTCTATCGCAATGAACAGGGTGTCACTTTACAGGAGGTAACAACACAGTAATAAATATTCCAAATGGAGGATCACAAACATTACGGAGCAACAACATTGTTCCTTATGGAGGAACATGTAGCTCAGGAGTAATATCTTGTACGAATGGGAATTTAATAGGCCCATATCTATTATATAAATATGTGTGACCATGTGTACCGGCATCTCCTTTGGATTGTTCATTCACAGGAGGTAATTGAGTAGTGCAAACTATAGGCAATGGTTCTACAGGTACATTTTATTCTACCGTACGCCGAGCGATTACAGGGCAAAACTATTCAGGAGATTGCACTCAATATAGCTGAGCGCTTACTTGCCATAATGGAGTTATACAGTGAGGAGTAGAAATATATAGATATGATTGGGGTGAGTGCATGAATCCATCACCAAAAAACTGTCCAAACCTACGACAAGGATGACCAATTGCGCATGGAACGGTAACTTGATACTCAGTTCAGACTGCAGCGTATCCAAAGAAATGTGATGATTACGCTACCAGACTGACTTGCGTCAATGGACTTCTCAACGGAAACTATCAGCAATACAAATATGATATATGTGACGATACCCAAGGCCGGCCAACAGTTGATGTTGATCTGGAACTCAAAGTCGATACACCAACCGCCCCAGACATCATAAGGGTAGCACAATACTCTGCTCCGCAGCTCAATATTGCCATCACCAATAAATGAAGATTCGCCCTCAGCGGAAGCTTTAATGAATGATTTCTCCAATGTGAACGGGGCGGCATCAACATCTACAAATCCAGAGTCATCGCGCAGTTTGTAGCGAACCCTATGATTCCACAAAGCCTAAGCATCACGCTCAAAGATATTTTCACGCAATCATTGGGAAGCGATAAACACGTTACCTGCCGACTCAACAGAGGCAGCTTATATTATACTGGTGAAGCAACAAACGGACAAAGCATAGGCGGAGGCAACATAATGGACAACAACGTGCGAAGCTGAAATATTGAAGTAGTGACAGCAGACAGATTTGATATCGCTATGGAAAGAGCTATCGCGCCGATCAAGGGCAATCTCGACGCGCCAGAAATCACTTCAGCGCTCGGAGGAGCAGAAACCATCAAAGAATTCGTTTATAAGAAAGTGATGGACATACTCGTACCGCTTATTGTTGTGATAGGAATTTTGGTTTCTATCCTATGATTTTATAAAATGTTCTTTTCCACAGACGACACAGCGACCCAAGAAGGAGTCAAATATATCGCATACGGACTGATAGGAATCATAATCATCATGAGCGCAAAATTCATAGGAACGACAATGTTTACAATGCTTAGCGAATCAGAGCTCAGTTGATCAGTCATCGCTCAATGAGTATATAATGACTTAGTATATCCGTTCATCAAATTAGCAATGTATCTTGTACTAAGCGTAATGTTTGTAGTATTGGTAGGGCGCGTACTCACATTCTTATTCGGTAGCAGCGACGATGCAAAAAAGAAAGCCTGAACAATCATCGGACGGAACATTATCGCCATGATAGTCATCATCGGAGCCAAACAGATCGTAGAAGCCATCTATGGTAAAGTTGTTGACGCATCAGGAGCGATAAAAGATATAAGTAATTTATGAGAGATAGGCAGTGGAATATTAACAGACAAAAACATCCCAATCCTCTACCACGTCATCAATCGGGCCATGGGATTGACTTCCTTGGCAGTCCTTATCATCATCATCTTCCAGACAGTTCAACTGCTCATGAAGCCTGATAATCCAGAACAGATGAAGAGCCTCAAAAATAGTCTGATATATGTTTTCATAGGACTTATGGTCATAGGAGCCGGCTACCTCATAACGAACTTCTTGATCGTCAGCTAACAACTAACAGTTAACAACTAACAACTAACAGTTAACAATTTTTTCTAAAAAAAGTCAAAAAAGGAATAGGCAAGAACGCAATCAATACTTTTGGTTCTTGCAAATTGCAAATTCTAAAACCGTCGACATCACATTGTTCGAGTCACAATATGCGCCGAGAACTAGAACAAACGTAGCGATGGGTTTGATCCCTGAGCGGAATATGGACTACACCAGATATTCTAGGTGAATATGAATTCAAGGGTGAGATAAATAAGAGGGCGAGGTTTGATGTCGACTAGACTTTTTTGTTACTTTTTGCGGCAATGGCAAAAAGTAAGGCAAGAAGCGTCGCAGACAGGAAAATAAAGCATAACCATAGGCATGGTTTTTAGTTGAATTCCACAAGCAAATGTGTAGCATATCTGACACAACACATTTTTTTATTTTTTACGAAAAATTATGCGCACACTATTGATCATTTTAATGATAGCATCAGGCGTCGTTCTCATGTTAAGCGTACTTTTGATGTCTCCTAAAGGGTGACTAGGATTGGGTATAGGCGGGATGGGGAATGCAGGTAGCGAGTATGGAAGCAAAAAATCCCTAGAAGGAAAACTTAAAAATATAGCTATACTTGCGGGCCTAGTGTTTGCCATTAGCTCACTTATTTTACCTTATACTGTTAGCAAGTAAATCATGCTTATTAGCCAACAAAAAATCATCAGAAGAGTCTTGAGGTACGTTTTTTCCGTATCATTGACGCTATGGGTACTTATCGGAGTCTATATCGGATATCAATATGTACGATTCTCTTCGCAGACTGTGATAACCAAATGAGGGACCTTCGTAGAAGGGATATTCCAGACCACCTCATTTTTGCCGTATCTGCAGAATAATTTTTCAAGCAATTTCTATCAATGATTATTATTTAATAGTTGTGTGAAATACGCCGGCACAGGCGACACACAGATTTTACAAGACGATCTTTGCAGGATACGGACAACAGACAACCAAAACTACGAAGTAGCGATGGCCAAATGAATGATCCGGTCTGATGGGACGCCGGTTTCGATCGAAGATGTATATTTCACGTATGATACGATTATCCGTCAAAACACATGGAATATAAAGAAGCTTGAATCATATAAGAGCATCAAAATAGAGAAAAACGGGGCGAAGCTCAAAGTCAGTTTCCCTTCTGCTTCTACAGACAACAAAGTCTTCTTCACCAACTACATTTTACCGAAACACGTATTGGAGGGTGCTAGCTTACAAGATTTTATTAACAAATTCTCTATGGAGCCTATCTATACGAATTGTGCGAATATCGTCTCGCAGATGACAGATCAATATTCGTTGATTTTCAATCTCATCAACTGTAAAGACACCAGCCTCAACTTCTATCAAATCAAAAATATCCAATCTTTCGAAGAATTTGAAACCAGCATAAAAGACGGGAAAGGATCGATAGTCGATGTCTACACTAATCAGAAAACATTGCCAGGATATGTAGAAAAACAATTATTAACCAACAAACTCGTAACCATGTTCTTCAACGTGAATTCATCCAAATTACGCATCAGGACGAGAAGAGCATTGGCATGATTCATTAGGTCAAATTTCTACACATGAGGCTACGAAAGTTATCTGACAAAATACAATGATCCTCTTTTCAATCAATTCGTGACTGACGGAGCGAATGTGGAAAGTTTCTTGAAGCGCTGACATGGTACAGATAGCATAGTCAAAGAAGATCTTACCGACATCGGAGTGAAAAAGCTGACTTCTACAGTCACTTTCGACAATCAAGAGCCGAAATTTGTTTTTTATATAGAAGATCTCACCGGTACAAGCGATATCGAAATCGTCCTCCCTCAGGAATACAGCAAAGCGTATGTAGAATACAAAGGTAAGAACTACTACGAAACAGCAGTGAACGGAATCATAAAAAAAATCAATTACTCGATAGGAAGTAAGCTCAACAATTTTGGGACCTGACTCAACAAATACAAGATATACTGAATAGATAAGGCGGGAAAGAATGATTTCATAGGATCGATAGATGTATACGACGTTCAGAATACCGCTGATGTATGAGAAGACGTACCCATAGAAAAAATAAATATCATTTACTATCAAGATCCTATCAATGAATTCGTGGTCTACAATCTGCAGAATATTTTTTCATGAACGAATCTTATCAAATACTTCGATTTCCAGTGAGTAAGTTCCGCAGAAGAGTTGGAAGGGAAAATCACTATGGGAGAATACGACATCGTCATAAATACCATCGATATGGGAGTTAAGAGAGATCTTACCAATCTATTTATAACCGATAATGCGAAAGCGAATCCTTCACAATATCAAAATCAAAATATAGCCAGTTATCTCAAACAATACATCAATTCGACGAGCGAAAGTACCAAATCAAGGCTGGCTACGCAGATCAACACGACCTATGCGACAGATATGCCGTTGATGTTCTTGTGAAAAGTGTTTATTCCGATCAATTTCAAAATAAATCTCCGGGAGAAAGTATTCTGATCCGGGCAACAAGAAATCCAGCTGTATGAATACGATCGGAGGAATCTGATCTACAACAAGATACATCTCGTAAACAATATCAATATCGATCAGGACAAGATACGGAATTACAATAATTTTTCTAATTTTATAAGCCAGACCTTCTACCAGACTGCACCGATAGAAAATTACGAACAGACAATCGACGAAACAGGAACGGAATTGATAGATGACGCAAACGCAGGAGCTGAACAAGGCGATTAAAGATATCATGCTACGATTTTTAACAATTTTTAACAAATTTTAACAATTTTTATCACTTCTTTATGTGAATAGTAGAAATCATCCAATTGGCAATTATTTTGGCAGTTTCGATAGGACTTCATGAATATGCGCACGCATATACATCCAACAAATTATGAGATCCGACACCAAAACTGCAAGGCAGACTGACACCAAATCCATTGCGTCATATCGATCCAATAGGATTCTTGATGATTTTTTTGATACATTTTGGACGATGAAAACCAGTACAGATCAATCCTATGTATTATAAGCATCCACTCAAAGGAGAATTGCTGGTATCGCTTGCAGGCCCGGCGACTAATTTAGCGCTGGCGATCGCAGGGATTCTCATCATGCTCATCTACGCGAAAATTACAGGAGTAACAGCGTCGGAAATGATCAATATGCCGAACATGGTGATTACATTCCGGGCATTATTCGCACAGATAAATATCGCATTAGCGATTTTCAACATTCTTCCTATCTATCCATTAGATGGGTATAGATTGATAAAAATCATCAGGCCACAATGGGGGTTCCGGATGGAAAAAAACGGCATGATCATCACCATAGTGTTCCTTTTCCTTTTGATAGGACCTTGATCAAACGTATTCATTTCGATAATTTCAAACACTACAGATTTCATTTTCAGAATTTTCTTCACTATCTTCGGACAAACATTTTATTAGCGACCATAAATGGACAGTCAACCCTTTTGGTTCTTTGTGATTTGTTTGAGCTGGACTACATTCTAAAAAAGAAAACAGAACGTGTAGCGAGTCTCACAAAGAACTAGCCTCTTTGGTGACTTTCTCGGCAATAAGAGAAAGTTACACTGCGGAGCAAAAAAAAGTAAATTTATTATTTAAATCTTAAAATCATGTTAGATAAACTCCTCCCATTAGAGAAAAAATATCTCGACCTCCGCGAACAATCCATGAATCTGGAGATTATTTCCGATATGCAAAAAATGATAAGCATAAATAGAGAACTTTCGTCAATGCAGAAGATTTTTGATTTGACGCAGGAATACAGAAAGGCGCTTCAAAAGCGTGATGAATCCAAAGAGATAATGAATACAGAAACTGATCTTGATCTCATTGAAATGGCGAAAGAAGATTTGAAATCAGCAGAAGCGCAAATTCCTGAATTGGAGCAGAAAATTAAGATAGCATTATTGCCCACAGATCCCAATGATGACAAAAACATCTTCTTGGAAATCAGGCCTGCAGCCTGAGGAGATGAGGCGGGATTATTCGCGACTGAATTGCTCAAGATGTATCTCGCTTACGCGACGAAAAAATGATGGAAACCGGAAATCGTAGAAGAACAGATGTCCGATATCTGATGAGTAAAAAATGTTGTCGTAAAAATATCCGGAGATAGCGTTTATTCACTGATGAAATTTGAAAGCGGAGTGCATAGAGTGCAAAGGATTCCAGCCACCGAAACCAATGGTAGAGTACATACATCTACGGTTACCGTGGCTATCATGCCGGAAGTAGAAGATATTGATTTCAAAATCGATCCCAATGATGTAGAAATGGATGTCTATGCAGCTTCATCGTGCGGAGGGCAAAATGCAAACAAAAATCAGACTGGAGTAAGATTGCGTCATTTACCGAGTGGACTTATCGTGAATATCGGCGATAGCAAATCTCAACTGCAAAATAAAGAAAAGGCACGATCAGTGCTCAAATCAAGATTGTATCAAATAGAATTGGACAAGAAAATGGAAACAGAAAAAAGCTTGAGAGGAAACCAGATAGGAAACGGAGATAGATCAGAAAAAATCAGAACCTATAATTTTCCGCAAGATAGGATCACCGATCACCGCATCCATGAATCACGATCAAATTTGCCGAGCATCATGGCAGGTAATCTGGACGATATTATGGAAAAGATGGTCATCGAGAATCAGACTAAACTTTTGGACGCATCCACACAAGTGAATTAATACGACAAATATCCCTTACATCAAAAAAACCCTGCCGAAGCAGGGTTTTTTACTCGTTATAACATCCCTATTATATGAGTATATGAGGGTCAGTGACCATCATGCCAAAAATATACAAATTTTTTATTTCATTGCAAGAGGATATTAAATAAAATCCTTAAACTCGTTACGTGTCACGCGATACTCGTTACGGATTTATTCAACATCCATCGCTTTGATTTTTCCAGCGCCTACTCTTTCGTCGATAATCTTCTTCGCGATATTTTCTGGGACTCTTTCATAACTTGCGAAATGCATAGAATATGCTGCTCTTCATTGCGTATTTGATCTCAGATCAGTAGCATAACCGAACATCTCTGACAAAGGAACCTTACATTTGACGACAGCAGCATTCCCTCTTTTATCTTGTCATTGGATCATTCCTCTTCTACTGCTCAAATCTCCCATCACATCTCCCACATAATCTTCCGGAGTCACTACTTCTACATCCATAATCGGCTCAAGGATGACCGGACTAGCTTTCATGAAGGCATCTTTGAAAGCCTTGTAGGTAGCGATTTTAAACGCTATTTCTGATGAATCCACATCATGGTAAGAACCATCATAAGGACTTACTCTTACATTGATGATTGGGAATCATGCCAATACTCCTTGCGCGATAGTTTCTTTTGCTCCTTTATCAATCGCAGGGATAAATTCTTTAGGGATTTTACCTCCGGTCACTTCATCTACGAATTCATAATTTTTATCTTCGACTCTATCAAGCTTGAGCAACACATGTCCATACTGACCTCTACCTCCAGTCTGTCTCTTAAATAATCATTCGCCATTCGCCGTCTGGGTAATGGTTTCCCTGTATGCAACCTGCGGCTTGCCGGTATTTACTTCAACCTTATGCTCTCTTTTTAATCTATCTATGATAATTTCCAGATGCAATTCTCCCATTCCGGCGATGATTGTCTGGTTGCTTTCAGGATCAGTATAATATTTGAAAGATGGGTCTTCATAGGCCAATTTTGACAATGCGATTCCCATCCTTTCCTGATCACCTTTTGATTTTGGCTCGATAGCGATATCGATAACTGGTTCAGGGAAAGTCATTTTTTCAAGCAAGATAGGTTCTTTGATATCACACAAAGTATGTCAGGTTCTTGTGTCTTTTAGACCTAAGAAGGCACAGATATGACCAGCATGTATTTCAGCAATTTCTTCTCTCTTGTTGGCATGCATAAGAAGTAATCTTCCTACTCTTTCTTTCTGTCTGGTAAGCGGATTAAGCAATGCATCACCTGATTTGATGACTCCTGAATATACCCTTACAAACGTAAGCGTACCTACGAATGGATCAGTTGCAATTTTGAAGGCGATAGCGGCGACAGGTTCGCTGTCATTAGGCTTTCTTTCCAATATTTTAGTTTCATCATCAGGATCTACTCCTTTCATCGATCCTCTATCCAAAGGACACGGAAGATAATCGACAACTGCATCAAGCATCAACTGCACTCACTTATTCCCAAGCGCAGAACCGCAAAGTATAGGATACAAATTATTGTGAATAGTTCATTCTCTGATAGCTTTTTTGATAAGGTCGATAGAAATTTCTTCACCAGCCAAGAATTTTTCAGCTAATTCATCATCAAATAGAGAAATCTTATCAATCATCTCTTCTCTATATGTTTTCGCTTTTTCTAGCATATCAGCTGGCATTTCTTCGCTATGGACTTCTATACCCTTATCTCATGAGAAGGTATACATCTTCATAGTAAGCAAGTCTATGACTGATTTGAATTCATCAGCCTGTCAGACAGGAAGCTGAATGACAACTCATTTATCAGTGATTCTAGATTTGATGGAATCTACAGACATATAAAAATCAGCTCCGAGTTTATCCATCTTGTTGACGAAAATAATTCTTGGAACTCCATATTTGTCAGCTTGTCTCCAAACAGTCTCTGTCTGCGGTTCTACTCCTTGAGAACTATCAAGAAGCGCAACGGCGCCATCAAGCACTCTGAGCGATCTCTCTACTTCGATAGTGAAATCAACGTGCCCTGGGGTATCGATGATATTGATATGATGACCATTCCAAAAACAAGTCGTTGCAGCAGAAGTGATGGTGATTCCTCTTTCCTTTTCTTGCTCCATCCGATCCATCTCAGCAGCGCCATCATGCACTTCTCAGATCTTATGTTTTTTACCTGTATAAAATAATACTCTTTCAGTAGTAGTGGTTTTCCCGGCATCAATGTGGGCCATGATACCAATGTTCCTTACCTTCTCTAAAGGTTTCCTTTCCTCGGCCATGTGTAAATTTGCAAATGATTAAAGAACTGCGATTTTTTGAAAATAAAAAAAATTCACATTGCTTAAGACAATAATAAATCGCACGTGTATTTCAAGTAAAAATTAGCTACTAGCCACTAGTTACTAGTCACTAGCTAGTTACTAGTCACTAGCTAGAAGCTAGAAGCAAGAAGCTAGGAGCTAGGAGCTAGAAGCTAGAAGCCATTATGAAAGTACCGATTTTATCACAATAGAATTATTAATCTTCTCATGCTTCACATTCTGCAACAACGCCTTAGCATCTTCGAATTTCTTCATCCCTTCCAAAGTCCTGAGCGGATTTTCAATTTTTATCGATTTTCATCCATTTTTAGCGATTTTTATCTCCTGCAATTTATCCAAAAAAGCTATAATATTCTGAAGCTGATTTCATAGCTTGACTTGTTCTTCAGGAGATAACTTAATGCACGCAAGTTTTTGCAAACGAGCTAATTCCTTGTCGGTTAATTTCATATATTGAAATACAGAGTAAAACGAAGGAAATGTGCTATTGAACTTTAATTGAAATATTCCCTTCCACGAGAGGTTGATTTTCATAAATGACTTTGGCCCTGATAATATAATCGCCAGGCTGATCATAGGTAGTGGTAGTTGAAACACATTGTCTTCCCTGACATTCCAATGTTTTCCCATTACCGAAATCCCGCTGGATAGTCGTAGGGACACCATTCAATTCCAATGACATATTAACTCTATCCCCCACCATAGCTAGTTGCGCTGGGTGAGAATCAAGATGTATCTTCAACGTCGCAGTAGCTTTCTTCACGATGATCTTATTTTCCGGAGAGATGGTAATCTCACGGCCTTTCTTAGTCTTGATAGTCAGCACAGGAGTATATTCGCCGTTTTCGTTAGCATTATCATATCTATAGACATGCGTCATTATCGATTGCGAAACATTTTTCTTGATATTACCAGTACCATCGCCAAAATCCCGAGTGAAATATACGATTTCATCAGTTGAATCGTTGATCACAGTCGTAGAAGCATCAAAGGTGACAGTAAATGGATCCGTGCCGATGGTGTCAGGCCTCACAGTAAGTTTACCGACGATATCGTCCTTTTTGGTTTTTATGGTGAGTACTTTCTCAGTAGTAGCTCAACGAGCCGTATCCTCTACAACTATGCTCACTTTATGCTCGACGCTCGTATCTATTTTCATCTCGAATGTCTTTCCATCACTGGATAAGATAGGCTTACTATCCAGCAACACTTTTTTGGTGGCAGTCGGACTAGTCGGTGAAATAGCTAGAATCTGAACCTGAACGATGGTAGGGATCTCTTTGATGGTCAACACGTCATCCACGAAAGTTATTCAGCTTTCTGTACCTGCTTTCTTAAATTCTGGAGAGTCCGGAGATTTATAGAACAGATTGTACAAGACATCAAAATCTGCAGCTCCGACTTGGATATCTTCACTTTCACATTCCCCTTGCTTGCCCTCGTCAGTCATAAACACGACTTTGGCAGCATAAAGCCCAGCGCCAGGAAATTTATAGGTCAGGATTCCATCTGTATTTTTCACCGTTTCCAACACGGCTCATTTATTTTTTTGATCTAATATGCTAAATTCGTACTCAGTGATAAGCGCATTCCCATAAAGGAAATTTATAGAAAGACTATAATCAGTTCATGCTATGAAATCACTTAAAACCTCGCACACAGGGACATCCGATTGTTCGATTCTCACAGGGAAAGTATAGAGGTAATTATTCAATCCAGGGAATCTTACATTCACGTCATAAAGTTTTGCTTCCTTATATACATACGTGAATGTGGCTGTATTTTGTTTGTCAGTCACACCGTCGCCATTCACATCCCAGATGATACTATAATCAGGCAGATTGAAAGTACTAAACACAGAATTTGCATCAAAACTCACCTTAGCAGGAACCGTTCCGGCAGTGACAGATGAGCTACCGCTATTATATTCCAATGTTCACTTGCTTGGGACAATAAGTATTTCAGCATCGACATTAAGACTTCCACCAGAGAGGATTTTACTCAAAGTTTCTTGCGTGAGAGCATTAGTATACGTAAGGTTTAATTTGAGGGGATATGAACCTTTTTTCATGTAGACACAGTTGCCAGCAAACTGAGAGGTATTGAGATCCATTGGCAAGTTCTGTCTATTTCAACAATTCAATCTAATGGATGTAATGGTTACTTGTCCCAAGGTAGGAAGTATTTGATTATTGAAATAGGTGGTATTTAAAGTAAAGAGGATTGGCGCAGGGGCGATGATTTTTGCTGTAGGATCAGCCAAGACAGAAACAGGCCCGCTCTTAAAGCTAATGTATGGGATGACTAATTTGGTAGAATCCACACTGCTTGTGATCGAAATATTTCTTACCATGGTCAATACTTGGGATCATAATATGATGGACAAAATCAAGAGAATGAATCACAAAAATGATCATAAGATATGTCACAATTTCGATTTATTTTTGACTGTTACGAGTCTATAGATATTTACGATAAGAAGCGCTATGCCTGCGAACAACAATAAACCGAAAAATACTGCAGTGAATGCCTGCAATAATGTTTTTGTAGTAGTTATATCAAGGCCTACGCTAGCTAATTGACGAGGATTTTGGATAAGATAATAAAATACGCCCACCAATCCACCGACGACGAAGAGAAATAACGCAGCGCATCATATAAGGAATCACTTGGCAGAAATTTTTGAACCGGAAGTCTTCACCTGAGTCGGCTTATTTACATGACTTCCTCATCCGAGCGTTTGGAGAGTCTGTACATTCTGATTATATTGAAGCGTCAATTGCTTCATTTGCTGCTGTACCTGTTGCTTCTGGGCAGGCGGAGTCTGAGGATTCTGCAACAGAGTATTGAGCTGCGCATATTGTTGTTGCAACAAAAGCTGCTGCTGATTTATCTGTTGGATCTGCAAAGCCACCTGCTGCTGCTGCATTTGTATTTGAGCAGGAGTTAATTGTACTTGCTGAGTTTGTGGCGCAACCGGTTTTCATTGGGTACTGTTAGTTGTTAGTTGTTCACTGTTAGTTGCGCTCTGCGTCTTTTGATAAAACGGATCAACCATTTTATATAATCTTTTATTAAATAAAGGGATTCTTTTGTTGAAGATTATATAGTCACTACATCAATAATTCCTCATTGCATTTCGGATTTATTTGCGTAGCTGACTATATTTTTGTTTATATAATAAAATACTCCAGCTAAATGTATTGAAAAGTATGGCCGTTTCAACACGAAATTTTTTAAGAATGGGGAATTTTATCAATTCGGGCCTGGAAAAACTATTAAATATTCATTCGCATAAATGTCATTATATTAGTTGAAATTAGCGAACATACCGCAAGCGCATTTATGCATTTTTACTTAACTTTAGCTAACATATAGTTATCTTTCTTGAGACCCGATAAAAGCTCGAAATATGAAATATAAGAGTTTTTGTGAGGTCGAAATTATACCGGCGATTTGAGAAACTTCGATTTCAAATGAAACGCAGAAATCGGAGATTTCGAAAACAGTCGGTGTTAATTCGTTAAATCCACAACCTTTTTATGCACCCCGTTATTGCGACCCCGACACTTCGGGGGAAGCAATCTGGGGAAAGCCGAAGGCAAGGAGATTTGTTTATAATTTTGAAAAATTTTAAATAGTATATTTTCGCATGAAAAACTTTCGAAAGATTCATTGATTAAACATCAGCCTCACCTTCTTGGCCGTATTTCTAGCTATTGGAGGGCTCTTTCTCATGAATAATGGGCTGACATTATGAGCAGATAAAGCCGACATATGTTGCGGAAGTCAAGCATGATGACAACACACACTTGCGCAATTTGGAAATTTTTATATATGATGTGG
>Ga0066636_10000092_pt1 | contig 40315 bp, 45 predicted proteins | sample CryGeyCG2014_080_2_FD_62736 | JGI IMG/M metagenome (GOLD analysis project Ga0066636, IMG submission 62736) | Groundwater microbial communities from aquifer - Crystal Geyser CG07_land_8/20/14_0.80 | ecosystem: Environmental > Aquatic > Deep subsurface > Groundwater | place: USA: Utah: Grand...
TCGAACGACTGTCAGAACCCCATCTGCGCAAGAGCATCGGTGAAATGGCCCAAAAAAAAGCTTCGGAACAATCCTGGGATAAGGTTTTGGAAGAATTGGTTCACATTTACATATCGACAGGCTGGTCGTGGGGCAAAATCCGGTAAAGGCGGACTGAAGCAGATGCGATCCACGTTATGGATGAAGAACACTCATGAAGCGACAATCGCATCGACGGGAGGCGTTTCAACCGGCAGCGACAGCACATATTCAAGATCTTTATGGATTTTTAATCGGAAATAGTTCACCGAATTTGCTCTGGCCATGATCATGTCCAACTGGCGGGTATGAAGCGAAAGATGGCCTAGGATTTTGATGCGTTTCTGCATGGTGTTGCAATCGAAATTTTCGATGCGGGCGATCAGGCTGTCTTCCCGAATTTCTACCCGGAAATCATAGGCCTCCAGGATATCGCCGAGAAACCGGACCCTTTTGAGCCGTCTATCGGAATCCGCCGCGCCGCCTTGGAACTGAAAACTCACATAGTTCTCGGGAGCCCGATCGCTCACCAGGGCTTCCATGACGGAAAAATGGTAGCCGAGCCGGGAGTTGAGATTGCAGAAATGGCGGGAAATCATGAAATAATTTTTTTCCGTATATCGCGATTTAACGCCGGCCGCCAGGGCCGGATCGGCGGTGGATTGAAAGAGAACCGAGGCAAATCCCCGGCGATCCAAAGCCGGAGGACCGTCCCAGGGAACGGCAATAAATCCGTCCCAAAAGGCCCGCATGGGAATGGATTTAATCTGCTCCAAGCGGACATATTTCCCACGTATTTCCTCTGTAAATCCATCATCTAAATTCAGCACCCACCACTGCATGGGAACATTAAAAAAGAGCTGCTTTCCGGAACGCTCGGAAAAACGGTGTTCATGGCCGAAATTGAACATTTCGTGGACGGACTTTTCATGTATGAAACGTGTGAGATCATGAAAGGTCTCACAGCCTGATGGACGAAACTTTGGGGATGCCGGATCGAGGAGGTTTAAAGGGGTGATGTGTTTGCCGGCCTCCGCCAGTATTTTATAAACCGGGCTTCCGGTCATAACATGGACAATAGGTTCCCCTCGGTCCAGAAGATCCTCCTGGCGGCCCTCATAAATCACACCACTATCCGCATCGAGCGTCACCTCGCGGCAATGAGACAACTTTTGAACTGCATCAGGACATCCGAAAAGCGCCGGCACACCGAATTCACGCGCCACATTGGCGAGATGCCCTGCCATGCCGCCCTGTTCCGCAACGACTCCTGCGGCCCGGCTGATCAGGCTGGCCCATTGTGGAAGAGGTTGACGGACTACCAAAATGCCGCCATCCGGAAATTTCAGCGAATCCATTGACTTAGATGCGAAAAAAACCTGGCCTGAACAGATTCCAGGACTGGCAGTGACCCCACCGGTTAAGACGATATGAACATCGCCCTCCAGAATTTTTTTTGGTTCAGACCGTGACGATACATGCTTCATGGGTCGGCACTGCACGATCACGATACCACCGCCCGACGCTACGGCCCATTCCACATCCACGGGCGTCTTGAAAAATGCTTCGAGTTTCAGCACGATATTTTTCAGCGTAAGGATTTGATCGATCGTCAGCGACGGTTCCCCGGCTTTTTCACCGGTTTGCGCCATCTTGCAGAGGCCTTCTTCGGGATAACAAACAAAATAAGTCTCCTTCTTCCCGATAACGGAACGAATGTCGGATGTAAACCGATGAACGATAAACTGGTCACACGCGGTAGACCCGTCCACAACGGCTTTTGGAAGCCCCCAAACAGCACTGATGTGTACGGCATCATCCGCTTCATTCACCGGATTGACGGAATAAGCCACGCCGCCGGCCGCTGCATCCACCATGGCCACGCACCCCACGGCCACAGCGATATCTTCGTCGCTGAATCCCTTGGCCAAGCGATAGGTGATGGCATGAACACTATACTTGCTGGCCACCACCTCTTTGTAGGCGGTCAGGACGGAGTCATAGGATACATTTAGCTCCGTCCGAAACTGACCTGCGAAAGAGGCTCCGGCTGTATCCTCAAAGAGGCTGCTGCTTCTCATGGCGGCTGTCAGTTTTTTCCCGACGAAACAAGCTTCGAGTTTTTTCCAGGCATCATGGATGGCACTGACGATTGCATCCGGAACCGGTGTTTTGAGGATAAGTTGCTGAATTCGGGCGCTTAGTGAATAGAGTGAAATCAAATCGTCTTCATCGCCGTACTGAAACAAACGATCAATTTCCTCCTGTAAACGGGCGCTCGATAGGAAGCGGTCATAGGCGTAAGTCGTAATAACAAATCCCTCCGGAACTTGGATGGACAGCCGGTTCCGGATTTCGGCCAGACCGGCCATTTTCCCGCCGACCAAGTCCAGTTTTGACCGGTCAATCTCGCTGAGATGAAGGATCAGCGCCTCCTCTTTCGAACCGTTTTTATGGCTGAGAACCGTCTGCATGCGCTGATTGATGACCTCATAGCGGCTCCGCAAATCCGGATATTTTCCAGGCGCTAGCTGTTCCATATTTTTAATCATTTTCAGGACATTGACAGCAATTCCGGTGCATGCGGAACGGACAAAGGTCATGCCGAAAGGGCGGCTGCGCAACGCCTGCTCGATATCCGCCATGATTTCAAGGGATCTCTGATTGGCGTTCAGCAAGAGCTTGAAATGGTGATACCGCCCTTTAAAGGCGAGCCGAAGCCTTTCGACGTCCTCATCTGTATGTAAAGGGGCGGCGTCTGCTTGGAAAAATCTTTTTAATTTTTCGAATATTCGTTTCATCCTGGTCCGGAATGGGGCCGGAGTCATCGGCTCCAGCCCCTGTTTCGTTATCCGGAATCAATGCCCAAGTTGCATACCCCAACCTTCAAACAAGAACAGGATGGAGAATCCGAACCATAGAGTATAAATCACATAGAACACCAGAGAAAAAATGACGACCCCAATCTTGTTCCCGATGCTTTCGGGAACGATCTTGTAGTAATTGAAGGCGCATTCTACGGCTTTGGCCTGAACCGACGCCACTATTTTGGCTTCATTGAACAGTTTCTGATGGGTCAATTCCTTATTCATTTGAATGTCGGCCCGGTACCAGTTGTAGAGCACCTGTTTTTCGGGATATCCGTATTTAGCCGAAATCTGCTCTCCCTGATTATTGAACATAAGATCGGAATCCTCTAGGCAATTGGCGAGGATAGCGCCCAGATCTCCCGAAACCTTGAGTTTGACGCCGTCGATTTGGGCGGATGCGCCGCTCTTGGTCAGTAGAAGAGCCGTTTCCTTCGCTTCCCGTTCCGTGGCCATGGCCAGATCCAGAGTAATGAATTTTCCCTGGTAAGGGGCGATCTCTGCTTTCATCTTGGGGATATAGTAAGCCGATCCCTTGGAGATGGTGTTATAGAGATTGTCCATGTAGTTCAGAAAATTATGGCCGTTAATAAGCGGCATGAACATGAGAAAGAGTACGATAAAAAAGGCTACCAGCAGCCCTAATCCTTTGAAAAACAGACTTTTATGCGCAATCATGACGCCACCTCCCCTCCTTTAAGGGTTTTGATGTTCACAAAAAACGTTCCGATGACCCAGACGCCGAAGGTTCCGAGCACAATGAAAAAGGCATAGGTACCGATGGCGTTGAGCACCGTGATGGTCGATTTGGACAAATGAATCACCTCCATTGACGACAGTTTTCCCGGAAGAGCGAAGACCCGGTTTATAAATCCGGACATGACTGCGATGGCATAAAACCCCCGAATGGTGATCCCCTTCACGACCTTGGTCACCATGGCCCCGATCTGAATACCGACCAAGGACCCCAAGAGCATGCCCATGGCCAGAGTATAAAAGATAAACCCATAGATGGCGTACTGACTGATGGCGGCATAACCAGCCGTGAACACGATCTGGAAGATGTCGGTTCCCACGGTGGTCATGGAGGAAACACCCAGGATATAAACGAAAATCGGGAACGTGAGGAATCCGCCGCCTACGCCCATGATGGCGGCAGCCAGACCGACCAGCGCACCGCTTAAGATCAGAAAAACACAGGAAATTCTCCGGCCCCCAGGTATGAGACTTTGATCAAAGGTGATCATGGGCGGAATGCGGATGGCCTGAAGTTTTTTGGGAAGCGGCCCCAATTCGGCGCCTTCGGATTTTCCACCGTGCGCGCCTCCGGTGTCGGCGGCCTTATTGGCCTTGAAAAAATCGATCATGGAATAGGCGCCCAGAAAACCCAGCATGATGGAATAAATGGTAGTAATAAAGGCGTCGCTTAAAACCGGATTGATCTCATACAGGACGCGGTTGATGACGCCGCCGACCGTGGCGCCGATAATGGAGCCGATGAGGAAGATAAATGCCAAGGCCACCGAAACGTTGCCCAGTTTTCGATGGATGACGCTTCCCATGATGGCTTTTGCGAAAATATGAAACAGGTCGGTTCCCACGGCGAGGATGCCTTTGATGCCGGCGCTCATCAGGGCCGGCGCGATGATGAAGCCGCCGCCCGCGCCGATGCAGCCGGTGATCAGTCCGGCAATCATGCCGATCAGAATCGATGCGATAAAAATAGTGGGCGTAAAAAACGCCGGGCTATAGGCCGTTTTCCCCCCGATCATTTCCGGCAGCATCCCTGCGATCTGATCGGCGAAGGCGATACCGCCGACGGCCACCGGCAGCATCAGGAGTCCAAGCATCAGCACCCGCTTCCGACTGGAAAAAACAGTATCGGAAACATCCTTTTCCCACTTTGCATGCGCCGTTGCCGCGGCCATCATAACTGAGCCCCATTGTTTAAAGAACTTCATGGTTACTTTCTCCTTTCGATATCGGTTGAAGGTCAACTGTCATGTTTCGGATGCGTCCCTATTGTCATTCCTACGATGCCCCTGCTGTTTCAATTTCCTCGACTCATTGGCGTCTTGCAGCTTAAAGAGAAGATCGTCGATGTTCATGGGTTTCATGAGATAATCGAAGGCCCCGAGTTCCATGCCTTTCACGGCCACCTCGACATTGGCGTGCCCCGTCAGCATGATAACCTCGATTGAGGGGTCGATCTGCTTGATGGCCTTCAGAGTTTCGATGCCGTCGAGTCCCGGCATCCGAACGTCCAGAACCACCACATCGATCGGTTCCCGCCCGATCAAACTTAAGGCTTCGTCGCCGCTCTTGGCCTCAAATACCGTGACTCCCCGTTTGCTTAATCGCTTGACCAGGATGGCCAGGAAATCCTCTTCATCATCCACCACGAGTACTTTAAATTTATTCATGTTGTTCTCTTCCTCCGAAAACTGCCTTTCGGATAATTTGGGTGAGCCCTTCGATATCATAGGGTTTTGAAAGATAGTCAAAGGCGCCGTGTGCAAATCCTTCTTCAGCGGCCAGTTGAGAACCGTGTCCCGTGAGCATGATAACCGGCAGATCGGGCGCTTTCAGCTTGAACATCTTCAGCACCTCGAGACCATCCATCCCTTCCATTTTCAAATCGAGTACGGCGACATCGTAAGTATTTTTATCCAGAAGGAGGAGAGCCTGGTCGCCGTTGTTGGCGGTAGTGGCGACGATGTTACGGCGTCCAAGCCGTTTGACCATGATCGAGGTAAACTCAACTTCATCGTCCACTAACAAGAGCCGGATGATTGGAGTGAATTCTTTCGGCATCATGCCTATCTCCCAACCTAAAAGGTTGTAATTTCCTTCATTCGCGCCTCGATGATCTTTTGTTCGTGCCGGCGCTTTTTATTAGCTGCCTCAATGACCTTGGTGAGCAGGATTTCCATTTCGCAGGGCTTCATGAGGTAGTCATAGGCACCTTGCTTCATTCCTTCTATGGCTGAGGCCACCGTTGCATGTCCAGTCAGCATGATCACTTCGACTAGAGGATATTTTCGTTTGATTTCCGTGAGAGTTTCTATACCGTCCATTCCGGGCATTTGAACATCCAAAATCACCACCTCGATATGCTCCCCGTTCTCACTCAGGGTTTCCAATGCGGCAATGCCGGAATCCACGGTTTTAACCTGGAAGTTTCTTTTGGTGAGCCGCTTGTTCATGGTCTCCAGAAACGCGGTCTCGTCATCAACAAGGAGCACATTGGCGATGCTCATATTTTCTCCTCCCTTTTACGATGTCATTGAACCCGTGGTTTTCGTCGTTTTGGTCTCCGTCTCTTCCGGGCTTTCCGCCGCCGGAAGGCTGATTTCAAAGCGGGAGCCTTTTTCAAGAGTGCTTTCCACGACGATCTGGCCGTTCATTTTCTGAACGATTCCATAGCAGATCGACAGTCCCAGGCCCGTTCCCTGTCCTGTCGGCTTGGTCGAAAAAAACGGATCGAAAATGCGCTTCAAATTGGCCTCGGAAATACCGGACCCGGTATCCTGAACTTCGAAATGAATCATCGAATCGTCCTGCCAGGTGTGGATGCGGACTTTACCGCCTTCTTTCTTATCGATGGCATCAATAGCGTTGTTCAACAGATTGAAGATCACCTGTTCCATTTCTGTCTGGGATGCCTTGATCGAAGAGAGCGGTTCGGTCAGGTTCAATTCGATGGTGACGTTGCTGTATTTGGCATGCTGCGAAGATAGGTTTGTGATTTCCCGGATCAATTCATTGAGATTGAAAAGCTGAACCCGATGGTCAGAATGCCGGGAGAAATTCAGCATTTTATGAGTGATATTACGGCATCTAATTCCCTGCTTTCGAATCTGCCCCAATGCCCGCTTGAATTCGTTGAGGTTTTCACTTTCCTTAAAGTCCTCATCTTCCAGAAGATCCTCGATCCAGCCGGCTTCCTCCACCATGATAGCCACGGGGTTGTTGATTTCATGGGCGATGCCGGCCGCCAGCATGCCGATAGACGCCAGGTGCCCGCTCTGGATCACCTGACGGTTCATGATTTCTTTTTCCTGGTCGGCCTTGGCGATTTTTATGGTAGTGTGGCGGGAGACCCATGCCGCCATGAGAACAATGGCAATCCCACCCAACACCAGTGTCAAGAGAGAGACCTCTCGCGCCCGGTAGAGCTCACTGTAAGCATCCAAATGGTCCTGCTGGAACACCAGCGCCCACTCTCCGTTTTTCAGGAGACGTGCGACATAGATGATTTCTTTCCCTGAGTCGCTCGTTCGGGTTTGGAAAAGGGGTTCGTTCATTATATCCGTCCCGGTTTTATCCGGATGAAACAATTCGGCATCGCGGAATAGGTTCTTTTCCACGCTTCTGGTGGAGTCCGTCTGCATTTCGATCTTTTTATTGATGATGAAGGCAAACCCTGTTTTTCCGATATGAATGTTCTGAACCAACTCATTGAATGCCATGAAGTCGATGGTGGCGCGAAGCAGCCAAGGAGTCCCGTTCTTGAGACTCCGAACGGCCACAATGAAATGCGGCAGCCGACGAAGCCCCATAAAAACATCGCTGGTATAGACATCCGATGCCATCGCCTGCTTGAGCCATTCGGATTCCGCGTAATTGGCATCCTTCAATTGGAACGGACCGGCGTAGGAAATCTGTTCTCCCTTTTCGTTTATGATCCCCAAATCCGTAATGACCGGGCCATATGTCTTCTGGAAGCGGGTCAACTGCTGCGCTAAGAAAGCATTATCCGCCAATTGCTCATAGGGGTAGCTGCTAGCCAAAGAAACGATGTTGGCCTGACGTTCCTTCAGGAAGGTATCGATGTTTTGGGCATGCTTCTTGACCATTATGCTGAGATGGGCACGCACCTTTTCGGCGTAAGAGGTATGGAACTCGTATCGGGTAATACTGCCGAAAACAATCAGGGGGATCATGGAAACGATCACAACCGCAATAAAAATATTTCGCTTGAGGGAGGCATAATATTCCAACCGATCAGGTGGGTTATTTCCCATTACCCCATCCCTTCCCATCTAAAGATCACGGAAATGCTGCCGGAATATGAAACTACATGATATTCCGATCAAATACCTTTAAGCAATGCTTTCGCAAATACCGGGCCAGTCATCTTACATTGGAAATCGTTATGGTCAATAAGATAATAAATTATTTTTATTTCAATAAGTTAGAATTTTTAATCCGGGAAAAGCGGGAAGTAATAAGAAGGCTGGTTAGTCGAAAACGATGAAAAACGAGCGGGGAAAATCACCCCGGTGGGGATTAATTCCCCGATTCTTTGTCAGGGATGCAATATTTTTTCAACTTTTCTCGCAGGGTCTTGCGGTCGATTCCCAGAATATTCGCAGCCCGGGTTTTGTTGCCCCCGGTCAATTGTAGAACCGATCGGATATGCTCCGCCTCCATATCGGCCAGAGTCCTCATGGGATCCACCCGGTGCTCCATCTGAAAGCGCATATAAGAAGGAAGATCAGCCACATCGATTACGGGACGACCCACAATAACCAGAAGCCGCTGAATGAGATTCTCCAGTTCACGGACATTCCCCGGCCACCGGTAATTTTTTAATGCCTCTAGGGCGCCATCGGTAAACCGGGGAGGATCCCGCCGGAGTTCTTTGATGAATTTGTTCATGAAATGATGGGCGAGAGTAAGAATATCTTCCTTTCGCTCCCGAAGCGGCGGTACGACAATATCAATGACCACAAGCCGATAATAGAGGTCCTCCCGGAAAAGGCCTTTTTGGACCATAAATATCAGGTCCTTGTTTGTAGCGGTGATGATGCGGGTATTGATTTTTTGCACCCGGCTGGAGCCTACGATCTGAATTTCCTTGTTCTCGATAACCCGAAGCAGTTTGCCTTGCATTGCCGGGCTTGCGTCCCCGATTTCATCCAGAAACAGGGTTCCGCCTTCGGCAATCTGGAAAAAACCCGCGCGTCCGTCTCGGGCACCGGTGAAAGCACCCCGCACATGCCCAAACAGTTCGCTCTCCAACAAGGATTCGGGGATGGCGGTGCAGTTGACGGGAACAAACGGCGATGCGGCACGTTCGCTGGCGTAATGAATGGCCCGGGCCACAAGTTCCTTCCCGGTTCCGCTCTCGCCTCGGATCAGGACGTTCGCATTATAGGAGGCAGCCTTCTCAATATTATCGATCACACCGGTGATGCCTGCCGATTCGCCGATGATCCCATAGGATTTACGCGAAGTTTCCTCTTGAATCTGGCGCCGTCGTATCAGCTTGCTTTTCATGCGCATAACGGCTGAAAGCAATTGGTCAACATTGAGCGGTTTTATCAGATAGTCGTTGGCACCTTCCTTGATGACGCGGATCGCATCATCGATGCACGGATTGAAGGTCGTGGTAAGGATCTCCAGATCGCTGAAGTTGTCTCGCATGTATCGGATGAAGTCGAGTCCTTTCATATCGTGAACCATCGTTTCAGAAATGACGAGATCCACCCTCGTAAATTCCAAAACCCTTATGGCCTCCGCAACACTCGTAACGGCCGTGAACTGAAATCCGGATGCTTCAAGGGTAGATGTGATAAGATTTAAGGATTCCCGGCAGTTGTCCACTACCAAAACGCGCATGGTTTTGTGGATCTTCATAGGTTGTCTTATCCGATTGAAAAAAGCAGGGGTTCAGATGGAAAAAGTCGGGGCGGCATAGCTCAAGGCATCCATCCGGTCCGGCAATCGGCCATCCCCTTCAATCATGGTTCTCCAATTTTTTTCCACTGATGCCGCTCTTCGCGATCCACAAGGTCAATCCGCCTAAAAAAACCCCCATCCATATTGCGATGATGGACATACCGGCGGTATGAAGGAGCGCAAACTGTCCACGTTGACGATGATGCGCTTTTGGATGACGAAATTTAAGTGGAAGGATGGACTTGTATTTTTCCATCATCCATACCCAAAATATGAAAACACCCAATTATCTAAGATTGTGAATTTTCAATTATCCGAAGGGGAAAGCGTTGTCAAATGCAAAGTGAAAAGCTATCTTGTTGATATTTCAACTGATTTAAGCATGCGTCATCGATGGGTCTTTGGCCGGTATTTATATGGATGTTATATCGGAGGGGTGGATATGATCGGAAATAATGTCCCTGCAACTCGTTTCTTTACAAACAGGCAACTTTTTTGATATCGACGTTATTAATATTATATTTGATTGTTTTGACAAACTACCCACGGTTATAGACCCATGTAAAGCTGGACACCTAGACCTTAAAGGAGGAAAAATGGCCATCAGTCAGGAGCTTTTAGATATCCTGGCCTGTCCCAAATGCAAGGGGGATATCCATCTTAACGACACAAAAGACGGGCTGATCTGTAACCGATGCAAACTGTTATATGAAATCAAGGACGACATTCCCATCATGCTCATCGACGAAGCCAAACCCATTTCTTGAAGCGCTTAAGCAAGCGGATTACCTGTCCTGAAGTAATTGGACTGCGGAATTGGCTTTTGCAACAACAGGGTTTATTGGCTTCGTAAAATGTCCATCTGCTGGGCGCCGCATCCTTCGTCACGACGGCGTACCTGTATGAATCCTTTTTAAACAAGCGAATAGCCCGTGAGTCTTTTGCACATACCCAAACCGGTCAAGCTGATTATCGGGATTTTTTTGAAAGACAAGTCGCTGTTTCCATCAGCAGTCCGCATGCTCGCGGATCGCTACGGTTCGGTGGACATGGTCAGTCGGTGGTTTCCCTTTGACCTGACCGATTATTATGAATCGGAAATGGGGACCCCCCTCCTTCGAAGGATGACGGCCTTTGAACGCCTGATTGGGCGGGAGAATCTGGCAGCCATCAAGGTCGAAACCAATATCCTGGAGGACCGATTCGCACTAGATGGGAAGCGTCGGGTGAATTTAGACCCCGGATATGTGGCGAGAGAGCATGTCGTTGTGGCCACCGGTAAAAATTTTTCTCACCGGATCTACATCGGACAGGGCGTTTTCGCCGATTTGACCCTTCTTTTTCACAAGGGTGAATTCCATAAGCTGCCATGGACATACCCGGACTATTGCCGATCGGATATGCTGCGATACCTGAAGCGGGTCCGCGATAAGTACGTCAGGGATCTGGCAAGGGCTGGCGCACCGCCGACGGAGATTGGAAAGGCAATCTCACATGGTTAAAAGCATGACCGCTTTCGCGCGGGCAAACCGCATAGAAAATTTAATGGAAATCACGATCGAGATCCGTTCTTACAACAGCCGTTTTCTCGACATTGCGTTACGGATGCCCCACGATTACCTGGTACTGGAAGACCGGATCAAAAAGGAAGTGGCTCGATGGATCAGCCGGGGACGGCTGGAGATCTTCCTTTCGATCCAGGAGCCGTCCGAATCGACCGTTGATTTCCAGGTGGACCATGCCAAGGCACGGTCTTTCTATGCCGCTCTGGCTCACTTGAAAGAGGAATTCGGGATTCCCGGGGAAGTCTCTTTGGACCTGGTCGCCAACGCTCCCGGAGTGATCCAATTAAAGGCAAAGGAAAAAGATGTTGAATATTGCTGGCAAGCAGTCCAGCCGTGCCTGGCGGAGGCACTAAACGACCTGGAAGTGATGCGGACCGCAGAAGGGCAAGCCCTACGCAATGATTTCACCCTGCGCCTCGAACAGATTAAGGGACACCTTACGAATGTGGAAAGAGAGACGAAGGATGCCCCGGCCGAGTGTCGGCTTCGCCTCGAGGAGCGGATATCGGCATTGATTTCCGGTGAGATGGACCTTGATCCGGGCCGCATCGCCCAAGAAGCGGCCATGATTGCCGTCAAACGGGACATCACGGAAGAAATCACCCGGGCGAAAAGCCATCTGTCCCAGTTTCGGCAGATCACAGATTCCCCGGAGCCGGCCGGGAAAAAGCTCAATTTTTTATTGCAAGAGATCAACCGGGAGTTTAACACTATAGGCGCTAAAGCGGAAAATGCCATTGTTTCCCAGGTGGTGGTGGAAGTCAAGTCGGAGCTGGAAAAAATGCGGGAACAAATTCTGAATATCGAATGAGACGCATCCTCCCCAGACCTGTTTAGGAATCAGTCCTGAAGGAGATCCTATGGAGCAGACATTGCTGAACATCGGTTTTGGTGGGACGGTGGTGGCCGAGCGGGTGGTGGCGATCGTTTCTCCCAACTCCGCTCCCATGAAACGCCTCAAGGACGAAGCCAGGAAGGAAAGGCGCCTGGTGGATGCGACTCACGGCCGGAAGACCCGTTCCGTCATCATCATGGACAGCAATCACGTCATCCTGTCCGCTATCCAGGCGGAAACCATTTCCCAGCGTTATGCCACCCTGAAAGAATCCCAGGAGGCTTAGACTCTTAAGGACGCTTGTGAGAGATATCCCATGAAACGTTCCGGATGCCTTTTCATCCTGTCGGGGCCTTCCGGAAGCGGAAAGACCACACTGAGACAAGAGATCCTAAAGCGCTTTCCCAACATGGTGTATTCCGTTTCCTATACGACCCGAAAGCCCAGGGAGAAGGAACAAAGCGGCCGGGACTATTGTTTTATTACCGAAGTGGCATTTAAAACCGGCATCGAATCGGGAGAGTGGATCGAGTGGGCGCAGGTGTATGGGAATTATTATGGGACGAGCGCCGTGTTTTTAGATCGGGAATTGAGCCGAGGAAGGGATGTATTGCTTGACATCGACATTCAGGGGACTCGCCAAATACTGCGGAAATTCAAAGAGTGCATCCCCATTTTCATTATGCCGCCTTCTCTGGATGTGCTTAGGGAACGGCTTGAGAAAAGGGGCTCGGAAATCGGAGCATCCCTTGAAAGACGCTTGGACGATGCCCGAACGGAGATTACCCAAATTCAGATGTACCGCCATGTGGTCATCAACGATCGGCTGGAAGAAGCTGTTTCGGAACTGACGGATCTCATTCAAGGGTATCGTACCCGATGTAAAAACTTATGCTTATAAAAAGCCTATACAATTCTGCATAAAATAGGTTATGATGGATAATCGAAAACGGACAGCACAAACCGAAGTGCTCTATGGAATCCATCCCGTCTCCGAAGCCCTGGCGGCAAAACGACGCCGGTTTTTTACTATCTATATTGCGGCAGGGAAAAAGGTCTTATGGGAAGCGTCTCTTCGCAAACAGGCTCAACTAGGAAGGATCCCGTTGACGGAAATGTCGCTTCCGGAAGTAAACCGTGTAGCCGGAAGCCCTTTCACCCAGGGGATCGCCGCAAGGGTCGGCCCATATCCGGTGATGGAAATCAACGATATGGTTATGGAGGCCGATCCCGGCGGGGAACTCCCGTTTCTACTGGTTGCGGACGGCGTGATGGATCCCGGAAATTTGGGGGCCTTGGTTCGAACCGGTGTGTGCATGGGTATTTCGGGTATTGTGGTTCCGAAGAACCGGTGCGCGCCGCCGACGCCGGCGGTGTCCCGGGCTTCGGCCGGGGCCCTGGAACATATCCGAATGGCCCGGGTCACCAATCTGGTGCGCGCCATCCAACGGTTCCAGGAAAAGGGAATCTGGGTATACGGACTCGATCCTGAAGCGAAAACCCCCCTTTTTTCCGTTGACCTGGACGGCCCCGTCGCCCTGGTGGTGGGAGGCGAAGAGAAGGGGATCCGTCCCCTGGTGAAGCGACATTGCGATGCACTGGTTTCAATCCCCCAGAGGGGGAGGCTAAACTCCTTGAACGTATCGGTGGCAGGAGGGATTGCCATGTACACGGTTTTCCAGAAAAGGATCCGAGCCGGCGTATGATCAGCTGCAACCGAATAAACGAAAAGGATGCCTCCTCCTTTCTTTCCCAGAAGCCTCTCCTTTTTTTCAAAAGGGCCGCCCGCCGGTGGATGACGTCGTTCAGAAATGTTCTGTTTCCTTCCCGGTGCCTGGTCTGCGGGATTTTTTACGATGCCGGGGCAGACGGTGATGACACGGATTTCATCGATTGGATGACCGAAGAAGATTTGATTAAGGCCCCTTTTGAGCAGGTCATGATGCGACTCTTGTCCCGATGCACATGTCCGGCGTGTACGAAGGGATTTGTTCCGATTCTTTCCCCGCTGTGCCCGGTCTGCGGGGTGATGTTTACCGGACGTCAAGGGACGGACCATCTCTGTCCGAAATGCGACGCTGAGTTGCGGGCGTTCGGTAAGGCCAGGGCCGTGGGGGTTTATGAGGAAGGCATGATGACGGTGGTGCACCGGCTCAAGTACAAGAGCAAAATCCAACTGGCGCACCCTTTCGGAATGTTGATGTTTATCCTATTTTGCCGGATATGGAGTGAAGATCCGGTGGACATCGTCATCCCAGTACCTCTTCATCGCCGGAGATTGAAAAGCAGGGGATTCAATCAGGCCTATCTCCTGGTGAAGGACTGGCCCCGCTATTCCCTTATATCCAATAAACCGGAATTTGAATTCCGGATTTCAGGGGATATCCTGATTAGAACCCGCTGGGAGCGTCCCCAAACCGGGTTGAATCGGAAGGAGCGGATGGCGGCGATCCAGGGCGCCTTTGCCGTGAAGAAGCCTTTTTTAGCAGCAGGAAAAAGGATCCTGCTCGTGGACGATGTTCACACCACCGGCGCCACCGCCGAGGCATGTGCTGAGGCACTGACAAAGGCCGGGGCCTTAAAGGTGGATGTCCTGACCCTGGCCAGGACTCTGTGAGAGGCCTGTGAAAGGAGAAGCGGTCATGACGGTCGAAATGAAGCTTGTCGACCGGTTTGCCTTGAAAAATGCCTTGAAGATTCATCGAGGTCACGGGGAGCGGGTCGTCTTTACCAACGGTTGTTTCGACATCCTCCATTTGGGGCATGTTCGTTACCTCAAAGCCTCGAAAGCGTTGGGGGACGTCCTCTTGGTGGGGCTCAATTCAGATGCGTCCATTCGGGGCATTAAAGGAAACAACCGGCCCATCAATTCCGAAAAAGACCGAGCCGAGGTTCTTGCCGCCCTGGCCTGTGTCGATTATATCACGATCTTCGAAGAACCGGACCCTTTGAACCTCATTGAAGAAGTGGTCCCGGATGTTCTGGTAAAAGGCGCCGACTGGGAGGCGTCTCAAATCGTAGGGGCGGATCTGGTGCAGGGTTACGGGGGACGGGTCGTGAGAATCCCCTTTGTCGAGGACGTTTCCACAACAAGACTCATCGAAAGGATCCTCAGAGTTTACTCGGCGTGATTTTTACAAAAAAAAACGGCACTCCCTTTCTCCAATTTCCGGCGCTGGTTGACCAACCAGGCCTTTTCCATGCGGTTTTTACCCGTCATGGAGGATTCAGCGACCCTCCTTTCGACAGTTTGAATATGAGCATCGGACGGGGAGATGACCCCCAAAAGATCATAAAAAACAGGAGAAAGATTCTGGAATGCGCCGGAGGGGGCGAGGCGGTTTTTATGGAACAGGTCCATGGCGATGAGATCTGGATGCTTCAGGCCGGTAAAGAGGCCGCATCATGGGGAAATTCCGTGATTCCCCGGGCGGATGCAGCCGTCACCGACGTGCCGGGGATGATCCTTGTGGTCCAGGTGGCTGACTGCCAACCGATTTTCCTATATGACCCGATGCATCAGGTGATCGCCAACGTCCATGCCGGTTGGCGGGGGAGTATTCGAGGGATTGTGGGAAAAACCGTGCGGTCCATGAGCGATACATTCGGCTGTCGACCGGAAAGCATCATCGCCTGCATCGGTCCCTCTCTAGGGCCCTGCTGCGCCGAATTCACGAATTATATGGAAGAAATCCCGCCATCCTTCTGGATTTACAAAAACCGCCGCAACTTTTTTGATTTTTGGTCCATCACCCGGGACCAACTCATCGATGAAGGGCTTTCAGGAAACAACGTGCACACCAGCGGTTTGTGCACCCGGTGCCGGACCGACCTGTTTTTCTCTTATCGCAGCAGAAAAACCACCGGCCGGTTTGCCAGCGTCATCGGACTTTGCACCGTTTGAGGAAGCTATGCGATGATTCTGGAAAAGTCAGCCATACTCCATCATGAAGCGATCAGTCCGGAGTGCTTCAAAATGACGCTGGCATGCGATCCTTCTTATATCAGCGCCGTTCCGGGTCAGTTTATCATGATGCATATTCCGGACGGAGAGAGTCCCCTGCTTCCCCGGCCCTTTTCCATCCATCGGGTCAAAGTCAGCGGCCAAGGGGATGTGAAAATTCAGATCCTGTACCGCGTGGTGGGGGCGATGACCCGAAAGATGATGCGGATCCGGGAAGGGGAAATGGTCCGCATGGTGGGTCCCCTGGGTCGAGGATTCGTGTTGCCGAAGGGCGCTTGCCGTCTCATGATTGTGGCCGGCGGCATCGGCGTGGCGCCGCTGATCTTCCTTCTGGAAACGATGCTGAAAAATGGGATGGATCCGAAAAGCTGTGATTTTTTCCTCGGTGCGAAGGGCCAGGAGGAATTGCTGTGCCGGGAGGAGTTGACGGAGATGGGAGTCAAACTCCACGTCACCACGGACGACGGAAGCGCCGGGGATCATTGCCTGGTCACTTACCCTGTCCAGGAACTGGCGCAGACTTTCCCGCCGGATATCATCTATGCTTGCGGACCCGAAGCGATGCTCCGGTGCGTCGTGCAGATGGCACGGCTCATGAGTGCGCCCTGTCAGATTTCCATCGAGGCTCTGATGGCTTGTGGCATCGGTGCCTGTCTAGGGTGTGCTGTGGAGGGAAAAATGAAAGACCGATACCTACATGTCTGCTCCGATGGGCCGGTTTTTGACGCCGAAACCCTTGGCTGGGATTAAGGGATGGGGTTAGGATGCAGAATGGGCCGGGGGATAAAAATTTTCATTTTTAGGATTGACTTGACATGGAAGCCATGGTAAAAGCCGTAGCCTTATACGGTTTGGGTTTTAACCGACACAAGGACCGTTCGTTGAAATGAATCTGGAAACCCGGCGTTGGATCAGAGATCTTACTTATTACAGCAGCTTGGGATTCCAAATTGCCCTGTCCATCGTTATCGGGCTGGCTATCGGGGTCTATTTGGACCGGCGCTTTCAGTCTGGTCCCTGGTTGACCTTTATATTTTTAGCGCTGGGAATCGCGGCGGCCTTCAGAAACATCGGGCTGGCCATGAAAAAGAGCGGACGGGTATGAAATCGGATCGACTTTCGGGTTCGGATGGTTGAACCGATCTTTGGTTTTAAGTGTGCCCTGTATGCGAATTATAGAGGTGCCGTGAAAATTCAGAAACGCATCCTGATCTGTATCACCCGTTCCAACTGGGTGCTTTTGGGCCTCATTTCAATGTTGGGGCTCCTATTGGCATCTTCGCGCTTTGCCCTAGGCCTGATTTTGGGAGGACTTATCGTAACGGTCAATTTTCATCTGCTTTATCGCACCCTCAAAAGCGCGCTTTCGCCCCCCCATCTTTCTTCTCATCATGTCGTCATTGCCAAATATTACGCCCGGTTTGCCGTCAGCGGCCTGATCATCTTCTGGCTGATCTCAGGAAAGCACGTGGATCCGTTGGGCTTGATCCTCGGGCTTTCCGTTGTTGTTTTAAGCATCCTGTTTGCAACGCTTATGGAGCTGAAACATCTTATTTTCAAGGAGGCAACGTAACGTGGAGCATCCCTATCTCTTTTTCGTCAAACTGTTTGAGGCTGTCGGACTGGGTCATTTCGCCCATGCGTATCCCCATGTAATCTATTCCTGGGTGGTGATGGCCATTCTCATCATCGCCGGAGCCCTGGCGGCAAAGGGCGTTAGCATGATCCCCTCCAAAGGGCAAAACTTTTTCGAGGTCATTATTGCGGGCATTGAGGACTTCATGGTGGATATCACCGGCGAGGAGGGACGATGGCTCTTGCCCATCATCGCTACGGTTTTCATTTACATTTTCACCTGTAACCTGATCGGTTTAGTTCCCGGCTTTTTTCCGCCTACCGCTAGCCTCAACACCACGGCTTCCTGTGCGCTGACCGTGGTTATTTTCACACATATCATAGGCATCAAGTATCACGGCGCCAAGTATATCAAGCACTTTTTGGGACCGGTATGGTGGATGATCCCTATCATCTTCCCCATTGAACTCATCGGCCACCTGGCACGGATCCTTTCTCTGACCTTCCGTCTTTTCGGAAATATGATGGGTCACGAGCTGGTCCTGGCCATTTTATTTGCACTTGCTGGGGCGTTCTTTGCGCCGCTTCCCATCATGGGGCTGGGGATTTTCGTGGCGCTGGTACAGGCCTTTGTTTTCTTTCTTTTGTCCATCATGTATTTTACCGGCGCCATGGAGCATGCGCACTGATGCATGAACCGGTCCGGAGGATTTCATCCTGCGGTAACACCGGGGAGCAACAGACCTGCGCCGGAGGACAAGAGTTTTCATAAGCGGAAATGGGTTATGGAAGAAGCCCAGAAACCATACTTAAAAAGGAGGTAGAGAACGGATGGAAGCAGAAGCATTGAAATTTTTTATCGCAAGTGTGACAGCGGCGGGTTTCGGGATCACTATTGCGGCATCTTTCTGCGGCATTGCTCAGGGCCTCGGACTGCGCGCGGCCGTTGAGGGGATTGCGAGGAACCCGGAATCCTCCGGTAAGGTGACCGTCACCATGCTGATCGGCCTGGCCATGATCGAGTCGTTGTGTATTTATGCGCTCGTCATCGCGCTGATTCTCATTTATGCGCATCCTCAGGCAGCGGCGATCGCGAAGATTTTTGCCGCCCATTAATTTCGCCTAAGAAACAAAGGGGGCCGAATCCTTCTTTGAGGGGTCGGTCCCCTTTTTGTTTTTCGCCGATGGTTCCCTTTCGGATTCAGCGGTATAAGGCGGGAAGGACCTTTTTAAGAAACTGCCCGGTGTAGGAGTGGGCGAGGCCGGCGACGGCTTCGGGTGTCCCGCAACCCACTAATTGACCTCCCGCATCCCCCCCTTCGGGTCCCAAGTCGATGATGTAATCGGCAGACTTGATGACATCCAGGTTATGCTCGATGACGACAACGGTGTTCCCGGCATCCACTAGGCGATTGAGCACGGCTAAAAGCTTACGGATGTCGTCCATGTGAAGTCCGGTGGTGGGTTCATCCAGAAAATAGATGGTCTTCCCGGTACCCCTCTTGCTCAGTTCCCGGGACAGCTTGACCCTCTGGGCCTCTCCACCGGAAAGGGTGGTGGCCGGCTGACCCAATCGGATATACCCCAGCCCCACGTCCATAAGCGTCTGCAATTTTGAACGGATGGCGGAGATATTTGCGAAAAACTGCAACGCCTGGTTCACGGTCATCTCCAATACGTCGGTGATGTTCTTTCCTTTGTAACGGATCTCGAGGGTTTCCCGGTTGTATCGTTTTCCTCGGCACACGTCGCAGGGAACGTAAATATCCGGCAGGAAGTGCATCTCGATTTTAATGATGCCGTCTCCGGTGCAGGCCTCGCACCGTCCCCCTTTCACGTTGAAACTAAAACGGCCGGCTTTATAGCCCCTAGCCCGGGAGTCGGGAGTTTTGGAAAAAAGTTCCCGGATAAAGGTAAAGACTCCGGTATATGTGCCCGAATTTGATCGGGGCGTCCGTCCGATGGGGGACTGATCGATGTGGATCACCTTGTCCATATGTTCAATGCCGATGATCCGTTCATGAGCGCCTGCCGGAATCCTTACGCGATAAAGCTTTTGGGACAGGGCGCGATAAAGAGTCTCCAGGACAAGGGTCGATTTCCCGGATCCGGAAACACCGGTGACACAGATCAGACAGCCGAGAGGGAAGCTTACGGTGAGATGCTTGAGGTTGTTTTGGGAGGCTTTTTCGACGATGAGTTGGGTTCCATGCCCTTTACGCCGGTATTTAGGAACCTCAATTTTTTTTGCCCCTGACAGATACTGCCCGGTCAGGGAACGGGAGTCGGCGGCTAACGCTTCCGGGTTCCCGGAAAAGACGACCTCGCCGCCATGGATGCCGGCCCCGGGTCCCATGTCGATGACGTGATCCGCCTGTCGGATGGTTTCCTCGTCGTGTTCGACCACAAGAATGGTGTTGCCGATGTCCCGCATCGTCATGAGCGTGTCTAGAAGACGCCGGTTATCCCGTTGATGAAGTCCGATGCTCGGTTCGTCCAGGACATAAAGGACACCGGTCAGCTTGGATCCGATTTGGGTGGCCAGCCGGATCCGCTGGCTCTCCCCGCCGGACAGGGTGTTGGCCGAGCGATCCAGAGTCAGGTAGCCCAGTCCCACGTTTTCCAAAAATCCAAGCCGATCCACGATCTCCTTGAGAATCCGTTCAGCGATGATCCTGCGCTTCCCGACAAGCTTCAGATCCAGGAAAAAAGCCTTGGCCCTTTCAACGGAAAAGGCGGTGGCCTCGGATATGGTTTTATCCCCTACCCGAACGCTTCGGCTTTCGGGCCTCAGTCGCGTCCCGCGGCATTCGGGGCACGACTGAAAGTTCATATACTGCTGAATCTCCTCCCGCATCTGGTGGGAGTCGGTTTCCATGTAACGTCGCTGAAGATTGGGAATTATCCCTTCAAAGGGCCTCTGGTAAGTGTATCGTCGGTTGTCACGCTCGAAATAGAAAGTGATGACATCATCTCCAGAACCATAATATAGGGCCTGTTTGAAGGGTTCCGGAAGGTCCTTGAAGGGTGTAAAAATATCCACGCGGTAATGTTGCGTCAGAGCCTCGAGGAATTCAGCGAAATAGACCGAATTGCGGTTAGCCCAGGGAGCCACCGCCCCCTCCCTCAGAGAAAGGCTCGGGTTGGGTACGATCAAACCTGGATCGAATTCGGTGATGGTGCCCATCCCGTCGCATTTCGGACAGGCTCCCTGGGGGGAATTGAAGGAGAAGCTTGCCGGTGTGAGTTCGGGGTAGCTGATACCGCAGTGGATACATGCTGCTTTTTCGCTGAACAGAATAGGCTCTTTCCCCACAACGTCCACAACGACCACCCCATCCGATTGGGCCATGGCCAGCTCCAGGGAATCGGCCAAACGGCTCTTGAGGCCATCTTTGACCTGGAGACGATCCACGACGACTTGGATATCGTGCTTCTTGTTTTTCACCAGCGCAGGGACCTCTTCAATTTCATATAACATCCCATCGACGCGGACCCTGGCAAAACCCTCCTTGATGAGCTTCTTAAAGAGTTTCTCGTGAGATCCCTTTTGCTGATTGACTAACGGTGCCAGGATTAGGGTTCGGGTCCCCTGAGGCAGGGAGAGGATCTGGTCCACGATCTGGTCGATGGACTGGGAGGTGATAGGACGATGGCACTGATAGCAATAAGGCGTGCCAACCCTCGCGAACAACAGGCGGAGGTAGTCATAAATTTCCGTGACGGTCCCTACTGTGGATCGAGGGTTATGGCCGGCGGATTTTTGTTCAATGGCGATAGCCGGAGAAAGCCCTTCGATGCTATCTACGTCCGGTTTTTCCATTCGCTCCAAAAACTGACGGGCATATGTGGAAAGGGATTCCACGTACCGGCGTTGACCTTCTGCATAAAGGGTATCAAAAGCCAGCGTCGATTTACCGGATCCGGATAGGCCGGTGATGACAACCAGCTTATTCCTTGGGATGGAAACGTCGATGTTTTTCAGGTTGTGCTGCCGCGCACCTCGGATGATGATCTGATCGGTGATCATTTCTGAATCCCCGGATGACACCTATGAAAGCGTCCTGCGTCGGTGAAGCACCTGATCTGCAGCCATCCGTAAGGCGGCTGCAAGGCTTCCCGGGTCTGCTTTTCCGGTTCCGGCGATGTCATAAGCCGTACCATGATCGACGGAGGTCCGGATCAGAGGAAGGCCTAAAGTGGTGTTGACGCCGTCGTTGAAATGGACGAGCTTGAAAGGGATCAGGCCCTGGTCATGATACAGGGCGATCACCGCATCAAAGGCTCCCGTGAGGGCCCGGTAAAACACGGTATCAGGAGGATAGGGGCCTTCCACCCGATACCCTTTCCGGAGGGTTCGGCGGATGGCCGGCTTCAGGATCCGCTTTTCTTCATCCCCGAACCGGCCGTTCTCTCCTGCATGCGGGTTTAGTCCGGAAACGGCCAGGCGGGGTTTGTGCACACCGAAGCGCTCCGTGAGACCTTGCGCGGTTAAAACGATGGTGCGAATGACCCGTTCCGGTGTTATGAGGCCGGGGACTTCCCGGAGGGGTTCATGGATGGTAACCAGGGCGACTCTCAATTTGCTTCCGGCCATCATCATGATGAAATCGGAAGATCCGGTCCGTTCGGCAATGAGTTCCGTATGGCCGGCATACGGCAGCCCCATCAGGCGGAAGGCATTTTTATGAATCGGACAGGTCACCATGGCGGAAGCTTCCTTCCGTTGCACCATATCTACGGCCGTGGTGATATATCGGATTGCGGCGGCGGCCGTGGATCGAGTCGGCTTTCCCCACCGGGTTTTCTCCGGGTTCAGATGGCTGATAGGGATCACGTGGATGCAGGAGCCATTATAATGTCCTTGGCTCGGATCGTTGATCACGCGGATTTCCGGGGAAATCCCCACGCATTTTTTTGCAGCCTCCAACCGTAAGGGATCCCCCAGGATGACGGGCTTGCAGAAATGATTAAAATTGTTCCGGGCCATGGCTTTGACAACGATCTCGGGGCCGATTCCCACAGGGTCTCCCATGGTAACTACAATAATAGGTCGTGTATCGAATTTTGCTTTCATTGCGATTTGTCCGCCTGAGTAAAACCGAGCATCACGATAAGAACGATTTTTCGGGCATTCAAGGGGTCTGTCTGTATTATTCAGGGATGCAGGCAAGCCTGGAGCACAACCATTTGCGACACCTTACAAGGGGTTGTCACGCCTTTCAAACGAAAACCGAAATTAATCTTTTCTTTAAATGATTTTTTCCAAGCGAGCCGGATGTCGGTATATGAAATTTTTCAAAAATCAAAGAAAAATAGAGCAATTGAAAGATTTTTTTTCAAAGCCGGATTGGGCATATTTGAGAGACGGTCATGGATGTGTCCAAAATGCTTGGAGAAACCCCCGGCAAAAAAAGCATCATCTTTTAGGGCAGTTGGCTCTTAAGTATACAATAATTAAATAATAACAATTAGTTGTGAAATGTTAACAATCTGTTAAGAAGTTCATGAAAAACCCAAACCATTCGATTTGACAGCATTGCCCTCTTACCATAGAAGGAACCCTGTCATCGACGCAGACCCGAAACTCCGAATATATCTCCCACGCAATCGGCAATCGGCGGATACGGTTTTTCAGCGCATCGTTTTCACGAACTCAATCGGGAATGGGACTTTTATTTGTAATATGGATGCATTGGAAACGATCTGGGACCAGGTAAAAAGCAGGATTCAAGACCGGATCCCGGCTCATTGTTATCGGATGTGGATCGAGCCGGTCGTTCAAAAACCGGAAACAGGCCCCCAGATCGTTCTTCAAAGTCCCAACGCCTTTTCAATGAAACGGATGATGACCCATTATGGGGATTTGATCACGTCGGAAATCCGGGAGGTGCTGGGATTTGAAAATCAGGTTGTTTTTGAGATTTCCGAATCCAACGGGCACAAAAAGGGGCAGAAGGATCCTTTGGAGGATAATCAGATTCCCCTTCCCAACATCCATCCCATGCCCCATAACGGCAAGACTCTCCGATCGGACTTCACCTTCGACCAGTTTGTAGTGGGAACCGGCAATGATTTTGCTTATTCGGCAGCCCTTTCTTTGGCATGCTCCAAAAAGTCCCAGCAGAGTGCGCTTCTGTTGATGGCCAAGCCGGGTTTGGGGAAAAGTCACCTTTCTCAGGCTGTGGGACACCATGTTCTGTCTAATTTTCCCAACGAGCGGGTTTATTATGTCACGGCGGAGGATTTTGCCCTGGAAATGATTCATGCCTTCAAGTCCGGGACCATCGATGCGTTTAAAGAAAAATACCGAAGCCGATGCGATGTGCTCCTCCTTGAAGACATCCATTTGCTTTCCGGGAAAAATCGGACACAGATCGAATTAAATTTTATCCTGGAAGACTTATTGGGCGTAGATAAAAAGATTATCTTCACCAGTTGCCATTTGCCTTCGGACATTCCAAAGATCAACGATAAGCTGAAATCCAGGCTTTGCTCCAGTTTGATTTCCAACATCGAAGCCCCGGATTACGCGACTCGGATTAAAATATTAAAACAGAAGGTCAGATTCAATGGATATCAGATCTGCGATGATATCATCCAATATCTGGCCAGCGAACTCACCGACGATGTCCGGCAACTGGAAAGCGGCCTGTCCGGTGTGATGGCCAAGGCTTCATTGCTGTGTGCACCTTTGGATTTGAACCTTGCGGGAAGCGTGGTCAAGAATATGGTTCAGCACCGGAGAAACATCACGGTGGATGCCATCAAGCGGCTCATCTGCAAACAATACCGGATCTCCCCGGATGAATTGACCTCCCGTTCCCGGAAACAGATCGTCGTCCGTCCGAGGCAGATCGCCATGTACCTCACTCGGAAGTACACGGATGCAACCCTCCAGGAAATCGGAAAAAGCTTTAATCGGTATCACGCCACGGCCATTCATTCGGTGAATCTCATTGAACGGGGCGTAAAAGAAAACCAGCAGATCCAGCAACAGGTGGAATTCCTTTGCCGGAAGTTGGAAACGGGCCAGTATTGATCCAGCCCATGTCCTTTTTCCCCTTAAGCAATTCCGATGACTGAATCCCCAAAAAGGCCCAAGAAAGACCCCGCACTATACCACGTTCCTCCTCACAGCATTGAGGCTGAGGAGTCCATACTCAGCGCCATCCTCATCGATAACACAGCGCTGTTGGATGTCCTGGAGATCCTTTCCCCTAAGGATTTCTATCGATTGGCCCATGAAAAGATCTTTTCAGCCGTCGTAGAGCTGTTCAATAAGGACGAACCCGTCGATCTGGTCACATTGTCCAACAGACTCAGGGAAAAAGGACATCTCGAGGAAGTGGGAGGCGCCGTCTTTTTGGCCCGCCTCGTGGATACCGTTCCCCTGGCGGTCAATGCGGCCCATTATGCCAAGATCATCCATGACAAGGCGATCTTGAGACGGCTCATTGAAAAGGCCAATGCCGTCTCGAAGCGATGCCTTGAAGACCTGGGAAGTGTTGAGGAGATCCTTGATTTTGCCGAGAGAGCGGTTTTTGAAGTATCCGAGAAGCGACACCGGCAGTCCTTTTATCCTATTCGCTCACTCATTGATAAAAGCATCGACGCCCTGGAGGAGCGGCAGGGGAACAAGGCGCTGATCACCGGCGTCCCAACCGGGTTCACCCTCTTTGACAACCTCACTTCCGGGCTGCAAAAATCAGATCTTATTATCGTGGCGGGACGACCGAGCATGGGAAAGACCGCCCTGGCGTTGAATATTGCCCGAAATGCAGCGGTGGAGGCCAAGGTCGCTTCCGCCATCTTTTCGCTGGAGATGTCCAAGGAGCAACTCGCCATGCGCATGCTGTGCTCCGAAGCGAGGATCGATTCATCGCGCCTGCGGAGCGGGTTTTTCAGTAAGGAAGACTGGGTCAACCTCACGGATGCCGCCGGTGTCCTCTCTGAATCCCCTGTTTACATCGACGACACCCCCAACATCTCGGTTCTGGAGATCCGGGCCAAGGCGCGACGGCTCAAGATGGAGGTCAATCTCGGTCTGATCGTCATTGACTATATTCAGCTCATGAGAAGCCATTATATGGCCGAACGGCGGGATCTGGAAATTTCCGAAATATCCCGATCCTTCAAGGCTCTGGCCAAAGAGCTCGAACTGCCGGTTTTGGCGATTTCCCAGTTGAACCGGAAGCTGGAGGATCGAGTAGACAAGAGACCGCAACTGGCGGACCTTCGGGAGTCCGGGGCGCTGGAGCAGGATGCGGATGTGGTTGCCTTCATCTATCGGGATGAGGCATACAACAAAGACGAGAACAATCCCAACAAAGGGAAAGCCGAACTGCTGCTGTCCAAGCAGAGAAATGGACCCACCGGCGTAGTCCCGCTGACTTTCAGGGCGGCGTACACCCGTTTTGAAAATCTGGCGCCCGACAACATGGGATGAAGCGTCTTTTCGGAAATACCGGAGGGCTCAAGGCCGATCAGACCCGTGGACTTGAAGCCTTGTACCGCCGCCGCGTACGCATCCAGCACCTGATCAGCCTTCAGCTCCTTCGCGAAATCAGCCGGCTTTCCCGTGAAATGCGGCGACAGATCGGTCTGCTCATCGACCGGACGGGTCGAGTGACCCACGTGATAGTGGGAGACTACCAGAAAATCGTCATCCCTGATTTGACCGGATACCGTTCGGCCTCCGGGCGCCTCAACGGCGTGCGATGTGTTCACACGCATCTTGCGGAAGAGACACTGACCGAAGACGACCTCACCGACCTTTGCCTGCTTACCCTCGATTTCATGGCCGCAGTAACGGTCTCCGAAGACGGGGAGCCCGGTCTCGTCCACGCTGCCCATATCCTGCCCAAAGGCCCCGAAGAAAAGCCTTACGGCTTCCTGCATCCTTTACGGCCCGATCGCATGGACATCGCCTGTCTGGACCGGATCCATGCGCTGGAGACCGAGCTGTCTCTCTTTGATGGAATCCGAAGGACAAAACCGGGTTCGGAACGCGCAATCCTGATGCACGACGGCGATATGCCGAGGCACCTGAAACAGGAATCTCATAGGGAATTGCTCGCCCTGGCCATGTCGTGCGGGCTGGAAGTCGTGGGGACGGAACCCTACCGGCGAAGCTTTGGCAGCCAACTCCCCTTGGGAAAGGGAAAGCTCCAGCAGCTCGCCATTTCGGCCCTTCAGAAAGGGGTCACCATGGTGGTGTTCGACCAAGAACTCAATCCTTCACAGATCCGAACTCTTGCGGACCGGCTCCAGTTGAAGATCATCGACCGAACCCAGCTGATCCTGGATATCTTCGCCCAGCGTGCTCAGACCCGGGAAGGGAAGCTCCAGGTGGAGCTTGCCCAACTGAAATACCTCCTCCCCCGGCTCGTTATGAAAAATACGGCCATGTCCCGATTGACGGGCGGCATCGGCGGCCGTGGCCCCGGTGAGACCAAGCTGGAAATCAACCGGAGGCGGGCAAGAGATCGGATTGTCCGACTGGAGGAGGCGCTGTTGCAGGTTCGGAAAAACCGTAAAACCCAGAGGGCGATGCGGGGGAAAAAGCACCTGCCCGTCGTTTCCATCATCGGCTATACCAACGCTGGTAAATCCACCCTTCTCAACACGCTGACGCACAGCCAAGTCATGGCGGAAAGCCGCCTCTTCGCCACCTTGGACCCCACAAGCCGGCGGCTTCGTTTCCCGCAGGATATGGAGGTCATCATCACGGATACGGTGGGATTCATCCGGGATCTTCCCCAGGACCTCATGGTGGCTTTTCGGGCGACCTTGGAAGAGCTGGAGCAGGCAGACCTATTGCTTCATGTCATCGATATCAGCCATCCCCATTTTCCGGAACAAGTAGAATCGGTGGAAATGATCTTAAATGAGCTTGCATTGATGGACAAACCGGCCATCCGGGTCCTGAACAAGATAGATCAGTTGGAAGCATCCGAAGTGGCCGCTTTGAGTCGGCGTTACGATGGGGTCCCCATTTGTGCACGGAATCGATCCACACTCCATGGGCTTATCGATGCCATGCAGGGTATCCTCTCAAAGATCCGGTTTCGGGGTGCATTAGCATAACCTGCCTGGGTGTAAGACGAACCGGCAGACCAAAGATGCAGTGTAATCCTGCCCCGGCAAGACAAGCGGACTTTTTGTCGAGCCATTAAAACTTATTGACAGTCTGAATTGGCGGAGTGTAAGTTCGCCTTCTAATGGATTTGGATCGAATCAAGAGGGTCGCCATGGCCGCCGCAGGCAAAGGAGGGGCGGAGCTCACCCGGCGGTTTGGAAAGCTTTCCCGGATATCCACCAAAAAGGGGATCGCCGACCTTGTCACCGATGCCGATATCGCGGCTGAGGCGGCCATCCTCAAAACCATCCGAAGCGCATTTCCGGATCACGCGGTTCTGGCTGAAGAAAGCGGCGCAGCCGGGAAAGAAACCGCCTCCCGGTGGATCATCGATCCATTGGACGGTACAACCAACTATGCACACGGGCTGAGGATCTACTGCGTTTCCATCGCCTTTGCTTCGGCCGATGAAGTCCTAGTGGGAGTCATCCTTTCACCGCCTTTGGAAGAGTTGTTCATCGCCGTCAAGGGATGCGGGGCGACCCTGAACGGCAAGCCCATCCGGGTGACGGATGCCCGCGCAGTAGCGAAAAGCCTGCTGGTCACCGGTTTTCCCCATAACCCCGGACCTAACGTGGAGCCCATGATCCGAAGATTTCGCCGATGCCTGGAGGCTTCTCGAGGAGTGCGCAGATTAGGATCGGCAGCACTGGATATCTGTTATGTGGCTTGCGGCCGATTCGATGCCTTCTGGGAGCAAAACCTCAATCCCTGGGATACGGCCGCCGGCTTCCGGATCGCCCTGGAGGCAGGTGCGACGGTCACTGATTATGACAATCGCCCGTTTACCTTGGAGAATAAATCGCTCCTAGTGACCAATGGGCACATTCATGACGAAATGCTTTCGCTTTTGGATATTAGAAATGAAGAGGATCCTCAATAAGAGCACCGATCGCTTCCGGATGGGGGAACGACTGGATTGTTTCGGCGATTATCTTTCCCAGGACCCCATTTGCAGGAAATACTGCGCACTGAGGCTACGTTGCGCCATCGAGCACGATAGGGAGACACGTTACGAACGATTCGAGGATATCGGGTTCCCGGATATCCGTCTGAAGGTGGAATAGCGCTTTTTCCAGAGCGAATCGCGGCGGGCTTGAGGATGCCTAATGTGGCGGAAAGATCTTCCCGGGATTGAGAATACCATTGGGGTCAAAGGCTTTTTTGATCCTTTTCATGAGCGCAATCGCCTCGGGCCCGATCTCTTTGGAGAGATAGGGTGCCTTGGTGATACCAATCCCATGCTCCCCTGAAAGGGTTCCTCCCAGCTCCACGGTGTAATCGAAGATTTCCTCCACCGTGTCTTCAGCCTTTTTCAAAGCCGCGGGATCATTCTTGTCGAGCATGATGTTAAAATGGATGTTTCCGTCTCCGGCATGTCCGAAACTCGCCATGAACAGGCCGGTTTTTTCCCGGAGCGATTCGATCCGTCGAATCATTTGAGGAATCCGGCTCCGGGGCACTACGATGTCCTCATTGATTTTATGGGGGGCATACTGAAAAAGAGCCGGAGAGATGGCCTTTCGGGCCTTCCAAAGTGCCTGTGCTTCGTCAGCGGTGGCCGCAGTGCGGACATCGTACGCTCCGTTGGTGCGACAGACGTCCTGAAGCTTTTTTATGGTTTTGATCGTTTCCTCCGGATCGCCGTCGGTTTCAATTAAAAGGAGGGCTCCGGCATCCACGGGAAGCCCCATCTTCAGGTGTCTTTCCACACAACGAATGGATGCGTTATCCATGAATTCCAGGGTTCGGGGGATGATGCCGCGTCGGATGATCTCCGATACAGTCTCGGTCGCCGTTTCCAGACGATGAAAAACCGCCGTCAAGGTCATAACGGACTGCGGAAGCGGCAAAAGCTTCAGCGTCATACGGGTGATGATGCCGAGGGTCCCTTCAGAGCCTACCAGAAGCCGGGTCAGATCGTAACCCGCCACGCCTTTGGTCGTCTGTACGCCGGTTCGGATGATCTCGCCGGTGGGCAGTACGGCTTCGAGTCCTAAAACGTAATCCCGCGTGACTCCGTACTTGATGGCTTTAGGCCCCCCGGCACATTCAGCCAGGTTTCCACCGAGGGTGGAGAAATCAGAGCTGGAGGGATCCGGAGGATAAAAGAGCCCTTCTTTTTCCACAGCGGCATGGAACTTGCCGGTGATGACCCCGGGCTCGGCATGGGCCACCAGATTTTCCGTGTCGATGGCCAGGATGCGGTTCATCCGGCTCATGACCAAGACGACGCCTCCCTGGACGGGAACTGATCCTCCGGTCATGCCGGATCCGCTTCCCCGCGGGACCACGAAGAATCGTTCGGCGTTGGCACAGATCAACACCGCGGAGATTTCAGCGGCGGTTTCAGGAAATAAGACCGCATCCGGCAGAGATCGGCCGGCAGCAGCGTCGTAGGCGTAACAGGCGCATTCTTCCAGACTGCGGGTACATCGGTCAACCCCGACGATGCCCTGAAGCTTTTGGAAGGCAGAATCCGAAAGGGCCATGGTAAGCGCGCCTCGATGTGTCGGAGGGAAAGTGCTTTGCTATTCCTCTGGGACCACCCAGACTTCGATTTTCGGCTCGATATCGGCATAAATCCGGATGGGGACCCGATGGCTTCCGATGGTTTTAATAGGTTCGGCGAGCATGACCATCCGTTTTTCAACTTCAATTTGCTGCAGGGCCAGCGCCTGGACAATATCCCGAGCCGTAATCGATCCGTATAGCCGATCTTCCTCACTCACCTTGGCGGGTATGGTGCAGGAAACCCCTTCGAGACGTTTGGCCATCTCTTCGGCCAGGGCCTTTTCCTTGGCCACCTGAAGGTCGAATTTGGCTTTTTGTTTCTCCATCGACTTTCGATTGTGTTCCGTGGCGTGGACCGCCCTGTTCTGGGGAAAAAGGTAGTTCCGGGCATATCCGTCCTTCACCGTCACTTCAGATCCGATAGTCCCCAGGGCATCAATGGTTTCTTTTAAAATAACTCTCATGGATGATCCTCCTAAAAAAACGTCGAAAAGACGTGTTGTAGATTCTACTCACTGTTTTGGGGTGGTGTGCTCAACCTTCGGAAATCAAGCCAGGTATCGAAAAATCCCAGCCCGATGACCAGCAGACAGATGATTTGCTGTATAAAGATGAAAACATAGATGGTCGATCTCAGGAATCGAGGAAATTGTTTCTTTTCAAAGAAGAAGGAGACAATGGCGATCCCTTCCAGGAAATAAACCACCATAAAGACGATAAGACCGTTTAAACCGATCACCTTCATGGCCCTTGAAGGGAAAAGGAGCAAAAGAGCCGAGGCGATAACGCCCCATACCAGGACTTCCGGAACCTTCCAGCGGTTCAGCGGGCCGAAATCCGGGAAAAAGAGGTCCCTCGATAGCAGGACCGACCTTGCCATTAGCAGGTTGACCCAGGCCACAAAGAGGGTGGAGCCGACGGCCAAAGCCGGGAGGATCCTGACCAGGACATACTGGATCTGTTCCATGGAATCGGACATCAAACGAATGGCGTCCTGGGAAATTCCCATCTTCTCATAGATTGCGAGGGTCAGCTTCAGGCTTTTGAGAACGTAATCGGAGATCACTGTGCTGATACCCACTTGTAAGGATAGGCCATAGAGGAGCAAAAAAGCGCTGGAAGTGCCCAATACTACCGCTACGGCGTAAAGGACCGTCCTTTCGACGGACAGCCTCATGAAAAGCATTTCGCCTATAGCGAATCCGAGGACCAGCAGTTCGAGGTAAAAAAGCGCATCGAGCGACAGACCTCCGATTATGGCGGTCATCGCTACGGAGGTCAACCCCAGGACCCAAGTTCCGTTGCGTCTCCCCAGCTTGGCGCGGTAGAAAAGGACGGGCAAAGGGATGAACACGGCCAGAAAAAAGCCGATCAACGGAAGATTCAACGTCAGGGCAAAAATGATCAGCGTGACGGCGATCCCGGCAGCAATATCCCTGGATGCCTTCTGTGGCAAGGCAGATGTCACAACGCGCTTCTCCTTTCCCGATCCGTATTCCAATCGGGTTAGACGTGATCCAGGGATCCCACGAAAGGCAGCAGGGCGATGGTCCGGGCGCGTTTGATGGCCTGAGTGAGTGTGCGCTGGTGTTTGGCGCACGTTCCGGAGATGCGCTTGGGAATGATCTTGCCGCGCTCAGTAATGAAATACCGAAGCGTTCTCGGATCCTTGTAGTCGATTACCAGTTTTTTGTCAGCGCAAAATCGGCAAACCTTTCGGCGATGATATACACGCTTTTTAGGTGCGGGCCTGGGTCTGGATGATTGGGAATTGAAAGCCATGGGTCGTTACTCCTTGGATGGGGTTTCATCGGGTTGTACTACAGTCTCTCCGGCAGTTGCGCTTTCCGTTGTTGCGGCCTGAGGCGTCTCAGGAGTTGCAGCTGCTTCGATCGATGCGGCCTTTTCCGCTTCTTTTTTACGGGCCGTCTCGGCTTTGATCTGTTCCAAGTCGACATCGGAAGCGATCAAGATCGTGAGGTATTTGAGGATGTGGTCATCGATGCGGGAAAAGCGCTCGATTTCATCCACCAGAGATCCGACGCCGCAATAATCCAGGCGGAAATAAAACCCCCGACCCTTTTTCTTGATTTCATAGGCCAGCGGCCGAGTCCTCCAAGCGTCTATTTCCACCAGAAAACCCCCTCTTTGAGAGATGATTCCTTGATATCTCTCAAAAAGTGCTGTTCGGTTTTCTTCGGAAACGTCGGGATCGGCGATAACGATGGTTTCGTATCGTTTCATAAAACCTCCTCATGGTTATTTAGCCCCGAAACTATTGTCCGGAGCAAGGATGGTGATTGGATAAATTTTTAAAGTTTATATTCTAAAAGAAATAAATAATTTGTCAACCATTATTTAGGAATAACCCAACTCAGAGAGGCGTTCTTCGGAGAAGCCGACAAAGTGGGCGATTTCATGCACGACCGTAATCTCGATTTCGTTTTCCAATTCTTCAAGGTTTGAACACATTTCTTCAACAGGTTTTTTGAAAATGAAGATCGTATCGGGATGGAGGGGCGGATTGATGATTGAACGTTCGTCAAGCGGCACACCCCGATACAATCCCAGGAGCGTTTCATCCGGAGAAAGCCCCGCCTCATCCAGCATTTCCGGTGTCGGTTTCTTTTTTACGGTAATCAGGATGTTATCCAGATACCTGCGGATTTCTTCCGGGATCCGGCCGATGGTCTCTTTAACAATGCGATCGAATTCTTTATTGGAAATCTTCATGAAATCGATATGTCTCAAATTTCAATTCGCATGAAAAGGTTCTCTCTTTCCGATTCAGTCCAAACTTAAGTTAGAGGCAGATCTTTGATCATGTATGTTTTCGGTTCAGCGTTAATAAAGAGGGTAATGGATGAAGCATCTTCGGATAATGCGGCAAGATAAGGCGCCAGGAGGGGATCTTTCAGCGATGAAGCCGCCCAGGCGGCAAGCCCTCGAAGGACGGGATCTGCAGCACCTAAAAACGGGATCAGAAGCTTTGCCGTCCCCGCAATCCGTTCCGGGCGGACCTGGGCGATTCGGCCGATACCCCACAACAGGCCTCTTTGCAGAGTTTCGTTCCCGATGAAGTTACACTTCGGATCGATATAAGAAACAAGGATCTTGACAAACTCGCAAGCGAGGCGTTCGCTTTTCGCACAAATTTCTCCCATGGCCTCTGCGGATCCCCAGCCGATCCCGCCGGATTCATCATTGAGACTCCAAATGAGACGGCGCATCACCACCCGGGCCCCTTCCAGGTCTGTATCGGCCTGGTCAGCCACCAGGGCTCCGATGGCGGTAATCGCACGCCATCGGATTTCTTCCCGGGTGCTATATAAAAAAGAGAGAAGAGGGTTGATCGCCCGTCGAGGAGGCATCTTCAGGATTTGGGAAAGCCCGTTTTCAAAGGGATCGCTTTCGAGAAGTCTGGCGATCTGATCTTTGAATGCTTTCATGATCGCCTAGTGCCCGAATTTTTGCCGTGAAAGACACGCCCATGGGTTGGTTCCGACATATAGTCTCGTTATCCCTTGTCCCAAAAAATGCATCGGGCAGGGCAATTCTTGATGGCTTCGTTCACCCCTTCCTCCGGGTAATATTTCAGAGAGGCCACCTCAATGTAATCCGCCGGGTTGTGCAAAAAGACCTCCGGGCAGACCTCGACGCAGACGCCACAGAGAATGCATTCGCTCAGCTCGACGACGGGAATTTTCATGCCGGCCTGCTTATGTACCTTTCCTGGAATATCTCTTTAGGGTGTCGGGGCTTTGAGCTTTTGACCTATCTGTTTCCCGAATTCGGTGCAGGATTTGATTCCTTCAGGATCCGGTGCATACTGGATTCTAATTCCGGGTTCCATGACATCAAACTTCATGGATTCAAGCTCCTGCTGAATAAACTTGACCGATTCGCCGCTCCAGCCATAGGATCCGAAAGCGCCGGCAATCTTGTTTTTGGGTTTCAGCCCTTTCATGTAGGTCAAGAAATCGGCTACTGTGGGAAACAGTCCGTTGTTCAGGGTGGGTGATCCTACGATCAATGCGCCGGCATCTAAAACCTCGGTCATGATATCGCTTCGGTGCCACTTCCGGAGATGCATGACGGTCGTGTCGATCCCTTCCGAGATCAGCCCATCGGCAATGGCTTCTGCCATCTTTTCGGTGCTGTGCCACATGGTATCATAGATCACGAGCGCCTTCTTTCGGGGTACTTGTCGACTCCATTCGACATAGGCGTTGATGATCTTTTTGGGGTCTTTCCTCCATAGAATGCCGTGATCCGGGCAGATCATACGGATATTCAAACCCGCTTCGGTGACGGTTTCGACAAGCTTTAAAATTTTGGGGCTGTAAAGAAGCAGGATATTGGCAAAATATTTCTTGGCGTGCGCCATAATGGCGTCGCCGATCTGATCGTCGAATTTCTGCCAGCCGGCATAATGCTGCCCGAAGGCATCGCTGGAAATGAGGATCCCATCCTCTTTGATATAAGTAAACATGCTGTCGGGCCAGTGGAGCATCCGGGTTTCCAGAAAGTTCAGGGTCCGCTTGCCGATGGAGAGCATTTCTCCGTTTTCCACGTCTTTATAGTTGAACTTTTGACGGTAGTGCAGGGAAAGATTTTTGAGTCCCATCTTGGAGCAGATGACCGGTTTATCTTCCCCGATGCGGTGCATGACTCTGGGCAGGGAACCGGAGTGATCCATCTCCGTGTGATTGCTGATGACGATATCGATTTTTTTCGGATCGATAACCTGAGCAATGTGATCCAGGTATTGGTCCGCGAATTCCTTCTTGACCGTGTCGATGAGAACAATCTTTTCGTCTAAGATCAGAAAAGCGTTGTAGGTTGTTCCCAGATAAGTGGAATAGCCGTGAAAATCCCGGATATTCCAATCGGTGACGCCGACGTCATAGATGTCTTTGGCGATTTCGATGGGTTTCATGGTCCTTTCCTTATTTTAAGGCGGTTAATAGTAAAATGGAGTGGCGGCCATTCCAAAATGATCAATGCCCTTTTTGCGCCACAAACCTTGCGGCAAAAAGGGCATCCTTCGCTTTTTGAAACGGCTATTCCTCTTTCTCGAAGTCGCTCTTGGAAGCCCCACAGACCGGGCATTCCCAAGTATCCGGCAGATCTTCGAACTTGGTGCCGGGTTTGATCCCGTTGTCCGGATCGCCTTGCGCCGGATCGTACACATACCCGCAAATAGTGCATACGTATCGAGCCATTACTTTTTCTCCTTTCCCTTCAATTGGAATTATTAAAGGATCCCATCTGAAACCTGTTGTATCAAAGTGACTACCCGCTTTTCAATCTCGTCCCGGACCTGTCGCATGAAATTGATGGGTTGACCGGCCGGATCCGGAAGACTCCAATCTTGTATTTTTACGCCCGGAATAAACGGGCATTCTTCGCCGCACCCCATGATAATAATCACTTCCGGTTTCAAGGAATCGATTGCCTCATTCAGTTGCCTTGTTTTTCGGAAGCCCATGTCGATCCCCTTTTCTTGCATCGCCTCGATCATCAGAGGGCTGGGGATTTTCGCAGGTTGAGTTCCGGCGCTTAAAACTTCGATTCGGTCTCCGGCCAGGTATTGGGTGAAGGCGCTGGCCATCTGGCTCCTGCAGGCATTTTCCTTGCAGGCAAAAAGGATCCGTCTTCGTCCGGTAAGACCGGAGAGCATATTCCGGACTTCGCGTCGAACATCATCATGCACGGTCGGATGCTTCTCCATATCCCCGAGATGCTCTATCCGGGAGTAAGTCAAACTGCCGTTGAAACCGGAGCCGATGGCGTCGAAGAAATATTTCGCCGTCAGCTTGACCCCCTCAAAAAGGTTGGCCCCCTTAGTGGCGCCCAAAGCCAAAAGGAATCCCTTTCGGTATTTTTGTCCCGGATCGATCAGTTTGAGCTTGTATTTACGGGCCCAGAGGGTCTGACACCGGTCGATAAGAGCCTTGAGCTGGGCCGTGGTGTTATAGAAAAAGATCGGCGTAGCCATCACGACCGCTTCCGCCTCCCGGAGAAGGGCGTAAATCTCTTTCTTCATGTCGTCATCAATGGGACAGAAACCTTTTTTCTCGCAAACGGTATATTCCTTGCAAGGAAGGATATGTCGCTTATCCACGTCAATGACCTGTGTGGTCGCCCCCAATTTTCGGGCTTCCTCAAGAAACAGGTCGAGCAAAAATTGGGTGTTCCCTTTTTTACGGGGGCTGCCCTGGATACCGAGAATCCGCATATTCGATTCACTTTCGATGGCATTGGGAACAGGCAATCGGACCGTATTTTGCTTCGCCGGCCGCTTTTTTCGCACGATGGCACCGGGTGCACGACTGATTCATCACCTGTTTTTTAGCGAGTTTTTCCTGACTTTTAAGTTCATCGATGGCTCCGGATTGCTGTGGAAAAAGATCTTGGCAGATCATGCAATCCCCGATAATATCCTGGTGGCGTTGATGGGGAAACGGGACGGGGCCGCTGGTACCGCCGTTGAGTAAGATCTCTTTTGCCCCCCTGTTTTCAGCACCGACTGCCGATCCCGAACCAAGGATCAAAGCGAAAAAAAGAAACGTCAGGCTCAACGGTTTGATCGAGCGCATTTTAAAAGCATCCATGGATAGGCTTCCAACTCCGATATAGGGTCATCCGTGATTGTTTTCCAAAAAGAGCTCTTGCCTTTCAATGGCAAGGGCATCTTCATAGTAAAACTTTCCTTTCATAGTTTCCCCCTAATCCAACGCCGATGGCAAAACCGATTCGAGGGATCCCATGCTAAAAAGATTGAGGATCCTGCGCCGACCTCATGGGTTGCGGCGATACGCCGAATACCTTAGGCTTGGCCGGTCAGCGCACACTGGGTGAAGTCGATTTCCTTTCCACATCCGGAACAGACATGTTTTTTATCAAATTCGTCGGAAAAAATCTCTTTTTCCTTACCGCATTTTGGGCACTTGCAGCTGAATGATTTGAGATTTTTGAATTCCTGAAATCCGGGACAATGTTGAGGGGTTGTCATCTCTTCCTCCTTATTGGTTTAACGTTAAGAACTCAGCCGGGGTAAAATGGGTCTTAGAAGTCAAGTCCCCAATTTTGATGAAATCGTAAAAACTCAAAATTGAGATGGCAAAATAAAAAGTTTCAGATGCAAGGCGCGCAAATCCTGAGGAATGAGGCGTACTTATAGGTACGCCGCAATGACGAAGGATGCAGCGCAACGCAGCAGATGGACTTTTTACGAAGCCATCAATTTTTTAGCGATCTCCTTTCCATAATCCTGGGCGACCTTGATTCCGCCTTGGATCCGGCTCGACTTCAGCCGCAAGGGCTGGCCAACCATTTTCATTTTAAAGATATGTTGCATGGTATCGTAAATCCGATCGGGCGCCTCTCCGCTCCACCCGAAGGCTCCGAAGGCAGCACCGACTTTTCCTTCGAGTTTGGCCTTTTCAGCCATGAACAAGAATGTTTTCATTCCCTGCATCATTTCTCCGTGGTAAGTAGCCGAGCCGAGGACGAGGGCTTCATACCCCTCCAGATCTGATTCTCTTTGGATGGCTTTTGCTTCCAAAACAGAGGTTTCGATTCCTGACATCCTCAAACCTTCCGCAATGAGGTTCCCGATTTCATGGGTCTCTCCTGTCCGAGATACATAAACGATCAGTGCTTTTGACATGCGGGCTACTCCTTTTTTCCGACTCGCGTGTCTATTCCTTGGGCTGCGCAATCGGGCGTATAACAAGTATTATTCAAAAATTCACACGGCTGTTTGCAGGATGGACATTCATTGGGGGGATTCTTGGCTTCAAAAGTGTAGCCGCAATTACTGCATTTCCAGCTGTTCATTGTATTTTCCTCATTAAGCATTAAGATTGTTGAAATCGTAAAAACTCAAAATTGGGATGGCAAAGTGAAAAGCTTCAGATGCAAGGCGCGCAAATCCTGAGGAATGATGCGTACTTATAGATACGCCATAATGACGAGGGATGCAGCGCAACGCAGCAGATGGACTTTTTACGAAGCCATCAAGATTATCCTTTCCAGAGTCCGTGAAGGTTACAGTACTCCCGAGCCGTCATGGAAGTTCCCTGAACGTTGAAAACCGCCTCCGGGGCCTGGCCGGGTTTGAGGAATTGTCGATAAACCTTGCCGTCTGAGATGACCTCTACCCATTCGATGTAATGTTTCTCTTCCATGGGATGAGGGACGCTTCCCACCTTCACTTTTATACCGCCCGCCGTCTTTTCGATCACCGGAACGTGTTTCTCCTTGGCGGCATCGACGGTATTTTCGACCATCAACTTCATGGGTTGGCCGCAGCAAACGAGTTCACCTTTTCCGCCGTGAAGCACCTCGACGATATTGCCACAAACTTCGCATTTGTAAATTTCGAGTCGATTGGCCATGATTCCTCCTCTGTCTTGTATCGATTAATGTTCCCTTAAAAATATTACCAATTTTCACCCAAAAGCTCAAAATGGGCTTGGGGATGGGCGCAGGCCGGACATATTCCCGGCGCCTCATTGCCTTGGTGGAGATACCCGCAATTCCGGCATCTCCAGGTGACCGGTTTATCTCTCTTGAAAACCCGGCCGGCTTCGATGTTTTTGGCAAGATCCACGTACCGTTTTTCGTGCTGTCTTTCCGCTACGGATATCGCATCAAAAACATAGGCGATTGCATCGAACCCCTCTTTTATGGCTGTTTTGGCGAAACCGGGATACATTTCGGTATGTTCATGATGTTCTCCGACGGCAGCGGCTCTCAGGTTTTCAAGAGTGGTCCCGATGGTTCCGGCGGGAAAGGCCGCGGCAATAGCTAATTCGCCGCCCTCAAGAAGCTTAAAGAGACGCTTGGCGTGTTCCTTTTCTTGGTCGGCGGTTTCAGAAAAAATGTCGGCGATCTGAATGTAGCCGTCTTTTCTGGCCTGTCCGGCAAAATAGGTGTATCGGTTTCTTGCCTGGGATTCTCCCGCAAAGGCTGTCAAGAGATTTTTTTCTGTTTGGGTTCCTTTCAGATTTGCCACGTTAAAACCTCCTTTAAACAGTTTATAATCAGGGTTTAAAAACTCAATGATTTTTTTGCTTCCACCAACCTTTTTGGATATGCGCCTGCTTTTCTTTTTCGGCTAATTTTTTAACCTTATAGGCTGAATCCCTTAAAACGCCATAGAGGATCCCACACCCCACATCCTCTCGCTCGGCATCCCCTTTGTTGGCCAGATCGAGCATTCGGTCCACCAGCTGAAATGCCTCTTGGATATTATGGTCGCAATGTTTCAAAACAAAAGGGTCCAAAAAAAAAGCGAAAAAAATAGATTTTTAGCCACTTCAAAGGCCCGGAAAAGAGAATTGCTTTGGATGGCCAAATATTGCATATTAAAGTTAGATACAATTTTTGTGCCAGATTTTCCGATCTGGGTTTAAAATCGTTCTTATATTTAGTAGGTGGTCAGGTTGTGGGAGTTCATAGTTTTATTATCCGTCCATGAAGATTGATGAAATCGTAAAAAGTCAACAATGGTCTCTTTCCGTCATTCCGGAAAAAGCCGGAATCCAGTGTTCTCAAGCACTTATGAAATCCCTGGACCCCGTTTTTCAACGGGGTGACGACTTTTTACGAAGCCATCAAGATTGAGAAAAATGGTTGAGGGGCGCCTGAAAATGATATGTAACTCCCATGGAAAAGCGGATTTTTCGGAAAAAATCGTATCCTATTTAGGTTTTTCAATTTTCCGTTTCGATGATCCGATGTCTATTTATGAGACAGAAAAAGACATCGATAAGTTTCAATCGTTAAAAAGACTTTGAAATTATTTGATAATATATGTGTCCTAATTAAAATAAGACATTTTTGTATCATGATACACTTTTTGGACAAAATCCGGCTTATTTAAGAACAAAATGCCGGATAGCTAAAGCAGAATCAGAAAAATTAATGGCATGATATTTGCTCACTTAAATTCCAAAGCCAATGGATTCATCGAAAAATGGGAGATCAAATGATGATGCAACTGGAAGATATCGCAAAGGATGTAACCCTGGTTAATGCCATCGACTGGGACATGACCCACGAAGATGCAGTCAGGCTCTATCTGGAGTGGGGAAATAACTGGGCTCGGGGAAATTACGTGATCCGCTCCAAACAAGA
>Ga0066636_10000098_pt1 | contig 39859 bp, 4 predicted proteins | sample CryGeyCG2014_080_2_FD_62736 | JGI IMG/M metagenome (GOLD analysis project Ga0066636, IMG submission 62736) | Groundwater microbial communities from aquifer - Crystal Geyser CG07_land_8/20/14_0.80 | ecosystem: Environmental > Aquatic > Deep subsurface > Groundwater | place: USA: Utah: Grand...
TTAATTTAGCCAAAGAAGTAATAACCAGATCCATGCCTAAGAGAGGCCCGCCGGCAGGGAAAACTATTACCTCTTCCCCTATGAAAGTTTCCTCAAAGCAATTAATTCAAGCCTCACCTATCTTAGACAAAATTTCCCAAAGATTATATTCATTTGCCAACTGTCTATTTGTTAGCTTCTTTAAGTCAGGAGAGAAATAAAGCTATGGATTTCCTTAGAGGTATCAATAGCAGAACTTGAGAAGATTACGAAGAATAATTCTTCTCACTCCAGTTCGCCGGTGGAAATTACACCCGAACGGATTACGCAGATAGAGAAAATTTTGAGCGAAGAATACAGGGGTAAAAAATTCCCTTCGCAAGAGACATATTTTACACATACAAAAAGAGTAGCGGGGAAGGTTATGGAATTAACCTCTGAAGAAGAAGTTGTTTATGCCGCTTATTTGCACAAAGTTTCTTCGGAGAAGGAGGTAAAAAGAATACTTAAAGGGCTGGGGGTAAATAAACTTAAGGCGGGTAGGATTATTGGATACATAAGGAGATTAATCAGCATAGTTAATCTACCGTATGGGCTATATTATAAAGATGAGACAGTTATTAATAATCGCATCAATCTTGTTATAAAACTTTCTGAGATAATTCAGGGTTTATATTTGGTATTAGCGGATAAGTTCATAAGCATTTCTACTTATGAGGGAAAGAAGGATTTGTTGGAGGAGATAGCCTGCATATATGCTCCGCTGGCCGAAAGATTGGGTTTGGATGAATTAGCCGGTGATTTTCTGGATGAAGTATTCAGGAATTATGCCAGCCGTACTTATAACATTATAGAAAAAGAAATTGAGACGGTTATCGGCAGAAGCCGCCCCGACGCTAAGAAATATTTAAACGATTTATCCAAGGATATAAGAGATGGGCTTGTTAAAGATGGGATGAATGTAACTATTTTAAGCAGAGTTAAAAAGGCTGTTACCTCATGGTTAAAGATTAATAGAGACGACAAAAAATATACTTCAATAGCAGATTTATCCGATCTTTTAGGTTTAACGGTTATTGTGGAAAATGATGTAGATGTCCATGGTGCGGTATTCTTTATCGGAAAGATCCTGAAAGGTAAGTTTAATATAGATATAAGCGAAAGTAATATAGATAGGAAAGATATAAAGTTTGAAGACGGGAATGTAATCCCTGGACAAAAATACCATATAGATTTTGAAGATGACTTAAGCGTAAAGCACGAAATACAGATCTATTCACAGAAAACTTATAAGGAGTTGCGTTTAGGCAAAATGGCGCACTGGTCCCACAAGCTACAGAAACTTGACGCGCTGGAAAATCAAAAATTTGAAGTGATACCGGGGTTAGAAGAGATGGAAAATGCCGCGGAAATATTTTCTATAATCTTAGGCTATATTAATAAATACAAATATATAAATGTCATCAAGCTGGGGAGCAATATAAAAATACTCGTTGTTATAAAAACTTTGCAATTCCCATCAGAAAATAAAATGGACAGTATAGCCAGAGCCCTGAATTTAGATGAATCACAGATTAGCGTTTGTTCTGCAGGCAAATACTTTTCTGATAGCCAAGGCGATTTATCTATGACCTGTAGGCTTAGGCGGGGAGGAGACTATTTAATTAATGACGGGGATTTACTCATTGTTTCAGATAAAAATAAAAAGCTTATTCCCCAGATAATCCCGTTGTTGCATAGCAATAAGATTTTTACTAAGATTTCTTTTGGTTCAAGCCCCATTAAAGTCTCTTCGCCGGTAACGCATAATAAAGATAAGGCTGCCAGTGACTTTTCTTTTGTTTTGGAAAAAAAAGCGGTTTCCAGGAATTTGAAGAGCCTGCTTTCCGGCGTAAGAAAAATCAGCCCGGTGATCCATCTTTGCGCCAAAAAGTATTTAGAGCAGTATCCTTTTGTCTGTGATAACGGTAACAGTATGTTAGCGTATCTTTTAAGGCAGCGCTTCTCAAAGAAATTTAAAATTGAATTGCGTTTTGCGGATTATGTTCCGGAGCACCTTCGCTTGAAAGGGGCTGAAGGCGAGTATCATAATATGACTTATCACGTTTTTATACTTTTAACCGATAAAGGCACAGGGGAGGAATTTTATCTGAGCATTTTTGATTTTGTTTTTGATATCTTAGACGGCAAGTATAAAGGAGATATAAAAGGTATTAAGGGCGAGTCAAGGTATTCCCGGGGATTAATTGGCTGGACAACAAAAAATAGCAAGGTAACTTTCTTTAAGATAGAAGGGATTAAGCAGCTGAATGAGTATTTAAGGAATCCCGGCATAATCTTAAAATTTGACCGTTCAATAGATTTAATCGTGCACGGCAGTTTTATCAGGGAGTCCGAAAGGCAGATTACTGTTTCTAGCTCACCGGTAAGTAAGGTTGCCGAAACCATGCTAAAAGAAGATGTGAAGGGTTTACTTAAAGAATTGCAGGATAGCTTATCGGTTCAAGATAATCTCAAACCGCTTATTAAGTTGCTTGCTCAATGTGACAAGGCAGTGCGCGAAGGCATGAAAGTTGATATGAATTCGCCAAAGCTCATAGAAGAAGTTGTTGCCCGCGCCAAGAAAATGTGGCTTATTGATAACGGCTATGAGAATGAATCTGAAGAAACTCAAAACCGCAGATATGCGTTGGCTGCAGCTGATATTTTAGCGGTATATAGCGCTAAGGCGCACATCGCTCCGCTTGAAAGCCGTTGGCCGATACTTAAGGCAATAACGCTTCTGAGTAAAGATGAGGAAGGCGCATTGCTTAAGCACTTGAGGGCCGCGGTAAGAATACGTCCTTTATTACGCCGGATTCCCCTGATTGATTTTATGCTTTTAATGCTTGGTGATGTTCCCAAAGACTGGGCCTTGAAGCTTGTCTCGCATCTTATAGGTAAAATAATATTTATTTTATCTCCCGAAGGCCGGAAAGTATGGAAAGGCGGCTTAGGCCCGGTTATTACTTTTCATGGCGATGCAATGCAGAGGTTGCTGGATGGTTATGCCCGGGTTATCCACGTTGAAGCTGATTATCAATATATCCGGGATAAGACAGGGGCTCTACGCGATTTGCACTTTGGTAAGAATACTTCCACCGAAATTATTGATGTTGAGCGTTTTCCCGAAGCGGATTTTTCAATGAGATTTGATGGTAAATGTCCAGGGGAGATGGTTAAGGTTGAGGCCAGAAAAGGCCGAAGCCCTAAAGGCGCTGAAGCAGTTTTCTTAAAACACCTGCCTGAAGATGGCTTCCATTCCTACACAAAGGTGTTATATGATTATTCGGCGCAAGATAATCCAATATCATGGGGGGATTTTAGTCGTTTCTATAGCCTTACATCTTTACGTTTCGTAGCCTGGTTTGTAGCGCGCTATAATATAAATTACAAAGACGTGGTAATTTTGGCGAATGACAGCCAGGCAGCATTGGTAAGCATATTCATATCTATATCTGATGATGAAAATAATAATGGGCTTCTTAAATGGGCAATCCCGGATTTATTGCCTATAATCATTGGTCTTAAGCAGCATGCCTTGAGAGGCATGATAACTCACACCTATATCAACCGCATGTACAATGATAACACATGGTCTTTCAAGCAGGCTTTAAAATGGATGACCGGTATTAGTAGCGATGAGCTTATTAATATGATTTTTTTACGTAGAGATGATTGCGGAAAAGAATGGTTGGATATCGCAACCGGAGGCCTGCGCACTGCTAATTGGCGGGGTGCTGTGGCGGCCAAGCATGCTAGAGACATCATGCGTTTATATGATCGAGAATTACATATAACTGGCGTAACTAACGGCACTGACCTTGATTGGTTAGGTGAGCCATTACGTGATTATGTTAGGGAGCTAATAAAGGAAGGCGTTTTTGATAAAAATGAAGTTGATCTTCATCGGCCCACAGCCATGCAGGTGTTAAAAATTGGCGAGAAAGCAAAAGCGGGGTTTTTAAAGGCTCTTATTAAGGAAGAGGCAAAGGTTCAGGCGTATATAAGATGGGAACGAGAAGGCGGTAGCCCCGAAGATCCAATGGCTGCAACTAAAAGGTATATAAGCGAGGAAAGAAAGATTGAGCACGAATATAGAGAAATTCTTGCTTTAGACCCCAACAAGCTAACCATAGGTATTGTCGCACGATTGGTCAGTGAGAAATTTAATGAGGGCAGGGCTTGGGCAGAAGAAAATATTATGGCAGTAGATAAGGCTGGAGCGGACATTTTGATTGCAGGGGCAATTCAAGATACTAATAGCTGCAGCCTGGATATAGCGCAGAGGCTCCGCGAGCTCCAAGCCATATTATTGAAAGAAAAAAGATATGGGGATGGGAACCTGATTTTTATTGGCAATTTTGACACGAACGTAAAAAAAGCGGCTCTGCTGACTTTTGACATTTTAGTTTTAGATTCTGATGAAGATAGCGAAGCAAGCGGCTTTACTGAGGCTCCGGCTACGCAGGGAGGGGCATTGGTTTTGGGTCCTCCATACCGTAATGGAGAAGGTACCATTATTAGCCAAGGAATTCCAATTGATGAGGGAGGAAATACTTTAATTCCTGAGAATCGTTCTCCCGAAGCATACCGTAAGGTAATTATAGAAGCTATTCAGACGTGGCAATACACCCGGATGGAATTTGCCGAATCTCAAGCAGTATCAATGAGGCTTAGCCGCATTCTCAACGCATTACTTCCAGGCGCTGCATTTTTAAAGGAATTTGAAACATTCTTCTCTGCAGTAGAAGCGCCAGCCAAAAGAAAGCAGAAGGCGAGTTCAGCCATTGGTTCCATGGTATCTTCGGATAGATTTTTATTTTTACATTTGCGGGAAGGGCTTTCTTCCGATCCTATGAATTCCAGCTCGCCGCTGGACGGAAAGACAGAAGCGTCCTCCCAGACATTATATGCTAAGAGCGAAGAAATTAGAAGGATCAGAAGTTTTGTAAAATATATCTTAAGAAAGATGCCGGTTACAAATGGGAGATTAAACGCAGGGAATATTTATAGCGCGGTTAATATCTTAATCAGAAAGTTTAGTATAGAAGAAGGTTTAGCCGAAGAGTTTGTTTTTGATGAATATAACAGTCTGCTAAATGAAAAGAAAAATAGTTCTGCCAGCCCCATCAGGGCCTATCCTCTGGATGTTCCGGCAGACGAACATAAAGAGGCATTAGCTAAATTCGGCCAGGATTTATTTGTTAGGGTAACTTTTATTATGCACGGCAATAGGTATGAGATAGCTTTAAATGAAGGTAAGTTGTATAAGCAGTGGGAAGAAGACTTAGAGAATTTAGCCATAAATTTAGCCTCAAAGATCCGCGGCCCTCCCAGAAAGCTTACCTTATCCTCCAGCCCCCTCGGCTTTCTGGTCAACACCTTCACCATAAAGAAAATATTAAGCCTAGGCACAGCTTTGATTATATTATTGATGCCTTCTAATTTAAGCCAAAAAGCAGATTTGTCAGTATCAACTATGGAAAGCTATCAAGCTGCTCAAGAATTATCCTCCCACTATCTTGAGCGCGCCTATATCCGTATTTCTTATGTCTCGGATAATCCAGATGATCCGAAAAATGATGATTTTTTAGAAGAGGCAGCTCTATTTTTAGAAGCAGCACGATTTCTAAGCCCGAATAATTCTAAAGTATTCCACTATTTAGGTTTGATTGCTTTCCAAGAAAATGAATTTTCGCTGGCAATCCGTTATTTTGAAAAGGCGGGAGGTTTAAATCCGTCTGATTTCAAAAAAGACGAATTTATCCAGGGGCTAAAAGAAGAGATAGAAGAACGCCTGGGAATTAAAACCGGAAGTTCCTCCGGCTCGCCTATAATGACCATGCTTAACCAACTTAAGCCCTTAGAAGGCATCTTGCTTTACGGTATTGAAGAGAACAAACTCTCTCAGGTTGAATTAGGGTTAGTTCTGAGTAGCTTAGTCAAGCAGTATAAGCAACCTGACCTGGAGAATATAATAGCAGTCTACTATAGCCAAGATAATCTTCCCGCATTAAGCCAATTACAGCAGTTAGATAGGGATGATCTTAGGGAAGGCTTTGTCCTTTATCTAAGCTCAAAACTAAATAAACTTCCCGATTCAACATCTAAAGATATCCTGATTATTCTAATTATCTCCTACAGTATAAGCTTAATCCAATCTAACCAGGATAACCTGACCAGCCACACCTTAGCCTTCACCAGTATGTCTAATACCTACTCTAATCTTTATAGGCAACAAAAAGAAGAACTCAAAGAATACCTTAAGGCTAATGATAAAGATAAATTATTCTTACCCTGGTTAAAACAGTTAGATAAATATACCCCGGAAACTCTGCAAGACCCGAAAAACCTGAAGCAACTCCTTAACTTCATCTTAGAGGATATAAGGTTAAAGAGAGAGGGGTATAGCGAAGAAGTAGCGATGGAATATTTGAGGAAACAGATACAGACAACAACAATTACACCCCTTAGCCAATTAGTAAAAGATTTTATAGCTACACCAAAGGATAGCAGGCAACCTGAGATGGCAAAGGAATTGTTTAGTAGATTGCAGAATTTAAAAGAGAGGGCAATACCGGTCTCAGAAAAAATAGAATTTAGATTAGGTGGTATTTTATATCAATTATGTAGAGATAGAGAATTTAATATCTGGATTGTGGCTGAAACAACAAAAGATCATAAGGCAATAGAAGAAATATTCGTAGGGGTAAAAACACCCTTCTGGGGAGAGTATACGCTAGAGGAATGGTTTAACGTGGAGAGTGAAGTAAAAAGCCGGTCTAATGTGGACAAAAAAGGAAACAGATTTATACCCTTTGATTCTTTGGACGGACTTGAGGCGTTGAATTCTATACAAGACTTGGAAAGAAAATCTGAGCGTCCGACAAAGCAGGATTTGGTAGAATTTCTTCGGGTGGCACTGCGTATTTATAATGGTGAAGTAATTGTTTTTCAGAGGCTCCCTAAGGGCAATCAAATAAAATTTGAATGGGAAATTCATACCTGGAGCTCGGGACTAAGCCGTATTATTGTCTCGGATGAGTTAAGCGATCCACTAGAGGTTTTAAGAAATATTATTGAAAAGCTAAGCTTCGAAATGTGGTTTGAGGGAGTTGGCTATGGCCGGCCAGGGCCTGACGTACAGGTTATAGAACTTTTGAATAAGCTTGCTGAATGGGAATTCGCAAGAGGAGAGAAATTAACGACTGTTATACTCGCTAATGAACGAATTGAGTATTATCGTAAGTGGATTATTCCTCTTGAGGGTAATGTTCTAAATAACCAAGCCCGTTGGCGTATGCTCTCAGAATCAGAATGGAAAGTAGAACAAAAGCGCTCCTCCAGCCCCCTGAAAATATTTTTCCCAAGCAGCATCGGGCATGCTTTGGATAAAGTGCGGGGGAATTATAAAGATTATTTCTTTAATTTATTAAGTATTTTAGAAAACTGGAAGGCATTAACAATTGGTATACCGAATGATTTTTGCAGGCTAAGCAAGTCTTTATCGCCGGTTACAATAAAATCTGCCTTAGCTTCTACCGCGGCTTCTAAAATAAAATTATCGCTTGAATCCCGGCATAAAGATAACTTTTTGGAAGGAATAACTAATATTGAATCAGCCTTGATTAATTTCTTGAATTTGTTTATTTCCTTGGCGCGGAAGTATTTTCTGATGTGTGGTCTCTTTATAACATCAAGAATTTCTTCTTGGAGATGGGGGGAAAATATAGGCGTGAAAAGATTATCTACAAAACAGTTATATATATTAATTAATGTAGTGCTTTTACCAATAACTGCGCTGATAATGATATTAGTGTCAATTACCGCTCTTAATTCTTTTCTCATAAAGTTGCTGGCGGACTTCTTCGCATATCTGGTTAATTTCCGCTTGAGAAATAGGCTTTCGGCTGGCGCGTTCCCTTACCTTAGAAACAACTTGATTCCATCTTTGCCTGCGGGTTTGCTTCTCAAGGTCCTCTACAAGCCTGATTTTATCCAACATAGGAAGTTTATCAAAGGTATACTTAATTACCTCAATACCCAAATCCAATTCTGGTTTAGTCATTTCCCACACCCCCTTATCAATTATACATATAACATACTTATACCTCAAAGTCAAGTTATGGGGGTAGATAATATTTCCTCTTCACCTCTCGTCCTTCCCGGCCAGCTTAAGCCTTTAGAAGGCATCTTGCTTTACGGTATTGAAGAGAACAAGCTTAAACAAGCTAAATTAGATGAAGCCTTAAGCCTTTTAGCCAAGCAGTTTAAGAAACCATACTTAGAGAAGATAAAAGCAGTTTACTATACCGATGAACCTATACCCGCATTAAGCCAATTACAGCAGTTTGATAAGTTAGTAGATGAACAAGAAAGCTTTATCTTATACCTAAACTCCTGGATAAAGAACTTCCCAGAATCAAGCTCCAAAGATATCCTGATTAATCTGCTCATCTCCTACAGCATCAGCTTAATTCAATCTAAACAGGATGATTCTGAGTCCCATGCTAAAGCCTTGGATAGTATGGCTAAAACATATGCTAACCTTATTAACCAGCAGAAAGAAGAGTTTGAGAACTACCTGAAATCTAATGATAAGGATAAGCTTTTCTTATCTTGGCTGGATAAGCTACTCATTATGACGGCAAAAGGCAAGGCGAAAACTATAGCTGAAGTTAGCGCTAAAGATCTTGAAATTGCCAAGAAAGCGCTGGAATCTATAGACACAGAAAAACCCAATAATTGCGGAGGTACTGATAAATTCATACTGGAAGTTAAAAATGCAGATTCCCAAGATGAAAAAATAATCCTAAGAGCATTTAATTACAGGGATCAGCTTCGTCAATACCAAGATTATGTCAACCGTTTTGAGTTATGGATCAGCAATGGTGTAACTGGTATTGAGTTATTGGAATATGTTCTCAAAGAAGGTGTTTTGGATAATTTTAGGCCTGACGATAAAGAGGAAGTTAAGGATACGCTTAAGAAATTAAAACAAAGGGTACAAACTAATGATGAATTAGGAAAAGTAAATGAAAATCTAAGGACAAAGAATGTCCAGCCTAAAAAATCAGCTCCTGGCATGGGGAAGGTATTGAAAGGCTTTAATGGTAAAGATTGGAAGAATAGTGGCGATAAGGGAGTTTTCTTAAGTGAGATTAGAAACTATTCGACCGATCAGAGTTTATATATCCGGTATAATAAGGCTAATAGTGATATTGGTCCCAAATCGTGGGCTATATGGACTAATCCGGATGAGTTTGCTTCTAGGGAGTGGGAGTTTAAATTGAGTTGGGACAACAGCGGTGTCTTGTACGTTTCTAGCTTTCAGGTTTCCACAACCGATCCTATTGTTGACCTTTTTTATGATAATAATGACCGAAGGCTGACTATAGTTTTAATTGATGTAGTCGTAGATGAATTGCGCAAAAAAGGATTTAAAAGATGGTATTATCGTTCGAAAAACAAAGAAGGGTTATTCTGGCGCATTCTTTCGGAATCAAAGTGGAATGCAGAGCGGCAAAGCACTAGCTCGCCGGTTATTTGGAAATTTTCTTCTGATTCGGAGGCCCTGGTTGAATTCGGAGAGCCGGGTAAAAATGGGGCTGAAGGTATAACAGCAATTTTCCCTCCTGGGTTGGTAGTGGTAAAAAGGATAAATAAAGATAACTCGCCGGGCATCAATGTATTTTTAAAACACCTAATCCTTAGAGTTATGGATGAGTATTTTCTGAAGAAAGGCAGCTATTCTATTAACCATATTCCTCTGCCGCTGGGTTATTTTAGTAATGGGTATTATTACGCGTTTGTTGAAGGCAGTGAAGGATGGACTATATTTGTATTTGATAAAGATTATCAAAACTATCCCGTTATAATGAAGGAATATTCTGAATTCTCCGGAATATTCAGGAGTTTTGGTTTTGATATTAGAGATATCGCGGATCCGGATAATGGAAATGTCGGAAAGAATATTATACATAAAGGTTACGATATATCGGAGATGTATAAAACTTTTGAGCTTTCCCAGGATTGGATGCTAATAGATTTTACCAGTAGTATGCATTTTAAAAGCGATGAGTTCTTCAGCTCAACAAGAAGAATGCAGCGTAAGCTAAAGGCCAATATGGGCTGGCAGTATGAATTAATAATAGCGGCGGCAAAGTATATTAGTTCAAATCCAAGAACTTTATCCGGAAAATCTAAAGACAGGTTGGAAAAGCTAGGCAGGCGATATTTAGATGAAATAGTCTATACCCAATTTTCCTCAGATACTCTCAAAACCAGTTCTCCTATTGAAGATAACTATTTATTAAAGCCCTACGTAATGATAAAAAGGAGCGATTTACTAAAATTGCATAATGAAAAAATATGGAGTTTAGCTCATTTTTATTTGAGATCCCGGCCTTACGGACCTTTAGATAAATTTATTAAAGATATTTATCGACAGTCAAATAAAAAAAATGGCGGCATAACCTGGGCTGAGAGATTTGAGAATATAACTACGCTTTTAGACCAAAAGCTGGATGAATTAAGAGGATTTGCCTTTAGACAACAAACTGACGAATTATATAAGATCATAATTGAATCTGATTTATTAGAGGGCGCAGGCTGGTGTTGCGGATTAATATCTGCTAGCCTGCCCAGGACCTTAAGAAAATTGGATTACATTCAGGCAAATCTTTATATAATCGATAATAGATATTGGGTGCCAGGCTCAGACGTTGATTACCCCATAGTAGTGATAGAGGGGAGTAATAAAATAGATGATAATTTATATATTGATTTTGGAAAAGAAAAAGCCTGCCGCGGAATGCTGGCCTCTTCTCCTGTAAATTTGATTTCCGCGCTCCGTTGGGAAGGTTTCTTAGGCTTTGCTTTACCTTCCGTGGCTGGTGGGGAGCAATTGCCTTATCCTAACGGGGCGCGGTTAGTTATATCTTCCAGCCCGGTTTTCCCTCAAAAGCATCCGGTTTCTCTGCCTATACAAGCAAGCAGCCCGGCGAGAGCCAGACTGGAAAACACGGTCTTCCCTGGGATATTTTTTGATTCTGCTATTCGGTTTGGTATTAATTCCCGCGTAGGCGCGGCATTCCAAAAACTGGGAGAAATTACTTTTAATATAGCTTTAGTTGAGTATTTGAGAAAATCCGGTAAATTAACCGGGCCTCCTAGTAATGACTATTTAAGGAATATACGCCTTACAGAGGAGGAAAAAAATGAGATTAAATGGTATTTCGTTGCCACCAGTTCAAGTTGGGGCATTGTAAAGGAATTTGAAGTCCGAAGGATCCTCGAGTATTACTTTTATCCTCGTCAAACAATAAATTGGGCAATAAATTATATAAATGTTTATTTAAGATACCTTACCAGAGCCCAATCTATATCCCGCCTGGCAAAAGAATTCGGGTCAAAGCCTTCTAAGTTAACAAAAATAATAAATAAGATTTTTAGTTTCGGCTCAGCCTCATCCAGCCCGGTTGGAGCAGAAATTGAGTATAGATGGGCCTATAACATCGTTCCAGAAGAGATCAAAAAAGCAATTATTTCCAGAGTCAATTCAAAGTTCGGGTATTTATTGAAGACAGGGGAAATAAATAAAATAGCAGTAAAGTTGATCCGTTCCCAGGATATTATACTCGATCTTTTATTGGTAAAACTGCCCCAGATCAATGCTAATGAAGAATCGCGCCGGGAGTTAGTGGTATCTTTAAAAGATTTGCTGAGCCACGACCGCGGATTTTCGGAATACATTTTAAATACTAAAAACGCGCATTTGATACCCGTTTTTCTAAATATTAAATTCATGGATGTCAATCTCGGGGATTACCAGGCCAGGCTGAATCAACTGTTTATAGAATTAGGCAATTATTATAGACAATCTTCTTCCAGCCTGGTTGCTAAAAGGCTTAATTTTTCTTCAGTCCGGTCCAGCTCGCCGGCCGCTCTGGGATACAGTGTTCGCTTTGGCTCGGATAGCGTGTCCCGATTAGGTCTGCCAGCGCGGCGAGGTTATTCCTCCAGGCGCTATGCTCTAAGCTCCAAGTTTAGTGGAGCCAGCTCGCCGGTAAACAGGTTGGCCGCGTTTATTTTGACGTTCTCTATTTATGGCCCAGGAATTGATTCTCGTGTGATTATGGCGTATGCCCAGCAGGCTGCAACCTCTGAGGTTGGAGTTTTATCCCGCGATTATTTGCCGCCTATCCTGGAAGAGGCGATAACTTTTTATCAGGTCAGCGAGCCGGTTTCTTTAAGAGATTTAAGCAAAATATTGAATATGACTCCTCAATTATTAAGAAGGCTGAATAATCTGCATTCCGATAGGTTAGCCAGCGGGCAAACCCTTAAGGTTATTAATCTTAGTTATAAAATCATTGTCAGCCGAGCGGATAAAAAGCTTTATTTATGCGAGAAGAACGGTAGGTTAATCAGGGAATATAACGTTGGCGTGGGGAAGAAGAGAGCAAAAACGCCCTTAGGGACGTTTGAGGTAACTGAACGTATTACGCGTAAACCATATTGGAATAAGCCTCATAGCAATAATAAGGTCTGGTATGGAGATAAGAATTATCCTTTTGGGAAGTTAGGCATATTTGTCAGGATTAGCCCGGATATGGGCATACATTCAACAACCTGGTCCGGGTCTGTTGGTAAGGAAGAGAGCCACGGCTGCATCCGCATGAGGAATGAGGACGTTGAAGAGATTTATTCCATTGTCCCCCCTGGCACGAAAGTAATTATCAAAGAATTTTATGCCATAGACAGGGATGGACAGGGGCCAACTTATGGTGGAAGCTCGCCGATTTCCGACAAAGAATTTAGTAAACTACAGGACTTTGTGGATGGTTTGAATATACAGGTAGATAGAATTAAGAATAGTGTTTCGCAGATTAAGTCCGCTTCGCTTTGTGAAGAAGTTGATAAAAACGTTGATGAAATTAAAGGTGCTATTCGGTTGATGGCAAGCGGAATAGATTTAGGCGGTGGCCAGGCGAGCCTCCTGGAGCAGGCTAAACAGGATTTGCCGTTGCTTTGGTATCCTCCGTTGGATTTGGGCGTTACGGCTCAAATGATTTGGTTAACGGTTGCTACCCTGAAAGAGACATATGATGTGGCAAGCTTTGTCGAGGTTATGCCGCGTTTGGTAAAGAAAATTGAGGATTTGAGCAGCCTTCTTACAACAGCAATCCAGGCTAAGCACCTGCCGACCATTAAAGAAGCCGACGGCCGGGATAAGCCATCCAGCTCGCCGGTGTCGGGAATGCAGTTTATCAAAAAAGCTGCCGCAGAATTGAGGCAATATGAGGCTGTGCGCCGCGCTATCGGTCCCGCTATTAGTATTTACGGCTCAGCCAGAATAGGCTCCGGAAATCCAACGGGTTATTATAAAGAGGCGATGGAATTAGCCGCCGAGCTTTCCCGGCGTGGCTATGCGATTGTGACCGGAGGCGGCCCCGGCATTATGGAAGCAGCTAATAGAGGCGCGCTGCCGGGCACCCTTTCCGTCGGCTTAAGAATAGAGCTTCCTTTTGAACAGGGTGTTAACCCTTTTGTTAATGTCCCTCTTGTATTTAAATATTTCTTTTCCAGAAAAATGGCTTTTGTCAATTTGAGCCAGGCGTTTATCTGTATGCCCGGGGGGTTCGGGACTATGGATGAACTTTTTGAAGTGATAACTTTAAAAGATAGGCGGCGAGTTCCTGATTTCCCCATTATTTTGTTTGGCCGTCAATTCTACGCAGGCCTTTATCGCCTCTTGACTAATATGGAGAGGTCCGGATTCTTAAAAAGGCCGCTTAAGGACCTTGTACGGCTTGTTGATTCAAAGAAAGAAGTTTTAAATATTCTTAAACGAAGTAAAACAACGCAGTTCGCCAACGGCAACAATAATAATATTGATGTTACTAGAACCATTCGCGATCTTCTAAAGAGCCTGGCGAAAATGGAAAATGTGGGTCCAGCCGTCGGTATTTTAGGCTCGGAGTTCGTTTCACAGATTCATCCGGTGTTTCGTGAGGCTAGCTGTTTGGCCCAGGCTTTGGCTGAGTTTGATGCCTCTATTCTGTATCGTGGTTGTTATGGTATGGGCGCCGGAGTATGGGAGGGTTATCAGGAGATAAAGAAAGCAAAAAATGATATATCGGCGCGGGCCGTTTCTTTTCTGGTGAACGAAAATCATAACAGTCATGAATACGCCGGCGACATCCGGCTTAATTTTACATACCTCTTTGAGGAAAAGATAGCTTTTATGCGCCATGCTAATCTCGGATTAGCTTTTTTTCGAGGGGGCTCAAGGACTATGGATATCTTTTCTGAGGCGCTTTGTCTTATTCAGACAGGTAAAATAATGGCACGCCCTCTTGTTCTCATCGGCCGGGATTTTTGGATGCCTTGGCATGAGTGGATAACTGACGCTCCTCTGTCTTACGGCGTAATTTCGCCCAAAGACTCGTTTCTCTATAGTATCGTTGATAGCCATAAAGAAGCCCTGCGTATTTTTGAAACTCAGCTTTCAAGTCGCTCCAGCTCGCCGGTAGATATTTCTAATCACATAGCAGTAAGCTCGTCAATAAAAGAATCTGTTGCTAGTATTTTTGATATGTTAGGTGGCATAAAACCAAAAATAATCTTATTCTACGGTAAGCACCGGCCATTAGAACCGTTCTTAGAAGTAACAAGAATCTTGCAGCCTAAATATTCTCCAGAAGATATTTTATTTGTGGAATTCCCGTTTGAACATACGCCTTTCGGGGAGGCATTATTGAATTATGGCAGGTTAATTGAAATAATCTGTGCAATCCAGCAGAGAGAGACAGTCTTTGAAGATTTTAGCCACGATGAACAAACAACGTTCGCTTTTTCGTTAGAGGCCGCCATAAAGAGAATAGAGGATGGGCAAGACATCATTATTCAAAAACATAAAGAAGGATTTTTGGGTGGCCAAGGTCTGGCCCGGGAGTTGATTAATTCGTATATGGATGGGTTAGTTAAAGAAGCGATTCATCAAGGGCGCTCAGATTTTCAAAAGATAGCCTGTTCCTTAAGAAAATTGATTCCCGTCGCCCCGGAAGAGGAACTAGTCATACAGGAGTTTTCTCAAGAATCTTCTGGTTTGCATTTTGTCAGCCTGCATTCCGGATTCGTTTATCCTATTACTTTTCAAATGGGGTTGTCGTATAATCATATACATGGAACGATATTCGCGGAGAAATATCATTCTAAGGTTATCCAGGAATTAGAGAAAATTAATAGCGGGGTTTGGAATTTTAGAAAGCATAATATCACATCAACCTATCTGCGCCGGCAAATCAACCTAGAATCTTTTGAACAAAGATTAAGCTATGCCTATATGGAGTTACCTTTATATTGTCTTCCGAAAGATACGAAACCGATCCCTGCCGAAGAGTTGATAAAGGCGATAATCGGGGCCTACTTTTTACCCAGCCCTTATTTATTGATGGAAGGTAGAGAGAGCGGGAGTAGGCCCGTGTGGTCGGATATGGATTATATGCGGGTAACAGAATTATCTGACCAGGCCATTCATAATTTAGCCAATGATATAAGCGAATACCTTAATGTATTACTGCGCAATATCGTTGGCTCATTTACACCTGAAGAACCCGCCGCCTCGCCGGTGGAAAAGAATTTATCTGCTGAAGAACTTTATGATAAAGCCCTGTCTTTTTTTAAAGATAAAAACATCGCTAGAACTGGTAGAATAGGCTTGGAATTAGCTTATAAAGATCCAAAATTAACTTTTGATCTTTTCCTAAGGCTTATAGAATCAGGGGATCCAGAGATCCTGGAAGAGATTCATAAAGGGGCTATAAGATTGTTTATTGCTGATGATGTTTTAGGGATTGAGCTTTTCAAGGCATTAAATGAAGTTCGGAATAAAAACACCTCAGCGTCCACATCCTTAAATACCAAACAATCCTCATCACCGGCGCAAGGGGGGAAAATAGTCGTTTTTGTAATCGATAGGTTTGACGCTAAGAGCAATCACGGAGAAAAAGTCGTAGAAATCCTTGAGATAAGCAACTCGCAAAGATACAAAATTCAGCCTATGCCTTATAGCAGCGGCGAGAAAGGAACAGAAGAATATTTAAACTATTTAGTCAAAATATTAGGATTTGCCCAGCAGTATCCGAATTTCGGGTTAATAATTAATTTAAGCTGTGGTAAGTATACAAGCAGTGATGAAGAACGTTCGCTTATAAAGAAACTTTATGACCATGGGGTAGTTATGGTTGCGGCTGCGGGCAATAATAGCAGGACATATCCTCTTTGTTACCCGGCGGCATATGATGAGTTAATTGCCGTGGCCGCGTTAGATGAAAATGGCCAGAAATTAGAAAAGTCTAGTTTTGGCAAGCATATAGATTTAGCTGCTAGCGGTAATTTTAGGCCTGTTAATATTTTAGGGGGGATCATACTAATAACTAATGGGACATCGTACGCTGCCGCGCGGGTAACAAGATTGATCGCAGATTTATGGAGTAGAAGGCTAGATTTATCAGGTAAACAAATAGTTAGAATCATTAAAAAAACAGCTATACCTATCCCGGAGACTTATTATAAATTTGGCTTTTTAGGAGCGGGAGCAATTAATCCGGAAGGTGCTTTAAGATTAGTTGATACGCAACATAGTAAAGCTATAAGGCTCAAGGCAGTTTCCTCTTCATCTCCTTGCGTTGGTAAGCTTGATGATAAGGAAGTAAGTGTTTTAGTGATTCTTGTTTTAGGAAAAACAAATGAAGATATCTGCAAGAAATTAAATATTGGTTTGGGTTCTTTAAAGAGAATATTAACTAGTATTACCCGCAAATTAGGCGTAGATAAAAAAAGAGGGCAGATCGCTCCTTTGATCGTTGCGGCGTATAAGGACAGCGAGCGTTATTTTGAAAGATTTCCGCACTATCTTTATCTTAAGGAAATTAAGGAATATGTGTATAAGGCTGATAAAAGAGGAGAAGATTGGCTTACTGCCACGGAATTAGGTGCACTGGGAATTATCGCAGGAGACATTCTAAACGGTAGGCCTTTAAATAAAGCAGATGAAGAGATTGGGAGCAAGTCGGCATTGATTAGTAGATTGTATTTAATAACTAAAAAATTAGGTGTTAACCGCGGTTATGGAAAACTGTTACCTATTTTTATGGCAGTATACAGGCAGGAATATGAACTTGTAAATAAACAGGGTGGAATAATAAACAGAGAGAAGTTAGCCGAGGTAGTTTATATTTTGCAAAGGAATGAAGCAGTTGCTCAACAGCCTGCGCAGGAAGAGTCAAGGGCAGGAAAGGTTAAAAAGCTAAATCCTTTACTTAAAACTCAAATAAAATTATTGAAAACGGCTATCGAGGTAAGTTTAGAAAAGAAGCGGATATCGTATAAGGATATTGCTGTTTCCCTTGACCAGTCATTTATTACTGTCAGAGAAAGAGTCGGTGAGATCAGGGCTATTTTAGATATTCCGAAATTCCTCGAACCGCGTTATCAAACACTAGTGCAATGTGTTATCAAGGCCGCCTTAAATGGTTATATTGAAGTTGCCGCGGGGGAATTTAAAAGGTTTAAATTTATGTTTGAAAGGAAAAAACTAAGCCCAAAGTTGAAACAAGCATTGTTAATGCAGGCTTTGGTTCCTGACAGGGATACAGCTTGTAAGCTGCTAAAGATAAAAGAAGGCGCTGATTCAATCCGCAGGTACAACCTTTTTATATGCAATGCCTTGGGTATTGAAAAGAATGGAAAGAAAATAACTGAAATCATAAAATTAGCGCTTAGAGACGGGGAGATATCAGATAAAGACATTATTAATATGGCGATGGAGTTAGTTGATGAGTTAAGGTTTCCTGGGATACGCTACGCCCTAGATAAAGGGTACTTAGATAGCATTAAATATCTCTTCAGCCAGTTTAAAAAAAATATCAAAAGCTTGAGCAGGGAAGAATTAGCTTTACTTAGCCAGGAAAAATCAGGGTCATTCGATTTACGCTTAGAGAAAAGCATATTCGCTAAGTTAAATGTGGAGAAGTTGCTTAATTTAGAGGGAGTAAAACTGCTTTATGGAGTATATATTAATCTCTATGGCCAAAATGATAATTCTGGGGTGACCAAAGAAAATAACAATGGTAATAAGAAAAAAGGAAGACCGCCTTTTGAAAGAAAATGGATAGAAAAATATAATGATAAACGCCTTCTCCCGGATTTAAGAGATAGAAAATATTTTAATGATGACAATGAAAATGTTTCCGTAATCAACAGCATGTACGATGGTTATAGATGGCCGACAAGAGAAGAAGAAGCGTTATTAGGGCAGGAGTGCCTTAAGGGAAATGCGGCAGCCCGTGAGATGCTGGCAATTATAGGTATGAAGGTAATAATCTTTCGCATCCGCAAGATAATCAGAAAACAGTATCCAAGCTATTTCGATTCACGGGATAAATTACTGGATAATATTTTTTATACCAATAGGTCAATTCTTGATTTTTCTAAAATGCGCAATGTAGTAGTTTTATATGATCCTGACAGAGGTTTTAGGCTCGCTGCTCTGCTCAGTAAGTGGTTCCCTGATGTTGCCATAATCAATTTAATTAAGGATGAGATTGAATCAATGCGAGTAGAAGGTTTATCAATAGATACTCCTCTTGGTGATGATAATGACGGATTTACGCTTTTGGATACGTTTGCAGATGATAAAGCAGAGGATTCTTTAGAGTATTTAGAGAAAAAAGAAATAATCAGGCATATTCTTAATAAATACAGGGAATATAAAGGTAAAGATATCAGTAAAGCAGAGGATCTATTTCTTGCTGTTTTGAATATTACCATGGGCCAGCATTCAGGGAAAACTGATGAAATAAGGAAAGCGTTAAAAGACGAAGGTTTTGCAAGGTGGAATATCAGCAGTGAAGGAATCAGGCAAAGAATCGAAAGTGGTAAGCTTATTTTGGCGAGGATACTAAGAGAAAAAGGAATTGATATGTCTGTGTTATCCAGTAGCCCGGTTATAAGGCTTAAGCTAACCGGCCAGGAGCATTTAATACTTGAGGAAGTAGTCAAAGAAGCAATAGCCGGAGAATTCAGCGGGCTTTTTGACCGGGTGGTTAAGAATATTGCTGATAAATTTATGATTAAGCTTAGCCGCGAAAGAATAAGAAATGCTTTAAGTGATGTGAGGCGTAAATTTGGGATTAAGTTAGATAAAGCAAGTGTTAAGGGGACGAGGAGCACAATTTCTAAGTTACCTGAATTAATCCTTAGAGCAAAAAAAGTAGGGCTAAAAGAATTTGAAAATATCAATCAGGCGGATATTGAAAATATAAGAGCTAAGGAAGCTAATCCGCTTAATGCTGAAGCTAAGAAAATACTTGTTTCTATTTTGCAAGGCAAGTCTTTTAAGGAAATTGTCGTAGAGATGAACTATCCTGATGCCTGGCCCATATATAGGAAGGTATTTTATAGTGTTTATGGGAAAATACCTGAGGAGATAAAAGGCAATATGGATAATTGGAGGCACAGCCGGTTGATTAATGCGGCAAAATACGCGCTTGCCCAGGGTTGGATTACCGTGGAAACCACTGCTGGTGCAGATAAAATTCTCGCTAATCCGTTAACGAAGAGGGAAAAGTCAATATTAGAGATAGCAGTAAAAGAGTTAAAAGATAGTAATAGAGAAATAGCAAAGATATTAAATTTGAAACCGCATACTATTCAGGTTTTTGTTGATGGGATGGCTAATAAACTGGCAATAGAAAAAGATGGTAAAAATACTCTTATAGAATGCGTTAAAGCAGCTTATGAGAAAGGTTATCTAAACTGCAATGAAGAAAGTTATGATATATTTATCTCCCGTTTTTATAAAAGCGTGAGATTAAGCAAGGCTGAAACAGGGGTTTTAGTTTATAGCGTTTTGGGATTTGAGCCGGATAAAATAGCGTTAAAATTGGGAATAAACCGCAGGCATATCACAACCGATATTTATATGACGATCCGTCAAAAACTAGGCATAAAATTAGAACCTGGCCAAAAAATGGCCCAGATAATGGATGAGGTTATAAAAATTGCGCTTAAAAAGAAGGCAATAACTGAAAGCGACATTCTATCGGTGTTATGGGAGGAAGGAAGAAGTTTACGCCTGCCGATAATAGAGCATATATTGGCCAAGGGTTATTTTATAGTACTAAACGGCGTGTTGAATGAGTTGTCTAAAAAACTTGCGGCTGAACAGTTTGGAGTAAAAGAAGAAGCTTTGGCTGCGCCTGAAGTAATTATACCGGATACTTTTCTAGCTGAACAAAATATTCTGGCAGCTACCGAAGATTTGGAGAGTGTCCAATATGAAGAGCTTCCTGATATCACAAATCCAGATTTTATTAAAGCCGGAGATGATGATGTGGAAATAGAGATGTTGCGTTCTTATCTTGCCTTTAAATATCCTACAAGAGAAGAGCAGAAAATATTAGCCGAGGCGATTAAAAACAGTAAGATGCCTCAGGCAGATGCTCGGGCTAAGGCCAGAGCAAAGCAGGCACAGGATAAATTAATTGTCGGTAGTATGCAGCGAATAATCAAGAGAGCCCGGGATTATAAAAATCGTTTTCCTACTGCCATATCTTTATTTGACCTTTCCCATGAAGCTATAGAATATATGATCAGTCGTTTAGATCAATTTGATCCTGATAAGGGTGATTTTATGGCGTTTGTTATAGGAAGAACAATTCCTAATGCAGATATGAATACACTAGAAGCACAATTCACCAGAATAATTATTGCCAAAGGTTATATTAATGGAGCTAAGTTGCCGGCAGATATATATTCACGTGTTAAAAAAGTAAACGCAGCGATAGATTTATTAAGAGAAGAGTCAGGCGGCGATGTCCCTTCGCTAAGCCAGATTGTCGACAGGCTGCAGGTTGAGAAAAGCACCGTGGATGGGGTTATTAAATTAAAGAACGGTTTGGCAAGGGTTATTTCTATAAATGAGCCGGTTAATCATGATGATGATCGTGGGCTAGAGGAGGTATTAGGCGAAGAAATAGATATTTTGGATAAAATTAATTTAAAAGGTATAGAAATAGATGTTAAGGCTTTAATTAGAAAAGCGATCGAAAGATATAATAGATATGAATTAAGGCATCATCGCAGGGCCGGCAGGATAACGCCTTTAAAGGAGCTTTTACTTATCCAATTATTAATTGAAAATAAGTCTTTCGAAGAAGTAAAAGTTATGGCGGAAAAACAATTTGGCCATAAATTTAATACTAAGCAAAATATGAGCGCTACTGCCTGGAGTGTTGTGGAAAAATTAGAAACTAAAGTTAAATATAATTCACTGAAGCCCTTTTTTGATTTTAGGAAAGTGGAAGAAAAAATGGGTGTTCCGGGATTATTCGGAAAGATATCGTTAAAATACAACATTAAAAGGCAGGGTAAAGTTGGTTCTTCTAGCCCTGTTTATAGCGCTGATAAAACTCCTTTGATTCTTAACCCTATTGGAAAGCTGATTTACGGAAGAGTGGAAGAACTAAACCATGGGCATTTAGATTTATTCAGGGACTGGGATAATCATTTCTGGAAGTCTTTTGGGAAACTTAAGCATTTTGATATGGATCATGTGGATATTCTCTTAAGGTTTCAGTCAAATACCTTTAAGACATTTGTGGTTATTACAGAATTGCCCGATTTTACTTATATGCTAAACTCTCGGCTACAGCGAGAAATAAAACTCGTCTCGAGGGCCAGGCAGATTCAGGGGGCGTTAAATATAACGGTTAATCCTAAATATATAGGTTTTAATTTATTAGAAACAGGGCCCTGGAACCAATTTTCAGGGAATAAACTTTTGTCTCTTCCGGTCGTCGGATTAATCAATTATGTTTATTCAAATTATATAAATCATTTTACAAGGCGGCTTATTTTAAGAGCGCCTATATCAATAGAGGCGATGAATCTTTGCGAAAGGATATTTAATAAACGTAATTTTAAGTCTACTCGCCCGGTAAATGATTTTACCGGAAAATATAATATTGCCATTGATAAAGAAGTTGTTGCCAAATTTGCTGCTGTTTTTGGCAGGAAATATCAGCCGGCATCTTCCCCCGAGATCAGCAGTTCTCCGGTGGCATATAACAGGGTTCTTGTTCCTCAGCTTCTCCGTCCGTACAGGAAAACCATCCATATATACGAGAGCATTATTCGTTCTCAAGAAAGAATCAGCCAGGCCTTAAAGCTCTTAAATTCATTGAGGTTTGGATTTTATAAAAAGGAAGAATATCCGGCAGTATTAGCAGAGGTAAAGACAATCTTGGGTAAGATGGGGGGAACTAAAAATAAGGTTGCTGAGGCTTGCGAAATAATTCTTGTACGCCAGGAGATAGATTTAATATTAGCGGGCTTAAAAGATGGCACAGCAAAAGAATTTTTTGATAATACAAGCCGGGCAGTTGATTTACTTGAGGCAAGAAATGGGCGTTTTAGCGTTAAAATTAAATCCATTGAAGAGCGGGTAAAGAAAATAATCCCGCAGCTTATTTTATTAGAGCCGCAAGTTCCTTATGATCCCCAGCTTGATAAAAATAAAACAAGTATTGTTATTTCGCAAGTTTCACCGTTAAAAGTTGATACTAAAGGAGAAATTGCTTATAAATTCTATGGCGTGGCTAAGAAATTCAAAAATAAGATTAAAGAAGAATTAACCGAATTAGTAAAAAATTACGCGCATATAGCTATAGTAAAAATATATTATGGAGACCATAAGCCCGCATGGTTCCCTCAGGGGCGAGAAGATTTAATCCAATGGTTATCTGGATATTATCCTAGAGATAATACTTTTAATATAAAAGAAGATCGGCAATTGAAGGCAATTTATTATAGTGTAATAAGGCGTACTCGTTTTGATGTTTTTGTAAATGATAGTATTACTTCTAAATTCTGCAGTATAAAAGTAACAGAAGGTCGTGATAGAAAAATTAAAATAGAAATAGAGAATCTTTCTTCCAGCCCAATAAATCCCAAGATACTGGTTTTTGAACTATTAAACGTTTCAAAGACTATAAGATCTAAAGTTGCAAGAGCAATATTTTCATCAGAGTCATGTGCTATTGCAGAGATAGCAAAAGGAGTGGGGTTAAGTGAGGCTAAGGTTGAAGAAGAGATCAAGCGTGTCTCCCGGGCATTAGAGCAAAAGTTTAATATGTTTTTAAGTTTTGAAGATATCAAAAGGATATATCTGGCTGTTCAGATGCTTCATAAGCCGGGGTTAGTTACCAGAAGAAATATTCAAGCCGTTGCCGGTTGCATAAGCGAAATATATAAAAATGCGTTGACGGAAAAAGAAGAGGAGCGGGGAGCGTTTGTTCCTTTGGCGGAATTAGTGGATGAATACGATGAAATTGCCAGGTCAGGATGGGAAAATAATGGTAAAGGTACTTACGCCGTAATTTATCGGGATTACAGATTGTATATAGCTGATATTTTAGGTTATGGCAAGGATAGACTTTCAAACGGCTGCGCTACAGGTGAATTAGAAGAACTATTGATCGCGCGAGGTAATAGAGTTACGGGTTTGGATGTTTCCACGGGGATGATAAATGCGTTTAAATTAAGATGCCCATCTGCGGCCGCAATGGTAGCTAATGCTAGTACTGATTTGCCTGGGCTTTTTGATAAAGAAATTTTTGATGCGGTAATCTTCCCGGAATCAATAGGCCATATGGATATTCCGGTTGCCCTGAAGGAGTCTTATCGCGTATTAAAGGAGGGTGGTATTTTAATAATTACAACTTATGAGCCGTCAAATATTCTGAACAATCGGCTATTTAAAAGTTACAGGCGATTATCCCCTCCGGTATTAGCCAGAATGGCTGAAGACGCGCAGTTTGAAATTATTAAAAAAGAGACAATGGATTTTGAAGATGTGGAAGACTCAAGGTATTATATACCCGGGGACGTTATTATTATTGTTGGTTCAAAAAACAGGATTCAGGAATCTTCTTCGCCGGTAAATTCTCGTTTCTTTATAGCTAGCTTGGGCGGGGGTTCCGGGCCTCAGAAATTAGTTAAGGGGCTTATTGAGCGCGGGGCGTATTTATATAATATTATTACTGTTTTTGATAACGGGTTTAGTACCGGAATATTACGCAGGTATCTGGATATGCCGGCCTTTGGCGATTTACGTAATAGGTTGGTTACGCTTTTACCGGATACGTTGGAGAATAAATTAGTAGAAGAAATATTTAATCACAGATTTCCCCAGGAAAGAGAGATCAGGGATAATAATTCTCAGTTAACAAATCAGCTACTTAATTTAATAGAGGCTAAAGAGAGGGTAAACGGTATAAATATTTCCGCAAAATTAAAAACATTATTACAGGGCTCAATTGAATATTTTATCCGCGAAAAAATTGAAAGAGTAAACCCGGCTTTTCCGCTATTTGATGCCAATGTGGGTAATATTATTATTGCCAGCCAGTATTTTAGCTTGGGAGGCGATCTTTCAAAGGCGATTAGTAAATTATCCGGAATTTTAGGAGTCAATGATTATGCCCGGTTAATCCCGGTGAGCTTAGCTAATTTGGATATTGCCGCGAGGATGAAGAGCGATGGCGTAATTTATGGACAGTATGAAATTGATCATCGTTTTAATCAGTCAGAGCAGATTGAGCGGATTATTTTTGTCAGAAGAGGAACCCGCGAGGAAGTAGCGAATTTACCAACAGCGACTAAAGAGAGCGTAGTAGCTATTTTAGTATCGGATACCGTAGTTCTTGGCCCGGGCAGTATCACTAGTTATATACCAGGTTTAGTGGTTAAGGGTATCCCTGAAGCGATAAGGCAAACTAAAGCAGCCAAGATTTTTGTTGTGAATATCTCATGGCGTAATTTCCGCGATGGTTTTGCGGAAAGCAAGGGTTTAATCGCCAGCGATATGATAAAGCTGGCGTTATCGCATCTAAGAAGCGCGGATCAGTATCCTAGTCAAAGAAACACAGATTATATTGAATATGCTTTAATCAATGTGCCTCAGGTGAAGGAAATTTATCATACTCGTGCTGATATGGCAAATATCCGGGCAATGGGGATAAAGCCGGTAACCGGCGATTTTGAAGATGAAGAAACAAAAAGCTATCATAATTCCGCAAAAATAGCAGAAGCGATTTATGGAATAATTAATAAGCATAATATTCCTTCATCTAGCCCGATAAACCATGAGCTAGAGCTTAACCATAAGATTTATTTACACGGTACTTCAGTAGAGAAATTTGTTTTAATAATTAAAGACGGGTTAATTTTACCCAAAACTTACAGCAATAAATACTCTAAGCCGGTTATTTATTTATCCCATCCATCTTATAGCCAACCCGGTTATTTCTCAAGCGGGGTATTGTTATATATAAGCCGGGTTAAGCTTGCTGAGCAGGGCGTTAATTTTTTCAGAGAGAGGGATACTATTTATTTTGTATCTTATGATTCTATTCCTTTAAATTGCGTGATGGATTTGGAATATTATAGAGTAACAAAAGATCTGTTATTGCTTAATAAAGTTAATACCGCGGCGAAGCTTGCGGGGATTATTAATGAGCCGGGGTATCAAGAAAATCGCAAATGGTTGAATGAAATTATCCTTGGCATAAGAAGCTCTTCTCCGGTGGACAAGGGAGAGGCATTAATAGACCTAAAATTTGAAGGACCTGTAAATAAAAGTTCAAGCCCGGTAATTTTCCCTACTGAAAAACAAACTGAGTTTGACCAGATTGCAAGCCAGGCCAATTTTATGGGGCCTATTGAGAAGCCGTTTAAACTTACTTATGGAAAGAGTGTCGCAGTGATATTTTATACTCAAGATGGAAGAATTTACTTAGCGAAAATAAATCCTGAAACATACCGTAAAGATATTCTCGGACAGTGGGTAAATAGCGCGTGTTTTGATGCCAGAGAGATTTTTAATAGAGAAACTAAAGCGCTTATTTCCCATATAATGAAAAACAGTATACCCGCAGAATTAATTAAAGAGTTTTTAATTTTCCAGGGATTGCCTAAAGATAATATACAAATTGATCTGGCGCCTCAAAGAGTAAATGAATATGTCGAAAATATGATTTTATATGTTTGGCCGGGCAACGCCGTAAAGGTCGCTTACAATATCCCTTATGTTTTTCCTTATAATATTTTTAAGCGCCCAATTAGAGTAGTCAACCGTTATTGGCTGGATAAGGGGTTTATTCTCTTAAGAGCCTCTTCTAGCCCTGTAGAATTCCCTGTAATTGAAAAAACAAGATTCTACAAGATAGATAACGCGGATTTTGTGGATGGCACAGAGAGTGGATTTTGGTTTGCGCAGAAGCCATTAAAGGATGTATGTACGGCTTGCGCTCTTATAGTATTCTTGGTTGAAGATGAAAGGATTTATCTGGCGCATATTAGCCCTTATTTATTAAAAGAAGGTTTTAAAAATATAATTAAGGAATGGGAGAAATACTTCTTTTTTGAAAGAGAAGTTATTTTTAAGGCAACTACCAGAGCAATGATAGCCCATAGAAATAATAATAGTAGATTTGCGAGAACGCTTAAAAATTTTCTGGCTTCTTGTGGCTTAATTTCAGAAAATATAAAAATAGATCCTGCGCTTCAAAAGGCATACGTAAAAACAGAAACAACGGGTATTTTTATTTGGCCGCAAGAAAAAGCTGTCCAGACTCATTATGCCGTTCGGTCGGGTTATAGTTATAAAATTGAACGCATTAACAGTTATTCTTTAGGTAAAGAATTTATCCTTTTGAATTCTTCCTCCAGCTCGCCGGTAGTAAGAGACCAAGGACAGTTCTGTCGTAAGTCGTTGCTGGATGATGAGCCGCATAGAAACGGTTTTATAGGCATAGATTATTCTCTTTCATTTATTAAAAAAGAATATAAAACGGTTTTAACCACTGGGCCTCCTTTTATTTCAGAAATAGCCCCTACCGTTAAAGACCTATCCACCCTTAAAACTGACCCAAATTATACAATAAATCCCAACAGCCATTCTGTGGCTACCAGGATTGCTAGAGGATTAATGGCGTTTTCTACTATGCAGGAAGATAAAGCAGCCGCAGGAACATTAGGAAAAGGTAAACAGTATATTTTTATTATTTCTAATCCATTGGCAATAGGTAGCGGCGGAGAAACCTATGCGTTGACCCAATTGAGATATCTATTGAGGCGTAATAATATCGTTATCCACTTAGTGTTCCTTAATAATCGAGATAATCCCTTGGAATTAGAGAGATTGAGTGGCCGTGTTATGAGGGGTGAAATAAAATATTATGCGGCAGTTAATATCAGTGATTTGGAAAATATAATAGCTGCGCTTGTTGAGGGTGGGAATATTAATAAGATTGTAGCTTTGATTCCTCCTAAAGAGGGAACTACCGTAGCTTTAGATATAGCCAGGCAACAAAATATCCCTACAGTTGTATATTATCATGGCGCGGATGATCCGGTAAGGAGAAGGAAGTTATTGGATGATTCTTCTACTTTGACTGTTTTGAATTTAAGACTTGCCAATACAGTCGCGGTTGTATCCCGGGCGGGATTAAAGACGGTGCAAAGAATCGGCGTAAAGAATGCTGTATTAGTTGGCTCGATGTGTAACGTAAACGCCTTTGGCCCTTCCGAGGAGCGATTAAAAATAGCAATGGCAAAAAGACAGGAATATGGCTTGGAAGGTAAATTTGTTATATTAGCTCCCGGTAGAATAGCGCGTGATAAGGGCGCTATGGAATTATTGCGAGCCTTAGATATTTTAATCAAGAAAGGCTATGAAGAAACAAGGGTTGTTTTAGTTGGAGAATCCAGGAGGGAATACAGGCAGGAAATAGATGAATTTATCCGTAATGCCAGCTTAGGAGAAAAGGTTACGTTTCTTGGGCAGATGAATCATGAAGATCTTGCTATCTGGTATCTTGTTTCGGATATGACTGTATTACCAAGTTATACAGACGGTTTTGGTTTAACAATAGCAGAAGCGGAATTGAGCGAAAGATTTGTGTTAGCAACGCAAGCCGGCGGTATTCCTGAGGCGATGGTTAACCGCGAGACAGGTTTAGTTGTAAATTTTGATCTTAACAGAACTAAAGAAAACAGGGATGAGGTTGTTGCTTATAATAGTGTTGTTTTAGCTAAAGGGATAGAAGAAACGTTAAAGATGCCTGTTGAGCAAAGAAACGCAATGGGCCAAGCAGGCAGAAGATTCGTTTTAGATAATTTTGACCCCGCAAAATTAATTGAGCGCCATGAAAAATTACTAAGCAATAGCCCCATGTGTTCCAGCTCGCCGGTAAAAAATGATTGTTGGGGTTTAGAAGGAATCTTAAATCAATTATTGACAGATAAAAAAGGATTTTTGGCTAACGCGCCACCATCTAGTAGTCCTGTAGCTATCTTAATAAATCCCGATCATACCTCTCTTAGAAGCGTTAAACCTTTAGGCCTATCCAGAATCAGCGCCTCCTTAAAAGCAAATGATATCGCAGTAGAATTTATTGATGCCAATAAGTTTAGCTTACCCGTAGAAGATTTAGTTAATAAGCTTGTAGCCCTTTCCGGAAAATATCCGCAAGAAGAGATATTTTTAGGATTAAGTTTATTTCCCGCTGACAAGACGTATCTTACAAATTTCCTTAATCTCTTGCCCAAAGAATTAAAAAGCGATAGAAGATTTTTCATTTCTGCCGGTGGCTATTTACCCAGCATTTCCAAAGATAGTTTCTTAAGGGAATTCCCGGATATTGATTTTACTATAGTTGGTGAGGGAGAGTTAGCTTTTGCAAAAGCGATAAAACAACTATCAGAAAAGAAGGATTTAGAAGGCGTAGAAAATGTGATTTATAGAAATCAGGAAGGTAAAATCATCAGCAATCCCCGCTATGTTTTGACTACGGAAGATTTAGATAGATTACCTCCTCCGGATTGGTCAATAATTCATGATAAAACAAATAGATTTGCCAGAATAGCTCAACTAGATTCTTCACGCGGCTGTCCGGGGTTTTGCGCCTTTTGCGGCATACATAAGTTTTTCGATGAAGCCCATTGTAGTAACCGCGATAATTTTTTAGTTCGAGTTAAGAATTTACTTTGGCGACCTCGTTCAGCAATAAGAGTAGTGGATGAAATAGAATATCTCATAAAATCCGTGATAACCGGAATAGATTTCGTTGATGATGATTTTATCGGTACTCAGCCCGAGAGAGCCAGGAAGATAGCCGATGAAATTATTAAAAGAGGTTTAAAGATAAGTTTCTGGATACTTACGCGTTCTGATGCTGTAACCGAAGATAATAGAGAGATATTTGAGTTATTGAAAAAGGCAGGTCTTATCCAGGTGTTCTTAGGGGTTGAGAGTAATGATCCTGACCAGCTTAAATATTTCGCTAAAGGAATAATCCCTGAGCAAAATAGACAAGCTATAAGGATTCTTAAAGAAATAGGCATTTTTGTTAGGGTTGGGTTAATTAATTTCTCAAGAGAAAGCAGCCTTCAGCAGATAAGGAACAATACTGAATTTATAGAAAATTATGGTTTGCAGGTAAGTATAGCTACTCCTGCCAGCAAATTAAAAATATATATCAATACACTCCTTTACCGCAAATATATAAAACAAGGTATCGGGCTTGTTCAAATTGGCGATCTGGAGTTTGATTATGAGTTTATAGATCCACAGGTAGCATTGCTTTATGAGATTACTAAAAAATTTGCCGATAAGACTTATAAAAGCATGGTTTATTTTAGGGAACTTCAAGAACTTTCTTACTACGACTTTGATTCTAAGATCGGTGAAAAAGCCGGAGAATGTTATCAAAAATTAAAAGAAATAGAATTTGGATTTTTTAAAGAAGTGCTTAATTTTGTAGATGGCCTTGAGAAAAAATATACCCTTTCGGAGATAGAATTAAGATATCAGCAAGAAATAGAAGAAGCCATAGGCCAATTTGTGAAATGGTTGGAAGCAGAAGAAGGCTATGAGCAAGAAATTCCTTTCCTTAAGAAAGCTGTAAAGCCGACAGCCCTGACTGAATTAAAGGAGATCCTAATGCAGGAGAGTGATTGCTGGGTTAAATTTGGTGATATGAAAAAACTCTACGATAGAAATAATGCCTTTAGCCGGGAGGTTATGGATTTTCTGATCAATAAGGCAATAGAGATTGCCGATAGCGTAGATCAAAGGTTTGGTGGTTTCACCAGGCATCTGGTTGCTGATGAGATTTTAAGTATTAGCCCTAAAGAATACAGTAAGGAGGAAGTCGAGAAAATATCTTATCTGATTCTTTTTGAACTGACGCAATATTTTAAAGGAAGGTACGCCACGGCATCTTTGGATATACTAAAAGGAAATGTTGAAAACGTAATAGTCAAACTAAAAGAAAGTAAATTAGTAAAAAAAGTCGTTATTCTTCCGGTGATAGTTGATAATCGGGGAGAGAATAAATATTTTATATTTTTTGAAAGAGATGGCATCTGTTCTTTAAGAGAGACTTTAAAAAGAATTATCTTAACGGTTAATGCCGAAAGCAAACTTAAGATAAAAGGTAAATTTGATTTATTTGTTCCCGTTCCTTTATTTCCTATAGGTGGTATCAGGGCAGAAAGTTTTGCCTTACAAGATAATACAGATGAATGGGTTGAAAATATCCTTAAAGCTGGGTCTATGCTTCAAGATATAGCCAAAAAAAATAAACCTTATGTTTTGATAGAGGAATCAGTTGAAATTCCTCAGGCAGAAATAAGCATTGGCGCTTCAGATTTTGAGAAAGAGAGAGAAATATTTCTTAGAGAGTCCGTCCAGATAAAACAGGAGTTAAAAAGGCTGCCTTATAAAAGAGAAGAGCTATATCCTTCATTTAAGCGTATTGCCTTATATTTTATTTTGCGGGATCTGCTTACCCATGCTGATAAAGATGTTTTACTTTGCAGGCTAAACGTGGCTTATACCAGCGATGACTCGGTTACTATTAAAAAGATGATTAAGGCTTTGGGTAGTAGGGAAGTCAGGAGAGCTAATGATGAGTCAATTATTTTTGGTTTTAAATCTTTTGAGGGTACCTTTTTTCATAAAGCGGGGAATACCCTGATATTATTGATAAATTTAGCCCTAGGCCGGTTCTTCAATAACCAGGATCAGGGTTATCAGGTTACTATTGTCAGGCAGCCTCCAGAAGTATTTTACTTAGTTATGGAAAAAAATACAATTTTACCTTCTTCGGAAGGGCTCTTGGAACAGTTGGATAAGATTAAGGCAGAGGTAGACAGATTTTTGTGGAAGCATTTTAAGGTAAAAGTTATTTTTGAGATGTCCTTGGTTAAAGATTGGCAGAAAGTAAACAACCCAGAAAAAATAATTGAAGAGGCAATTTTTTTAAGCGAGTTAAGAGAAACTACGCAAGGAATTAAGTCACCTACTGCTTTAAACAGGATTAAAACCTTTGAGGATATTTCTGGTAAACGCGATCAAGCTGAACAGGAAGTTTTGAAAGCAAGCGCCTACCGCAGGGAAAGATCTAAAAAAATAATAAGAGCCCTTTTAAAAGAAGAGGACAGTCTTGAAAAACTATTATTAGAAAAAATATCCGAATACTCTAGTTCTCCGGTCAATATTAAGGTAGATGGAATTTTAGGGGGAAGCAAAATATCATTTATAAATATATTGGATCCTAATATAAGCATTGAATTAATTTTAGATGGTGAACTTAAGGGAGAAGAGAAAGTTGATTTATTATATTCCATAGGCTTTAATGGCAGATCTCATAGGGGTAACCGTGTAAATGTAATAATGGATTTAGAATATAAGGAAATAGGTGTCCCTGTGATATATACGCTTAATGGTAGAGAGAAAGGTAAGTATAAAGGGATAGGTTTGAGCGCGCTCGAATTCTTACGATTAGAGACTTTACGTTTAGGATACTCGGTTCGTTTCAGCAATCTCCAAAGCCGTAAACTAGCGGAGATGATTAAGGTATTCTTTGAAGATTTAAGGCAAGCTCAGGAAAGAAGCAAAGGTTATGATTTTGATGCTATTGTTTGGCGAGGATGGTTGAATTGTGACATTATCGGTAAACCTAAAACATGGGTTTCTCTCGGTGCTTCCAGCTCGCCGGTATCTTTTGAGATTAGGCCGATTATGGAGAAAAAAGATTTTGATATGTTAAATGATATCTCAGGGCAAGAAAAACTGCCTACGTTGCAAAATTTTACGGATGATTATTTAAGATTTGCCAGGGTAGCGATAGACAACAGAAAAGAAATAGTTATAGGTGGGTTTTTTAGCACTTTAGATAGATATGAAGATGGGGTTTTGACGATGATGGATAGTGCTTTTGCCGTAAGCCCCGTATACAGGCATCTGGGAGTGGGCAAGAATTTATTTGCGGCAAGGTTGGATATATTCAGGCAAAATGGATACGAAAAGGTACGTTTTTGGATTAGGGAAGAGTGTAAAGGATTTTTTATCAGTAATTTTAAAGGCAAAATAATAAAAGAGAATTTAGCTGTTATCATAGGAAGATTTAATGTCATTTTTGAAGGTTATGAAGTAGAGCCGCTCTATATGGTGGAGTTTAACTTATTCTCCTCTAGCTCGCCTGTAGAAAGAATAGAATACTTATTGATTAATAATAATGGAATAAAAGGCGGGGCGATAGCGCTCAGAAATAATAAATTTATGACGAAACTGCCTGTTGTAAGGGCCGGATTGTTGAATGCGCGAGGGAAACTTTACGGAATTGAAAGTTTTGAAAGATGGTTGTCGTTTGAGGGTGAGCCTAAACCGGAACATTTAGATATAGCAGAATATAAAAAGTTTTTAGGAGGCGCGATAGAAGAACCGGGAGAGCTATATTTAGTTTTGTCGACTGATGACGTTCAGTTAGATATAGAGGCATGGATTAATCTTGAGGTAGCGATTGATCAAAATAAGGAGAGCAATTATGCGGTTTTGGAAATATCGCCATGGAACAGGTTAAGTGAAAAGGCGAGCCGCCGTTATCTAGGGCTTGAACATGAGTTAAGAGTTTTTGGAATCAATAAATTGTTGGAGAGCGATCCCGAATTAAAGGATAAATCTACTCAAAATAAAATCAGGACATTGGGTAATAGGGATGTTAGTTGTGATATTTTTTCTGATGGCGTAACTTTATGGAGCGTGGAAGAATATTTTACAGAACAATTAAGGAAAAGAGTAAATTTTATTGAACGGTATGGTTTATCCAGTTCGCCGGTATCAAAGAATTTGTCAGAGCAGATAGAAATTGCTTCCATATCAGAAGAGCTGAAGAAATCCCTGTTGGAAATTAGTTCATTTACAGGTAGAGATTTTTCTTTTGAGAGGTTGTGGTTTAAGATACAACAGCTGCTTGCTTATGAAGGGGAGAATAGGCTTATGGTGCAGTCAGCTGTTTATAACGGTATTATTAAAATGGCTCAGGCGGTTTTCAAAGGAGATAGCGGAAAAGGGCAGGTATTAGGATTGTCAGGTGAGATATCCGGGCTCTATGAAGCGATATTTAATAGGGGGGCTGTGTTAAAAAATATTAGTTTGGGCACATTACAGTCAGTTAATACGGTTGTTTATGATAAGTACGGGGAGAGCAAAGAATTTGACGCAATGAGCGAAAATACCGTTTTTGAATTTAAATTCCACCTCTCCTTACGTAAATTATACCAACAGGTGATAGGTATTACGCAGGCGCATAAACCCCACCTTAAGGTGCTTACCGAGCCAAGGTTTAACCAGATACGGAATATCGTATATTTTGGGGAGACGGATGATGGCAGCGTAGTAAAAGCAATAGAAGCTTTTGTCAAAAGCAGGATTAAGGATAGCCGTTCTATTCCGGAAATAACAGAAGTTAAGAACAAAGGCATATCCGCAAAGTTTAGCTTAACCCAAATGAAGGATTTTCTTTTAAGCGATACCACAATAAAGTTTGCCCGGGAAGAAGAGGAAATACACGGCGCAAGATTCCTGCCAAGGAATTACCGTTATATGAAGAAAATAATTTATCGCAAGCTGAGCGATTTAAGAGGGGCTAAGTTTGACGTGATTGTTGGGGTGAGCACAGCGAATATAAATACGCTTATGGCCAGCTCGCCGGTGGTAAACCTGTTTGGAGCGAGGGTGGCGACGCGCGGAAAAGCAGAAGCCGGTTCACAACCTCAGCCGGCAAATACTTTTACCCGAAGACTAGATATTGAAAGGGGAAGAGTGTTAATCTCTAGCCTTGTTATAATGAATAGCAATAAGATAGGCTGGCAGTTAGGCAAAGAGTTGCCGAATAAAATAGAGTTTCTTATTTCAAGGTTGGCACGAGCGCCGCCGGATTATTGGCAACAGCAGAATCATCCTGAGTTTGTAAATAAAGGGGACATTTCTATTTATTCTGACTTCGCCGCCTCGCCGCTTTTCTCTTCCACCTCCAGTCCAATAAATAATAGATTCATTTCCTCAATTATCTTTTTAGGATTATTACAACTCCCGATTCAAGAAATAGATATTCTTAAATCTTTACCTGTTTTATCTGCTTTTGCACAAGAGGTAGTCGCTACATCTCTTTGGGAGAGGCTGATATTAAGAATTGATGATGGACCGCATATAAAAGATAGTCCCAAGATTTTGGAGACCCTGCGTGTTTTAGGAGTTAAATATGCCATATTCAATCTCATTGGAAATAATATAGTTAATCCCGATGGAACTATATCGCCAGTAATATCTAAGATTATAACCGAGATCATCGATACTGGATATGAGATCGGCATACATACTTATACCCATCCTGATAAAAAATTATTACGCAAATTTAGCAAAAAGCAATTAGCCTGGGAGATTGTAAAAACCCAAGAAGCAATAAACCGGGCGTTAGAACAGGAAGGTAGAGAACCTTATTTTGCTAAGAGTTTTGCCACCCCAGGGGGTAGAAATAATTTACCTCCCCGCCTACATTCACTCGTGAATAATTTCTATAATTCCCAAAGCGATGATAGTGTCTATAAAATCTTAGGTATAAATAGTCTAAAGGAAATCTATCCTGAAATAACTGATGAGAAAATAGAAGAGTTACAAATGGAGTGGCAGGGAACAAGACAGGATTATTGGAATATCGATACCCACGATAGTATTAAAAATAAAAAAAGACTCAATCCTCTAAGAATTTTAGATTTATTAGAAAAGCAATTTAAGCAAAGAGATAAAGTTGTTATTTTGATTCATGATAGAAAAGGTAACTGGCCTCAAGATTTGGAAGAACTTGATTCTATATGGAAGCTTCGATACCCACAACCGGATTTCTCTTCCAGCCATATTGAAGAGGTCTTTTCCAAACTAATAGGGAAAAGGGGTCATAAAGCTATCGCCGCCTCGCCGGTGGTGAACCTATTTGGGGCAAATGTAGCGACAAATGGAAAAGCAGAAACCGGACCGCAGCCTCAACAGGCAAATATAGATACCCAAAGGCTAAATATTGAAAAAGGAAGAGTATCGGTTTCTAGCCCTGTTAATCCCACTGTCCCGATTGAGTCGGAAACAGTTTCCCGATTGGTTTGGAAACAGTTTTGGAGGTTTTTTGCGATGGCGATACGGGCGCCGCCTATTTTTAAAAAATCAGTTATCTTATCTCTGGTTGCGCTTGGGGTATTTTTAGCTCAGGAAGGCTGTGCCCCCAAACAATATTCCAACGTTGATTCTTCGGTCCAGTATAAAAAAGTTCTCGAGAAGAAAGCTAAGAAATTTAGTAAAACTGAGCTTAATTCGGAATCCACGTTAGACACATATGAAAAATCAATTTCCTATTTTACAGAAGTTATCAAGGCTAGGCCGGCAGATGCAGAGGGGTATTATTATAGGGGGATTTTATATGCTGGAATGAGGAGGTTCGACGAATCCAGCCAGGATTTGACTAAAGCCCTAGAATTAAATCCGAATTTTGTTCCCCCATTGATTAATAATTTAAAATCGAAAGACGTAGGTATTCGTTATGTTAATCTTTGGGTTCTTTCAGAAACAAAAAAGAAAGAAACCATTGAGCCAATTATAAATGTATATCATACTGATGAAGACATATATATCCGGCGTTACGCGCTTGCCGCTTTAAATAATTTTGATACGCCGCTTGTAACAACGGTGTTTCTCGAGGCAACCAAAAATAACGATAATTTCATACGCGGCATCGCTTTGACCGGCTTAGGGGAGAGAGGTTATAACGAGCCGCATTTTCTTGGCAATATTACGCAGATTTTAAAAACCGCTACCGATGTCTTTGAGCAACGGGCAGCAATATACGCCCTGGGTAACTATAACGATTACCTGGCAGTAGACGCTACGCTGCCGTTCTTAAAAAATACTGATGCTTCTATCCGCGAAGCTACTGCATTGTCTTTGGTGGGCAAAATTAACGACTTCCCCAAAATAGCGCAACCGCTTAAGGCATCCTTAAGCGATGATAATGAGGCGATCCGGCGGGCAGCAGTAATGAATTTTGCTAATTTCAAAGGGCCTGACGCCATAGAAATAATTAAGCCATATATTGAGGATAAAAGCCCGCAGGTCAGGCAGGCGGTGGCTTTATCTTTTGGCACACAGTCAAAGCCGCAGGCGCTGGAGCCGCTCAGGAAGTTAATCGGAGATAATGATTTATTTGTCCGCCAGACAGCCGTAGCGGTGTTTCCTAATATCCCCGGCGCATCAGTTTCCGATTTAATCCCACGTTTATCTGATTCAGATTGGCGGGTAAGAAAAACAGCCGTAGACGCAGTTACATTGTTTAGCGCCCGTCCGGAAATAATAGAGGGAGCCATTCCCTTACTCAAAGACGATAATGCCTTAGTGAGGCAGGCAACGGCGATGTATTTAGGTGATAAGCTGCAAACTTACCCTCAATTAACAAAGGATTTTATTAGTATATTAAAATTCGATAATGACCCTTGGACAAAACAGGTTGCCGCCTTTTCCTTGCAAACCATAGAAACACCGGAAGTAAAAACAATAATGCCGTTGATACGGCAGATGATACCGGAAGTAAAAGTAGTGGTTATAAGCCCGGGGATTGATGATTTTGACCCAAGGACTCCGGGAAGAGAATTAACTCAGGATGCCTCAAGAGATTGGCAGTTGAGGAAAATATTGGAATTAGGCGGGATAAAGGTCATTGAGCACCGCTGGTCAGGGTGTATGTGGGAGATGCCAAAGGTGCAGCACGATTTTGATGCTACCGAACTAAAAGCTTTGAATCTTGCCGGGGGAAAAGGTATTATATTGAATATCGGCCATAGCGCCGGTAATATAGTAAATGAACGCTTATTCGCGCATCTTAAGCCGGAAATAAACACGCCGATTACAAAAGCAATTAATGAAGGAAGGGTTAGGGTGGTTAGTTTGAATTCTCCCTCTGTATATAATTTTTCTAAAATAGACCCTAATTGGAAGAATTTTTGGGCTAGTAATGATCCTGTTTCACTAATTTCTGAGTCCTTTAGTCCAAACAAGCACGACATTAAATATAATTATACTCCTGATATTATTAAAGATTCCCGGGAATTTCATTCTGGTTTTAAAGATCCCCGAGTTATTTCTAATATCACTCACCAGGCATTTCCTAATTTATCTATGCCGCAGTTAAATAAAATGCTTATGCAGCAGGATGTGTCAAAGTGGAAGTATCTCCCAACACACGGTTCCTGGCCGGGAAAATATGATTTTAAAAGTATCGCGCCGCCGGATTATTGGAGGCAACAATCAGTGCAGCAATTCAAAATTGGACAACCAGGGTATAAGTCATTTAATTCTCCCACCGGGAAAATGCTTAATTCTCAAGCATTGCCTCGTCCAAATGAACTTTTTAAAATACGGCCGCCTATAGAGCATTATCAGGCGCCAGTATATAAACCAGCACCTGTTTATCGGCCATATACGCCGCCAACTTATAGGCAATATACACCACCAACAAGGTGGAAATAGCGAGGTTAAAATTATGGAAACTCCGATTAGTTTATGGATATTTGGGTTAGGAGGAGTTATTTCGAGTGTGTTTTTTGCAGTTTATTTTTATCCGTTATTTTATATGTTTACCCAGTTTTATTTATTTACCTGGATTATATTTCTTATCTTGGCAGTATTGTTTTTTCCAGTTTTAATTGTTTCCTTTATCGCTATGCTTAAGCTAAGAAGATGGGGTCGGAATATTTTCGTCATTATGGCTTTAACAATCAATTGTTTTGTAATTTTATTTTTAACCGTGAACATATTGGCTAGCGGAAGGGATGATAATATTAACATAGATATTATTTTGACAGTTTTTATCATTTCGTTTATTGTCTATTTCCTAAAGCCGTCAACAAGAGCGCTATTTAATAAATGAAAAGTTCTGTAGATAGTGTGTGTAGCTATGCATTCTTGAAAGTTACTCAAATGACTAAATTTATTTCTACGATTGTTCTGATTGTTCTTTTAACTGTTTCAAATATTTTTGCCGGAGTAGATACCACATATTTTTATAATTCGGATGAGTTCCCAAGTGTATGTTTTTTCCCAATAGATAAAGCATATTGGGATGGTTATAAAGTTACAGTTAAAGATTGGAGAAAATTGGATGAACGTCAGAAAACCAAGTTTGTACTTGAAGGTATTAAAGAGATTGAGAATTTAAAATTTATTCTAATAAGGTGTGTTAAAGAACGAGATGTCGCTGATATAGTTGATTCATTAAATAAAACAACACAGATACTATCTCTGGGTGGTTCAAAATCAGAAGTTATTTGGATTCTGCGTAGCACGCTCGAGATGAAGGGTTGTTTTTAGATTACAGCATTTTGCCATAACTAATTAGCCTGAATTAGGTTGCGTAAAATGTCTGCGGAGCTAAGGGCGGACTCGCAATGGCTAAAATAAATTATTTGTTGCACAATTGAGAAAAGAGAAGGATAATAGTGATAAGTTAGCCTGTCTCAGCAGTTTAGGGCAAGGGGGGAGATATGGAAGAACATAGAAGAGTAGCGCGGTGGCAGATTAATCAAGAGGCAGGATTAACTTTTGAAGATGGAATTAGCCCTATTCCCTGTATGGTCGAAGACATAAGTACTCGTGGAATGAAGGTGACTTTTAATAGGAACTTTTTTCCTGAGGCTTTTTCAAATTTTAGATTGGCCTTAGCTGATGATTTAGTATTTAACGCTGGGCACAGGTAGCCTGGCAGGATAATGCCTATGAAAAGCATATCTTTGGGCTTTCTTTTAATCGGATTGAAGAATCGGTAAAAAATCGCATAAGCGAATATGTTAAAAATAATTTTCCCGGCGAATTAATCAAGCAGTGGTGGAGAGGCGCATAAATGTTGGAACACAGAAGATATGTGCGATATCAGGTCAATTAGCAAGGCAAGCTTAATCTAGAGGGAGCTTCTGGAGAGCTGCCTTGTCAGGTTAAGGATATTAGTTACAAGGGCGCAAGAATTACTTTAAACACAAAGCTTTCGGAAGATAAAGCACTTAGAATAAATCTACGGCTTGCGGAGGATTGTTCCGTAGATGTTGAAGTTTGGATTGCTTGGCATAAAGTGTTTAATGGGGTAAATCATTATGGAATTTATTTTGATAAGATTCGCGACGCGGACAAGGCTAAAATTTATAATTTTTTAAATAAATATTGCTATAATGAAATGAGAAATAAATGGTGGCCGGATGAAACAGGGCATGAAAAAGTAGTGCGGTAATATGTCAAGATAAAAAATGACAACATTTATCTTTGCGCCAAGGCATAAAAGGTCTACAGCAGAAAAAACAGGAAATAGTTTTATATGCTTTGGCTTGAGATCGT
>Ga0066636_10000101_pt1 | contig 39661 bp, 26 predicted proteins | sample CryGeyCG2014_080_2_FD_62736 | JGI IMG/M metagenome (GOLD analysis project Ga0066636, IMG submission 62736) | Groundwater microbial communities from aquifer - Crystal Geyser CG07_land_8/20/14_0.80 | ecosystem: Environmental > Aquatic > Deep subsurface > Groundwater | place: USA: Utah: Grand...
TGGCCTTGGCCTTGGGCTGCGGGGTGACGGTCTGCTTGCTCGCCCTGAGGGCGAGCCGGTAAAAGACCATGGCCTTCTCGAAGTCAGCGATCGAGGCATGGGCCTCCGCGGCTCCCGGCAGGGACTCGTCCAACTCCGGGGCCTGGCCCCGGAAGAGGCGAGACCTCGCCTGGGTCGTCAGGTGGAGGAAGGAGCCACGCTTCGCCCGTTCGGCCGGGCAGTACACCGGCTGGTCGTAGTCCTCCAACTTGGAGGGCCAGCTGTAGATGATCCCCTGGATGGGGATCGTGGTGACGTTAACCCTCTTGCCGGCCCAGGCGCTGGCGAAGAGGGCGAGGGTGATGACCACGCCCATGATGAGGCCCCAGAGGTTCAGATCGGGGTACTCGATCAAGTTCACGTAGTCCATTTTCTCCTCCTTGGAGATCGGACTATTAGCAGTTAAGGTTTCCAACTCCCCTATAACTGCCAATTCGGGAAGTTGGTATAAACAAACCCTTGCCCAAGGGGCACCTTTCGGCTTACGGACTCGACCCCTGTTTTTCAAGCGGGTCTATCCTTGGCTCTGCGAGTCAAAGAACCTCATTTGCAGAACAACCCGCTATCGGCTATGAGTTAGCCGTGAGAAGCAGTCTAAGATGCTTCCCAAATCACCCCTGACAGGGGGAAGCTGGTCTTTCCAGCTAGCAGCCTGAGAACGCAGGCGGGGTTGCTGTTCACCTAATCACAGCAAGGTGCAGATACATGTTGAGAGCTCCCTCTTTCTATGCAGTGATTTGCATAGAGAGGACCCGTTTCGCACGGGGCCACACGGCTTGATGGTGCTCATCTCCTCATTGCCTTTCCTAGCTAGGCTATCCTGATTTTGTCCTCGTGGAGGTCGTTATCTCAAGCTGCGCGCAACTCAAGATTCCTACCTTTCAGGAACCACGTCTAGAGTCTCGTCTAGAAGCAAAGCGATGCAAGCATGTTTCCCCATTGAGCACGAGGGGCGCATTGCTGCATAGTCTTTCTGATGGCCAAGAAGGAAGCAGTTACTGGTTCACCTCCAGGATGTTACCGTGTTGCCATCGCGGTAAACGGATTCCCAGTCTTCTCTTCTCCTATAGGCCATCATAGGACTACGCTTCGCCAGTGTGGACGGGTATCTCTACCTGGCCTACCCTTCCCTTGATTGGTACTTGGGTAAGCACTGGCTAAGCATCCTGCATACTACCCATTTTACCGGGGGTATGCAGCCCTACGCTTATTAGGCATAGGAGCATTGGGGGTTTCCACTATTTCTCTGCACCAACTAAGGCTGCAGCCCCTTGCCCGTGGTATTAACACGGTCCAGCGTATTGCAAGGTGGGTGTTTCACCCAGCCTAGGACCATCACTACACTTATTGGTTATGCATGGTGCAGTGTGGGGCTTGTGCTACCAAGGCACAGTTGCCACTAAATAAAAAGGGGGAAGGTCTTACTTAAGGCCGGTGGGCTCCCATCTACCCACTACCACTATTATTAGCCAATTTATACCTGGTCTACAATTACTCTATTTTTTATCTATATTTACTCTATATCACTTGAAATTACTCTATTTTTTATCTATATTGCCCTTTCTCTCTACAATTACTCTATTTTTCCCAGAACCTCTATACAGCTTTCCTGAAAATTTTATATTTCCAATTTTTCTTCTCTATATAGGAAAATTTATGTTATATTTGTTTAAACTGTCCGAAGGAGCAAGTTTTGGAACATAAAGAGCTGTATGAATTTTCTAAGGATCTGAATGATTTCTATAAAGGGGTTGAGGATCTTAGTCTGTTTCATTTCTATAGATATAAGTATTTTGTAGATAATAGTAGTTTTGAAGATCCAGATAGAGAATGTAAATATGTTATTAGAACTAGAGATTTTGGAGAAAAGCAAAAAGAATTGTTGAAGAGTTTTTTAGTAGAAAAGAGATGCGCGCTCGATTCCCTGATTGAGAGGCTTTAAAATGGATGAGATTATAGTTGCTGAGACACTTACTATTGAAAAGGTTAAAACGCAACGAGAAGTCCTTCAAGAGCTTTCTGTCGTTGATGAAGACTATACTCAATATTTAGAAGGACTGAACCCAAGGCAAGTTCGAAGAACCAAGCAGGCTGTCAATGGACTGAGGAATGGTTTGTATGCCATTGCACCCTTGATTTGTGCAGGACCTGGCAAGTGTTTGTTTTTTGATAGATGCCCAATTCCAGAGATAGATCCTTTGACTGGGGAGGTAGATATTGACGATATGAGTAAATATCCAATAGGAAGAGGATGTTTGCTCGAAAAATTCTTCATGCAACAGAAGGTCATTGAGTATATTCAATATCTTGATGTCGATCCTGCCAATCCTATAGAGATGGCCATTGCCAACGATCTCGCTATCATTGATTTGTATAAATATAGAGCAGTAGCGATTCTTTCTTCTGGGGATAAGGATGGAACTGGACAAGATTTCATGAGAACAGATATCATTGGGTTCAATGAAGAGACCGGACAGGCTGCTCAAATGACTAGAACCCATCCCGCCTTAGAAGTAATTGACAAATTAGAAAAGAGAAGAGAGAGCTATATTGATAAACTGAATGAGTCTAGAAGAGCAAAGATGGAACTTGCTTTTAAACTTGGGCAAGGAAAAGATAATAGTAAGGTTCTCGAAGAAGTGTCTAAGTTGCGCGAAGCAATCTCCAGGATTGCAAATGGCAAGACTATTGAGATACCTGTTGATGAAACTGAAGTCTTTTTGGAAGGAGCACTTTGATGAATCCAGATCAAATTACTATTAAAGCTATTTATGATGCAATGGGTTGGGAGGATCCTGACCTGTGGCTCGGTAAGAGGATTGAAGAGAATTGGGAGAGGCTCAGAAAAGAATATATTGCTCATGAGCACAAAGATATCATTGATTTACCTGTACAAGAAGTGCTTGATTTAATCGCGAGACGTAGTGGCAGGACTACACAGCTCTGTGTAAAAGCGATATTGAAAGCTTTAGAAGGAGATAAGGTTCTAATTTGCGCGCCACATATTTCCGCCGCCCGACAAATTGAGCTGATCGTCTATGATGCCTGGAAGGCTTTATCACTAAAAGCCAACCTCTCCTGTTGGATTAAAGTTGAAGCAATTGGTAATCAGGGGCCATGCAAAAGAAATACGGATTGGGCAGATCTTATATTGGAGGACCATACCTGCGAGAAGTATAAGTAAATGGATCCAGTACAGCGAATTCTTGGAGATATCAGCCATCTAACCAGTGGCGGTATTCTAGACATTGAGACCTTTTCATTAGAGAGGGGCTCTCCTATCCATGAGGTCGCTTATGCCGTCCCTTCTGAAAAAAGGGCAACTCAATATATTCTTCAACCTACTTATGCTGGTGTCATGCCGGCCAAGGCACAAGACGTACTTGGCCTGGCTGTCAGCAAAAAGGATATCTTAAAAAGATTACCAGTCCAGGAAGCTCTTGGACGAGATGTAACTTGGGGAGATATAGTAAGGGTCCACGCCCTGATGCGTCAGGGCTCATTAAAGGGCCCTGTAGACGCTCAGGAGCTACGTAACCTGTTAGGCAGTGGTCCTGGAGCCAAGGCATCCGAAGTTCTCTCCTGGAGCCTTCCAGGGGGCCCTAAAGTGAAGGAGGTGCTGGCAGAGAAGGATTCATGGCTACTAAGACAAATAGAGGCCAAAACTTATCCTTGGATGGAGGGAGCTGATGCTCCTTCAGGCACATTCAAAATCAAGGGCTATACAGATATAGAAAGTACAATAACGAACATGAAGGACTTGTTCGGGAGAGGGAGTCCGCATCCTTTACTTGGAGATATAAAAAAGAGAATTACATGGGTGCATAATGCAAGTTACGAATCGGCACGCATTGGAGCTTGGCTTAGAATTTCTGAGTCAGAGGGAAGAACCACTGGGCTGAAGGACACTGTTCGTTGGCACACCACTGCTGGATTAGAGGATCTATATGTCACGGGCCCAGAGGTCAATGCTGCTAGAGCAAAAGCCTCTATCACCGGAGACTGGGCCCCAGTGTGGCAGGCTTACATGAAGCATAGTGGGCCTGGAGATGTCCGAGACATTATGGACGTATTGCGAGCTAACCAAAGTTATGCTCGACAGCTCGGCCTGATTAAGACTGGTAGGGTTGGACAGTTTTCTGGTTTGAGTGTAGATGTTGCTACGAAGCTCTTCTTGATAAGCGAAGGACGGATGGACAAAGTGATGGGCCATAAAGAGACCCACGTTGCCCTCCTTGACGCTGCCAGAGAAGAAGGGTATCTGGTTAAGAGAGCCACTATGCAGGCTGCTACTTTAAGTGAAGTGGCTAAGGGAACTGAAACAGGTAAAGAGCTATTAAAAATGGCCAAGGGCAAGCAAGGCCCCTTGTATGATGCCATTCGGTTCTTTGCCGCATGGGACTTCTTCAATAGCTCTAACCAGGAAGCAAACTTTACACAGAGATTAGGACGAGCCTTTGAAGATTTTGCGACTCAGGGACGTACTGTTCAGCACTCAGGAAGCCGCTTGATTTCTTCAGAAATGGTTTCTAATGCTGGAGAAAGAGCTATCGGGACTCTGAACGTTCCTGCCAAGAGAACTATTCTAAATAGCCCTGATGAGTTCCTTGATTGGCTCAAAAAGACTGGGCAATATTCAGAAGTAGATTTTGATAAAGTTTCTGGCGAAATGATTGACGAGCTAACTTCTTCTGGTGGGCTAAGAGTAACAAGTAAAGGAACTGAGATTGCAGATAGAGCGGCTCTTCTTACTGGCGCTAGAGCTTATACAGATCAAATTGTTGATAGAACAATAACCAGAAAGTTAGCCGAAATAGCCAATGGACCCGGTGGGGTTGCTGGTTTCATGGGAGGCCTGACAGATGAAATTCCAAGTGGTGTAAGGCAGTCTGTTGCTAGTAGGGCTTTCAGTGAAGGAGCCTTCAAAAGAGGGGCCTATATTACTGCTGGCATCGCAGCCAGTATCGGAATATTGGGTGCCGCTATAGGCTCTTTTCAGGGACCGGGAAGGCAGAAGCCGAGTCTTCGGACTGTAACTTATGAAAGATGGCTTGAGAATCAAAGAGAATTCTCTGGTTTAGAGAATGCTGCTGATCAAACTGGAATGAGAGAAGGCGGGATCGCAGCCTCTATGAGAAGGGCTTTTACCGACTTTGGTTCTCCTTATTGTGGTCCTTGGATATCCAACCAAGTATTCTTTGATCAAGATATATTGCAAGAAAGAGAGCGGTTCAATAGAGAACGATTTAGTTATATTCACAGTGATCCGAAAGACGGAGTATTTGCTCAACTGAGAAGATTGGTGCCATCTCTTCGGACCTCCAGCTTACTACACAGTGGCGTTGAGAGAGCTGACTCCAGTGAATACTCGGGTATTCAGGGTGACGGATTATTTAAAGTAAATCTCAAAAGTGGCGGCTGGAGAATGAGAGTAGACGACGCAGATACTGTCACCATTGAAAGAGGGCTCCTTTTTAGAGATAAGTATTCATTCCGTCTCTCTGGAATTGATGCGCCAGAGGTAAGACACGGACAGCAAAAGGGACAGCCAGGATCCGAAGAGGCGAAGGAGAAACTACAGTCTTTCCTTAATTCTGGACAGAACATAGAAATGGTGTTTAACCCAAGAGATGTTACTTATGGTCGATCCCTGGGTGTTGTTATGATTGATGGAAGAAACATCAACGCAGAATTGGTTAAGTCTGGAAGTGTCGCAGCACTGAACTGGCAGTCTAAAGAGACTCAGATGTTAAGAGGCTCTGTAATGGCTGCTTATGAGAAGAGCGCTCAAGGTGGACAAGCTGGTATGTGGCAGCATCCTTTTTGGCAGGTTTATCAGGATACATTAGAAGGGCAAAGAATCACCTTTAACCAGATGAATAACTTGTCCCATGTTGCTGAAAGTGCAATAATGATGTCGGCTGTAAGTCTAATGAGAAATGCAGAGGCACAGGGCTTTTATTCAAACTCTATGCAGATTGCTGCCGCAGATATTAAAGAGCACATAAGAGCCGGTGGCTTAGATCGAGACTACAAGTTTCCCATTGTATCCAGTTCTGCTAATGCTCCACACAATAACTATATGTTAGAGATGCAAACAGATCTCGGAAGTTGGATTCAAACAAAGGGTGGAAAAGCGCAGAATAAATTCAAACATAAAGAGGGACTAAGGAAATTAAATAAAGGCTTGACTCTTGACACAATGAGCACAAGTACGTCAGTATGGAACAGAAGAAGACTGGAAGCCTTTGATCAATATGAGTCACAAGGAAATAGAAGAAGACAACAGATGGCAGAAGCCCAAAAAGGCCTTTGTGACGATATGTTTTGCAGTCCAATAGGACATTGTAGGTGGTAACATGCCGAGTGCTTTAAGAGCTTTATATAATGCTGGAAGATCAGAATTAGGAGGATATCTTTCTCCTGGTTTTATGTGGACTGCTGGTTATGCTATACCAGATCGGGGGGTTATACATGCTGTAGGAGAGCAGATCTATCACTTCGGTCCTACTGGTGTTAGAAAAATGCCTGGCAAGTTGCCAGAGCTTCTGACTGAAGCAGAAATGAATAGCTATCACGTTATGACTAAAGGTGGTGAACAGAGTTTGGCTCAGGCGATTGCTCCAGGAAAATTTACGAATGCTGCCAGTAAGCTGCCATTTGTTGGTCCATTTTTAGGAAAGGTAATGCCTTACGGCTTCTCAGCATTCGGAATTGGAGCGTCTGGCTACTTTATGTATAAGGGTTATAAGGGAGAGATGGGTCCGAGGTCCGGTGCAAAAGGCGCTTGGGATGCTGGTGTCTTTGATATTTCAATGTCAGCTGCGATTATGAGGTTCGGGACAGTAACAAAGGCTGCTGCCTCAGGTCTTGGGGTTATCACAAGTGGTCCTACTCTTGGAAAAGTTCTTGGAGTTGGCTTTGGCGCTGGCTGCTTGGCCAGTGTAGGGCAGAGTCTTGCAGGCACACCTGGTGCATTGGCGGGTGGTTATTTGGGTGGAGCTATTATGAAAGGAGTTATTACCCATCCCCTTATTGCTGCTGGCGTAGCGACGGTTGTAGGAGGATCTTATTTGGTTAGCAAAGGAGCATACGCACTGCTTAAGACAGGCTATAGAAAGAAGCAGTATCAGAAAAGAATTGATACCGCAGGAGACACTACGGCCTTCATGACCAGCGGAGCAAAAACTATGAGAGAAAGAGCGGTTCAGGCCATGCAGAGATCGCACATGAACAGCCGCTCGGCACTCGGTCAAGAAAGCCAGTTCCTAAGTTCTAATCGCAACTATTTTTCAACCTATAGACAGTTTTAATTATGAATTCTGAAGTCAGTACATATCTTGAAGAACTTTATGTAACCAATAAATATGGGATTAAATACCCCAATCCGGAAGCTCGTCCTAATCCAAAGCTTGTTGAATACTATGAAAAAGAATATGGAATAAGAACAGATGTCCATAGAATGTGTATCAACTGTCAAATTAGACATATAGAGAAATATAAAGAGTTTTCACCGAGCGAAAAATATAAGTTTGATATTGATTGCACTTTTGTTCCTAAGAGTCTGCCGATCACTCAAGAGGATATTGATAAGATTGCTGCACAGAATTCTATCGAAGTAGAGCAAGCAAAAAAGATTATTCTATCTGCAGTAGATCCTGTTGCCTGGGCAGAGTTGATGCTGGGTTTTGATGATAAGGATCCAGATTGGAGGTTAAGACCTTATCAGAAAGAACTAATTAGATGTACCAGCAAAAGAATAGGTATGATATGGGGAAGGCGCTGTGTCTCTGCGGGAACTCCAATAAATATGGCTGATGGAACAACTAAATCTATTGAAACAATCCAACCTGGAGAGGTCGTCCTTTGTGAAAAAGAAGGACAGCAATCAGAGGCTGTCGTCTCCGAACTTTTTGATAATGGAGAGCAAGAGCTATACAGAATCGCTTTCGATAGAGGCCTCTTTTTAGATATTACCGAAAACCACCCTTTATATTCTAAAGAACAAAATTTCTCTATCATTCCGGGCAGAGGGAAATACTTATTAGAACCGTCTTATAGAAGTCTAATAGATGGATTGAAAAAGGGTGATAAGGTAGCTTTATCTCTGGGTTGCAATAAGTGGGGAGACGTACACGATCCTGAATTAGCTGGATTCCTGGGCTATATGATTACAGACGGATCTTGTACAAAAGGACAAACACCAAAATTTACAAATACCAATGATTTATATTTAAATGAGGTTCAAACCTTTGTTGAAAATAGATGGCCAGATCGTCAATGTAAGAGATATTCTAAAGGCAATAAAAACGCCAGAGATATTATTATGTCTCCTCGGACTGATAGAAAAGTTAATCCAATCAAACTCTTTTTTAAAGATATCGGTCTATTTGGTAAAAAGGCGGCGGGGAAGACAGTTCCTGATCTAATCTGGAAGCTGGATAAAGAATCTGTGGCCTATTTTCTAAATCGCATGTGGGCCGGTGATGGCTGTATAAGCTCGTATGATAAGGGGCGTGGTAGAGAAAACGATTGGGCAGTAGAGGCTACTTTAACAAGCGCCTCAAAACAATTAGTGTTTGATTTACAGAAGTTATTGTGGAGGATCGGGTGTTATACAAAAGTTCAAGAGGAGATTCGAAAGAGCCCTGCATCTGAACATATTGGCTGCTATTATAAACTTAGAATCAATGATCGCCGCTCCATTTCCCGATTCTTACAATTCACAGGTCCTATTTACGGTAAGGAAAAGCAATCAGAGAAAGTGTTACGACTTTGTCTTAACGCCCAAAGTAGATATTTACAAATAGACAAGGATTGGGACTGGCTAACTATTAAAGGTATTACGTCAATTGGATCTGGACAAACTTATGATATTTGTGTTCCTGAATCTAATTCATTTATTGCCAAAGGCATAGTTAACCATAATTCAGGGAAAAGCTTTGGAATGGCTGTTAAACTAGTTAATCAGGCATTTAACTTTATTCAGAAGGCTGGTAAAGACAGCAAAGGGAATCAGCTATATTGCGGACCACAAATATACATAGTGACACCCTTCCAGTCTCAGCTAACTGGTATCTTTAATGATATAGAATCTCTGATTAAGAGAAATGGTGAGTTAACCTCTCAAGTTAAGGGAGGACATGGCGGCTCTCTTTATGTAAAATCTCCTCTATATCATATGGAGTTTAAGAATGGTGGAAGCATTACTGGATTCGTTTCTGGAATTGGAGTAAAAGCAGACGGTTCTGCTGGTGGGACAATGCGTGGTTCTGGTAGAGGAACCCCAATCATGTACCTTGACGAGATGGATATGATCCCTGAAGAAATTATCTCAAAGGTTATCGTTCCAATTCTACATACAGGCGCAAGCGGTATAATGTACGCAACCTCTACCCCAATTGGAAAAAGAGGGCGCTTCTATAAGTGGACAAATGAATCTCCTAAATACAAATCGGACCATTATCCCAGCTCTGTGCTCCCGCACTGGGAGCAAATTGAGGAGGAGGCTAAAGAAGAATCTGGCACCAAAGAAAACTTTATGTCAGAGTATATGGCTGTTTTTACTGAAGGCGGTTACGGAGTGTTCAAGCCAACTCTCGTTCATGCGGCAAGAGCAGATTATACCTATTCAGAAGTACAAGCAGATAGCTATGAATTCTGGAGCCAGAAAATCGGGATAGCGGATTATAAAAATCTAATCATCAGCATCGGAATTGACTGGAACCAAAATGCAGGATCTGAATTCTTTGTTTCTGGCTACTCCCATTCTACTGGAAGAATTGTTGCTTTGGAGTCTGTAAATATTCCTCGCTCTGAATTCTCTGCCAGAACTTGGATTGATGCTGTAATCAAATTGAATTTGAAATGGAAGCCAAGCTGGATTTATGCAGATAAAGGTTGGGGACAGCATATTATCGAAGAACTTCATTACCAAGCCCACCAATTAAAAGGTAAACGCAAAAGAACAATCATTGAAGAAGAAACCATAAAACTTATTGATCGCCTAAAGGCTTTTGATTTTGCTGCAAATGTAACCTTGAGAAGTCCTGTAGATGGCGCAAAGTTTGAAAAGTCTGGAAAGCATTTTATTGTTGAGAATGCTATTCGTATATTAGAGAAAGGTTGTTTTTCCTATCCAGAACAGGACAAGCAGCTTACAGACCAGTTGCTTAACTATATTGTTGTGAGAAGGCACCCCAGTAATGATAAGCCTGTATATGGCTGTGCTAATGCAGCAGTTGGAGATCATAGACTTGATGCTATGATGCTTTCACTTGCCGCAATCACTTTAGAATGTTCAGAATTTGCCACAGGCAGTATTGCAATGTCTTCCGTCTTCTTCAAAGATAGGGCTTTAAATCCTGGAGACTATATATCATCCATACAAGAAGCACAAGAAGCTTTAAAAGAAGCACAACGAGCGGGAGTCCCTGCAATATTGAATATTCTCGCTATTAGAAGAGGCAACACTCCACAAGACGACGAGCATATTAGAAGAGAGTGGAATACAGAACAATCTCAACAAAAACGTTTCAAATCAGATAGAGAACGTGGTACATTAAGAAATCCTCGACAAGATAAAGACAATCTTTTGAAGAGAGTAATCAATAGCGGATCTTCTATTCAATATCGGCAGAGGCCAATTGGAACAAGCAAATCACAGGGCCGCAGTAATCTCAGGAGAGGCAAATGATCTCATTAGCGAAAGCAGTAATTAGTAAAGGTTGGAATGCAGTCAGTAAAACCGTTACGGGGAATTGGGTCCCATATGAAACTTTTGCTGCAGAAGCTGGAAAGTTTTTTAAATCAAACATCGGTTCTGCTGTTGCTATCGCAGGTACTGGCGGATTGGCTTCTATGCTAACTGGTGGTTCTTTTATTCAGGGCGCCATCTTTGGTGGCATGGGTGGATTCGCTGGCGTCAAGGTAAATCGAAATCGTCTAAGATTGGGCAAATTTGTAAGTGGGGCACCGGGAGGAGAGGCGATGCGTAGAGCAATCCATTGGAGCGCTGGCACTAGAACTCGGGCCGCTTTAGGTGGGGCTGCTTTGGGAGGCGTAATCTTTGGTGGCAGATCCAAAGACAAGCGACATGGTTTGAATGCTGCCCGAGGAGCTAGGTTCTAATGTCTCTTAAGCTTTATGATAATTCTTATAGTGAGTTGAATACAGATCCTCTCCAGTTCTTTATGAATGGTCATTCTGGTGGTGCTGATGAACGTTTGTTTTATTTAAGGAACCAAGATCCAAAATATTATTATACAAACATTACAATCCAGCCGGTAACAACTGGAGTCTATGATGATGGTGGAGAGTTCGGTGAAACTGGTTGGGGGGTCAAAGTGATGTATGGAAAACGGAGACCGACAGAGGCAGAGTGGGACAGAGTGCGCTCTGGAGATGCTGTAATAATTCCAGACATAGGTTCTACTTATGCTGCAGATACTTTTACCAACCATCCTATTTGGGTTCGTTATTATTGTCCTGGAAATGTTGCTGCTCAAATTAGAGAAAATACTCAACTTAAGATTTCTTATTATGTCAGAAATGTTGGTGCATAATGGAACTTCCCAAGAGTCAGTATCAACCAGTTTTTGTTTCGACAGATTCGAAACTTGCTGTTGGCGATTTTAAAGGATTAAAAATTAAACAGCAAGAAGTTGGAATGATTAAGGATCTTGGCATAGTAAATGTTGTTGAAACAAAAAGGACATTGCTTGTTTTAGATACTATTGAACCCCAAAAGCCTATTAATGAAATTGAGGCCGAAGTAATTCAAGAAGATCTTAAGAATATGATTAAAAGAGTAGCATCACTTCGCAGTAAACTCTCTTTTTTGCACAATCAGGTAGACTCTTCGATAAACTCACTTGGGGGAGAAAACTCTACTTTTACATATAATCTGTCAAAAAGACCAAGACTCAAAAAGGCAATGAAAACTGTTTTTGGATATGCCAAATCATCAATTACCTATAATGATTATTTATTTGCCCTCAATTTGAAACAAAGACTGGAAAAAGAAGAAGCATTATCAATGTTTGAAGAAGAGCCTTACGATGGGTAGTAAATTCAAAGCGTTGATTAGAGGTGAAGAGCCAGATTCTCAAAATGATCCTGCCTCCTTGGAAGAGACATATGAAAGATTGTTTCCCAAAATTGGCCGAGACTTTATTCACCGCGAAGACTTCATATTGATTCTGAATGAATTGTTGTCTATGCTGAATGTAGATTCTCAGCAATTAAATACTTACGAAAACTCTTCTGCTGTAACACGAGCAATTGAATATAAAAGTATTCTAGATTCAGGTGAAGACGGCAGCGATATTTATAATGATTTAATTGATTTAGGAGACGTGTAGTGAGTAAGAAGAATAAAGAAAGTGATGAACAGTTCCTATATCAATGGACTTGTCTTATTGTAGACACATATGAACAGACAGCCATCAGAAGGGGAACCAGGGTCGGTGCGCTCACAATGGCGAAGGGTCCACTTGTTGCATCCGGTCAAATTCTAGATAGCACAGAAACAATTTTACAGACCTTCTCTCGCGACAAAACAAAATCCTTCTCTACCCTCGATGGCGTCTTGACTGGAACCACCTGGAGTCAACCTGGTTCAGCCAATTTGTCAGGGTGTGAAGCGATATTTGATCCCGCTGAAGAATTCACTGGATTGCAGATGGTAACTCCTGCTGCAGGCATTCACGCTGAATTCAATGTTGTAGATCAAGCAATAAAACAATGGAATGACGCTGCTGAAAAACTCGGCTTAGACAGCTTGGATATAGATCCAGATAAGTTAAAAGAATATTTGAAGGAATGTTTGCAGTGCGATTTTAAGGCTACATTCGATTGGCAGATGCAACCGCTTAACTTAATGAATCCAATAAATAAGTTGCTTGGAGATATAGAAGGAATTTTTGATAATTTTAAATCTCATTTAAATCCATTTAATCTATTAACCAATCTTTGTGGAACTCTTGACGGGTTTCGCTTGATGTGTGTTCCTGATCTAATCAATATTCTTTTAGCCTTACAAATGCTTCTGAAGAAGTATATTATGGCGGGGCTCGATATAAAGATAGATTGGACAGCCATTGTCGGTCCTTTACTAAAAGTTATTGTTGACGCGATAGTTGCCTTCCTTCAGCAAATTATTGCCGCATTATTAGCGCCGATAGACTGCATTATTAAAAACATGGTCTCTGTAGATGAATTAATTAAAGAGTCTATGAAAACTATTGATTTGGGTATTGCTGCAGGCCAAGCCATAGGGGACACCTTCAAGAAAGATGAGGACGGCAACATCCCCGGATCTGCAGGAAGGATGGATCTTGAAAAATCTGGGACGCTTAACATCCAGAAAGAGCCAGAAGAAGATAGGAGCTTTAGAAGTATTTTCGAAAGCAAAGACAATAGTCTTTTTAACATAGATGTTTCTTCTGGAGAAAAATCTGCTGGTGCGAATATACCCACTGGCTTCCATTTAGGTGCCTCAGATACTCTCGCCTCCAGAATTCAAGATAGAAACTTTCGATATGCTTCGCCTCTTCAAAAGGTTATTATGACACTTCGGGAATGGAGGCAATACGCTGCTTCTTTATTTGACTCTATTCTTTATACATTCAAGAGCCTCAATGCCTTTATGACTGGCAGTATTGGAATTCAACTTAATAACTCTGGAACTATAATGTTGATTCTGGATATGATTTCATTTGTTAAAATGATTATTAAATTGAAAGGAAAGGGTAGTCCAGACGATTGGTGCCAAATGCTAAAGGACAACCCCAATCTTCTCAAGAGCTATTTTGATGATTCGTATCCAGAAGTTGATATTTCTGCATCAAAAGATTATCTTAATATTGTTGCTGGTCCTTGGGAAGCTCCCATCGCAATTGATAGTAGCTGCACTGGAAATAGGACCGGTGAAGCGAATAGACTTGTAAGCCAATGGATTTCTGATCTTGAGAAGGGAATGAGATAATGCGTTCTGACCTTATAGATTTGCTTGCTGACAAGTTGGTTTCGCGTAAGACTCAGCCAATCGCTGTTAAAGTTGTTAAACCCAGAAAGGTTACAGATCCCAAAATATCATATATGGAACGTCATAGAAAACAATGGCATAATCCAGAATATGATTTTGGTGAGCTACAAATTATTCAGCATGTAGACTCATATGTTGCGCGATCTATTATAAAAAAGATGAATAGGTTCCTATTAGCTGGATACGAATTTGTTGGAAACAATCCCAAATATGTAAACTATATTAAAGGAAGAATTACAGAAATAGAAATTGCAACAGCTCGACCTTTCTTACTGCAGCTAACGGAAACAGCCTATGACTTAATCCGCTTTAAAAACTGCATGTGGGTTAAGAACAGAGATAAGCGATATTCTTCAGGAGGTTATAGAGAGGGCAACACTGGCAGAGAGTTGGAGCCTGTTGCTGGCTATTTCATCCTTCCATTGGAGACTTTAGAATTTAAAGAGAAAGCAAATAGTTCTCTTGCCAAAATCCGCCAAACGATGCCCGATGGAAGTCAGAAGGAATTTTTTCCAGAAGATATCGTTCACTTTTATATGAACAAGAATCCTGGGTTTTGTGTGGGCACTCCAGATCTCATTCCAGTCATTGATGATCTTGAATTGCTTCGTAGAATTGAAGAAAATATTGAAGAGCTGATTGAGTCCAACCTTTATCCATTATTCCATTATCAAATTGGCACAGATGAATTCCCTCAAAGAGTGGGACCAGACGGAAAAACTGAATCTCAGATAGCAAGAGAAACGGTAGAGTATATGCCGGCTGGTGGGATCTTCTTCTCCGATCACAGAACAAAGATTTCTGCTATTGGTTCAGAGGGCAGGGCTTTAAGAGTAGAAGCCTATTTGACTTATTTCAGAGATAGGGTTTTTTCTGGCCTAGGTATGTCTGGAATAGATTTTGGGCTCGGCGAGACTGCCAATAGATCCACAGCAGATAGTATGTCAAAGAGCGCCCTACAAGAAGTAGAGGCTCTTCAGCAATTCATTAAAATGTTTATTGAAAAAGAGATTATCCAAGAGTTGCTTTTAGAAGGCAACTTTGGGGCAGAGGCCTTTTATCCAGAAAACAAGGTAGAAATTCGTTTTGGTGTAATTGATAAAGAAGATAGAAGTCGTCTTGAGAATCAGACGATTCAGCTATTTCTTAACAATCTAGTTACAATGTCCGAAGCCCGCAAAGATTTAGGTATGCCTCCAATGGCAGAAGAAGATATAGAAGAAACTTACTTCAAACTTTTTGAAGAACCGCTTGCTCTCATTAAGGCTGCTGGTCTTGGTGCTGCAGCAGGAGAAGCTTTAGCCGAGTCCCAAACATCAGGCATTACTCAAAAAGGATTAAAGAAAGAAGAGAGTACAAAAAAATTAGAAGCCAATACAAAGAAAACTGGTCGGCCATTAAATTCTCCATCAGCCAGTAAGAAGTCTACTTCCTCTAATAAAACTAGCCCTGCCAACCAACATGGTTCCCGAAGTTCACAGAAGTATTCTCACGACTTTGGCGAGCGAGATCTTTATCAGATGTTTTTGCTAAATGGTCCAATTGAAGAAACTGCCAAACTAAATGATATTGTAAGAGCATTTAAACAAGAGTGTGCATCCTTTACCGATACGGTCAATAACCGAATAAAACTTCTTGGCGAGGTCTCATTGGCTGTTGTTCGTTCTAATTTAGACTGGCGCTGGCAAGAAGTCTGTGATCGCTATTACAAGAAGTCATATAATGCTGGTATACTTTCTTCTGTCGAAGACTTCTCTGAACTAAAAGTTGACAAATTGCTTTGTAATAAAGATATTTGTATTGAAAAGCTTGCAGATTATATAAGTAATGCTGATAATGTTTATAAAGCCAATGACATTCCTCCATATAATTAATGGTGACTCCAAATGGATTTCAATTTCTTCGACTACATTAAAATAAGCCCAGACAAAAGGCTTTCTAATTTGAGCAAGCAAGAGATACTATCAATAATTGATAAGTCTCAAAAAGGTGACTCTGAAAAACAAGGGCTTATCATTGAGTGGGATTTTACACATTCAGCTCGAAGAATAAACAACAGACTGTATTCTTATTCTGGCCAGAAGACTGGACTTGACAGTCTTATTAAGCCCTTTGCTAAACCTATTTTAAAGAATCATGATACAGATGGAGAGCCGTTAGGAAGATTCATTGGTGGGGAGTATGTGGATTTGGCCCCAGCTGCTATGGGCTTCTTTAGGGATGTCGGGACCTTCTTGAAGTTCCAAAAAGATTATCTCAGTGATGACCCAAAGCGTATGTACAAAGCAATGAAGGATTCTGGCCTTCTCGTCAACGAGAGTTTTCCTGGTCTTGGAACAATGCGAGTAAAGGCCCGTATTACAGATCAAGACGCAGTTGAGAAGTTTCTTGATGGACGCTATCTAACTTTCTCGGCCAACCACGGCTCTGATAGATATATTTGTAGTATCTGTGGCCAAGACTGGATGACTGATGGTATTTGTGAACACCGCTCAGGTTCTATTTATGATGGCGAAGTTTGTGTTTACATTACTGGCGCTTGGATAGTCAAAGAAGGCTCTGTAGTCAGCACTCCCGCCGACGATATTTCAATTCTACGGTCTATGCAACTTTCTGATTCTGTCGGAGTCCCTGAATTCTTAAGTGATCCTGAATTCTGGAAAATTGACTCCTCTTCTGTTTTTATTACTGATTCGATTATACAAGACCTGGAGATTAATATGCCTAATAAACAAGAGGCTCCTCAGTTAATGGATCCTTGCGATTTTTCACGTAAGATTGTCGAAGGCGTTGTTGATGAAGAAATTACGAAACTCGGTGATGCTCTCACTGGTGAAACTGTTTTTGAAATTAATTATTTAATTCAAATCCATGACAGTCTTCATTATAATTATGATTTGAAGATCGGATACAGTGAAGATCAAAGTCTGCCCACAGATGTTTATAAACTTCATGCGCGACTTCATGAGCTTGCTGACATCCAAGATTTTCGTGGTTCTATCGTTAACGGCGCTTTGGATAAATACAGTGCTACTGGGGAAGAGACTGAAGAATTTGTTCTTCCAGCCGTTGCAACCTCCGACTCTGAAGAAAAGTTAGAAGTTGGAACTCAAGAAGACTTATCTCAGAAACCCGAAGTAGATCCCGTACTTCTTGATACTTTGTTTGCTCTTATTAAAGAACGACTTCATTCTGAATCTGAAACCCAAGATACAGAAGTAGATTGGGATAAGATTTCACAGGAGATGGAAGATTATGCCAACTCCCTTACTGAAATTGAAGATGAGACTCTGGGGGTCGAAGAAGGGCAAGATGCCACCTCTGAAGCAGGCGGAAGCAACTCTGGTGAGTACAAAACCAAAGGTCCCTACTGTGGGTCTAGCGGTGGAGCTCCTAAAGATACTTATCCGGTTAATACCAAAAAGCGTGCTGTTGCGGCATTGGCGTATGCTCGACACGCCCCTAACCCGGGTGGCATCAAAGAGTGCGTTTGCAAACATTGGCCGGATCTTCCTGCATGCAAAGATAAGAAAGATTCGAAAGAAACAGAGCTTCTTAAAGACTACAAAGTTGCACTTACGCAAATAGAAGATCTTTCCAAGCGACTTGAAGATGTTCTTGTTTGTATTGCTAATCTGAAAAATAAAGAAATTCCTGAAGATTCTGAAAACAAACTTGAAGATCTATGGGGGTGGTTTGGTACTATTGATTCTGTAGAAGATCACACAATTCTTGATAATGCTGGTAAGGTCGAAGATCCAAACTCAATTGCCATCAATCCAACCAAAACTCAAACTGTAGAAACACAGCTTAAGAAAACAGATGGTCTTGGCGATTATGAGAAAAAATTCTTAGCCGAATACAGCGCAATTCTTTCTAAAGATGGAGAACACATTGCAGAGACTTATTTCGCAAGATGTAAGAAGTATCTGCCACGCGGATTCCATCCTTCCAAATTTCAACTCTCTTAGGAGACAAAAATGGCTGTTAGTCGATATACTGCGACCTTAAAGCGTCGTACTAATGTCATTAGTAACATTACTCCTAGCCCATTCCTGCAGAAGAATGCCGACAATCCTGCTGGGACTTGGAAGCCCGCTGCGTGGCTGCCCATTGAATGGACTGATACTGTTACTCAAGACTCTTTTGTAATTTCTACTGGTAAAGTTATTGCTCTTTGTGGTGAGGACGAGCGGATTGTTCCTGCTGGCTATTACCTTCGTACCACTATTGGCTCTACCTTTGTCACCTATACTACTGCAGATGTAACTGCTGGTGTAATTGACATTGTAACTGGTGTAACCTTAACTGCTACTGGTACTCGTACTGCTCAAGCCGTAGCAACTGCTCTGCTTGCTCGTGGACTCGTCAATGAGGCGGACTTAGCTCTTGGTCACGATTTCTATTCAGGGGTAAGCGATCAGAGCGACGTAACCGCTGTAATAGAAGCTTTTATTAGTCTTCCAGTCGGTATAGTCAAAGGTGATGTGTATGTTTGGGCCGGCGACTTTCCCAACTACAACTATGCTAATTATTGCAAACAACATCTAATTCAGTTCGTTACTGAATGGCAGATGGTCGTTCCTCACCTGGCTAACACTACTGCTGCCACCACAGGCGACCTTGAAGCTGCTGCTGCTTGGTCGAGCGTTGCTGATGGTACCCAAATGCCTGATGCAGATGTGGCTGGTGCAGAGCTTTATGTAACTCCTGCTCAACTTGCCGGTCTGACTCGCTATAGTGGTGTTATTGCTGCAACTGATAACCTTGCTGGTTATTCAATTCGGAATATTCCTGGTTGCAAGAATACCTCACGTACTCCCCTGTCTTTTGCTACGTCTGAAATCTTTGGCGTAAATGAAAAGACCAGTATCGCTTCAGTAACTACTGCAGGTGATTACTTCTGGGATGCTGAAGTTGGAATGCTGATTGTCTCCGCCAGCGCTGGAGCCCAGGTAGCAACTGCTGGCGTGACTACAATGACCTACTACTACTACTCTGGCGGTTCTGCTGCAGCTGCACGGATGATCCATCTTTGTGGTGAAGCTCGTCGTGGTCAGTTCCTAACTGTAGATTCTAACTCTAACTTCGTAGCCATTGATATTACTCCTGGGACAACCAATATGGGTGGTATCGTTGGCCGTATTTATCGTCTAATCAGTCAGCCTCGTGGTCTACTTGAAAGAGTTGAGACTGCCTGGAGCGCATCAAACATGACCGCTGTTGATCAGATGCCTGGTACTGCGACTGCTGGCTACACCGATCTGATTACACTGTCTCCTGAGACGGTTGCCGATCAGCTCGCAATCCTTAACATCAAGATTTCATAAGGAGTTCCTAATGTCTTTCACTCTAAAAAGTGGTCGTAAACTGGAGCTTCCTACCGGCGAAAAGCAGGCTGCACGATTCCTTGCTGACGTGATGAGTAATCAGGGTCAGATCCCAGATAGTGATGAGCGCGTCGAGTGGGAAGATTTTGTTGAGACTATTTCTTCTCGCGACACGGTTATGACTGCAGAGATCCAAGCCCTGCTACCCCAGGCCATGGAAATGATTGTGCGCGAGCCAATTGAACCTGCTCTGGTAATCACTGGCCTATTTAATCGCGTGATGTCTAAAGGTTTGACTACTCAGGTTCTGGCTGGTGCTCTTGGTGCCGTATATGCTGATGATGTACAAGAGCATGGTACCTATCCTGAAGTGATGTTCCAGATTGGTGGCGCTGTGCAGACTGCTTGGGTTGGCAAGTCTGGTATTGCGGCTTCCTTCACTGATGAAGCCCTCCGTTATAGCACTTGGGATATTATGGCTATGAATCTTCGTCTTATGGGCGCGGCAATGGCTCGTCACAAAGAACAGAAGGCTGTTAACTTCCTGACCTCCCTTGGTACTACTCTCTTTGATAACGCCACTCCTGCTAACTCTCTGTATGGTGTTTGCCATGGTCGCTCGATGGCTGGTGTTGGTAACGGTACTATGGACGTAGACGATCTTATGCAAGGCTACGGTCACATGACCGAAGAAGGCTTCCCTCCAAACATCCTGCTTGTCCACCCAATGGCTTATCTGATGTGGATGCGTGATGCGACAATGCGCCTGATGTTACTCAACTTCGGTGGCGGTGAGTGGTTCAATCCCTGGTCGGGCAATCCTGGTCCTCAGAGTTCTTGGTCTAACGGTGCTATGGGCGCAATGGGCCCTTCTCTTGGACATCGCATTGTTCCTGGTGGAACCCCTTCTGGTGAGACTCCTACTCCTAATACTGGTCGTTCTCAGAATATGACCTCTGTACCTAATGTGCCAGGTCTGTTCCCCTTCAACTTCTCTGTAATGGCTTCTCCATTTGTACCTTATGATCCTGCTACCAGACTTACTGACGTTTACCTGCTCTCCGCTGGTAATGTTGGTTTCCACTTGGTAGACGAAGATCTTGTCCAGGTGCAATGGCGTGATGAAGATGTCGAGTCCGTCAAGGTCAAGCTACGTGAACGTTATGGTTTCGCTGTAGCTCATGAAGGCCAAGGCATTGGCGTGTTCAAGAACGTATTCGTGGACAAGAACTGGTTCGATGGGACCGTTCCTGCTTCCCCAGTTACCGTTTCTGCTCTTTCTGCTGGTACTGCCGTCGTATAGTATCTTCTTTGTGGTATGCTCAGGGGCGGGGCCTTTTGCCCCGCCCCTTTCCTTAGGAGATATTATGGGTTGGTTTCGTTCAGAAAAAGAGATTCTTAATTCAGACAATGCTTTTGATTTGCGTGAGCTTCCTGGTAAAATCCTATATGCCAGCAACATTGAGATTGAAGATGAAGGCGAGTTCGTAATTTTTACAGCTAATACCACTATTGAGCAAGTTGAAGAAGAGGAAGAAATAGATGAGTGCGCCAATTCTGCAAAGCATCTTTCCTAATGATGGCCAGACTTCTGTTCCAATTCGAGCTGATATTGAAATTACATTTGATGTTGGGATAGATCCAAACCTTGCATTAAGAAATATTGCCTTATATGGTCCAGATTTTGACAGGACAAGCGGTCCTGATAGTGCCTTATGGATTGATGGAGAGAGCGGCGCAAATCCTTTCTTCTTAACCTCTCCTGGCTATCAAGGTAGAGTTCCTTTTACACTAACAACTGTTTATGTTAAGACAGATGGAACCCTTGTAGACCCGCAACCAACTTTTGCAGATAGGGCCGCCGAATTAGCCTCTGGCTATTATCAGAAGGTAATCGTCACACCCGATAATGCCTTGGCTCCTCTTACTGAATATACTGTCTATATGATTGGAGATTCAGAAGCTGGAACAGATAGTGCTCTGTCGGCTCGAACAATTTTTGATGTTGATTATTCAGCAGTTATCAGCGCTACTGGTTTCATTCAGATATATGGAGGATATACTGGAACAGCAGATACTGTTAATGTAAAAGTTACTTTAGCTGGAGACATTGGCGCTGCTAAGTATAAATGGTGGTATGACTCTGAATTAGAAGCAGATGCCCGCACTGGAAAAATTACATCAAGACGGTATAGAAATTTAGAAGATGGTTTGCAAATTAGATTTAGCGGCTCAGGTTTTCTTTTAGGAGACACTTATACATTCGCAGTTTATCCTCCTGACTACTTGGCCACATCTTATAGTTGGTCTTTTACTACTGGCACTGGTTCAATTGAAGAAGTTCCCACAACTGCTTCGACTTCTGTAATTGGCACGGTTACATCTATTGCTCCCACCTATTTGGAAGTGGTAAGTATGACTCCAGGAAATGGCTCTTGGCATCAAACCTTCTCCAATGCAACCATCACAATTGAATTCTCTGAAGACTTGGGTGCTGACACAGTGACAGACTCAACGGTTAGTGTTTATGCTTATCCCGTATCTGGTGATTTTAGAGATGGACCTAGCTCTACTAGCTATGGACCCTATACGGAGCTTTTCAAGAAACTTACAGTCACAGATAATATTCTGACTATAGAGGTTTAACATGGCCTATATGCGAGAACAAGCCCCCTCCGGTGAGACTGTAAGTCTGAGGGCTATTTTTAGAGATCCTGCTGGCAACCCGGTAGATCCAGATTCCGTAGTAGGCCCTCCTATCACTTATACTCTCACCCTCTATATTTATGACGAGACTGCCACCGCTGCTACGATTCAAGCAGCAATAGATGCTGATGACTATTCTGGGGCAGCCATTACCGTGACGAGCTCTTCTCTCACAAGAATTTCTACTGGATTCTTTGAGTATCTGTGGGCCATTCCAGAAGGAACTGACACAGGGACTTGGCACGATGTTTGGGTTTGTGAAATCAATGGAGTAGAGGCGGCAGATTATTTTGCAATAGAAGTGGTTGAGACTCCTGAAATCGAAATTCAGACGATTGGGGAGAATACTTTAATTGTTATAGTTTTGGATTCTTCAATAGCTGGAGATTCAGGTAATACTCTTGAAGATGAAGTCCAGCTCTCATTCTCTACCCGTTATAATCCTTACTACGCCTCTACTGATTTAGTAAGATTGGAATGCGGTTCTTGGATAGATGGTATTCCAGGAGATACTCTTGCTCTAATGATTCACTGGTCTTCTATTAGTGCTGATGCTTATGTTGGGAATACTCAATATTCCAGTCCCCGTTTTCAAACAGCAAGAACTAAGTTTGTTATTTTTGATGCAGCCTTGAGAAGTCTTGTTCTTCCCGCGAATCTTGGGGGTAAGACCAAATCTTTAGGTGATCTATTTATTAAGAATGATAGCAATTTCGAAGATGTAATCGCTGACCTCAAGTGGGAAAGGGAGCAATGGGCAAGGGTGATGAATGCTGGCGGGCAAATCGTTCCTGGTCAGAGCCTCGCTCCAGACTTTGGAGTGAAGGGGACTTATGATCCTGATCGCAGAAAGATTGGTAGGCTATGGGCTAAACCCGAAGATTATAATTATCAAATGCCAATGACTAATACCAAGAGCCGTTGGGGCGTACTAAATAGGCGCTATCTTAATCTATTCAGGAACAGATAATGGCGATTACTCGTTCACTATATCCATCTGGTCTGTCTTATACTCAAACCTATACTGTTGCTGGTTCGAGAGAAATAGATCTACGTCGTGAGTTTGATGAAATAGTTTTTGGCGGGCCGAATTCTATTCCCCACGGGCACAGACTCCTTCTTAGAAAGATGAGAAGAGATTCTGGTGGTAACACTATCAGTTGTGCCTGTGTAGATCCAATTACCAGAGAATCGGATACTGAAACCACCTGCCAGTTTTGCCTGGGAGAAGGAAAATATTTTGATGAGGACTGGCTTATAGGATTCTCTGGATTCGTTGGAGCTGATGGTGGAATGGCCAACAGACTTATTACCATGTTCCCTGGACCTATTCGTATTGACTATAAGATATTTTATTTAAGATATGATACTGATATTACATATGAAGATAAAATTATAGAGTTGGAACTTGATACGGAAGGAATCCCGGTAGTACCATACAAAAGAGAAGTTATTTATAAACCTCAAACTATTGTTAAGCATCGTTCGGATCGAGGTAGGATTGAATTCATTTCTATCTATTGTCGAGAAGAAAATGCTTTAAGACCGGAGTAATTTTTGGTAAGCGAAGAGTCACATCTCCAAGAGATCGTTCCTCAAGACTTAGTTGATGAGGAACTAACCGTCTCGTTAGTAGTTGTAGAGGGCAGCGAGATCTTATTGCGCTCAGAATTAACTACTACTGTAGATTCTCCATTTGTCTTTGATCCAAATTGTTTTCTTCCAAATGTTATTCCCTTAACTCTTCCAATTTTCTTTGAAACCACTGCACAATTGATTCAAGATGCTCAAACCCGTCAGGGAATTGCTTCTGATAGATTTATTCAGCTGACGGAAGAATATCCTCCAGATCAGTTTGGAGATACGGAAGATGAAAAAATCTGCTATCGTGTTCTAAAGCGCGAGCCAGCCAAGATGTCTTCCGATGGTACAAGCCGTCCACAAAGAGGATTTAGTTTTTACTATGATTTGGTCCAGGCAAAAGATCCTAACAAAGTGATTATCATAGAGTCTCGACCAGTAGATCATAGGATTGAATTCTCTTGTTGGGCAAAAAGCAATAAGCTTGCTAATGCACGGGCCTTATGGCTTGAAGAACTCTTGACTAATCACTCCTGGGCCTATGCCATAAAAGGAGCAGAACGCTTCTGGTGGCTTGACAGAGGCCCTGATACTTATACAACCAGTGGTGGAACTCGCCTATTTTATAGGCCATTAAATTTCTTTTTAAGATTTCGCGAATTTGCTGTACGCGCCGCTCCTGCTATCCGCCATGTCGAGATTCAGTACGGCCTACAGAATTATTTAATTAATACTTCTACCTATGAAGAATAAATCTTCGGAGGCCAACTATGGGTTATGAAAACATCCCTTCGGTAACTGCAGTGTTCCCAGATGGAAACCTACGCACTACCACGACCTCATCTCAGCCTAGAATTCTAATTCTTGGGTCTGCTCCAAGTGGACTTTCCTATGAGTTATATCTGGTCACCAACGTTGGCGCAGCTGAGACTGAGTTTGGTTCTACTTCAGAAGTTATTCAGAAGCTTTACGAAGTTATTCGTCAGGGCTCTGATAACGTATCTCTTATGCGAATCGGCGGTCGGCAGGGCTCTTGCGTGCTAGCAACTGCTGGTGGTACTGTCACTTTTACTACTCTCTATCGAGATGAAGACATTCTTGATCGCTACTCAATTGTTATTGAAAACGACGGCACTACCAACCGTTATCTTGTCTGGGATAACGAAGACGATTCCTGGGTTTTTGACACTGACGGTGAGAAAGTCATTGATGACGGTATTATTCGAGTCGTAGAGTCTGGTACTCCAGACATTATGACAATTGGAGATATTGACGATCCTGATACTGCTGCTGTTACGCCTGCTCTTGGTGGTTCAGATATTGTGATCCTGGCGGATGATAGTGAGGCCAATCTTACCCTTGTTACTGCAACAGACGGCACCGATGGCACTTCAATGTCATTAGTTGAGCGTTATGCTGCTCTTAACTATGGATACCAGGTTTTAGATTTCCGTGATGGTGATTATGTTATTCCATGCAACGCATATTTGGATGATGCCAACGTAGTAGATGGGAACGTCCCTGATTTTACCTCAGTGCCGATTGCTGATTCTGTCGACGATGCATTGGGTTATGTTTGGCAATATATCTATCGCGGCAAACTTTATACTTACTTCAGTGAGTCTAATGCTTTGTTCAGCGCAACTGATATTGCTAGATTGAATGTCAACAATGCAGCTGGCCTAGGTGCAGTCATTCAGGCAGTCGTTACTGGTGTTCCAGGTGAAGCAATTACAGTCACTGTTGTTGAAGGTGGTGTCATGGCTGCCCCTACGGTGGCAATTTCTGGATCTGCTATTACAGTAACTGCTGATATAGCTATTGGTGTTGACACCTGGGCTAGTGTAAAAGCTGTTTGGGATGCTACCCCTGCGGTAGCTGCTGTAGCGACTTGTACACTAACTACAACCGGCGCTGCTCCAGTTGCTGCACAAGGGCCAACTCACCTTGCTTGGGTCGCTGAACTGAATAAGACTGCTATCTCTGGCGCTAAGGTTCAGCTCATTGCTAATGCTGCGGGTGTCGCTGGTGAAGCAGTAACCCTTACTCTTGTTGATACAGGCGGTGCTGGCCCTGCGACAGTTACTGTTCTTGAGTCTGCCATTACTATAGATCTTGTCGGCCTGACTCCAACTACTGCTGCAATTAAAGTTATTTATGATGCAGTGCCCGCCGCTACGGCTTTGGCTACTATGGTAGACACAGCTCCTGGTGTTCTAACTTGGATGGCTGGTGATGCATTCGCTGCAACTGCTCTTGTTCTTGATATTGCAGATTTCTACTTTCTCAACCATAATGACCTAACTGGAGATCCGCTTCCTGTTGCTGTTGCTACCAGATTCTATACTGGAGACAATGCAGAACTTCGCGAAGTCAACTTTGCTCATCAGCTTGCCTCTTTCTGCCACAATGCCTCTACCAACTGGAAGCCAATGATTGGTTTTATATCAACCAAGGCTCCTACGGCTTATGATCGCTATACGGTTTCAGATTGGGCTGGAAGCTTACCTGAATATACAGACTCGGGCGAGTATGTCTATATTGATGCTCCGGCTGATAACGGGTATGGCCTGCTTGGTAATAAGTTTATGGCGGGCAAATCCATTACCTCTAATGGTTATCGTTCTCACTTAGTAACGGATGGAGACAGCACTGACGGTTATGCCTATGGTGGTTTTATTCTGACCAAGGGTGAGTCCCTTCCTAACGCTATTCCTTATGGCATCAATTCTAATGATGAGGAAATAGATATCAACGGTGAACCAATTGATATCGGTAAATTCTTATTCATTACTTATGACTATGCAATTCTAAGCAATGCTTATAACGGCGGGACTCGTTATCGTGGTTCTATCGAAGCATATCTTGCTGGAAAATTTGCTGTAACTGATGTTCGTCGTGAACCTATTGGTGCAAACGGTCAGGTTACTGGTCTAAGCCGCCCCTGTCATATTCGTTATCCTCAGATCAATGATCTTTCAGGACTTCGGATGATTGGCCTTCGTAGAGAAGAAGGAGTTGGCTATATTCTGGTTTCTGCACATACCGCCGCTCATCCAGACTCTGACTACACTAAACTCTCCACAATCCGTTGTGTGGCGCGCACCCTAAATAATGTTCGTACCCTTTGTAAACGATATCTTGGTGAAGCCTTCACCTCAAGTGTAATCGCTTCTTTGAACCAGAGTATCGAAAGTTATCTGCGTTCTGACCGCCAAGAAGGTTATAATAACGGCGCTGTCCACTCACTTTCCTACACTAATACTGATAGAATCCTCGGCCGGCTAACTGTCTATGTCAAGATGGTACCTCCTGGTTCTATTGAATCTGTAACCGTATCTGTCTCGCTGGCGGCAGATGAGACCGAACTCTAAGGAGTAAATAATGCCTGAATCTTCAATTCAGATGTCCAGAACTTACACAAGCTTTTCTGGCGTTGATATTAAGGCAGTTGTCAATGGCGTCCCCATTGGGCAACTCCAGGCCGTCTCATATGCTATTCAGCGTGAGAAGGCCCCAATTTATGTTATGGGTCGAGTAGAGCCTTTAAGCTTTTCCCGTGGCAAACGTGGTATCGCTGGAACTTTGATCTCCCTAATGCTTGATCAGCATATGCTTTTCGGTAAGCCTTGGAACACCTTCGGTAGTTTCATTGCTGACAAGGACGAATACTTCGCTGATCCTGCAACTCTTACAGACGTTTCTCCAGGCGCTAAAGGCGGATTGGAAGATCTGCAACAAGTAGATGGCTCGTCCCACTATAATGCTTCAAATGTCTCCGATAGCTATGTGCTTCATCGCCCTTGGTATGTGGATCAGCTACCTCCATTTGATGTAGCCATTGTTGCAGTCAATGAGTATGGTAAGGCTGCTCAAATGCGTATTTACGGTATTGAGATTCTGAACGAAGGTTCTGGCTTCTCTATTGATGATATTGTTATTGAGAATCAAATGACGTATGTTGGGAGATCCATCTACCCCTGGAGTCGTATGGGGTCATATAATATGAACTCTGGTCAATTTACCTCAGTTTAACCTCGCTTTTCATTAATGCCCCCGAAAGGGGGCATTAATTTTGTTTTGAGATTGATGATACCGAACGCTTTACGATATATTCCCATTATCTCACTTAATCTGGTTTGTAATGAATCTAAAGGAGAATAATAGAAGATGCCTCAAGCATTGTTTAACTATTCTTCTATGGAGGATCCTAAATTTCTGCTCTGTTGGGATTTAAAGAATTTGCGCCCGTTTCCTGAGATTGAGAATATGAAGAAGTTTTCTGTTTATCTTGGGTAATTATGGAGATACGATATAGAACATTGGAGATAATCTTGGATTCCTCCTTATATGATGTTATAATACCTTTATCATTCCCCCTGGAGAGATAAATGGGCAATAATAGATATTCTTATTCTGGAGCAGATGTTAAGTGTTGGGCCTTTTTCCCCGGAGGTATAACTCCAGACTCTTCTCAGATAATTGGGCCTGGGACACAACCTCTTACAAGCAAGACTGAGGAAACAACTGATGAATATCTTTTGGCTGGAGGAGACTCTACTTATAAACTGTCTAATGAAGAGATTAGCAGGCTATATAAACCTCAGGTTAAACCCGTTGAATTAGATGCGCTACATACTATTTCAATTTCTATAAGTGAGCCACGGGGTCCAGCCAGAGCATTAGGTTTTAGAAATATTAAAGGATTTGCCCGCTCTGTCCGTACGATTGCTGGTTCTCTTATTATGACAGTTATTGAAGATCATCCTTTGCGACAATTAATGGAACAGCAGGGTTTGCATGATCCTGTTTGGTCTGAGGATTTGTATACTTGGGGTCGAGGCTCATTACATGATCCAAGCAATAAACTAATCAAGATTCCGACAATGCTTCCACCTTTTAATATAATATCTATTTATATGTCTGAAATACCAATCGCTGGCAGTCAGCAGTTTCTCAGTCCAGTCCTCGATCCCGAAACTAAGTCTGAAATTCCAGTAGCCGGCGGCGGCACAGACCCCAATGTCAGTGCTATGTCTGTTTATGCCGGATGGCTATTAGAAGAAGTGGAGCTGATCGGTGAGGGGATGACAACTTCTGTAAATGATATGGTTACCGAGGTTATGTATCAGTTCGTTGCACAGAATTATCGAGAGTTTAGTGCAAACATTTCTAGTGCCGGTGACATTGATCCTCTTAAATTAGACCAAATTTTATGTTCTGTTTCAGATGAAGAAACACTTGCAGCTTCACAGATGGCTGAATGTCTGAGACAAGAGGAAGAACTTATAAAAGAGCTTCCTACTAAAGCTCAATTTTATTCTAGAACTACTAGACCAATTCCAATGTATTAGGTTAGAAAATGCCTGGATATAGTTATCATTGCGGCGCAAATATCTCTCTGAAAATTAATGACTTTCCAGTGACTGAAGCCGCTGGAATCTCTTATAATGTTATTGACTCTACTATCCCACTATATGGTTACTCATCAAGATATTTTGATGCTGTCGCCCCTGGGCAGATTCTTGTTCAAGGATCTTTAGTCATTAACTTTGTTCATCATAACTATTTGTTTGAATGTATTGCTTGGGGTTTGGCCGGTGTTAAAAGTTCTTCTACAGCTCGAAGCCTGGAATCTGCAGGCTTCTCATCTTATGCTCCTGATGAACGAGAGGAAGTAATGAAATATGTTGGGACAGGAGAGATTCCCTCTCAAGATACTCTACGTTATTGGGATGACCAATGGGATATGGCTCCGACACTAAGAGCTGACACGGCTTATGAACAGCTTCGAAATAAGTCTCCACTTGGTCTTTCTCCTTTAAATATTAGCATTTCATTCAGTAAACGATATACAATCGACTTACTTTCCGTTTTCTTTATTGGAAGAGGTGCCACTATTCAAATAGATGAGAATGTTATTCTTGAAGAATATAACTTCTTCGCCAGGAAAATGGAAACTAGATACTATAACGAAACGAGGTAGAAAATTTAAATGCCGTCTGCTAGAAGAATTGATGATAAAACTATAGCTATTGGAAATAGTTTAAGTGAAGATGAAACAAATGTTTTACTTCAACACTCGCCTACTGGTGAAGATATCTTAAATAGCTTAGACAGTTTAAATGAAGAAATTGCAGAGTCTCACTCTGACTTCTTAGAACAAAATCCTAAAAAGGAGAAACCAGTGCCAAGTCCAGTTGCCCGTCCAGTTCAGCCCCGTCGAATCCCTCGTGCTTTACAAGCAGAGCGAGAATTGGCTGAAACCATGCCAACTCCCGAACCTAAAGATGACTTTGATGAAGTGTTAGGTGATGTCGAGACGGCTCCCGAGGAGATATTCTCTTCAGATGAGACTCGTAAAGACACTATTATGAAGTATTTAAAAGATCTTAAAGGGGCGCCAATCCAGGCTCAAATCAATGCTTGGAAGCAAGAGTATGGTGAGAACGGCGTAAACCTGATTGTTTTTGATGAGAAAAACGTATTCATTTATACTTATCTAAAAACAGGTCAGTTTAGAAAGCTGCGTGACAAGATTGAAGAGATTGCTCGTACTCAGAATCAGGCAGCCGAAGATACTCTAAAAGAGAAGGTTGTCCAGTACTGTACTCTCTGGCCTAAGCTCCAGACTGAGTTCTTCTATACTTCCCGAGCAGGTATTCTAGAGTCCTTATACAATGCTATCTGGACCGAATCCTACTTCCTTAATCCTCAGCAAGTGCAGATGTTAACTGTCCAGCTGTAATGATTGACGTTGATGCAATTCTTGAAACTGAAGGCGGGCTCTTCCAGACTACGACCCCAGATGGAGAGCAAACCTTTACATATAGACTCCTTTCTATGAAGGAGTACAAGATATTTGCAGCTTTAAGAGATGGGGGGCTATTGCCCCCATTTCGTCTTTATGAACAGATCTTCAGTAGATGCTTTCTCGGAGAGATAATTCCTGAAAATTCCCGCGCTGGAATCATTTTCTCTATTGGCCAATTTATTTTATGGCTATCTGGTGATTGTGAAAACGATACGCTGAAAAAAGACATCAGCAGTTTAAGACTACAAAACCCATTAGACTCTTTATATACTTATGAGATGGCTGTTATTACATCTATCTTCCCGTATAAACTAGAAGATATTGAGAAATGGAGTCGTCTTGAATTCCATAGAAAATTCGTTATTGCAGAGAATCTAATGATTAAGCAACGCGGTGAAGAAGTAACTCGTCTGGATCTTGCCAAGATTCAATCTGGTGGTGAAAAAGCCAAGAAGCCTAAAGGTTTGGCAATTGATTTTGAAAGAGAGAATGCTTCAATCCGTTCAGCCATGGGTGCTGGCAATGTAGAAGAATTAGAAGCAGAAATGGGAGACCTGAGGGCGAGAACGCAAGCTTTAACACAGGCACAAGCCCAACGGTTGCAGCAACGACAAGGAAGGTAAGCCATGCCTCCAATTGTCTGGAGTTCACAAGAGAATACCCCTTGGAATAAGCCTTCGCATCGAGGGCTTAAGCTTGCTGCTGCCGTTGGAGTAATTGGTGGCGTAGGTATTGGTTTAGCCACTACGCCCGTTGGACAAGGCGTTGCCCTGGATAATCTTTATAGAGGATTGCGTCATGCGGGGAACCTTTCCCCCTTCTCTATTCTTAATACGTTTAGAGCCCCTCAGTGGCTCTCTACCTTCACTTCTCCCTACGCCCAGAGCCTTCTACCGGCTAGTGAGTTAGGCGTCTCTGGGACCCTTCCAGGGCCTTCAAATATGAGGTATCTTTCCATTGGAGAGAACTTCTTATCTGACAGAGAAACCACCACTGCTTGGCTTCATGGAGTTTTGGGCGAAGAGAAGCTAAAAGCAGCTGGTCTGGATGTCTCTCCATTTGAATTACTATACGGGAGAGAAGCTGCTGATAGAACTGGTGTGGGAACACTCTGGGCAAGAGCCCGAGGTGATGAAGGCTGGAAAAGATTATCTGGTTCTGTTTCTTTATTTGAGCTGACTTCTGTAGATCCAATAAAGGCATCTGCTCATAGAATTCAACAGGAAGCTATCAATCCGGCAGCTGTCGGTATTTTAGACGCTCTTGGAGTTACAGAAATCTGGGGTAGAGATGCAAACAAAGAGTTATCGAGATTACTGAGATCTTCTTCTGAAGCAGAGCGAGGACCACTATCTAGATATATGGTTATTCCTTCAGCTTTCGGTCCTTTGGAAGGTGAAGGATTCAAAGAGAATTTCTTAGATATCAGTAGAAGATTCTCAACCTATATTGGCGGTCCTATGGCTGCGACCATGGGGAGGATGAATAGGCTGATACAAGCGACGGCCGATCAGCTACCAGTTCTTCGCCAGCTCAATTATGCTTTCCAGAATACTTTTAGAATGGGACTTGGTGTTACGCCAGGATCTGCTTCTAAAATGTTTACTCGCTTCGGGCTTAAAGCTGCTGCTGTTGGAGCAATCGGTTTAGGCGTTGCACAGACAGATTGGATTAGAAGAGAATATGGTATATTGGGGCACTTGGCCGGAACTGGTATTACAACCGCTGGGATTACCTACGCTGCCCACAGATTGTTTAATAAAACAGGATTGACCCTTGGGATCGGTGCTGCTTCTGCCATCGGACAATTGATCCTTCCAGGATTTAAAGAAGGTTTGGTTCCAGGCGCGGCCACTACTGCTAGCAATTTACATATAATTAAATCTGGTGTTGGTGCTGTTACTTTTATGAACAGTTATCGCCGCACAACTGAAGGTTTGTTCCCAGGAATATCTGACTGGAAGACTGCTGCTCTTGCTGGTATCGGCATTGCTGGTTTCTCTTATATGGGTGGCTCTGCTGCACTTATTAAGAAATATGGATATGACGGAATCCTTCCTGCCAGTTTAGAGAATTTTATTGGAGTAGATCCTACTGCATTTAAAGGCGTCCAAGAGCCAATGCTCTCTCTGCGTCAGTTCTATAATCAAGAGATTCGGCAGTTAGCTGCTTCAGAACTTGGTGCAGAATATGGCACCATTATGGGCCGCAAAGAATGGTCTTATATAAAGAATAAAAGACTTTATGCAGCGTTGCACAGAAAAGGAAGTGAGAGTGGCCAATACGGCAGAATTTTAGATGAGATGGATCTCTCTTGGGAAAGAGCTTCTACCAGATTTGGCGAACAAGTAGCTGCTAAAGAAGGATCTCGCCACGGAATATATACTTCCCTATTAAGTAGATTGGAAACAATTGAATCTTCCAACATGGGGACTGTCAAGAAGTTTATTTCTAAAGCTGGAACTAAATTTTGGCATGCCTTCTTGGGAGCCGATCCTGCTGCCTCTGGACTCCAAACAGAGTTAGGAAGAATTAATTCTGCAAGTTATATGGGACGGCTCGGGCTATTATTAGCTGGTGGTATGGCTGGATGGAGTCTGTTAAGTGGTGGGCTGTTAGGGACTCTTGAAAAGCCTGGTGAATTGGCAGATATATATGCAGGAAGAGAATATTTAGAGATTAAAGAAGCAGCCAGATGGGAAGCTGGAGGGTGCTTTACCGAAGATTCCTTGGTCGCCTCCACACATTGCAATTATGATTATGCCGGCAACTTCTCAATTGGAGATTCAATTGTAAATCCAGACGGTGCTTCCAGTGAGATTGTTAAGATTTATCCACGATGGCACACCGGATCTGTCTATAGAATTGATACATTTTTTAATAGAACAGTGCCGGCTTATTTTACTGATAATCATATTATTAAAGTTTTACGGAAATATAGAGATCGGCATTTGAATCTTCTCCCAACAGAGGAGGTTGTTCAGATTCCCTTATCAGAGATCCAACCTTGGGATTTTGTACAGGTTCCAATTCCACTATTATCTCAAGAGTTCTGTTCTATCAATCTTCTGGATTATGTTTCTCATTATGACTATATAATCATGGATGATAAAGTAAGACTAACAAATAATTCTCATATCTCAACTTATTATCGTCTTAATTTAACTCCTGCCCTTGGTCGTCTTTTTGGATACTTTTTATCTGAAGGAAATATTTCTTATCAAAATCGACATGACGAACAGATCCCAGCTTATGTAGAATTTGCATTTGCTCAGCACGAAAAATATCTTGTAGAAGACTTAAAACAGATCTCTCTTGAAGTATTCGGAATCGAACCTACCGTTCGTCTAAAGGTCGCTGGCAGCAAAACGGTAGCTGGGCATTGGATCGTCAGAATCTATTCATCTCTTATTGCAGATTTCTTCTTCAATTTCTTTTATCCGACCAATAAAGACAAACAGTTTCCAGAAATTTTGATGTCCACCTCTTCAAAATTTAAAGAAGCTTTAGTATATGGTTATTGGCTTGGTAGCGGTCATATTGGAAGAAGCAAGGACGAGCGAGTAATAAGTAGTTCTCGTCCTGAATATCTTCATAAGATCCAAATGATACTACTTTCTCTTAGAGTTATTTCTACAATGACAGAAGAGAAGACAAAGACAAAAACAAGATATCGTATTGTCTGGGATAAGAAATATACATGGAATAAGCAGGGTTTTTGTTTTTACAATGGAGAATTATTTTCTAAGATAGCATCAATATCTGAACGCTTCTATTCGGGTATTGTTTATGACTTTGAAACTTCTCATGAATCGCACCTCCTCCAAGTCGGCAGTTTTGTAGTTCATAACTCCCCATATGAAGGTGGCAAAACTAAATACTTAAGACCCTCAAATTTATTCTTGCTGAAGACGAGAGCTGCGGCAGCTTCTGAATGGGGAGCTGATGAAGATAGAATTTCTCCGATTAAGAAGTTTTTATTAAAGAACTTCACTTATGAACAGGAAAGAATTTTAGGCAGAGACAGACCCACTCCAATAACTTCTGCTTTTGGAGAAGGAATTCCAATTATTGGTGGGGCCATTGCGTCTACTATCGGTCGATTAATTAAACCATCGAAACTACAATATGTTTCTGATTGGGTTCGCGAAGGCCCGAACGGTATAGAGTTTGGTCATGTCGAACAGCCAGATGAACCTTCTTATCAGTTGGGTGGACTGACCCCTGGAGTACCAGATTCTCCTTTTGCAATGGCATATCAAGCTGGTCTAATTGATTACGGTTTTAAAGAGTTGGGTGGATTATTCGGCTTCGCCGCTAACACACTTACCAAGGGAGTCACTGGTTCAGAAACCTTTGCCACTCAAAGACCAGTATTAGATTCAGCAGGTTCTGTTTCTTCTGCCACTCGACATTTCTGGAATATGGAACTGGGTGGATTCTACGGTTTGACTGAAGGCATTCGTCGTTTTCTTCCTCATGATCGTTCTGAGGTGGATACATACAATCCAATAAGGAATACGCAACCCTCATGGTTGCCCGACCGCTTCTCTTGTATCTCACCGGGTTCTTTTGTAGAAGTGAATGGCACAGAGGTAGAGAGGGCACAAGATATTGAACCAGGAATGCTAATAAGAACCCACACTGGTAGAATGGCAGAAATTTCTGCTATTTGGCCGCGTATTATGGATTTAAATGAAAAATTATATTCTGTAAGAATTTCAAATCTCTCTACTTTTAAGTTAGAGGTTTCAGAACAGCATCCCTTTTGGACAGAAGACGGATGGCAACCAATCTGTAATTTGAATATTGGAGATTTTGTTGGATATCCGATTCCTGATATTTCTACTCTTACAGAAAAAGATACCATTATTGATTTAGCTTCTTTTGCTGACAAAAAATCTACCATCACTGATTCCTGGATATATTCTCGTAAAGCAAAAGATCTTTATAAGCTTCTTGAATATATGGAATTCAATAATGTTTTATATTGGAAAAAAGGTCAAGTAAAAGAAGTTTGCCAACTGCTAAATATCCCCTGGTCTAGAGAAATCGGAGCGAAAGCAAGAAGATCACTTCTTTCTTTACGAGCAGGTAACTTAATACGTATACCCAGGTATATTTCCACGGCTGATAAAGATTTTGCTAATCTTATTGGTTGGTATACTGCCAAAGGCTCAGCTTCGAATGAAAATATAACCTTTTCCTTTTGTGATAATGAAAACCTTTTTATATCTTTAATACAAAAATCTATTCTTTGTTTATTTGGACTTAATTCTTCAACTCATCAATATGAAGATCAAAGGCATGGTGTCTCTGTTATTTTCTCAAATAAGACAATTTCTAACTTTTTTAAAACCTATGTAGGACATAATAATCATTATAAAAAGCTTAGGGTTACTTATAGTAATTGGAAAATAGTTTTGCGTGGGCTGATAAACGGAGATGGTTTTTATTCAAATTCTCCTGATTCAAGAATAGGTCTTAAATCTGTTAATTCGAATATTCTTTATCATATGTGGCAATTATTTTTAGCTAATCAAATTGTTGGTTCTATTTGGAAGGACTCATTTGATTTAAAAGGATATCAAGCAGAAAAAGCCGCTTCATTGATTGAACTAGACAAGGCTTTTGAGAAGATTTCTTTTACAAAACATCAAAGATCAAATCCAAATAGTGGTTGGTGGTTTTTTAAAGATGGATATTGGTGGCATAAAATAGTTGATAAGAGAGAAATTTCTCAACAGCAGTTAATAGCTATTGAGGCGATTGGCGACAATTCTTTCTGTATTCCAGGAACCGCAACACATAATACAGGCGATCCCTACAAGAAAGTAGCCAATGGAGAAGTACGTCTCCCAGGCAGCGGGTACTGCTTGCATCCCGATGTGTTGATACACACGGATAAAGGAATTTGCAGTATTTCTAAAATACAAATTAATGATAAGGTTCTAACTTCACAAGGATATGAAGTTGTTAAAAATCTTTTCTCTCGTGAATATTCTGGTGATTTAATTTGTATAGATTCATATGGTGGCCTTAACTCTACAGTTGCTCTCACTTCGCAACACTTAGTAAAAGCTATTAAGATGAAGAAATGTAAATATCATAAGTCTGCGAACCTCAGAAGAAGGCCCTGCAAGCATGGTAATTTCTGTGACTCTATGAAATGTGCAGATTATGATTATCAAAAAATTGAGTGGATTGAAGCGAGCGATCTTCAAGTAGGGGACTACGTTCTTCGGCCATGTGGATTTGAAGACAATGAAACAGAATTTTCTATTGATGTTGAAGGCATTGCAAGATCCATTGGATTAACCAAAATTCAAGAAAATATGTATCAATCATGGCGCCCGCTTAATAATGAAATTATAAAAAACAAACGAATCAGTTTCACTTGCAATGACTTCTTTTGGTTGGCTGGCTTATACTTAGCAGAAGGCTCCCTTGGCAATGGAAAGGTGTCTTTTGCTATCAATTCTAAAGAACAGTGGCTGTTTGAAAGAGTTTTAAAAGAGTGGCCGAAGGCAAGATTCAACAGAAGAGCTGCCCTCCTTAATTGTGCAAATATTGAAATTGGCAATATATTATTTGCTCGGGTTATTGAAGAATATTTTGGAAGAGCTTCTTTAAAAAGAATTCCAAGAAATGTAACCTATAATCAATTTACTGAAATTCTTTCTGGGCTATTTCAAGGAGATTCTCAGGTTACTAAAGAAACAGCAATTTTAACCGTCTCTACCCGTTATTCAAAATTATTATCAGATCTTTTTTATCTATTAGATAAATTTGGCATTCAATGGACTGCCAAATATAGAATTCAAAAAAGAAATCCAAAAAAGGGTGCCCTCCCAGTTTGGGAAATTAAAATTCTTGCCTCTTCTATGCATTTGTTGAATCTTATCGGAGATAAAAAAATTCAGTTATCTAATAGCAAAACTATTAGCAATTTTATTATTAATAACCATAATGCTTTTAAAATCAGAAAAATTGAAGTTATTCAATATTCCGGAACTGTCTATGACATAGAAGTAGAAAATTCTCATGAATATACTGCTTCTTTTATTGTCCATAACTCCGCCATCCATCCTGAATTAAGAGGTATAGATCCAGAGGATTATCCTGATGCATATAAATATATGATTCTCTCTGATGTTGCTTCGGGGAGTAAAGAATTTATGCAGACGAGAGATCGTATATATAAAAAGCGTATGTCTGGATTGACCTCTGAGGCGGAAAACAGAGTAATTGATATGGCTGATGAACGGCTGAACACCGTTTTAGCCTATCAAAATTTCGATAATGTTCATCCAAATGCAATTGAGATTCCTGGGGTTGCTAGACTTACACAGGGAATGTGGAACACTGCTCAAAAAGCATTAAGAAAGGCTGTTGCGCCGGTTGAATATTTAACTCCATTTCGACCCATTCAAAAGTTTATGTCCAAAAGAAACGCTTTAGAAGAATACAAGTATCAACAACTTGGTGGCTGCCTGGTCCCAGAAACTCTGATTAAGATAAGGGGACAGGGCTGCAAGAGAATAGATAGTATCGTCGTTGGCGATGAAGTTCTTACTTATAATGGTCAATGGAATAAAGTAACTGCTGTGATTCCTAAGAATTACAAAGATATTGCCCCAAGGCTTATGTTTGTAAGAGTCCGAGGCGGTCCAGAAGATATTCGCATTACAGAGGATCATCAGCTGTATTGTTGGAATTCTAATTCTAATGAGTTCTGCTGGGTTCCCGCTGGCGAAATAACTATGAGTGATTATTCAGCAGTTCCAATTCCTCATTCTATGATTAGGAATGATTCTCAAACATATAATTTATTAGATTTCATTCCAGAAGAAGAAAAAGAATTGATTGGTTTTATTGGTAACCAGATTGGATATAAGTTTTCAAAAGATTCTATAAAATTTAGATCTAAGCTGGTTAACCAATATATTCTGGCTGATGAAAAACTTGGTCGGCTGCTTGGCTATTATTTGGCCGAAGGATGCTCTTCTTCTATCAGGTGCAGTTCTAATCCATCTTATTCTATTAATTTCACTTTTCACAGTAAGGAAATTCAATATCATCAAGATGTAATTACTCTTGTAAGGGATCTTTTTGGATTAGATTCTTCTGTTAAAGTTGAGGGAAACACAACAAATATTAGAATTAATGGTAAAATTATTTGGCTGTTTTTCAAATCTCTTGTGCCAGGGACTGCTCTTCATCAAGATAAATTTCTTGCAGTCAATACAGGTACGGGCGTTTTCTTGAAAGAGCTTCTAAAAGGACTACTTCGTGGAGACGGCCATTTCTCAACGAAAACTAAAAGAATCACGTTAGCTTCTTCATGTCCTGGTATTATAGATCTTGCTTTCAATATTTCGTTACTATTTAGATTGCCCGGCGTTGCCCGCAAGATCCAAGAAAATTATCAACTTCGTTGGTCTAATGATATATCTGTAGCATTAGCGGAACTTTTGCAAGAGCCCTTCCCTCATGAGAGAACAGGGCAGCTTCCTCGATATTGCAAAATTTTTGATAGTTATGTTTGCTATCCGTTTGAAAAGATAGAATTCATAGATGATTCAAATTGCGATTTGGTTTATGATCTTTGTGTTGAATCATCTTACTCTTTCGGCGGATATGGTAATATCATATACCACAATTCGAATGCCTTCTGGGACCAGGCCTGGAGAGATTTTATTCGTCCCGCTATGTATACTTCTCTGGACATGATGAGTCCAGTAGATTTTAAACCATTGTGGAAACAAAAGGTGGAAGAAGATAAAGCCTATTTTGATAAATTGGAATTTGCCAAGTGGATGCAAATAGCAAATAGCACAACTGGTGAAGAAAGGAGACAGGCGCTATTCCAGGCAAACAAAACCAGGTATGGTGTGAATCCTCAAGGCTCACCAATGGCAATATATGCAGCCTTTCCAGATAGTGAAAAGAAATTCTTTGATGCATTTGCTTATGCCAATGGTAAGGAAAGGGATCGAATTCGTGAGATGATTCCTGAAGATCAGAAGCATCTCTATGAAGCTATTTGGAGCAGAATAGATCGGGGGGACAAAACTTTATATCCAGGATCGTCTACTCAAGTTGACGAAGAATATTTAGCTCAAAGATTTAATGATTTAGAAG
>Ga0066636_10000105_pt1 | contig 38957 bp, 36 predicted proteins | sample CryGeyCG2014_080_2_FD_62736 | JGI IMG/M metagenome (GOLD analysis project Ga0066636, IMG submission 62736) | Groundwater microbial communities from aquifer - Crystal Geyser CG07_land_8/20/14_0.80 | ecosystem: Environmental > Aquatic > Deep subsurface > Groundwater | place: USA: Utah: Grand...
ATGGTGCCGAAGGCCGGACTTGAACCGGCACGGGTCTCCCCACTACCCCCTCAAGATAGCGTGTCTACCATGTTCCACCACTTCGGCACAAAGGATTTCATTTCTGCGGGGTTTCCGTCGGGGCGCCTTGCTGGGTCGCGGCGGCCGGTTGGCTGTCGGTTGGGGCCGGTGCAGTCGGCGTAGTCGGGGCAGCCGGCGCAGCCGGAGCGCTTTGTTCCATTGGCGCTTTTTCCTGGGTCATGATGGATGTGTCGGTCCGTGGACCGGCGGTGATGTAAGCCAGGGCCAGGGAGGTGATCATGAAAATAATGGCCGCAATGGTCGTTGCCTTGCTCAAGAATGTGGAAGCACCGGTGCTGCCGAACAGAGTCTGGCTGGCTCCTCCGCCGAACGCGGCGCCCATGTCCGCGCCTTTGCCGGTTTGCAGCAGCACGATCATGATCAGCGCCACGCACACAATCACATGCAGTACGGTAATCAAGGTTGTCATATGACTCAATCCGCCTCTAATATCTGATGATTTTTACAAACGTATCCGGATTCAGGCTCGCCCCGCCCACGAGGCCACCGTCCACATCGGGCATCAGCATGAGTTCTGCGATGTTGTCGGGCTTTACGCTTCCGCCGTAAAGGATACGCAAACCACCGGCGGTCTCCTGGCCGATGGCCTTTGCAATCCAATTCCGAACAAAGGCATGCACCTCCTGTGCCTGGGCGCTGGTGGCCGTCTTCCCGGTTCCGATGGCCCAGACCGGCTCATAGGCCACGACCCAGGCTTCCGGATTGTCTAAAACTAAATTCTTTAAACCATTGGAGAGCTGTTTGTCAAGTATGGAAAAGGTTTCACCGACCTCGCGTTGGGGTTCGGTCTCACCGATGCATACAACAGGAATCAAACCGGCATCGAGAGCGGCCTTGCATTTTTTGTTGACTGTTTCGTCCGTCTCACCGAAATATTGGCGCCTTTCAGAATGTCCGATGATGACGAAACGACATCCGGCAGAAGCCAGCATGGGCCCCGATATTTCGCCGGTGTAAGCTCCTTCTTTTTTCCAGAACAGGTTCTGGGCGCCCAGAGCTATGCGGGTTCCCTTGAGCACTTCAGATACGGCGGTCAGGGCGGTGAAAGGCGGAGCGATCATCACCTGGGCGCCTCCGTCTTGATCGGCGAGTTTTTTTGCCAGCGAACCGGCGGATTCCTTGGCCTCCGCAACGGTTTTGAACATCTTCCAGTTTCCGGCAATCAGAGGAATTCGTTTCTTCATGAGCTCTCCGTTTTTTGGTGATCCTGACGGGTCGTTTATGCCTAAAGCTGTTCGCCGATCATGGCGGCAAGATCCACCATGCGGTTAGCGTAACCGTTTTCATTGTCGTACCAGGAAAGCACCTTGACCATGTTCTGAACCACATAGGTGGTTCCGGCGTCCACGACGGAGGAGAGGGTGGATCCGTTGAAGTCGGAGGAAACCAGCGGAAGGTCACAGTAGCCTAAAATACCGGCCAGTTCCCCTTCGGAGGCGCTTTTTAGGGCTCCATTGACATCTGAAACTGTGACGCCGGGCTTTTCGATGGTGGCTACCAGATCCACGAGTGAGACATTGGGGGTGGGGACGCGGATGGCCAATCCGTTGAGTTTTCCATCTAGCTCCGGGAGGACCAGCGCCACGGCCCGGGCAGCCCCGGTGGTGGTGGGAACCATAGATAGCGCGGCGGCTCTAGCCCTTCGGAGATCTTTATGAGCAAAATCGAGGAGGCGCTGATCCCCGGTGTAGGCATGAACTGTAGTCATGAGGCCGCATTGGATCCCGAAATTTTCCAGAAGGACCTTCGCTACCGGTGCCAGACAGTTGGTGGTACACGAGGCGTTGGAGATGATATGGTGTTCCTTGGGGTCATATCGGTTGGAGTTGACCCCCATGACGATGGTAATGTCCGGATCCTTGGCCGGAGCGGAGATGATCACTTTACGGGCGCCGGCAGTCAGGTGCTTGGAGGTATTTTCCCGGTCTCTGAAGATCCCGGTGCATTCGGCCACGATATCCACCCCAAATTCTTTCCATTTGAGCTGGCTGGGGTCTTTGATGGAGGTTACGGCAATGGATCTTTTGCCTACGGTGATGGCGTTATCCTGGGCTGCAACTTCCTGATCGAGCTTTCCGTGAACCGAGTCATATTTGAGCAGGTGCGCCATGGTAGCCGCATCGGTGAGGTCGTTCACCGCCGCTATCTCGACGTCGGGATGTTTCAACGTTGCACGGAGAACCAGCCGTCCGATTCTACCAAATCCATTGATTCCCAATCGAATTCCCATATTCCCTCCTTGTCCGCGTCCGTTTGTCAGTTATGCCGTTATACCGTATTTGCGCGAATCGATGTATGGTACCTCTTCTTGCTATCAAAGCCCGAAGCATTGGTTGCCTTTTACCCTTCGGGATGGAGTCGGAAAATCGGTTAGCTGCGTTTGTTTCCCCTTAAAATGCCGCTGGCCAGTGAAATGCTTTTTTTCCCGAACTCTTCGAGATATTTCCCCAACTTTCCAAGTTCCATCTGACTGCGGGCGTCCACAGCCTTGATCACCAGGGGAAGGTTGACGCCTGTTAAAACGTCCACGCGTCCTTCTTCCAGAAAGGAGTAGCTGAGGTTGGAAGGAGAACCGCCGAACATATCCGTTAAGATCAATATGCCTTTTTTCCGATCGACCTGCTTGATGCCGTCCGTAATTTTTGCCCTGAGTGTGTCAACCGGTTCATTGATATTAATAGAGACCGCTAAAACGGATTCCGGTAGACTACCTAGTATGAACGAAGCCGCTTCAATCAGCGCTTCTCCCAGTTGGCCATGGGTGACGATGACGATTCCGATCATGGTTTTCCTGCCTGATAATACTGTTTAACTGCGATGGAGCTGATGGTTACGCCCAAAAGGGATTTTCCATAAAACCTTGCCGTCGTGTTTCATCGGTCAACGTCGCGGTGCGTAACCTTAACTTTTCGTTTCGATCGTTCAATGTGTTCACCGATTTCGTTGGCGACGGTCACTGAACGATGTCGACCGCCGGTGCACCCTATGGAAATGGTTAAATTGGACCTCCCGTCTTTCTCATATAATGGGATCAAATAGTCAAGTAGATCCAAATATCTTTTCAAAAAATCCTGGGTTAAAGGCGAATCCAGAACGTAGCGTTTTACTGATTCGTCATCTCCGGAAAGAGACTTGAGCTCGGGAACGAAGTACGGATTCGGAATGAACCGGACGTCGATGACTAGGTCCGCCTGGGGCGGCAAGCCGTATTTATAACCAAAAGATTCCACGTGAATTTTTACCGGTAATAAGTTTTCGGCATTTTCCAAAAAAGAAAACAGGACCGATTTGAGCTGGTGAAGATTGAGGTTCGATGTGTCGATGATCTGATCCGCCTCTTTCTTTAAAGGTTCCAGCTGGACCCTTTCAGACCGGATGCTTTCCAAGAGATTTTTATCTCTAGCAAGAGGGTGCTGCCGCCGGGTCAGACCGTATCGTTCAAGCAGCACCTTCTCGTTTGCTTCCAGAAAAAGGATATTGAATTTGTATCCTTTTTCTTTCAAGGATTCGAGAACCGAGGTATAGGTCGGCAGGAAACGCTTTTCCCGGATATCCATGCCGAAGGCTATGCCGGCGATGTCTGTTTCGATTTCGATGGGTAATTCCAGGAATTTAGGGAGCAAGGCGATGGGTAGGTTGTCCACGCAAAAAAAACCCGCATCTTCGAAAGCATTCAATGCGGTGCTTTTCCCGGATCCGGAAAGGCCGGTGATGATAAAAATCTTCAACCGATTCATGATGTACCTGTCTTGGGGCAATCGATCCAGGCCCCTGATGAGTACCCATTTGCGGAATGCATGCAAAAGCGCTTAAAATTCCTCATCGGATTCCCGGATGATGTTCAGCACCTCTTCCCGGTTGGCAGCATTGAAAAGGCGTTCTTTGACGGATTCATCCTTGAGCAGCTTTGAGATCCGAGCCAGAAGCTTAAGGTGAACACCGGTAGAATTTTCCGGCGTGAGCAGCAGAAAGAAGATGTGAGAAGGGCGATTGTCCATGGACTCGAAATCCACCCCTTTTCTGCTTAAACCGAAACCGAGGATCAACGTATCGAGTCCCTTCATCTTTCCATGGGGAATGGCTATGCCGCCGCCGATTCCGGTGCTTCCCAACCGTTCCCGGTCCATCAGGATCTTCACCAGGTCGTTGCGGTCGATACGGGCGATCCCGGTGACAGGCTCCACCAATTCTTCCAGGACCCCCTTCTTGTCCATGGATTTCAGGTCGACAAGGACGGCGTCTTTGACCAGTACATCCAGAATTTTCATGGCACGGAAACCCTATCCTCTCTTTTTTGGTTTCGAGATCAACTGCTCGGTTGGATCAGACCGAGGTGCCCGTCGTTGCGCCGATAGAGTACGTTGATCTGCTCAGTCCGGGCGTTGGTGAAAACGAAAAAGTTATTTTGGGTCAGCTCCATTTGCATGACCGCTTCTTCCACATCCATGGGTTTATAATCCACGTATTGAACCTTGATGAGCCTTTCTCCTCCCTCGGATTCCGACGCGGCTGCCTCACCGCTGAACTCTTTGGGTTTGCTCTTTAATTTACCTTTTCTTTCACGAATCTTTTCTTTGCTCTTTTTGATTTGTTTTTCCAACTTATCCAAAGTCAAATCGATGGCGGCGTACATGTCGCCGGCTTCTTCCCTGCCGTTGATGTTCATGCGGTCGCCGGATATGCTGATTTCAGCGATATGTCGATGTTTTTCCACCGAAAGAACTACTACGGCGGATGCCGGGTTATCCAGATATTTGTCGAGGCGATCCAACTTTTCCCCGGCGTAGTTTTTGAGGTTCTCTGAGGGATCGATGTTTTTGAAAGTCACGGCAATTTGCATGATTAGACCTCCCTATGCGATTTCATCAAGGCTGCTTTCGCATGTTCGATGGCAGTATTTTCATCACTTCGCGATATTTTGCAACGGTCCTTCGGGCGATGTTGATGTTGTCGCCCTTGAGGATTTCAACGATTTTGCTGTCGCTGAACGGTTTTTTCGAGCTTTCATTCCCGATAACACGCCGGATTTTTTCCTGAACGCTGGCGGAAGCCAGTGCTTCTCCGTTAAAGCGGCTGATAGGGCTGTTGAAGAAAAATTTCAGTTCGAAGATCCCCTGCGGTGTGTAGGCGTACTTGTTGTTGGTCACCCGGCTGATGGTGGACTCGTGCATGTTGATATCCTGAGCGACGTCCCTGAGCACCATGGGTTTTAAATGCGTGATTCCTTTTTCAAAAAAATCCTTCTGAAAGCCGAGGATGCTCTTCATGACCCGGTATATGGTTTTCTGACGTTGGTGAATGCTCCGGATGAGCCAGGTTGCGGACCGCATTTTTTCCTGAATGTACTCCCGTTCTTTTTCACCGATGGATTTCCCCCGAGCGATCGCATTGCGGTAATAAGAATTGATTTTGAGCCGCGGGAGTCCGTCATCGTTGAGCACGATGATAAGCTCATCGTCGATCTTGTAAACATAGATATCGGGGATGATGTATCGCGGTTCCTCTTCGCTGAATTGCCGACCGGGTTTGGGCTCGAGTCCCTGGATGACCTTGACGGCGGTAAGGACATCCTTGAGGTCCGCCTTTAGGGCCTTGGCGACGGCTTTGTAGTTCTTGTTTTCCAGGTGATGCAGGTGTTCCCTGATGAGTACCGAAACAATGGTGTTGTCTAAATCTAATTTGGAGGCCTGAATGAGCAGGCACTCCCGGAGATTTCTCGCACAAACGCCAACGGGATCGAAGGTTTGCATACAGGAAAGTACCTGGGCGACTTGTTCGGCCGGAGCACCGCTCATCTGCACCAGATCGTCCAGGGTAACTTCCAAATAGCCGTCCAGGTTCAAATTGCCGATGATGAGACTGCCGATCTTTTCATCTTCCGGGGAGGGGGATATCATCAAGAGTTGCCACAGGAGATGGTCTTTCAGGGTTCTTTTTTGGGTGGTGAAAGATTCAAGGTTGATCTCTTCTTTTTTTTCCCCCTCGAAATAAATCTGGCCGGGCGTGTTGTATTCGTCGATGTAGTTGTTCCAATCGATGTCGTCCCGGATCCGTTCTTCGATGGTGACCTCTTTGGCTGTCGGCGTCTCTTCGGGTTCGAAGCCATCATGTTCCGGCTCGATGTCCTGCACGGTGGTATCCTGGGATTCTTCCAGAGCCGGATTCTCCACCATCTCCTGGCGGATGACATCCATCAGCTCTAAACGGGAAAGCTGAAGCAGTTTGATGGCCATCTGGAGCTGGGGCGTCATCACCAACTGCTGGGATAATTTCAATTGTTGACTGAGCTTGAGGGCCATTTTAAAGCCTGAATTCTTCTCCCAGGTAGAGCCTGCGGGCGATCTCGCTGGAGGCGACTTTTCCCGGTGTACCGGATTCCATCACCTCGCCGTTGTTAAGGATGTATGCCTGGTCGCAGATGCCAAGCGTCTCCCGGACATTGTGATCCGTGATCAGGATGCCGATCCCCCGTTCTTTAAGGTGCGAGATGATATTCTTGATTTCGATGACCGCCAGGGGGTCGATCCCTGAAAAAGGCTCGTCCAGCAGGATGAACGAAGGGCTCGAGGCCAGGGATCGGCTGATCTCGAGACGGCGTTGCTCTCCTCCCGAAAGGGATCCCGCTCTTTGGCCGGAAAGATGCCGGATGCCCAGTTCATCCAGGAGCCGGTAGGCCCGCTCTTCCTGCTGGGCCTGGTTAAGCGGTTGCGCTTCCAACACCAGCAGGACGTTTTCCTTGACGGTAAGCTTCCGGAAGGTGGAAGGCTCTTGCGGGAGGTAGCCGATCCCTTTTCGGGCCCGGATATACATGGGATCGTCCGTAATTTCCTCGTCATTGAGGCGGACGTGCCCCTGATCCGGCTTGATCATTCCCACCGTCATGTAAAAGGTGGTCGTTTTACCGGCGCCGTTGGGGCCCAAAAGTCCTACCACGCTTCCACTTTCCACCGTGAGGCTCACATCTTTGACCACCCTGCGGCCAAAGTACGATTTAGCCAGATCGTTCAGCGCCAAGACAGGCACCGCCGCCCTCCATCAACGATGCAATTGTTTCCAGCCATTCGATTAATTCAATCCTTTCCCTTTTTGATAGAAAACAGCCTCCACCCGGCCTTGGTTTACGCTTTCCACCTGCATCCGGCCATCATCCCGGTAGAGGGTGATCTTTTCTCCGGTTACGGTGTTTTTGCCGCTGGTGACGCTCGAATTGGGACCGGTCAGGATCAAAATCCGGGAATCGGTAATGTATATAGCCTTTTCCGCCTTTGCAACCCTGTTGTCGAATTCGATCACCACGTTTCCATTCGACTCCAGTTTCTGAATCGATTCTTCTCCTGCACCTTGAGATTCTACGCTTTTAAGATCGCTTTTATAAAAGACCTTCAGCCGATCCGCCGTGATAACGGTGGTTCCCTGTATCGCACGGACGTTTCCGATGAATTCAGCAAAGCGGGCGTTGTTGTCCGAAAAAAGCCTGTCCGAGGTGATGTGGGTCACATCCTCAGACGTCTGAGCGTCGGAGGCGGGTTCATTGCCGGCTAAAATGCCTGTCGTAAAAAAAGGGAAGAGGATCAGGATCAGAGCCGTCACCGGGAAGGTGAGTCGGAGACGCTTTCGATTACAGAGAGAGGGTATCATGGATCGAGCTTTCAACGTTTCCTTTGAAGGTGGATGTTTGGGAATTCAGATCATAAACCATACGATCGGCGACAACGGAAAAACGTTTCCCTTCGATGGTTACCGGATCTTTAGAGTAGATGACTCGATTTTGGTGCTCATAGCGCAGGCGTTCGGTTTTCATCACATAATCCTCATGCGTGACCGTGACGTCCCCGACGGCTTCCAGGTCGTTGGTCTCGGGCATGAGTATTCCTTTTTTTGCGGTCAAATAGACCTTGCCCCCATCGTTTAGGAAAAAGACGACGGAAGGGCTGTCGATGACGGTACGGTTTTTCTTTCCCAGAACCTGGGCGGATTTTGCGGTAAGCGTCCATTCGTCCCTGCCGTCTCGCGTAGCCGTATGGCGGATCTGTTGTAGAGCGATGTCGGCCCGGGTCTTTTTCAAAATCGCGGCAGTATTTCCAGGATCGACGGATAGGCGTCGATAGCCGATGAAGATCGCCACAACGACGATTAGGGTGGCCAGGATGACTCCCACCAGGGCTAAACGGAGTTTTCCGCGTCTTTTCGGGCGCTTTCGTTGTCCGGCATCGTTCATGGAGATAACCATGGATTTTTGAGCCATAACCCTTTGGCCTTTAAAATCGCTTCGCAGATCTCCCTGACGGCCCCCCTGCCGCCTCTGGCAGTGGTAACCCAATCGGCGGTTTCGCGTAGGGCCTCATGGGCGTCGGCTACCGCGATAAACAGCCCTACCGAACCTTTCATGGATAAATCAGGAAGGTCGTCGCCTATGAAGGCAATGGCTTCCGGCAAGGACCCGGTGTCCGCGCATATCCGGTCGAGGACGCTCTTTTTGTTCGAGATGCCATCATAGACGAATGAAATTCCCAGGTTTTTACACCGGTGGCGCAAGGCCTTGGAACTTCTTCCGGTGATGAGGCATACCGGAATGCCCGCTTCCAGGAGGAGGCGGATACCGAGCCCGTCCTTGACGTTGAATGCCTTGATCTCTTCACCTGAATCCGAATAGATAATGGTACCGTCCGTAAGAACTCCATCCACGTCCATGGAAAGTACTCTTAAGGCGGCAAAACGATCCAAGAGCCCTTCGGTTGGGCTTTGCGTGCCAGACCGGGTACTAAGATGGGTGAAATCGGTCATGCCGTCGGGCTTTTTAGGGATTCCCGGATCCTTTTGAGTGTCACGAGAAGGGGCTCGAGGGAATCCAATGGCAGGGAGTTGGGTCCGTCACACAGAGCCTGATCCGGATTGGGATGGACTTCTATAAATATGCCGTCTGCGCCTGCGGCTACGGCCGCTTTCGCCAGGACCGGTGCAAATCTTCGCTCTCCACCGGAACGGATGCTTTCTCCGCCGGGCAACTGCACACTGTGGGTTGCATCAAAAATCACAGGGTATCCGGTCTCTTGCATGATCGGGATCCCTCTGAAATCGACGACAAGGTTGTTATACCCGAAAGAACTGCCACGCTCGGTGATCAAAATCCGGGAATTTCCGGAAGACGCCGCCTTTTTAACCACGTTGGCCATGTCCCTGGGGGCGAGGAACTGCCCTTTTTTGATGTTGAGGGGTTTACGTGTAGCGGCCGCCGCCGTGATTAGGTCCGTCTGTCGGCATAAAAAAGCCGGGATCTGGATGATGTCCAAAATCGCTGCACAAATGTCGATTTGGGAAATCCGGTGGACGTCGGAAAGGATACAGATGTCAAGCTCGGTCTTGATCCTCTTGAGGATATCCAACCCTTCCATCATCCCCGGTCCCCTGAATGAGTCGATGGAACTGCGGTTGGCTTTGTCGAAGGACGCCTTAAATATAAACGGGATCTCGAGACGCCGTGTCAAGGCCTTGAGGAAAGAGGCGATCCGGAAGGACGTTTCGGCATCCTCGATGACACACGGCCCTGCGATGAGGGCCAGAGGGTTATCGCCTCCGATTGAAATTCCTTCCAGGATATGGATCACTTGTCGAGTCATAGGAGATAAGTATCCTTTGATGGATTATCCATTCTTTTATCGCGACGACCCGCAGAAGTCAAGGAACGAAAAGAAACCTTGATTGGAGTACGGTAAATTGATATGGTCATATTTCATTTCGATAGATGGAGCGTTAACCAATTGAAATCAAAAGATAAAAACACAAAATGGCGATGGGTTGCACCTCTCTGCGGCGTCCTGATTTTAGCTTTGGGAGCCTTATTATGGGTGAAGATGGAAGGGGAGGCGCCCAACATCAAGCTGACCCCGGAAAGCCTCACCCTGGGCATTCGGTCGGAGATCACCCTTTCGTTCTCGGATGCAAAAAGCGGACTTTCAAAAGTGTGGATGGGGATTCTTAAGGGAGGGAAAGAAGAGACTCTTCTCGATGAAAATTTTCCGTCATCCGGACTTTTCTCAAAATCGGGGATTCAAGAGAAGACCTTTATCCAAGTGATCGAACCGAAGAAACTGGGTCTTGGCGAAGGAAAAACGACACTTCGGATTATGGCTTGGGATCATTCCTGGCGGCATTGGTTTCATGGCAATCGGGGATATCTTGAAAGAGAAGTGGCGGTCGACACCCGGGCGCCTCAGATCATCGTTTTGAGCAAATTTCATTATCTGAACCAGGGTGGCACCGGCCTGGCGATATATCGGCTTACCGAGCCGTGCCCGGAAACAGGGGTCAGGGTGGGTGAGCATTTCTTCCCTGGATACGGCGGTCATTCGGGCGATCCTCTGGTTCACATGGCCTTCTTTGCACTGAGCTACGAGCAGGGGCCGGGAACCTCCATTGCCATTAAAGCCGTCGATAAGGCAGGAAATGCTTCCCAGACCGGATTTGCGCATCATATCAAAGCCGTAAACTTTAAAAAGGACACTATTCCCATTACCGATGATTTCTTGGGTCAACTATTGCCCAAATTCGAATCCGAAATCGAAGGCGGCGATAAAGGCTCGTTGATTGAAAGGTTCCTGAAGGTGAATCGTAACCTTCGGGAAAAAAATTACCGGCAGATGGTTCAAGTAACCACCAGTTCTGAAAAGGAGCTTTTATGGAAAGGTGCCTTTCTGAGACTCCCCAACTCCGAAGCACGTGCGGGATTCGCCGACACCCGGGATTATATTTATCAGGGGAAAAAGGTCGATCAACAGGTGCATCTGGGCATAGACCTGGCCGCCTTAGCCCATGCCCCGGTGCCGGCGGCGAACAGGGGGAGGGTGGCTTTTGCCGGGGACCTGGGTATTTACGGCAGGACGCTCTTGATTGACCATGGTCTCGGGGTTTTCAGCATGTATTCCCACCTGAGTGATTATACGGTTCAGATCGGCCAGGTGGTGGAAAAGGGTGAGATCATCGGCCATACCGGCGATACCGGCCTTGCCGGGGGGGACCACCTCCATTTCAGCGTGGTGGTCCGTGACACCTTCGTTAACCCGGTGGAATGGTGGGACCCCATGTGGATTGAAAAGCGAATCATGGATAAGCTTAAAGGAACGGAAAACGGATAAAAGCGAATCTGCGGAGGTCGGCATTGAAACCCTATCGCATCAATAAAACCATCGAAGAAATCAACTCGAAGATCCGGGAAGGGAAAGCGGTGGTCGTGACCGCCGAGGAGATCATCCCTATCGTTAAGTCCGAGGGACCTGTGGAGGCCGCGAGGCAGGTGGATGTGGTGACGACCGGGACGTTTTCCCCCATGTGCTCTTCAGGGGCGTTTATCAACTTCGGCCATTCCGTCCCGCGCATCAGGGCCTCCCGGGTCTGGTTGAACAAGGTCCCGGCTTATGCGGGGATCGCGGCGGTGGACTGCTTCATCGGCGCTACGGAACCCTGCGAGGACGATCCCTTGAACAAGGTTTACCCCGGCGAATTCAATTACGGGGGTGGGCATGTCATCGAGGACCTGGTGGCCAAAAAGACGGTCTATCTCAAGGCGGTGTCCTACGGCACGGACTGCTATCCGAACCGTGCCATTGAAAAGGAGGTGACACTCGCCGCACTTCCCCAGGCAACTCTGTGCAACCCGAGAAACGGGTATCAAAACTATAACTGCGCCGTCAACACCACCGACCGAACCATATACACCTATATGGGCACGCTCAAGCCACGCATAGGTAACGCCAATTACTGTTCGGCGGGGCAGCTCAGCCCATTGTTCAACGATCCATATTATCAGACCATCGGACTGGGGACCCGCATTTTCCTGGGCGGTGGGGTGGGGTATGTCGTCTGGCACGGTACTCAGCACAATCCTGCGGTGAAGCGGTCCCGCAAAGGGGTACCTGTCATGGGGGCGGGGACGTTGTGGGTCATGGGGGATTTAAAACAGATGAGCCCTCGATGGCTGATGGGGGCCAGCATTCAAGGTTACGGATGTTCTCTGTCGGTCGGACTCGGAGTTCCGATCCCTCTTTTGAACGAAAAAATTGCTCAATATGCGGGCCTGTCCGATGAAGATCTCTTTACTCAGGTGGTGGATTATGGCCATGATTATCCGAACGGCATTTCCAAGAGCCTGGCTCAGGTCAGCTATTCGGAGTTGAAAAGCGGCGCCATCAAAGTCAATGGGAAGACGATTCCCACGGTTCCGCTCTCCAGCGTGGTACGCGCCAGGGAGATCGCCGATATATTGAAGAAATGGATTCAAAGCGGGAAATTTCTTTTAGGGACGCCCCAGTTCAACCTTCCATCCCGATGAAGAAAAAGATACCGGCGGCTGGTGATCATGGCGTACGTTTCAAAAGGGTCGGATATGACCCGAGAGCCGGCAGAGACGATTCGGGCCTTTGTCGCATTCGAACTGCCCAAAGGAATCATCGATGCCTTAGCCCGTGTTCAAGAACAGATGCGTGGCTTAAGAGTCGATGCCCGATGGGTCCGTCCGGCAAATATTCATCTGACCCTTAAATTTTTAGGACAAGTACCGGCTTCGGATATCGAAACTATCGGGAGAAGTGTCATGGAAGCGGCCCGGGGCCGAGGTCCCATTGTTCTTTCGGTGAGAGGGGTCGGCGTTTTTCCCGGGGTCCGAAAGCCCCGGGTGGCCTGGGTTGGGTTAAACGATCCTGATGGAGGATTGCTCCGTCTCCATCAGGAACTGGAGACCCGCATGAGCAGTGTGGGATATCCAGCCGAAGAAAGGCCTTTCAAGGGACATTTAACCATCGGTAGGTTCAAGGGAAGCATATCGGCACCAATGCTCATAACAGCTCTTAACGCTTGTCAGGATTTTGAGACCGAGGCGTTCAGTCTTGACACGCTCACCCTGTTTCAAAGCGAGTTGATGCCTTCAGGGCCGGTTTACACCAAAATCGTGAGAGCCACATTGACGAACTCGTAACTTGGCAGATTTTGCTCGCTGCATGATCATTTTAAAGAGATGCTCATGGCTTCGCTGAATCTCGAGAACTCGGTACAGGTGCCTCGGACAACTTGAGATTTTTCACACCCGGCCACTCGCATCTTTTTCGGAAAAGGTTCAAATTCTGCCCGCAAAAGCCTATTACGAATCTATTAGCATTGATGGCTTCGTAAAAAGTCGTCACCCCGTTGAAAAACGGGGTCCAGATGTTTCATAAGTGATTGAAAACACTGGATTCCGTTTTTTGCCGGAATGACGGAAAGAGAGCATTTTCGACTTTTTACGAGTTCATCAACATTGATGAAATTGTAAAAACTCAAAATTGGGATGGCAAAGTAAAAAGCTTCAGATGCAGCGCAACACAGCAGATGGACTTTTTACGAAGCCATCAACATTGTAGCTGACAAAGAGGAGGAGGCCATGGCTGTATCTTCAGAGAAAGGGAAGGCGGTAGAAAGTGCCATCACCCAGATCGAGCGCCAATTCGGCAAAGGGGCTATCATGAGGCTGGGGGGGGATACCATCGTCGATGTTCCGGTCATTTCCAGCGGATCGCTGGCCCTGGATCATGCCTTGGGCATCGGTGGCATTCCCCGGGGAAGAGTTGTCGAGATCTTCGGGCCCGAATCTTCCGGGAAGACCACCCTTGCGCTCCATGCGGTGGCGGAAGCCCAAAGACAAGGGGGGATCGCCGCGTTTATCGATGCGGAGCACGCATTGGATATTATGTATGCCAAAAAACTGGGTGTCAACAGCGACGAGCTTTTAGTCTCCCAGCCCGACACCGGGGAACAGGCCCTGGAAATCACCGAGATGCTGGTGAGAAGTGGCGCTGTCGACATCGTGGTCATCGATTCCGTGGCCGCACTGGTGCCCCGTGCCGAGATCGAAGGTGAAATGGGGGATGCCCACATGGGGCTTCAGGCCAGACTGATGTCCCAGGCGCTGCGCAAACTTACCGGCACCATTGGGAAGACCATGACCTCGGTGATTTTCATCAATCAGATCCGCATGAAGATCGGTGTGTTTTTCGGGAATCCGGAAACAACCACCGGTGGAAACGCCCTCAAATTTTATGCCTCTTTACGACTCGATATCCGAAGGGTTAACGCCATCAAGGATGGACAGAATATCATCGGTAATCGGACAAAGGTGCGGGTGGTTAAAAACAAAATGGCCCCCCCGTTCAAGGAGGCGGAGTTCGACATCCTTTACGGGGAGGGAATCTCCCGGGCCGGCGATCTCCTCGATACCGCCGTTACTTGCAACGTGATCGAAAAAAGCGGCGTCTGGTACTCACATGGCGGGGAGCGGATCGGCCAGGGCCGTGACAATGCCAAGCGGTTCCTGATGGAAAACAAAGACATCTTCGACGATGTGATGACCAAGACCAAAGAATCTCTGAATATCTTAAAGAAAAAAACCGATAAACCGGATACGGAGTAATCTATGACAGGAGAAGAGATCCGCAGGCGATTTCTGGAATATTTTAAGAAAAAAGACCACCGCATTTTACGCAGTTCATCCTTGGTGCCTTCTGATGATCCCACTCTTTTGTTTACCAATGCAGGGATGGTGCAGTTCAAACGGGTCTTTTTAGGTGAGGAAAACCGAGGATATTTACGGGCCACGACTTCTCAAAAATGTGTCCGGGCCGGGGGGAAACACAACGATTTGGAAAACGTGGGGTATACCGCACGACACCACACCTTTTTCGAGATGCTGGGCAACTTCTCTTTTGGGGACTACTTTAAAGAGGGTGCCATTGAATTCGCTTGGGATCTGCTCACCAACGGGTTCGGATTTCCGCCCGAAAAGCTATGGGCCACCATCTATCTGGACGATGATGAGGCTGCGGTGTTGTGGCAAAAGGTGACCGGAATCCCCGAAGACCGGATTGTTCGATTCGGGGAAAAGGACAATTTCTGGGCCATGGGAGACACCGGACCCTGCGGCCCCTGCAGTGAAATCATCATCGATCGTGGAGAAGCCTATGGATGTGGGAAACCGGATTGCAGGGTCGGATGTGAATGCGACCGGTACCTGGAGATATGGAATCTGGTATTCATGCAATTCAACCGGGATGCCTCCGGCAAGATGACGCCTTTGCCCAAACCCAGCATCGACACCGGCATGGGCCTCGAGCGGGTCGTATCGGTTATTCAGAATGTTCCGACCAATTTCGACACGGATCTCATCCGGCCCATTATACGGAAGGTGGAGGAACTTTCGGAGCGACCCTTCGGTGCATCGGAAGCCGATGATGTGGCTATGAAGGTTGTCGCCGATCATTCCCGTGCTGCCGCTTTTCTCATCGGTGACGGCGTGTTGCCGTCCAATGAAGGGCGGGGCTATGTTCTGAGGCGGATCATGAGGCGGGCCATCCGGTATGGCAGAAACATCGGCTTGAAAAGGCCGTTTCTAGTCAATACGGCGGAGGTGGTCTGCGATGAGATGAAAATCGCCTATCCCGAATTGTTCGAATCATGGGCTTTCATTGGAAATGTCATCCAAAATGAAGAAATCCGGTTCATGGAAACCCTCGATCACGGTCTGAGACTCTTGAACGATACCTTGGAAGAGATGAAGGCAAAAGGGGTCACCCAGGTTCCCGGGGAGGTGGTTTTCAAGCTTTATGACACCTATGGGTTTCCGGTGGACATCGTCAGGGACGTGGTTCGGGACAAGCAATTGACTCTGGATCTTCAGGGATTTGATCGGGCCATGGAAGCCCAAAGGGAAAAATCTCGATCTACCTCGGTCTTCATGGGGATCGCCGATGCATACAAGTCTCTTTCCGCGAGCGGATTCCATCCGGAGTTTGTGGGATACGATCGCCTGGCGGCGGACGGCAGGGTCGTTCTATTGGTACAAAACAGCCTGGAGATCGAAGCCGCAGGCGCCGGCGAAACCGTGGAGATGGTCACAGAGATAACGCCCTTTTATGCGGAATCCGGAGGGCAGGTGGGGGATACCGGAAAATTCAGCGGACCCGCTGGTGCCGGGGAGATCATGAATACCTTCAAGGATCCCACCGGCATTGTCATCCATAAAGTGAAAATCCTTCAAGGAAATGTCGCAAAGGGTCAGGTGGTGACGCTGAGTGTGGATCCGGAAAAGCGACAGGCAACAGCCCTGAATCACACGGCCACTCACATTCTCCATGCCGTACTGCGGCGGGTGCTGGGAGACCACGTCAAGCAGGCAGGCTCTCTGGTGTCTCCGGACCGGCTGCGTTTCGATTTCACCCATTTTTCAACCATCAACCCCGAACAATTGGATGAAATCGAGATGGGGGTCAACGAGAGAATCCAAGAAGCCATCGATGTTCATGGCGAGGAGATGGACGCCGAGGACGCCTTCAAAACCGGGGCCATGGCCCTTTTTGAGGAAAAATACGGGGATCGTGTCCGGGTCATCTCTCTTTCCTCTTTCAGCAAGGAACTTTGCGGAGGGACTCACATCGATAACACCGGACGGATCGGGCTTATCAAGATCATCGGGGAATCGAGCGTGGCGGCCGGTGTTCGGCGGATCGAAGCTCTCACCGGCCGGGAGGCGATTGACCATATCCAAAGGGCTTTCCGTATCCTTAAGGAGACGGCGGAGCAACTGAAGGAAAAAGCGGAATCGATTCCGTCGCGGGTCGAAGCCCTCCTGATGCGTTCCAAGGCCTTGGAAAAAGAGGTGGAGCGGCTGAAGGGAAGCCTCGCTGCCCGGTTTACGGAAAAAATTGAAGAAGAAATTCGCACGGTCAATGGGGTTCGGGTGTTGTCCAAGAAGGTTTCCGTGGATTCACCGGCTGCATTGAGGGAATTGGCCGATCGTTTCAGGGACCACATGGGTTCAGGGATTGTCGTCCTGGGGAGTGTGGCCGACCAGAGGGTGTTGCTGATCGTATTGGTCACCAAAGACCTGACAGGCCGTTTTCATGCCGGCAAGATCATCAAGGAGATATCGGCCTTAGTCGGTGGGAGCGGAGGCGGAAGACCCGATATGGCCCAGGCGGGCGGCAACCGGATTGAAAAGCTGGATCAGGCTCTTGGGCATGCCTACGAGATCCTCGTGTGAGCATTATGCCTTTTGCCTTGATCGAGTTTTTTCGTCAATTACAAGGACGTTAAAAGCCATTTCTCCTAAACCCTGCAGTTGCTTTTGCACCAACAGGGTAAACCCAGCCTATATTTCCTTGAGCTTTCTGTTTCCAGGGGATCGGCGGACGGCATCGGAAAAGGCAGCCAATGATTCACGGAAGTGCTGGATTTCAGCCGTTTCAGCAAGGGGGATCCGGTCGGATCCCTCCCGATCCATGGCTTCCAGTATGAATCCGATGGTGAGAAGGTCGGTGTCGCACCCGGGCTGATAGGACGGTTGATTCGCATCTTCTTTGGATCGAATCTCGGACAGGATACCCGCGGATAGGAGTTTATCAAAGATAGCCTTGAGGATAACCGGAGGACATCCGAGCCTCTCTGATAGATCCGAAGCGGTAGGCGGTTTCCCCCCTTTGTTAAAGTCTTGAATAACGGTGTGTGAAACCTGGAGTGCGATAAGTTTGATTGTCTCAGGACTGAGATTTTTTCCCTCAGGCTCCCCCGCACGATAAGCCGGATAAATATGGTGGCCGTAAGACAGCTCCGCCCCGAACAGCGCGATCGTCCAGCTCAACTGCAGCCAGACCAAAAACAAGGGGAGGGCGGCGAAGCTGCCATAGATGGCGTTATACTTGGCCACGCCCACCTGTAACGCGATGTATCCCCATTGCACGACCTGATAGAGAGTTCCGGCTACGATGCCGGCCAATATTCCGGATCGGTAGGGGATCTTTCGGTTCGGCATGAAGATATAAATAAATGCAAAAAACGCCCAGAGGATGACATAGGGTAAAAGTCTTACCAAAAAGAGGACCAGCTTGCCGACCATGTCCAAAAGGGCGGTCTTTTCGGAAAGTTCGGACGCCTGAGAGGCGAGATAAACGGTGATACTGCTGGAGAGTATCATGACCAGGGGATAAATGAGCATCATGGAGAGATAATCACTGAACTTGCGTCCTAGACCTCGTCCTTTTTCGACGCTCCAGATGCGATTCAAGGCGTCTTCGATCTGACCAAAGATGTTGATGACCGACCAAAGGAGGACCACCACACCCACGCCGGCAATCAGGCCGCCTTTGGTGGTTTCCAGCAGGTTTTGCGCAAAGACGATGATCTGTTTGAGGACAGCTTCCTGTTCCGGGACCTGCTGGAGGATCTGCTCCTGGAAATGCTTTTCAAATCCGAAGCCTTTGGCGATTCCAAAGGCCAGCGCCAGAACCGGGACGATGGAGAGGAGGGTATAAAGGGTCAATGCCGAAGCCCTTAAAGCGCATTGATCCCAGTAAAAGTTGCGTATGGCCAACAAAAGTACTTTTGCGCCGGCCAGGACGATGCGTTTGAGACGGGGAAGGTCTGTTGCCTGTAGGTTCCAAATATCCGTTTTAAAAAGCCGAACAAATTTTGGGACCGCCACAAATCCTCCTGTTCAAATCGTCAGTTGGGGGTGTTTGAAAAAAGAGCGTCGAACCGGATTAACGGCTCCCGAGGGGGAAGCATTAGCCCGGCTTCAACGGCATCCTTGAGATCGGCTGCGGAATCCGGATCCGCCCACCAGTACCAGTAAGCACTGCTTTCATCCCCATATTTGGGCAAAACGGTGGACGGGGTTCCGAACTTATTCCAGTAGAGCAGGCGCGTGTAATTGATGTTCCAGAGAAGAACGTAGGGGAATGCCTCACAGAGGATACGGTCGATTTCCCGGCAGATGGCGTTGCGTTCCCGGACATTAAAGAGGGGCCGTTGCGCTTCGATAAGCGCATCCACGCGGGCATTTTTCAACCCCGTAATATTGCTGCTTCCCTTTCGATCAGCTTCCTTGGAAGACCACATCCCTTCAGGATCCTTGAAGACGCCGGCGCCCCAGGCGGCCCAGGTCATCTGGTAGTTGAATTGGTCCATATCCTGAGCCCAGGCCGCCCAATCCTTCCTGTCGATGACAAGCTCGATTCCCACGTCCTTGAGGTCTTCGGCAAATATCGACAAAAATTTCTCGGAAGAAGCGTCCCGGGTCAGGAATTTGAAGGAGAACCGTTTTCCGTTTTTGACCAAAAAACCGGTTTCTGGATCGGTTAGCCATCCCGCCTCTCTTAAAAGCGCCCTGGCCTGGTTTTTATCGAAGCGGATCATAGGATTGGGGCAGGGGTTTTCAGAGTCGTAAAGGTCTTCGAAATAGGAACGATGCAGGAAGTATTGGTTGTACATCAGGGTGGCGTTCATTTTTTCCCGGTCAAGAAGGAACGCCATGGCCTTCCGAACCTTGAGATCATCGAAAGGGGGTTTTCGCATGTTCATGGCAAAACCCTGAAACCCGATCGGGTTGGAATTGACCACTTTCTGTTTGACGATCCAATGGTTGGAGAACCGATCCCCCCGGGTTTCATTGACCCACAGGCGGGAGGTATAGACCGGGAAAAGGTCTATTTGCCCTTTTTTGAAAACCTCGAATGCATTTTCGCTTTCGGCGAAAAATTTAAACCGGATACGCGCGAAATTCCCGAGGCCTTTGGAGCGGATATCGGAACGGTTCCACCAGTCCTGTCTGCGCTTCAGGGTCACCGAAAGCCCTTCCCGGATTGTTTCAAGGCCATACGGACCGGAGACCACGGGAAACTCGAAGTTGATCTTATTGAAATCCTTTTTTTCATACATCTGACGACTGAGGATAAAAAAACTGCCGGCAGCCCCCAGGTTTTTCCAGTGGACATCTTTTGCTTTAAAGACAATGGTGAGGTCATCCACAACCATAGGGGGGTCGAACCGTTCCATGTCGATCTTGTGGGGCCCCGTGAGATTTTTAGGATCCATGATGGCATCGAAAGTCCATCGCACATCATGGGCCGAAACCGGGGTTCCGTCGCTCCATTTGGCGTTGGGATTCAGGAAAAAGGTAAATGTGCGTTTGTCTTTTGAAATGATGCATCTTTCCGCCAGCGCCGGTTCATACTCCATCGTCACCGGGTTCATGGATAAAAGTGCTTCGAACAGGGACCCGAATACCTGCGCGGTTTGAGTGCTCGCATCCAGGTAGTAATTGAGACTCTTGGGGTACTGGCCTAAAAAGACCGATATCTCACCCCCCACCGGTGCATGAAGGTTTGCCATGGGGTTCGGTTCCGGTATCCATCCCCGTTTCGGATAACGCTCTTCACCTAAAGCACTTATCGGAATGCACCAAAGAATCAAAACGATGGCAATCGCCTTTTTCATAGGCTGCTGCTTTTCAAATGAAAGGTTCCGTTTCGGGCATTCAGACGCCTTTGAGCACGTCGATCATTGAAAAGACTTTGCCCTTTTCGCCCAGGATGACTTTCTGGTGAAGGAAAAGGATCGCATCCAGTGTGCCGAGTGCATAGATTTCCCTTCCATTGACGTTGTGGGTGAATTCGAAATGGACCGTCCGGTCCGGCGATGTGAGGGAATAGGTGTGCCATCCATGACCGGATAGGTATTCTTGTGGTATGCCCCAACGCCGATGCTGAGCCGCCGGATCCCGTTCTTTTAGGATCTGATCCTCTGAAAAAGGGATCCCGAGCCTGTTGAAATAAGTCACCATGGCCTTGGCAGTACCGGAAGTGTCCGCCTTCCCTTTCTGGTGGCTTTCTCGGATTTCAAGCGCATAGCCTTTAAAAAGACCCGGGAATTGAGCGGCAGCGTAATCCATCATAGCCTGAAAGGCGACGATCTGCTTGGCCATATTGGGGGCGATCACCGCGGATACGGCGGAGTTAAGCACGGACTCTGCCAGCTTTTTCCGGTCTCCTCCGGTGGTGCCCATCACGAAATGGAGGCGCTCCTTACAGTACCAGTCGGCATTCGCATTCACCGCGCTCGGATGAGTGTAGTCGACGGAGATTGCGGGTCTCTCCCTTTTTTCCATGGCCGACTCCCGGTCGTGGGGGCGGATAAGCTCGATAGTCTGATTGACAACCGTGCATGTCTTTTCGGTGATTTCCGGGCCTGTGAGAGAACAGGGAAAGAGCGTGAAACGTTCGTCTTTGAGGATGTGCCGCGCCACCATGGCGGCCATCTGACCCGGTAACCCGTTGACCATAACGCTGATTTTTTTCATCGACTGTCTCCTCGTTTTAAAGTATGGTTGCACTCTATCAAAAACCGACGGCGGTCGCAATTCTTTCAGTCAAAGCCTTAAGACGGGGAAAGGATGCAACCGGAAGGGTTCCCATGAGGCGGGACAGGGTTGTGACGGCCGTCGGAATATAGGCGGCAAAAGCGGTTTTGCATTTCACACGAGTCAAATATGCAAACGCACCCAGGACCTGGAGGTTTCTGCAAACGGCAAAAATGCGATAACCTTCGCGGAATCGATCGGGGTTAAGGGTTCGCCGTTGAGTCAGTCGCTTTATGGCAAAATCAAGGAGCATGTCCTGAAGTGAGACCGGCAAATCGACATAGGGATCGATGAGTAAAGAAGCCAGGTCGTATTGGATCGGACCGATGCGTGCTCCCTGAAAATCGATGAAAAAGATATTGCCGTTTGCCACCATGATGTTTCTGGATTGGAAATCGCGGTGCATGAGGCCGAAGAGGGAGTGTTCCATTGCCTGGCGGGCCAAGAGCTGAAATTCTTCTTCCAGCATGTCCTGGGGGATATCAAGCCCCAGATAATGATTGACAAAAGCATCGAGAAAGTAGCGGCACTCCCTTTCGACGATCAGGTTTTGGTCATAGATAGGGGTTTGATAAGCCCATCTCAAATCGAATCCCCGAGTCCCTTCAACAGAGAATTCGATGAGGTGTTCGATGACTTTCTGATAGATGGAAAACCGGTGTCCTGAGGATGGGGTGTTTTGAAGATACCCTTGAAGGGATACATCGCCGAGGTCTTCCATGACGGCCCATCCCGAGAAGGTGTCAAATGCATGGATATCCGGTACCGGTACTCCCTTGGTTTTCAGGAATCGACCGATTTTAATCCAGGATTCCATTTCCCCGGACCTGGATTCGGTTTGGATGCCGTGATTGACGGCCACCAGGGACTTTTCATTCCGAAAAAGACGAAACCACGCACGGTCCGACCCATCTCCTGGAAGCATTTCTTTGCGGGTGTGCTGCAGTGTTTCCGGAAATCGGGGCCAGGCCTTATGAAATGCTTCGGTCGAAAGGGCATCCAGTGACGCATCGCAGTATCGAGCGGGGGTGCCGATATCTTTCCAGTAGGCATGATCCGCCACGAAGGCATAAATCGGTTTGCCGTCAAGGAGCATACGACGGTAGGCATCGATGCTGTGTGAAAATCCGATTTTTGGAATGTAACCAAGAACTTGACGGTCTATGACCTGGATGCCTGTGAAAGTCAATTTTGAAAATCCGTCGGGAATGGGCTTGGATGAGTTTCCTTGAAAAGCATGCACTTTCCCGTTTGATTCAACGATGACACGGTTGAACTCGGTATCGTTGACCAGGACCAGAGTAGCCGGGCCTCCGTGGGCGAGGTGGTAGTTGTAGACCGTCTGAAAATCGATGTCGGTAAGAATGTCGCCGTTGATCACAAAGAACGGTTTTTCACCCAATACTGCAGCGTTGTTCGCGATGGCGCCCCCGGTTCCTAATATGGAGGGCTCGTGGGAAAGACGGACCGGTATAGGATAGCGATTCCTTTCGATGTGAGATCTAACCTGCTCGGCAAGGTGGTGGGTATTGAGAATGACGGCCTCAGCGCCTGCACGATGGAGTGCATAAATGAGTCGATCCATGAGAGGCTGCCCGGAGAGGGTGAAAAGGGGTTTGGGCCGGGTCAGGGTATATGGGAGAAGGCGTGTGCCGATGCCTGCGGCAAGGATCAAAGCGTTCATGCGTCTGGGACTACAAGTATGCCCGGTACCGTTTGATCATGTCCGAATAAAAGGTGATTTTTTCTTCATCCTCCAGACCTTTGATTCCCTGGGAGAGGAAAAAGTCTACGGCATTTTGATAATAAATCTTGGAAAGAGATTCTTTTCGCTCGATCTGCTTGAGCTTGTACATCCGATTCCCCCTTGCCTGGATCTTGCGAAGGCGGTCTTTTGGGCTTAAGCCGTTTTTCGGGCTTTTCTCGAAGAAATCGAGCACCACGGCATAGGCTTCGAAAAAAGTTTTTAGAAAACTGGTGAAACATTTGAGCTTCCGGAACCCGGATGAGGTTAAATTATAGGTGTCCGGAAGCATGGGATGAGGCATGAGAATAGCGTCATCGATGAAGGCCTTGAGGTTTTTGCGGACCAGATATTCCGGGGGTCGGTCTGTGTTGAACGCAAACTCGAACTTGAAAAACTCCTGCAGGAAAGCATAGACGGCGTGCAGGTCGGGTGCGCTGAATTGAAACGCGTCCTTTTCCAGAATGGCCAAGGCGGTAAAGGATGCCGGGAGAAAGAAAGCAACGGCGTTATTCTTGTAATATTCCAGGTTGGAACGCTGATTTTCCCTGAGCTGATAAATAACTTCAGCATCTCCGGTTCCTTTTTTTAAGGAGACTGTTTCGATGAATTTGCGCTGGAGATAATTCCCCAGAGCATTATCTATGGCTGTCTGGGTGTCAAGGAGAAGGGAATCGGCCAGTGTCGCCTGCTGGAAATTTAAATAAGTCAGGTAGGTTTCAATATTGTCCCGGAGCTGTCGGAGGGTAAAGGTCGGTTTCGGCGCATTGAGAATGGCGCTTGCAGCCAAAGCGTGGGGCGTGACAACGGAAACCCCATCGATGGCGGATGCCAAATGATATCCCAAATTCCGAACCACGCCATTGAAATCCTTTTGAGAAAGTTTTGCGCCGTCAGGGGATGCCTCGTTGAAAAGAGACCTTGTTGAAAAAGCATCACCCAGTTTGATATAGATCCTGCCGTAACGTTTTTTCAAAAACTTTCTGGCCTTGATGACCTGGATCAGGCTTTCAGATTCCTTCTGTCCCCCTTCTATTTCGCTCAGATAAGAACCTTCCTCCAGGACGCGGTCATAGCCGATGAAAATAGGAATGAAGATCAACTCGTCGCATGCACCGTTTTTAAAGGCGTTGAGGAGTATGGATAAAAAGCCGAGTTTGGGCATGAGTAGCTTGCCCGTCCGGCTCCTTCCCCCTTCTATGAAAACTTTAATATTGAATCCCTCTTCGAGGAGCTTGTAAACGTATTCGGAAAAAACTCGGGAGTATAGAACAGCGCCTCGAAAAGTCCGGCGGATAAAAAAAGCCCCGCCCATCCTGAAGAGCGGTCCCAAAGGCCAAAAGGAAAGATTGTTGCCGGCGACGATATGGGGTGCCGGCATGTTGTGGGAATACAATATATAGGGCAGGACGAGGTAATCGATATGGCTTTTGTGACAGGGTACAAAGATGATAGGCCCTTTTTTGGAGAGTTGTTTCACTCGGTAAAGGGCATTGGGATCTATACTTACCCCTTCGAACATGGATTCGAGTAGCCATTTGATCAAGAGCGCTCCGAATCTGACGAAAGAGGGATTGTAGTTGGCTGCGATTTCATCGATACAATCGCTGGCTTCCTTCCGAACACTGGGAAGGGGTATTTCCCTCGTCCGTGCATGATGGATTAAAAAGTCGTTGAGTCGATCGCCGGTAAGGATGTCTTGTTTAATTTCCTCACGGGATTTAATGATGGGGCCCGTAATGCTCTGACGATGACGGTTGATCTGTTCGATGAGTTGCCGGCGGAGAAGAAAAGACTGAACTTCCGTGTTTTCAGAAACCACTTCCGGCTGGGAAAGAAAGGTTTTAAGATCGATGGGATCCGGGACTTCCACAAACACTTTCCCGGGATTTTTAAACAGAGTCACCATACGACGGAGGCGTCCCGGGTTTTCTTCGGTTCCGAAAAAGATATCCACAAGAGTACGGACGTTTCGATGGGGTGTTCGGCTGAAGAACATGAGCTGAGGGACCATGAAGACCGGTCGGTCGGTCTTTTTCTTAAGTTCAATGATTTGTCGAAAAGGATCCTTTGTGCTCTTTAAGAAACGAAGGAGAAAGCCGTCCGTCTCCAAGAGCGTGACATATCCGGCATGTCCGCTCAAAAGCGACCTTTCGAAGTACTCGCTCTTAAACGGGTCCGGAAGGGATCTGTTCCTCACGAGATGATCGATGTGGGCCAGAAGGACTTTAAAAATTCGGCTCACAGGCTGGAAAAAAATCGTCCGGGAGTCGAAGGCGATTTCAGGGCAGGGAAGGCCCATTTTTGCCAAGCGGTTGTGATAAAATAGGTATTCGAAGCGGCGCCGGTATTTGCAAACATAAACAATGACGGCATTTTTAGGAAGTGTCGAGATTGCCGATGCCTGATGGGGGTCCATTCGAATACCGCTGTAAAACATGCGGAGGATTGCCTGAATAAAAAAGCCGGGATTCTTGGGGAAAAAAGAGAAATAGTGATCGTGAGTGTGGCCCAGGACGGCCTCAATGTGCCGGCAAATCCAATTTTGAATTCTAATTCTAAAAGATTGGGGATTTGGCAGCATCTTCGATTCCGGACGCGTCATCAAAAAATCGAAAAAACCCTTGGAATATAATGCGCGCAGGTGATAATCATTTCGATTCAAGGTATCAGATTTGAAATTTATTGCAACAGGGAAAAGCCGGACATAAAAGAGCACCGACCAAAAGAACCGATTGGGTACCGATGTTTTGGGCATCGCTTTTTTTAAAAATTATGCTTGCGTTGATCTGCGCGTTGTGTTATCGGCTTCAGATATAAAACTGGGGATGGATGTATCCGAAAAGGGCATCTTGAAGCCGATTGAAAAATCAGGATAACCATTTTACAGGGAAGGTCCCGCGTTCAGGAAGCGGGAGGAGACCATTAAACAGATGGGTTAAGATCAATTTTTAACGAATTGAGGACATGGTGTTAAATTGTTTTAATCTTACTGTCAAAGGAGGATGGTTCTAAATGAAAACGTTAATTGGCGGAGCGATTGGAGCAGTCTTGGGTATCATTGGTCTTTCGGTCTGGTGGAAACCCTTCCTGCAATTACTGGCCGGGGCCATTCCAGTCATGTTGCTTCTGGGCGGCGGCTTGGCTTTGTACCTGGGATTTGATGAACTGAAGGACAGCTGGAAAAAGGACGAGCCGGCATCCGATACCTCCTTCAAGAGCGATGAGTCGGAAAAATACAAACAGGAAATCGATGATCTGAAAAAAGAGATCGACACCCTTAAGGCCGGAAAAGCGGCTCAATAAAACGTATTTTCAATCAGTCATTCGGGCCCGGCACCCGTTTAGGTGCCGGGCTTATGCATCATTTCCCCCTGCTTTTTGCGGCGGACACTGCAAGCCGGTTCGCTCGCTCATTCCCTTCTTCACCCTTGTGCCCCATAACATGCAGGATCTTTAAATCTTTAAATTTTGCCATCAAGTCCTTGACGGAACGGATCAACGCTTCGTTCTTTTTCGCCTTCCAACCTAGTGACAAGACTCCTTGCGCGTAGGTGCTGTCCGTGAAGAGCCTCACCGGCAAATGCACGCTCTTCAATTCCTCAAGTGCCGTCTGAATCGCCTGAAGCTCCGCGACGTTGTTGGTGGTTTCTCCGATAAACCGGGAAACCTCCTTCTCGCGCCCCTTGTGCCGTAAAAGAATTCCGATCCCGGCGGGGCCGGGATTTCCGGAAGAGGCCCCGTCGGTATAAATTAAAATGGTATCGGTGTCGATATTCTGGGGGGAATTGTTTTGATGTTCGTCGGCCGGATCGCCTTTGGAGGCTGTTCTGCCGGCTTCGGGTTTTTTATAGCGGCTTTTCGGAACCGAAGAATCGAGGGGATGGATGTTGCTTTCATGGACCCTGTATTCGTATTCCTGGTTCAGCTGGTATTTGATCAGGACTTTTCCTTCGCGAATTTCAGGCAGCCCTTGGGCGTCAAGAGCCACCCACACCTTTTGGCCCTTGAAACACATCCGCTTCCAATTTTTTGAGAGTTGATCCATGGTGTTTTCAACGTTTAGAGATTTAATCATTCCGGGTACAAGAGGAAAAGGGAACAAAGCTTTCTGAACGCCTCAAGATCCTTGCTCCAGGAGGCTGCGAGAGCCTCCATGTCATCGTTTCGTTCCAGATGCTGACGGACCCTTCGATCCCCTATAATGAGGTCGATGGGAAGCTGGTGAAATTCATACTCGTAGGGCGGCTTTTTCCATTCAAAATGTTCCGGATAAAGATGCATCACGACGCGCATCAGGTTTAAGGTGACGGCATAGGGGTTAAACCGAGATGGATCGGTGATATGCATCTGAAATCCCTTGCAGAGAACCCCTCGCCACTTGTTCCAGGTGGGTTCAAAGGCGACAGGCCTCAGGAACACTCCAGGAATACGGTTACCGCCTAAATAGCGAAGAATATCGTACGGATCCAGATAGGGAGCACCAAATATTTCGAATGGGTGAGTTGTCCCCCTCCCCTCGGAGACATTGGTTCCCTCCCATAGAACCTGTCCCGGATAGACAAGAGCCGATTCCAGGGCAGGGAGGTTCGGAGAGGGGAGCACCCAGGGGAGGCCTGTATCCGAAAAATACATCTTTCGCTTCCAGTTTTTCATGGGGATGACGGTCAAATCGCACCCGATCCCGAAATGCTCGTTGAAAAGGCGTGCAATTTCGCCGATGGTAAGACCATGGCGCATGGGAATAGGATACCGGCCCACAAAGGACGCGCAATCCGGGGAAAGCAGGTTCCCTTCGATGACCCGGCCTCCCAGAGGGTTGGGACGATCCAGGACGATAACCTTTTTCCCCATAGAAACTGCCTTCTCCATGCAGTAGGATAGCGTGTAAATGAACGTATAAACGCGACATCCGACGTCCTGAAGATCGACCATGAGGACATCGATGCCTTCCATGGAAGCTTCCTGGGGCACCCGAGAGCGGCCATAGAGGCTATGGACCGGGATGTCGAACAGAGGATCCCGGGTGTCGTCGGATTCAATCATGTTGTCCTGTTTTTCGGCATGAAAACCGTGCTGGGGGGAATAGATAATCACCGGGTTTTTAGGAAACGTTTCCCGGATCCTATGAATGGCATGATCCAGGCGGCTGTCCACCGAGGCCGGGTTGCACAGCAATCCGATCCGTTGATGCCGAAGCCAATGCGGAGGAAAACGGAGCAATTCTTCAAGACCTGTGGTGACCGATGGCACATCGCCTCCGAATGATTTACCTGCAAGATTACCACAGGTTCCATTCGTCGAAAAGAAAAATCTGCCGCCCTCAGGGACGTGCGCGCATGAGGCTGCATTTCAAAACGCCGGCATCATGTAAAGCCGGTGAAATCCGATTAAAAGGCTTGACAGGGTTAGCTTGCATATATATAAAAATTGATGGCTGTATAAAAAGTCGTCACCCCGTTGAAAAACGGGGTCCAGGGGTTTCATCAGTGCTTGAGAACACTGGATTCCGGCTTTTGCCGGAATGACGGAAAGAGAGCATTTTCGACTTTTTACGAGACCATCAAAATCAATTTTCGATAAAAATTTAGGTAAAAATAGAAAGACTGTAACGGCCCGAAAGGCCGAGCCGAAAATGGCTATAAGCACTTCCACAGCGACTGCCAATTTAAACAAAATAACTCCCCGATTCGATGGGATCGTGGTCATCGTCGGTGCCTTCGGGAGCGGTAAAACTGAGGTGGCCGTTAATTTGGCGGCATTATCCCGGGAGGCCGGATCCGAGGTATGGATTGCCGACCTGGATCTAGTGAATCCGTATTTCAGAACCCGCGAGGCCAGAGTCCCGTTGACAAGAATGGGCATCGGTGTCGTGCTCCCACCGGAAATATACCTGCATGCCGATCTGCCCATATTGACTCCGCTGGTGGCGGGAGCGATACGGCGGACCGAGGGGCTTGTCATTCTGGATGTGGGTGGAAACGATGTGGGTGCCACTGTCCTTGCTTCTCTGGCTGATGCCTTTCATGCCTCTTCATTGGAAAAGCGGCCTTTTCATGTCCTTTTCGTGATGAACCCGTTTCGCCCTTTCACTGGAACCCTTTCGGGATGTATGAAGATGCGCAAGTCGATCGAAAGGGCGTCAAAACTGGCTATCACAGGGATTATCGGAAACGCCAATCTCATGGAAGAGACCCGGGCCGAGGATATCGAAGAAGGGTATCGATTTGTTCGTGCCTTCTCAGAGAAAAGCCGTTTGCCTCTGGAGATGATCACCATCCCGTACCCTCTGTTGAAACAAACGGACATCACTCATTTTTCTTGTCCTGTCCTTTCCATCCAACGGCAGCTCGTTCCCCCCTGGAAAAAACCGGCTGGCTTTCATTTCGACCGAAAATCCGATTCATAATCCTTAAATGATCAATGGCGGATGATCAGGATGGCTGCTCAACCTCATAAACAAAAGGAGCGATCGTCGATGGCATATAAACATCGAATCGAAACCAACCGGTGCAAGGGGTGCGGTCTTTGTGTCGCGGTATGCCCCAAGAATGTACTGGAAATATCCAACCAGGTGAACGTCAAGGGGTATTTTCCGGCTTTTCAGGCCCGTCCCCAAGACTGCATCTTCTGCACGACATGCTGCATCATGTGTCCGGATGTGGCGATCACCATCACAAAGGAAACCGAAAAAGCGGCTTAACCGCCGGAAACATAGGAAAGGTGAATCATGAGTAAGGTATTGATGAAAGGGAATGAGGCCATCGGGGAAGCTGCGATTCGGGCGGGGTGCCTGAACTACTTCGCCTACCCGATCACCCCGCAGTCCGAGGTGGCGGAGTATCTATCCCGGCGCATGCCGGAAGTCGGGGGTGTCTTTCTTCAGGGGGAAAGCGAAGTCGCAGTCTCTTATATGATTTTTGGAGCCGCTGCCTGCGGGGAAAGGGTTTTTACGACATCTTCAAGCCCCGGAATCAGCCTCATGAGCGAGGGGGTCAGCTACATCGTGGGGGCTCAGTGTCCGGCCGTCTTTGTGAACATCATGAGAGGAGGCCCCGGACTCGGAGGGATCCTCCCGTCCCAGGCCGATTATCTGCAGGCGACCAAGGGAATCGGACATGGAGACTGCCGTCTGCTGGTCATGGTCCCGGCTTCGGTTCAGGAGGCGGTGGAGATGGTCATGATGGCGTTTCCTTTAGCCGAGAAATACCGAAACCCGGTGATGATCCTGGGTGACGGTCTCATCGGTCAGATGATGGAGCCGGTGACCTTCCCGGATCATCTCAAGACCCCGCCGTCGAACAAGAACGACTGGGCGACCAATGGGATGGACACCCGCAAAAGCAAGACGAGGAACCTGGTGAAGTCTCTCTACCTGGATCCGGAGGCCTTGAACGCCCATAATCTCAGGTTAAAGGCCAAATACGACCGGATGAGAGAAGAAGAGATTCGATATGAAACATACAACACCGACACGGATTACCAGATCTTGATTGTCAGTTACGGCACCATGAGCCGGGTTTGCCAAAGCGCCATCGATACTCTCAAGGCCAAGAAAATTGAGGTGGCTCTGGTGCGGCCCCAGAACGTTTTCCCGTTTCCCGAGCAGGCTGTCTTGGAAGCGGCGTCAAAATCGAGTTGCCGCCATGTGCTGAGCGTGGAGATGAGCATGGGGCAGATGATCGAAGATATCCAGCGGAGCGTTCAGGGGAAGCGTCCGGTGCACTGGTACGGGAAATGCGGAGGCGATGTGCCGACACCGGAGGAAGTCATGGAAGCGGTGGAAAAGCTGATCCCGGCCTGAGCCGGGCACCCAACAGGCATTTTGCCATCCAATTTATAAAGGAGAACAAGCTGTGGCAAAAACTTTTTCAAGACCGAAATGCCTTTCCGAACAGGAAACCCATTACTGTCCGGGATGCACCCATGGGATCATCCATCGGCTGGTAGCGGAGGCCATCGATGATCTTCAAATCAGCGGAAGAACGGTGGGCATTGCCCCGGTGGGGTGTGCAGTCCTCTGTTATAATTACTTCACATTCGACTTCCAGGAGGCCGCCCACGGCCGGGCCCCGGCCATGGCCACAGGGATCAAGCGGGTTCGACCGGACCTGATCGTATTTACCTATCAGGGCGACGGGGACCTGGCCAGCATCGGGATGGGAGAGATCGTCCATGCGGCCAACCGCGGGGAGAAATTCACCACGGTATTTGTCAATAATACGGTCTATGGAATGACGGGAGGGCAAATGGCACCCACTACAATGCCCAACCAGAAGACCACCACCTCCCCTTTCGGGAGAAATGTGGAGGAGGTGGGGATGCCGATCCGGGTGGCCGAACTGCTCGCATCTCTCGCGACACCGGCCTATATATCCAGACAGGCCGCTATAAGCCCCAAATATATCGTCAGGGCGAAAAAAGCCATCCGCCAAGCCTTTCAGTACCAGGTGGAGAAAAGGTGTTTCAGTTTCGTGGAAGTCATCTCCACCTGCCCCACCAACTGGGGGATGACACCCGCCGATGCGTTAAAATGGGCCGAGAAGACGATGATTCCCTATTACCCGCTGGGAGATCTGAAAACGCCTGAATCGGTAAAGGAGGAGTAATGCAATCTGAAGTCATGTTTGCCGGTTTCGGAGGACAAGGAGTCCTGCTCTCCGGGAAAATCCTCGCCGAGGCGGCCATGGAAAAACAATTGGAGGTGGCTTGGGTCCCATCCTACGGCCCTGAAATGCGGGGAGGCACGGCCTACTGCACGGTGGTGATCAGTGATCGACCCATCCGCTCCCCCATCATCCGAAATCCCATGCACATGGTGGTCATGAATCGGCCTTCCTTGGAAAAATTCGCCAAGATGGTTAAACCGGGAGGAGTGATCCTCGTCAACAGTTCTCTGATCCCCATTACTTCCGGGCGAAATGATGTAGATGAACTTCGGGTCCCGGTCATGGATATCGCCACCAATGTGGGCGACGTCAGGTCGGCCAATATCGTTGCTTTGGGTGCTTTTGTCGCCCGGAGCAAGATCATCGATTTTGAACTTATCCGGCAGATGGTACGAAAAGAGTTCGGGAAGAAAGAGAAATCCCTTAAGATAAACCTGGCCGCCCTTGAGGAGGGCCGTAAGGCGGCAAGCGTTTGAAAGAGGTACCCGCGTATCGAACCCGTAGAGAAGATAACCCCCGATAAAGCCGGAGCGGCGCCGGAATGGAAGGCGAGGGTTCCGGCATATATCGCATCCATTCCGCCGTATGTCCCGGGCAAACCCATCGAGGAAGTCGAAAGGGAATTCGGCATCGCCGATGCGGTCAAGCTTGCTTCCAATGAAAATCCGCTAGGACCTTCCCCAACGGCGGTGGAGGCGATTCGAAAGGCCGCAGGCATCATCCACCGTTACCCCGACGGGAGCGGAAAAGCCCTCATCGAGGCCCTGTCGCTTACGCTGAGAATATCCAAAGATCGGATCGTTTTAGGCAACGGCTCGGACGAGATCATCGGTTTCTTGGTCCGGGCTTTGCTTCGACAAAACGATGCGGCTGTCATGCCCAAGCCTTCCTTCCTCGTATATGAGATTACGGTAAGAAGCGTGGGTGCCACACCCGTTAAGGTCCCGCTGAAGGATTTTGCCATCGACCTGGAGGCCATGGCCGACCACATGCGCCCTGAAACCAAGATGATTTTTTTGACTAATCCTCATAACCCCACCGGGTCTCTTATCACCCAGAAAGACTTCGAGCGATTCATGTCCCGGATCCCCGCAGGTGTTGTGGTGATATTGGATGAGGCCTACATCGAATTCGTGCGGGAACCGACCTGTCTGAACAGCCTGGCCTACGTCGAGACTCAAAATCCGGTGGTGACTTTGCGGACCTTTTCCAAGGCTTACGGTCTTGCAGGGCTGAGAATCGGTTATGGCGTGATGCCTGCCGAACTCGCGGAGATCGTGAACCGGATCCGGGCGCCCTTCAATACGAACTCCCTGGCTCAAATCGGTGCCATAGCGGCTCTAAAGGACCCATCTTTTGTTAAAAAAACCGTCTCGTTGGTCCATGAAGAACTCGATTTTTTGTATACAGCGATCAGGCGTCTCGGACTGACGGTTTTTCCGAGTCAAGCCAATTACTTCATGATCGACGTCAAGCAGAGCGCAGACGCCGTTTTTCAGCGCCTCCTCAGAGAGGGGATCATTGTGCGATCCATGACCGCCTACGGATTTCCTGAATACATGAGGATCAGCATCGGCTTGCATACCGAAAACATCCGGTTGGTCGAAGCGCTGAAGAGGTGCTTGTGAGCATTCGGAAAGGAGGATTTCCTCCAGGTCCTCCGGAAAAAGGCTTCTGCCCTTCAAAGCCGCTTCTCATCACCATCGACGGTCCGGCTGGAGCCGGTAAGACCACTATCGGCAAGCGTCTGGCAGCCTGTCTGAAATACCGATATGTCGACACGGGTGCGCTCTACCGTGCGGTGGCGCATGAAGCCCTCAGGGCAGGGATTGCACCCGATGATGATCCGAAGCTGCGTGAACTGTGTGACGGATTGAACCTGAAATTCGAAGAAGACCCCATGGGTATACGGTTGCTGGCTAACGGCAGAGACATCACCGATGCCATCCGGACACCGGAGATCGCCATGGCAGCCTCCAAGGCCTCGGCGCAACCCTCGGTCAGAGAGCATTTGCTGAACGTTCAGCGAAAATTAGGGAAAGATCGGTGCGTCGTGTTCGAAGGGAGGGACATGGGTACCGTTGTCTTTCCGGATGCCGATGTGAAGTTTTTTCTCGACGCCGAGCTGCGCGTGCGGGCTCAGAGACGATTTCACGAGATGAAACATCCCCCCCAGATGACTCTGGACGAAATGGAGAAGGAGATCGTTTGCCGGGATCAGGCTGACAGCACCCGAATGTTGGCACCCCTAAAAGCCGCCCCCGATGCGGTGCGCATCGATTCCAGCCGGCTTTCCGAAGATGAAGTGATCCGACGGATGCTCGACTATATCCACCGCAATGCCAGGACATGACAACGGATTTAGCCTTTGCCTTGAAAGCGTTTCTAAAAGGGAAGGCTTTATGCTCTAAAAAAATGCATTCCGGCGCCATCAATAAAATAATCATTGTTTTTTAGAATTGAGCATGATAGTAAAAATTGGTTAAAGAGGCAATGGCACCATCGATTAACCCAATAAACCAGGCAAGGGAGAAACGCGTTTCATGGAAAACTTGGAAAAAAACCAAACGACCCAACCCACCGACTCAAGCAGCGGTCCCGACACGGTTCCGGCCCATGCTTCCCAGACAACAGACATCCTAACAAAGACGCAGGATAGTGTCTCCCCACCCGGAGATGGAGTTGCGCCCGCGAAAGGCCAGGATCCGGTTGGAAAAAAAGAGGGTGAGTTGGAAGAGATGTACAAGGAAAGCTTCAAACGCTTTGAAGAAGGCGAAATCGTCACCGGAAGGATCATATCGGTGGATAAAGACCATGTCCTGGTCGATATCGGATACAAATCCGAAGGGCAGATTCCCATCGGCGAATTCGCCGATGATGAAGGAAAGGTGACTGTCAACATCGACGATCCGGTGGAGGTCATGGTCGAATGGTGGGACGATGAAGAAGAGAGGGTCATCCTTTCCAAGGAAAAAGCCGAGAAAATTAAGGTTTGGGAAGAAATCAAGCAAGCCCACGATCAGGACGGCACCGTCACTGGAATCATTATCGGTCGTGTCAAGGGCGGATTTACTGTGGACATCGGAGTCCAGGCTTTTCTGCCGGGCTCCCAGGCGGACTTGCGACCCATACATAATTTGGACGATATGGTGGGGAAGAGCTTCTTATTTAAAGTTTTGAAATATAACCGCAAGCGGAGCAACGTGGTTTTATCGAGGAGAGTCATCCTGGAAAAGGAGGCCGTTATCAAACGAGCTGCCACACTGGCTTCGATCCATGAAGGAAAGGTGATGGAAGGGATCGTTAAAAACATCACCGAATACGGCGTCTTCGTGGATTTGGGGGGCGTGGACGGTCTGCTCCACATCACCGATATTTCCTGGGGGCGGGTGAAACATCCCTCCGAGCTCTTTTCCATCGGCAACAATATAACGGTCAAAGTGCTCAATCTCGATCTGGAAAGGGAACGGGTATCCCTGGGGATGAAACAGCTCACTCCGGACCCTTGGTTGAATGCGGCACAGAAATATCCTATCGGATCGCGGATCTCCGGCAAGGTAGTGAGCCTGACGGACTACGGGGCATTCATCGAACTGGAAGAAGGGGTGGAAGGACTTATCCATGTGTCGGAGATGTCCTGGACCCGCAAGATCCGTCATCCGTCCAAAGTGGTTTCCGTCGGGGAAAAAGTGGAAGCGGTCGTTTTGGATATCAAGCCGGATAGCCGGAGGATCTCGTTGGGAATGAAGCAGGTGGTTCCCAATCCGTGGGATGTGATCAGCGAAAAATACCCGGTGGGCACCGTCATCGAAGGGAAGATTAAAAACATCACCGATTTCGGTATCTTCATCGGCATCGATGAAGGGATTGACGGGTTGATCCACATCTCGGACATTTCCTGGACCAAGCGTATCAAACACCCCTCAGAACTGTACAAGAAAGGCGATACGATCCAGGCAAAAGTCCTCGATATCGAAAAGGAAAACGAGAGATTTTCTTTAGGTATCAAGCACCTTCAGACTGATCCCTGGTCCACGGTCGGAAACCGCTATCACGTCGGTAAAGAGATCACAGGAACCATAACCAACCTGACCGACTTCGGAATTTTTGTGGAACTCGAGGAAGGCGTCGAGGGACTGGTTCATGTATCGGAGATCAGCAAAGAGAAGATCAAGACTCCGGTCGGAAAGTATAATGTCGGGGATGCCATCACCGCCAAGGTCATGAATATCAACAGCGATGAGAGAAGAATCGGTCTTTCCATAAAACGTCTGGACATGGAAAGCGATCAGAACCTGCTCAAAGAATACGTCAATCAAATGGCTACGCCCACCTCCACCTTTGGAGAGCTTCTCCGGAACAACCTCAAGGACAAGTTAAAAGGAGAATAGTCGGATCCTAGATCGGCGGCCATGTTTTCACGCAGGCATCCCTATCTTTTTTTCATCCTGATCTTTACCGGAATCGTTTGCGCCGTGATTCTCGGCACGTCGGTCCTCATCGCTGTTTACGGCCGGGGATCGGACTTTGATTTCCGGGAAAAAGTGGGCGTGATTGAAATTTCAGGCGTCATTTCGGACTCCCGGGAAACCGTCGATGCCTTGAAAGAGTTTCGGGAAAACGAGACTATTAAAGCCATCGTGGTGCGCATCGACTCCCCCGGAGGCGGTGTCGGACCTTCCCAGGAAATTTTCAGGGAGATTCAGAAAACCGTTCCAAAGAAAAAAGTGGTCGCCTCTATGGGAGGCGTTGCCGCCTCAGGGGGGTACTATATCGCCGCCGGGACGGATGCCATCTTTGCCAATCCGGGGACCATTACCGGCAGCATCGGCGTTATCATGGGCTTTACCAATTTCCAGACGCTTCTGGATAAGATCGGCCTGGTACCTGTCGTCATCAAAAGCGGGGAGTACAAGGACACAGGATCCCCCGTCAGGAAGATGACGGACACCGAAAGAAAGATGCTGCAAGCCCTAGCGGAAAGTATTCATCAGCAATTCATACAAGACGTTGCGCTGGGGAGGAAACGGGAGGTTTCCCAAATTCAGGCCCTTGCCGATGGAAGAATTTTCACCGGTGAAGAAGCCCAATCCCTGGGGTTGGTGGATCAATTGGGAAACCTGGAGGACGCCATCGAGTGGGCTGCGCGTCAATCAGGCATTCAGGGGAAGGTGAGCACCGTCTACGCCAGGGAAAAACGGTTTTCACTCATCAGGTACTTATTAGAATCCTCCCTCGACTCCATTGTAGATCAAGCCTTGAACACGCGGCTGCATGGCGGCTACCTGTATCTGCCGTAATCGGGTCAACAACCGATGGCCATGACAAAGCTTACTCGAAGAGAGCCACATCTCCAAGCCCTTTGCGAATGACTTCCGGGACGTCACCGATCAGGGAGATGATGCTGGAAGGCTGCCCGGCAACAGGCCCTCCGTCGATGACTACGTCGATACGCGATCGGAAGAAATCATGAATCAGTGACGGATCGGTTAAGACGGTATGGTCAGGTGTCGTTGCGCTGGTGGAGATGATGGGATTTCCCAGTTCCTTCACAAGTGCCAGGCAGATCGCATGATTCGGCACCCGGATGCCGGCGGTTTTCCTCCGGGTCAGCATGATTTCAGGGACGAGTCGGGATCCCTCCAGGATGAAGGTGTAAGGCCCCGGAAGGAGGCGCCGCATCGTCTTGTAGGCGTAATTGGAAACCTTGGCATACTGGCTGATGTCTTTCAGGTCGCTGCAAATGAAGCTGAAGGGCTGGCTCTTGGGTTTTTGCTTGATTTGATAAACCCGTTGAATCGCTTTTTTATTCAGAATGTCACAACCGATGCCGTAAACCGTATCCGTCGGATAGGCGATGACGCCTCCGTCTTTCAAGATGTCGACCACCCTTCGGATATGACGCATTTGCGGATTTTTGGGATTGATTTCGATCAGCATGGCTTATAGATTCTTTTTACGTTCAAACGATTTGCCATATAATTTCATTATGACGGGTTTAACGGACGTGTCAAGGCTTAGAAGTTGGGCATTGATAACGCCCTGCGCTTTTGTTATTCAAATCCGACAACGCCGACGGCCTCAAAACAAATCGGTCGGATTCATCGACCCTAAAAAATGCTGTTAACCATCCGTATTATGGAGCAATCAAATGGCGAAAATCACTTTCGATGAAGGGCTTTCTTTTGACGATGTCTTGCTCTTCCCCAACTACTCTGATGTGTTGCCTAAAGACGTCAATGTCTCCACAAGACTGACGCGGGGCATCACTCTGAACATCCCCATCGTGAGCGCGGCCATGGATACGGTGACGGAACACGCCACCGCCATCACCATGGCACGCGAAGGGGGGATCGGTTTTATCCACCGGAACATGACCATCGAAAACCAGGTCAAGGAAGTGGACAAGGTTAAAAAATCCGAAAGCGGAATGATCATCGACCCGATCACCGTTCGACCCGATCAGCCGGTCCATGAAGTGCTGCATTTGATGGAGCAGTACCATATTTCAGGGCTTCCGGTCATCGAAGGGGACAGGTTGGTGGGAATCGTCACCAACCGGGATCTGCGTTTTGAGACCGATCTTGGAAAACTGGTTTCGGAAGTGATGACCAAAGAAAATCTTATCTCGGTCCCGGAAGGGATCACCCTCGATGAATCGAAAAAGCTTTTGCATAAACACCGGATCGAAAAACTGCTCGTGGTGGACTTTACAGGCAGGCTCAAGGGGATGATCACCATCAAAGATATCGAGAAGATCAAAAAATATCCGAATGCCTGCAAAGATCGGATGGGACGCCTGCGTGTGGGAGCAGCGGTGGGCGTGGGGATGGACATGGTCGCCCGGACCGAGGCTCTCCTGAACGTCGGAGCGGATGTAATTCTCATCGACACATCTCACGGCCACACCAAAAATGTGCTGGATGCTGTGAAACGCTTGAAAGAAACCTTCAGCAACATCGAATTGATCGCCGGAAATGTGGCTACGGCAAAGGGTGCGGAGGATCTTATCGAAGCCGGTGCGACCGGAGTCAAAGTCGGAATCGGGCCTGGATCCATCTGCACCACCCGGATCGTTGCCGGGGCAGGTGTGCCCCAGGTCACCGCCATCATGAACTGTCGCGCGATTTCCGGCAAGACCGGGGTCCCCTTGATCGCCGACGGCGGGATCAAATTCTCCGGCGACATCACCAAGGCCATCGCGGCAGGAGCCCACTGTGTCATGTTGGGGGGACTCTTTGCCGGAACCGAA
>Ga0066636_10000106_pt1 | contig 38734 bp, 34 predicted proteins | sample CryGeyCG2014_080_2_FD_62736 | JGI IMG/M metagenome (GOLD analysis project Ga0066636, IMG submission 62736) | Groundwater microbial communities from aquifer - Crystal Geyser CG07_land_8/20/14_0.80 | ecosystem: Environmental > Aquatic > Deep subsurface > Groundwater | place: USA: Utah: Grand...
CACCCCAACCAACACCAGTCACAGGATAATCTTTTGCCATGTCCAATGTCGCTTTCCATATTAGCAGGCGTTGGTATGAACTGTTATCCTGTCTAAATTTCAGAAGTGTCCTGGCACGGTACACCACATAGGAATTAGGCGCAATCACGCCAATAATAACAACCGCGGCTATGATTGCCGTTACAATTCTGACCCCAAGACGCCGGCTAACGCAAAACCCCAACGTAAAAACCCCTACTATAAGACCTGACCAGGCACCACGGCTACCTGACAAGGCAAGACCAACTGCCAAACATATTGTTGCCAGACAGTACCATATAACCGGCCTTTTCATTTTCGATTTGGCAGCATAAATGGCCAGAACAAAAGAGAGTATTAACATTTGCATTTGCTGATAACCAAAACTTAATGGTGAACCAAAAAAACCGCTCGCCCTTGTTCCCCAATCGGAAATATATGTAGTGTGTCTGAAAAAATCGAGCTGTGCAACGCGCTGAAAGACACCATACAAACCAGCAATCCCTGCTGTCGCTATCGTAAGAGTTAATAGTATTCGCGCTTTTCTTTCATTTTTTACGGTATCGGTCACTACGAGAAATATTGAGGCAAACCATAAGTTCTTACACCACCTGAACGCGCTGTATCCGGGGTCAGCGGAGAAAACGGCGCTAACGAGCCCCCATACGGCAAATATGACAAAAGACCACAGTATCGGACTGCTATGAATAGGATTTTTGCGTCTGACCAAAACTAGTATCAACCAGAACAGGACCGTTGTCCCAAGTGCAATCTGGCTTGCACTTATAGACACCGGTAAAACGAGTGCAAAAATGCAAAGAAAAAGAAAAACTGTTCTGCTGGTAATTTTCTCTATGTTTTCTCTGTCAAGCACTTGCTTTTACCTCTGGAATGTACCTGAGAATAACTTCCATGGTCCTCTTTAAAACACCCCTCTTTTTTTCTATCGCTTTACGTGCAAGTTGTCCTGATAAATTCTTAAGTGAATCATCCAGGAGCAACTTTGACCAGATATTCACCAGGTCATCTTCACTTGATACCTGAAAACCGCCACCTGACCTGATAAGCAACTGCGCGAGTTCATCTACGTCTTCAGTGTATGGGCCAAATAACACGGGTTTTCCCAGAGCAGCTGGCTCAAGGAGGTTATGCCCGCCATAAGGCCTTAAGGTGCCGCCAACGAATGGAATGTGACAGATTGCATATAACGTAACAAGTTCTCCAAAAGCGTCCAGGATAATAACCGGCGCTTTTCTCGGAGTTGAATCAAGATGAGTTCTGAATTGAGAATTGAGTCCTCGTCTGGATATTAAACGTTCTATTTTCTTCGCGCGCGATATGTGCCGCGGAGCAATTACCAACAGAGTATCTGGGAATTGCTTTTTCAAACGGATGTAGGCATCTATGATTATCTCTTCTTCGCCTGGACGGGTACTACCCGCGACAAGGACTTTTGTATTACTTTCAAGAGATAAAATATGCCTTAGCTTTTCTATGTCATTGGGCGGAGCATAAACCTCTCTATCAAATTTTATGTTACCGGTTATCATAAGTTTCTCTCTATTTACTCCAAGTGCATTTAGACGGCCGGCGTCCTTGGGCGTTTGTGTGAGTGCTACTGTGATATTGCGAAAGAAATTCCGCATCTTCGCCGGGACTATTTTCCAGTTCCTGTATGATTTTTCAGTAATACAACCGCTCACGAGGATAACAGGTATATGCATATGTGCGGCTTCGGTTATGAAACACGGCCACAGTTCTGTTTCCACAAGGAGCACCGCCCTGGGCCGTAACTTTGAGAGAGCAAGCCGGACAAATGGTTTTAAATCAACTGGCAGATAACCAACAAATTCTGGACTCATGCCAATTTCTATGGCACGCTTTCTGCCAGCAGACGTGATGGTGCTCAGGAATATTTTGAAATTTCGTTTTTCCAGCTCCTTTATCAGTGAGCGAGCTGCTGTTACCTCGCCTATACTGGCAGCGTGAATCCATACAGGACGTTGAGTGGTTACTGGATATCTGCCAAGGCGCTCAAGTAGCGGGTTCATTTGAGGTCTGTCTTTAATTTGAGGATATCGGCACGGAATTTTTCAATCCCGGCGTCAGTAAGCGGGTGAGTGAGCATTTCATCGAAAAGGCGATATGGAATAGTTACGGCATCTGCTCCATAGAGAGCGGACCTTAGAATATGGTCGGTATTTCTTACAGAAGCGACTACAACCTGAGTGGAAATCTTATACCTGCGGTATATTTCTACTATGTCACGCACAACTTGCATACCGTCAACACCTGTGTCATCCAGACGTCCGACAAAAGGACATATATAGTTTGCTCCTGCACGTGCTGCGAGCAGTGCCTGGGTTGCCGAAAAAACCAGCGTAACGGTAGTAGGAATCCGCCGTGCAGAGAGAATTCGTACGGCTTCTAAACCAGCTCTGATAATTGGTATTTTTATGGTTACGTTCTTAGCGATTTTCCTCAAGAGCATCGCTTCTTCAAGTATGCCTTCGACCGTCTCGCTGGTAACTTCGGTATTGACAGGCCCATCTATAAGAACGCAGATTTCACGGTATACTTCCTCCGGGGTACGGCCAACGCGTGCAATCAAAGTAGGGTTTGTGGTTGCTCCATCTAGCTGGACTAATTTTTTGGCACGTTTGATTTCTTCAACATCTGCAGTATCTATGTATATCTTCATTTTTTACACCTCAAGACACAATATTTGAAATTTCCATACATACATTGAGTAATTTTTCAAGTTTACCCAAAGAGAGCTGGCTCGCCGCATCACACAGAGCATGTGACGGGTCAGGATGTACTTCTAGAAACAGAGCATTAGCGCCAGCAGCTACGGCTGCTCTTGCCAGTATCTCGGTAAACTGCGGTTGGCCACCGGACGACTCCTGACTGGTCGGGCCTGGTATTCTGACAATGTGAGTGACGTCGACCACGACAGGACAACCAATACTCTGCATTATTGGAATTGACCTTATATCCATCACAAGATTATGATAGCCAAATGTGGTACCGCGTTCTGTCAGAAGAATATTATGATTTCCGGTACTTTCTATTTTTGCAACTATTTTTGCAGTGTCTTCCGGCGCCAGGAATTGCCCTTTTTTAACGTTAACGGCAAGGCCGGTTTTTGCGGCAGAAACGACAAGGTCAGTTTGCTGACACAAGAATGCAGGAATTTGAATTATATCAAGGACGCCCTTTGCTTTTGCAATTTCTTCCCTGCAATGAACGTCAGATTCCACTGGGATTCCTGTCTTCTTTTTAACTTCAGCAAGAATTTCAAGTCCTTTGTCTATGCCAGGTCCTCGGTAGTATTCAACTCTGGAACGATTTGACTTATCGTAAGACGATTTGAAGATGTATGGCATGCCAAGTTTATCCGTTATATCCTTGACCCTGCTGGCTACATTTATAGACATTTCCAATGTTTCAATTACGCATGGACCGGCTATGAGCGCAAGCGGCTGACCCGGCCCTATTTTAACGTTACCAATCTGAACTGTCCGTCTTTGCATTTGTTTATGGGCTTATGCTACCAAATTTACTTACGCAAAGTCAAAAACTATCTGTTTTTCCGGCTACGAACACACTTTTCTGCACGGATTAGGTCATCTACTGTATCTACGTGTATTGTGTCCTCGTCCACGAGCACAACCTGAATCCTGTATCCATTTTCCAGAGCACGCAGCTGTTCCAAATTTTCAGCAATCTCAAGCGGGCCCTTCTTAAGTTGCGGAAACTTGAGCAAAAATTCCTTTTTATACATGTATACACCTATATGCTTAAGGTAACGGATATTTGCATCTTGAGAATTTAAAAAATAAGGAATCATCTGCCGTGAGAAGTACAGCGCTTTACCACTCTGGTCAACCACGATTTTTGCCGTACCGGGATTTGACATCACGCTGGAATCATTCACGTGGACTGCAAGAGTACCCATCTGCGTCCCTTCTGTTCCTTGTTTTATCATCTCCGCGACCAGCGCATCAAGCATCTGCGGTTGTATTAATGGTTCGTCACACTGGACGTTCACAATCCATTGTGTTTCGATATTGCGAGCAACCTCTGCGACGCGGTCAGTGCCACTCACTATATCGGAAGGAGTAATTACTGCTCTGCCGCCAAATGATTCTACGGTTTTTTTGACGCGTTTGCTGTCGCAGGCAACAACTATATCTTCAATTAAATGCGCATTCCGCGCTGCTTCCCAAACCCACCATATCAGCGGTTGTCCTTCAAGTTCAGCAAGCGGTTTGTCATTCATACGCGTGGAGGCAAGCCGCGCAGGAATTATAGCAGTTGCGATTTTCATTTCGGGTGTATAGCAGAAATTAACCGTCCAGTAAGCGAGCCAAATGCAAGGTCTATCTTTATCTTTACAGGAATATTGAGAGGGTGGCTACGGGAAAGCCACATCTCCATCCCACCGTACGGCCATGGCTCACCTTTCCATGTAACCTTTGGCTCTATGCGCCATGTTGGTATTTTCCCCAACCCACACTTTATTTCACCACCATTTTTTACGATAAACCTCGCTTCCAGCAAATTCGCGTCTGTTACCACCGGTAGTACAAAACGGTCATTCTCGTTAATCTCGAGAGTTCTTAAAAAATAATGCACACTAAATTCATCTCTGGTATTATCCGGAATATCGCCTACTGTTAGAACTCTTCCTTGGGGGTCTTGCGGAACTTTTTCTTTTGTTTCCACCCATGGCGCTTTTTCATAATACGTAAAGGTCTTATCCTTTCGGTTAAAAACGACATGCCTGCGCGTATGTGTTTTACCCTCATTTATTATCTTTATGTATTGATATGGTACAAGGTTTTCCTGGTAGAAATACGTCTCAAACAAGTCATCAACAGGATAAAGCTTTGATGCAAATCCTTCTGATTTCAATGTCCAGCTGGCGTGATATGCAGGATGGCCATTTGGCCCTTTGCAATCGCTTACGCTCATTTTAAGTGTCCCGATTTTTAAAATCCCCCAGGATACCTGGTAGACGAGCTGTTCGCCTGCAAAAGGGTGAGGCTGGGAATCAGGACTGGTGTAACCCAGCACGCTCGCACACACGAGCAAGATAATGGTCGGAATAAAAATTCTCTTCAATTTTCATCTCCACTTTGAGAATCTTGGCAGGGATTTCGGCGGGAAACCGCTCTGCATCTTTCTGGGTAATGAATATCGGAAGATCCGGTAATCTTTCAAGGTCGCTTGAGCGCCACTTATGATGGTCGGGAAACCGCCTGCTACGTTCTATCTTGAGACCCGCTGTCTCGAGTGTTTGCTCAAACGATTCCGGGTTGCCTATCCCGCACACGGCTATTACCGACCTGCCTCGCCAACGTTTAATATCCTCAATAGACTTTGTCTGATGGTCAACAACGGCTACTGGGACATAATCAGCAAGATAGTATGGTTTCTCAGGCGCATACCGTCCAACTATATTAAAAGTATACTCACGCATACGCTTGTTTGCAACTGTTGAATGAGTTAGCAATATTATATCAGCACGGCTAATAGTGCTGAGTGGCTGGCGAAGAAATCCAGGCGGAAAGAGACGCCCTGCACCATCTGGATTAAGACAATCGACAAGAACAACTTCCAAATTTTTCTTTATTGCACGGTATTGAAACCCGTCATCAAGAATAACTACTTGTGAATCAGTTTTATCGGCTATCTCGTGTATAGCTCTGTTTCTGTTGCGACATGCAACTATTGTAGCTTGTGGCAGGCAACGTTTGAGCAACTTCGCTTCGTCTCCGACTTCCGCGACACTGGTCTGGTCACTGACAAATGAAGGGCTCTCCAATTGTTCCTGTCGGCTTGCCCAACCACGTATGACAATCGCAATTTTCAAACCCATTTCTTGAAGATAACGCGCAAGAGATATTACCACTCCTGTCTTACCAGTACCACCCAGAGTAAGATTACCTATGCTTATTACTGGTAATACCGGCTGGTTTATTTTTCTGGGGCCAAATGAACGGTCAAAGTAATACCAACCAATTGAGTAAAGAATATTTAAAGGGCACAAGAGCAGGCGCCTGGCATGATGTCCAATATCTAGCTCTCCGATAGTTACGTTATTTTTCTTTATCAATTACTTTATACCGTTCCTGATCGGGAGGAATCAGGTCTTTGAATGCAATAGACACAAGTATAGCTACTGCAGCGCCTGCGACTACATCGGTTACAAAATGTGCGCCGACATATACCCGCGAAAAACCAACAAGAATCGCTGCTCCCATAAATAGTGGTGCATATTTCCTGAAAAGAAAACTTAAAAATGTAGCTGTCGCAAAAGCAACTGCCGTATGTCCTGAAGGGAACGAGCGCCAGAATAATTGCTGAAAAAGAATATGAATGTCTATTGCACCCGACTGCGCTAACCATTCCAGTGCTTTAAGTGGACGTGCACGGTTTATTCCTGCCTTTAACAAGTGAACGACAAGAGACGAGGTTCCAATTATAAGCCCATATACTCCCAAATTTACCCAGAACTTTGAGCGCCTGAAAAGCCACAATAACAAAATCATTATCGGCAGCAAAACATAAAGTGTCCCCGTCAAAGTAAAAAACTTCATAATTATGTCCATTTGTGGGCTCACGAAATTCTGGTTGAGTTTAAGGAATACTTTTCCATCCCATTTTTTCAATGAACCGACAACGTCACGCCTGGGAAAAGATTGAATTTGTCCGGGAATAGAAAATTTTTCACAACGGTAAAGATGAAACTTGCGCTGAATTCGTCTGCCACGCGTTATGACTATGTCTTCTAAAGGTATCACGTTAGCAAAGTTATAATAGCGTTCTGGCTTAAAACCAAACCGGTCATCAGTGATAAATATCCCTGTTTTGCCATTAAGGTTTCTGTTATCGTACCAAAAGTCATACTGGTCCTGCGTATCATTTATGCAGTAAACGGTGCGTGGATAAATGTAAAAAGCGAGCTGACTGGAATGTAACGCCCATCTGGTAAATACAAAACAATTGTCTGGCTCTGGAACACGCCCAATCTCTTCCTTAATCGCACTTGCTGCCTCTGGCCAGCCAACAAGGTCGGTAGCAGGGTCTACTTTTGCCGGAAAAGGGATAATGGTATGAAATGGTTGTACGTGGACAAACAGTGTTAAAAAAATAGCAGGTACCAGTGATACCCATAATATTGTATTACCAATCTTGGGTGTAGTTCTTTTCTTTTCTCGCACCCATTCAATAAAAACAGGAATCAAAGGAATATATCCAAGCGCGGGCCAATGTGGCTTTGAGTCCCCAATACCGCTGGCTGTCCAGAATACTGCAAGCATCGGGACAGAATACCAGAACAAATATCGGTATCGCTTCCATAACCGTGGGAACATGCCAAAGAAACATATAAGCAAGACCGGCGAGACATATCCTAATTGTGAAGCAATGAAAGTACCAAACCGGGATAGAGAAAACCCCTTCTGGTGACGTCCAGCAAGATGCCACAAGAATGATGCCCAGTGGTTGTCATAATTCCATATTAAAACCGGTAGAAATATGGCAAATGCAAGGAGCGCTGAAAAATATAATTCTTTCCGCTTGAACCAGAAATGCTTATTAGAGTCAGCAATCAAGGCAAGAAAAATACCAAGAACCAGAAATACACTGTGGTATTTACATAATAGTGAAAGCCCAACCGTAATTCCAACGATATGCCACAACCATCCGCGACCGCTCTTGAATATCTTCCAGACAACCCGTATCGTAGCCAGCCACAGTACCCCCAGCAGTGCATCAGGCAACATCAATACGGAACCCATCGCAAATACAGGGATTGCATTGAATAATGCCACTGAATAGAAGGCGGTTAATGCGTTGAAAATATCCTTAAAAAGCAGCCATATTAAAATGCTGGTTAATATGGAACATATAACCGCACCTATCCGGACTGCAAATTCCGTATGTCCAAAAATCCCTGTGAAGAATCTTATAACAATTCCTACCAGCGGCGGATGGTCGAAATATGAAAGTTCAGGATGATTTGCATACTGCCAGTAGTGTGCTTCGTCAGTGGTAAGATTAAAATTTCCGATAAGAGATAAATGGACAGCGCCAAGACATACTACAAGAAGAACTAAGTAAACGAGTGAACGCTTATTCACGTTTTCCATCTACGATGGAGCCAGAACCACTGTTCAGGATACCTCTCTACGTATTTACCAAGAACATTATTGAACCTTTGCATGTTCTCGGTGAGCGCACGGTCCTTTGCGCTTGCATCATATCGTAATTGTGGAAAAACAACGGGTATTTCCTCGCCGAATATCAATTGATATTTCATTATTCCGGTGCGGACTATAAAAGCTGGAATTACCGGTGCACCTGTACGCATAGCAAACGTAGCAAGACCGGTTGGCGTGTAACATTTCCTTCCGAGAAAATCAACAAAGACGCCTGTTTTGAAACGCTGGTCTATGAGTATCGCAAGTATGCCACCCTGCCTTAGCCAGCGGAGCGCATTTCTCACACCTTCAGCTCGTGGGTATGAAACGATAGTGTTTATCCCAAGTTGGTCCCGCAACTCCTGAAAATCCTTTTCTACTTTCCTGTCAGCCATCTGTCTTATGAGCATCGCAATTGGATAACCACCGTTCGCCTGCCTGCTTGCCAATAGTGTAAACGGACCAAGATGACCTGTCAGCAAGAGGACACCCTTTTTTCTGGAAAGCGCCTGCTTTAGATTCTTTTCTCCCTGCAGTGTAAGCCGGCTTGATATCAACTCGGGATTCTTGATAACCCAGATTGTTTCCATTCCCATCTGAACCATGTGGTACGCAAAATCCTGTGCTATTTTTCGTAGTTCGGAGAGTTTCTTTTTACCACCCCAGATAAGAATTAAATTTTGCATTACGCGTTTTCTGACGGTTGGCACACAGTGAATTGCAAATTGGGACAGAACGTAGCCGAGCACGAGACCTATACGAGGCGGAACAACCCAGACAAGCGCCTTGAACAAGCGGAAAATCTGGCGGCTGAAGAACTGTCCAGTTCGTTTGGTTATCTTAGTTTTGTTGGCCAATGGGATTTCCGTTGTCCGAATTTCCGGTGGGAATAGAAATCATAGCAGATAGGGCTTGCGACAAAAATAGAAGAATAAGTTCCAACAATAATACCAACAAGAAGAACAAAAGCGAAATCGTGAAGCACTTCGCCACCAGCAATAAACAATACAATTACCACGAGCAATGTTGTAACACCAGTTATCAATGTACGCGACAGAGTACCTGTAATACTACAGTTATATATGTCCAGCAGAGGAGATTTGTACATACATCGTAGATTTTCGCGTATGCGGTCATAAACTACTATAGTGTCATTTACTGAATATCCAGCGAGTGTTAAAAATGCTGCTGTCGTTATTACGCTTATTTCCGTACCTGTCCATGCGCAAACCCCAAGAGTAATTACGACATCGTGGATGAGAGCAACGACACCACCTACTCCCCACATGCCTCCACCGAATCTCCACCCAACGTACGCTATAATAACCAGAAAAGCAATACTGAAAGCAAGTAAAGTCTGCTTGAATAGGTGACGGCTTACTGCAGGTCCAACCATTTCTATCTTTTTTATTACTGGTTTTGCTCTAGACAATTCTTCAAACGCAACTTCCATGTTTTCTTCCAATGACTGATTGCCGATATTATGCTCTCTTATACGAATTATAACAGGATATCCACTTTGGTCCTGACCGAGAGTCTGGATGCTTGGTTTGACGATACCATGCGATTCCAACACTTGTCTGAGTTCAGCGATTTTGACTTCTTCAGAAAACTGCACGTGTGACAAGTATCCACCGGTAAAGTCTATACCAAAGTTTAGACCACGGTTCGCAATCCCAGCTATACTCAGTACTACCATACTCATGCTCAGAGCATATGCAATACGCCTGATGTTTATAAATCTGATTTGCTGCGGGAATTTTATCTGCATTTTAAATACTCAGCTTCTTTATCGGCTTGCCACCAAGTGCTATATCATAAATCATGTGTGTTATTACAACTGCTGAAAACATACTGAAAACAATACCCAGTGACAGTGTTACTGCGAAACCTCTTATCTGCCCGGTCCCGAACTGGAACAAAAATGCTGCCGGAATCAGAGTAGTTACGTTTGAATCAAGGATAGTACTGAATGCGCGTGAATAACCATTATCTATTGAGACCCTGACTGTTTTTCCTGCCCTAAGTTCTTCCCTGATACGCTCGAAAATTAGCACGTTTGCGTCAACCGCCATACCAACCGTAAGAACCAAACCTGCTATTCCAGACATTGTAAGAGTAGCATGCAAAGCACTCATAGCGCCAAGCACAAAGAACAGGTTAAACACAAGAGCAAGTGAAGCAAGTAGTCCAGATAACTGATAATATATAACCATAAAGATAATCACCAGACAAAAACCGATGACAGATGCCTTAAATCCAAGACGGACTGAATCAGAGCCAAGTGAAGGGTCTACGCTGGTTTCCTGAATTATCTCGACTGGAGCTGGAAGTGCGCCTGCTCTTAACACTATTGCCAGGTCATGTGCTTCTTCCATTGTAAAATTTCCTTCAATAATTGCGCGGCCGCCAGGAATACGGTCTCTGATTACTGGCGCTGACTGCACGACTCCATCAAGGACAATAGCAAGATTCCTCCCGATGTTCGCTGACGTAACTTCCTCAAAAACACCGGCGCCTTCTTTTTCAAACTCTAGAGACACATACGGCATATTGAACTGACCGCCAATTTCAACCTGTGCATTCTTAAGATATTTACCAGTGATTTCGGAAGTATCTTTAATCAGGTATCTCCTATCACCTTTACCTGGAAGAACCTCATATCCATCAGGAATTTTTTCTTCATCAATATTTCCGTCCGCATCAAGTACGTCCATTATTGTTTTTTCCATGTTGACCAGACGGAATTCCAATAATGCGGTCTTTCCGATAAGTTCCTTTGCACGCTCTGGCTCTTTTATACCTGGCAGTTGAACAACTATCCAATTTTCCCCCTCACGGTGAATAAGTGGCTCTGAAACGCCGAGCTGGTCTATTCTATTTCTGATTATTTCAAGAGCACGCTCCACCGCATCCCCTTCGGTTGATTTTACTTCAAGTACAAGATAGGAACCACCCTGCAAGTCAAGCCCGAGTTTAAGAATGTGGTCTATCATAGGGTCATTGCGCATGGTGGCCTGTCTGCGCTCTGGTTCGCTCATGGATATCCATCTTATAGTAGGCGTTAGCCAGTATATGGCCAAAACCACCAGGATTAACGTGAATACTAAACTAGTTTTAGTCCGTGTTTGCATTGTTATCGTTGAAGAATTAGAATAATCTTGTCTTGTTTATTGTTAATTCAAAACGGCAGTCCAGGAACTCTGCTGCTTTTCTTGAGCTCATCATCCTGTCGAGAAAAATCTCAAAATATTCCATTACCTGCGATATATTCGTGTCAATCGTTATTTCAAGTGTGATGGTTTTTTTCTGAGAATCCACTCTCAAGAATGACTTCTGACTGGCATAGTTTACTCTATCGTGAATATCAAAAGTTGCAGGATTTGGATTGTGCACCCTAGAACGATGCACGTCTGCTTTATCTGCGAGAATTACTGCTGCTGCAACTGGATTAACGGGCAATCCCATTGGCTCTTCATGGTCACCTATTGCTCCAGCCACAATCGAAATGTGGCTTTCCTCCATACCCATCTTATGGAGAATATCCATAGCTATAAGAGCTCCGGTTTGTTCATGCCCTTCCCTGGACACCATATTCCCTATGTCGTGAAGATAGCCAGCTATTGCTGCAAGTTCCGGGTATGGGGGCTCAGAATTTATTCGCTCCAAAATATTGTGTGCAATGCTGGAAACAAGCGACGCATGTCTTTCCCCGTGTTCCGTATACCCGAGCGCCTTCATATGCTCGTTTGCTGCATTAAGATACGTAACAACAACGGGGTTTTTCTTGACATCCTGGACCGTAATCATCTTGTAATATCCGTTTGAGGGGTAAGGACATGAGATATAGAATCTTTGGAAAATGTAAGTCGCACGTCTGGTTCACCAACCTTTAATTCTATTTCTTTCCCATCTATTTTGGAAACCGTACCATAAATCCCACCAGATGTTATGACACGGTCACCACGCTTCAAAGCATTGAGTATCTGCTGATGTTTCTTTGCCTGTTTTTGCTGTGGTCGGATTAACAGAAAATAAAAAATCACAAAAATCAGTATAAGCGGAAGCAGGCCACTGAATGCTGCACCCGCTGTTCTTCCAGCAGCAACTCCTTGCGGTACTTGTGTTTCTTGTGCATAAACCATCCTATCCCTCCTTTTTTATCTTTCCGGGAATTAACTGAAACCCGTACTGTATTTACCGAGAAACTCCATTTTACTTTTTTCCCAGGTATCTGTTAATATTGCTCGCCGGATTTTAGACATTAATTTTATCATAAAATGAATGTTATGTAAAGAGCTCAGCCGCAGTCCAAGAATTTCGTTGCTACGAAAGAGATGGCTCAAATATGCACGGCTAAAATTCTTACAGGTGTAACAATCACAATCAGGGTCAAGAGGTCTGTTATCATCACGATACCGAGAGTTCTTGATAACAAGCTTACCGTGACTTGTGAATAGCTGCCCGTTACGTGCGTTTCTTGTCGGCATTGCACAATCAAACATATCTATCCCCGCTTCAACAAATTCCCATATCTCCTTTACTGTCCCTACGCCCATAAGATAGCGGGGCTTTTCTTGAGGTAACGAAGATACTGTTACATTAAGTATCTCTGTCCTGAGCGAAAACGGTTCGCCAATACTCAAACCTCCGATAGCGTAACCGGGGAAATTCAATTTTAACATTTCATCGACGGCAAGACGCCTTAAATCAGGAAACATGCTGCCCTGTATTATACCAAACAATATCTGTCCCTCTGCATGACTGATGGAAGTGCCTTTATTGAATTCGATAAGGGAGCGATTAGCCCAGTCCAGCGTCGTACGTAACGAACTCTCGGCGTATGCGCGTTCGCAAGGATATGGCGTGCACTCATCAAGACACATTGCAATGTCAGGCTCAAGTTTACGTTGAATTTCAACCACATTTTCGGGCGTAAGCACGACTGTTGTACCATCAACAGGAGACCGGAACGTGACGCCATCGGAAGATATTTTTCTCATATCCGAAAGACTGAAAACCTGATAGCCACCGCTATCGGTAAGAATCGGACGATGCCATCCCATGAACTTATTTAGACCTCCTAAACGCTGGATAATATCTTCTCCAGGCCTGAGATGTAGATAGTATATGTTTGAAACAATCATTTGAACGCCGGATTCCAGAAGGTCGGCTTGTGAAAGGGTTTTTACAGTTGCTTGAGGTGCGACAGGCATAAACAAAGGTGTCTCAACGGTCCCATGCGGGAGCACTAACGACCCAAGACGTGCATGGCCTTGACTCGCCTTTTTTGTTACCTTGTAAATACCACTTTTCTCCACAGTAGATTATTATGAGATGAACATAGCGTCGCCAAAAGAATAAAAATAATAGGCATGTTCTATTGCTTCACGATATGCCTTAAGCACCATTTCTCTTCCTGCAAACGCACTTACAAGCATAAGCAATGTACTGCGTGGAAGATGAAAATTGGTTATCAGCGCATCCGTAAGATGGAATCTATAACCGGGATAGATGAACAATTCCGTCTCCGCCTCCTGCTCGCCTGTTTGTGCATAATTTTCAAGTGCCCTTACGGTTGTAGTACCGACAGCTACTATGCGCATCCCGTTTTTCCTGGCGAACCTGAGCATATTACAGACCTTGTCAGGAATCAGATAATGTTCTGCTTCCATACGGTGTTGTCTTATGTCAGAAGAAACGACCGGCCGGAATGTACCTAATCCTATATCCAGTATAATTTCGGCAAATAGGACGCCTTTTTTTGCTAGTCTATCCAGTATGTCCTTTGTGAAATGGAAACCTGCTGTTGGTGCTGCAACTGACGTTTCTTCCTTTGCATATACTGTACGATACCACTGATGATATTTATCAGCGAATTCCTTTCTTGGTTGTATATATGGAGGCAAAGGTACATTACCGATTTGGTTTATTAATTCCAGTTCATTTTCATAACATTGACTTTTTGATTCCATACATAGTTTAACCACGAACTTCCCGAACCCAAGTTGCCCGATAACTTTTGCAGAACCGCACCTGCTGGTTTTAGATATTTCTTTATCCCGGACAGATGTAAACTCTGTTTCACCAAATAAATCCAGTTCTTCACCAACATTTATCCTCCGTGACGGCCTTATCAAGGTCTGCCATACAGGAGCTTCCATTTCACGCCTCAACAGAAATATTTCTACTTTCCCACCGCTTTTCCGCCTGGCAAAAAGGCGTGCAGGAAAAACAGCGGTCCTGTTCATTACTAACAAATCATTTTTTACTAGATACTTCGGCAGGTCTGCAAAACCAGTATGTATGAATCTATTTTCAGCACGGTCTATAACCATCATCTGCGACGTTCCGCGTGGCTCTCTTGGTTTTTGTGCAATCAAATTTTCCGGCAGTTCATAATCGTAGCTATCCAGGGGGAAATCTGATTGAGAATTATTTTTAGTCAATTGAGACCCTTCGCAACACTTGAGGATGACTGCTTCGCAGTCAATTTGACCATCGTTCAATCTCAACTCCTGGAAAATAATGTCCGATTATCTTGCGGTAATCAGCACCGCGTTTAGCCATACCATATCCACCCCATTGACAAAAACCAACTCCATGTCCCCACCCTTTACCAGTAAACTTAAAGTAGCTACCACGACGCGTAACACTGAACATGGTGCTCTTAATGCGGTTCACGCCCAGAAGTAAACGAAAACGATGCGCCTGTACGCATATCTCTCCTATATCAGTAGAGAGAATGAGTGTTTTTATTCTTCCTGTATTGCTTCTTTTGTCTATTTGTATATCAGAAAGTGTCGTGAAACCGAATCCTTTGCCAAGTGCACGTTCAAGTTCATTCCTGCTTATAGTTACGTTCCATTTCCAGTGCGGCGAATCATAGCAATAAGGACAACGTACGCCATCGAGATACGGCTCGTTTTCTCCGTCCCAGACATCGCTAGTATTATCAGTATGCCCACCGCAACACGCATGGAAATAGACCTTTGCAATCTCGCCATGCCAGACAATCACTTCATTCCGCGTTTCATCTACTGCCTGGGTCGTCCGTGGATTTTCAGAATCCATACCTCCATACACCTGTGAATAAACGTCCGACGAAACGTCGTAACCACTTTCTGCATACTTTCCAAGATTTGCCAATAGGTACGTCCTGGAGGCAACCGCCTGTGCCTTCAGTACTTCCATAGGCCAGTTTACTATAATTTCACGCGCAATAACACCATAAAGGTATTCTTCCACGCTTAACTTGTTTATTACAGTAAGTTTTCCTTTATTGTTTCTTATCAAAATTGCATCACGATAATTCCTGCCATTCACTTCAATGATACCTGAACTGCTGGTCAGAGATACCTCCCGGCCAAATTGCTCATTGTTAAGAGTGACGCTTTTTGTTAATGGACGCGCCACTATAGTTTTGTTAGCCTCAAAAGATGCCTTCTGGCCAGTTGCAAGGTTAGCTGCTTTTATTCCGGAGTCGCTCGAAACTGTCACCGTTAAGGCATTTTCAACAATAGATACCTTTATTATTTTTGCTGGTAAACGTCGGCTCGAAGTCATGTCCGGTTTGGCAACCGGCGTACTGCCACAACCTGCAGCAAGTATAAGCAAACTGAATATTATTGAATTCAAAAGTGACCTCACTTTTCCTCTTCTGAGAAAATACATCCGCAGTAGTGCTGACGATAAAGACCCATTTTTCTTGATTCCTGGTTTCCTTCTTTCCATCCAGTACGAAAATCACGATGCAAAAATGGAATTCCAATGGATGAAGAGATTTGCTCTCCAAGTTTCTTAATAGCATTATTGTCCTGGTATTTGCTGAACAATAAAGTCGTCGTAAAGCTATCAAATCCTCTATTTTTTGCCTCTTGTGCTGTTCTCAAGAGACGCATTTCGTAACATCTTCTGCACCGCCCTTTTTCTTTCTCTAATACGCTGCCCAATCCGGATAGCCATCCCTTGAAACTGTACTCGTCCACGTATATAACTTTCAGATTTGTAATTTCTGCATAGAACGCAAGTGCATACATTCGCTGCTGGTATTCTTTCCACGGGTGTACGTTTGGGTTATACCACAACCCGGTTACGTCGAACCCGGATTCCCTCAGTACCCGCACCGGATAGCAAGCACAGTTTGCGCAACAAATATGAAGCAGGATTTTCTGATTACCCAGAGAAGAATTCTCCTTGTGGGTTATCGTAGGGCAGCGAAAGGGCTTGATATGCTTGTTTGGTCGCGACGCGACCGCGCAGGGTCCTTGCTATAAAACCGGATTTGATAAGGAATGGTTCGTACACATCGGTAATGGTGTCAATTTCCTCGCCGACTGCAACTGCAATTGTCTCTATTCCAACCGGTCCGCCTGAAAACTTCTGGATAATTGCTTTGAGAATCCTTCTATCCATATCATCTAATCCGTACTGGTCAATTTCGAGCATTTTCAGGGCATCGTCAGCGATTCCATGGTTAATTATACCGTCTCCACGAACCTGTGCAAAATCACGTGTCCTTTTTAATAGCCGATTTGCTATTCTTGGGGTACTTCGTGACCGTTTCGCAATCTCATGCGCTCCATCGTCAGTAATTTTTGCACCAAGTATCTGTGCCGAACGAAGCACAATTCTGGTGAGTTCTTCTTCTGTGTAAAAGTTAAACGTTGAGACAATTCCAAATCTCTCTCGTAAAGGTGAAGTGAGCAAACCAGCGCGTGTCGTAGAGCCAATCAGGGTAAAACTGGGTATATCCAGTTTTATTGAACGTGCACTTGGCCCCTGTCCAATGATTATGTCCAGTTTGAAATCTTCCATTACAGGATATAGAATTTCTTCAATCGTTTTGTTCATCCGGTGTATTTCATCAATAAAAAACACATCACCTGGAGAAAGCGAAGTAAGCAAGGCAGCCAAATCGCCCGCACGCTCTAGAACAGGACCTGAGGTGGCACGGATATTTACACCCATTTCATTCGCAATAATGTATGCCATACTGGTTTTGCCTAAGCCCGGTGGGCTGTAGAAGAGGCAGTGGTCAAGCGGTTCCTTGCGCCCAAGCGCCGCTTCTATCGATATACGAAGATTTTCTTTCAAGCGTTCCTGCCCGATGAAATCGTCAAGACGCGCTGGCCGCAACGTTTTTTCCTGCGGTTCTTCCTCAGGAATTTTTACCGGTTCTGTAACGCGTGTATTCATAGATATTTAAGTGCTTTTTTAATGATAGTTTGAGTATCAATATTTTTGTCTGCACCAGAAGACATGGCCTGCCCAACTGCCTTCCGCGAAGCATCTGCCTTATACCCCAATGCAACCAATGCTTCTATGGCATCGCGGACCATCTGGTCTTCTGGTCGATTTGAAACTTCTGGTCCAGGGATTTCATTTACCTTGCCAGAGAGTTCAAGAGCCAACCTCGCAGCTGTCTTTTTGCCAACTCCCGGCACACGTGAAATAATGTCAACGTCTTTCTCTATAACAGCACGCTTCAACTCCTGAATAGGAAGGGACATAAGATTTAACGCCGTCTTCGGGCCTACGCCATTACAGGAAAGTAAGAGCAAAAATAACCTTTTTTCTTCAATAGTAGGGAAGCCATAGATTGCCATCTGGTTCTCTCTTGCTAAAAGATATGTGTGTACTTCCACTTCAGAACCAACTTTGACTGCCTGGAAACGTCCTGAAGGGACAAATATTTCGTATCCTACGCCGTTGCAATCCACCACGATACTTTGTGGTGTAATGGAAACGGCTATACCAACAATTCTTGCAATCATTTCAGTCGCCTTCCTGGGTGGTTCCCGGTAAGCACTTCCGGGACATTCATGATCAGCGCATGACATATTGCACATCCAACAGCATCGTAGGTATCGTCTGGAGCAACAAACTGTACTTCCAACAACGTTTGCACCATATCTTTGACCTGCTTTTTGTCTGCACGGCCATATCCAACCACCGCCTGTTTAATTTCCAGCGGAGTATACTGATAGATAGGCAAACCTGCACGTGCACACACTTCCAGAATGACCCCGATTGCTTCCCCTACTGAAGTTGCCGTGCGGGTATTTCGTGCAAAAAATAACTCTTCTATTGCTACTTCATCTGGAGAGTATTCCTTGATTATATCCGAAATTTCATTTGCTATCTGAACTAATCTGTCAGCGAATAGAGTCCTTTTATTGGTTTTAATACATCCTGTGGCAACAAGTTCATAGTGATTCTTGCCAATAACCTTGAGTATGCCCCAACCGGTCATAGCAACACCGGCATCTATACCGAGAATAACAACGGGAAAGGTACGTCTATTCACCTTTGTTCATGATAGATTCAACGACATCGGAATCTATGTCAAAGTTCGCATACACGTTCTGTACATCTTCATGCTCGTCTAAAGCACTCATCAGATTTAACATTTGTTCCGCTTGTTTTCCTTCAAGATGGACATACGTTTGCGGTACCATCGTGACCTCTGATTGCAAGACTGCCAGGCTTTTCTCATCAAGTACCTTTTTTACTTGCTCAAAATCTTTGGGGGTAGTTATTATTTCATAATTCTCTTCATCATCTGACCGGAGGTCCTCTGCGCCTGCTCCAATAACCAGCTCCATCAGTTCTTCTTCGCTTATTTCTTTCTTCGGAACTGTGATACAGCCACGTTGTTTGAACATCCACGAAACACATCCGGATTCACCCATATTGCCGTTGTACGTTGAGAATATTCTCCTTATTTCGGACGCAGCGCGGTTCTTATTGTCAGTAGAACCCTCCGCAATTATGGCAACTCCGCCAGGGCCGTATCCCTCATACGAAAAATCATCATAATTGACACCCGGCAACTCGCCTGTTCCACGCATTATTGCTTTCTGGATGTTGTCCTTTGGCATATTCGCCATATGCGCTTTATCAATAATTGCACGGAGCTTTGGATTCTTACCCGGGTCGCCTCCCCCTTGCTTTGCAATCAGCGTCAGCTCTCTTATGATTCTGGAGAATAGTTTGCCGCGTTTTGCATCTGTCGCTGCTTTCTTGTGTTTTATACCTGCCCATTTTGAATGTCCAGACATTGTTTTTCCTCCTGTCAATAGTTAAGCAGTTTTTGCTTGCTCTTTTTGCGTCTCATAGTTTGAAACTAACTGTTGAATTGTTCTTGCCAGCGCCTCTTCGTAGAAGACGAACTTCTTGGAAAACTCACCAGTCCCACGTGTAAGAGAACGTAAATCGGCAGCATAGTTTCTTATTTCCGCCAGTGGTATGTGCACTTTGACCTCCTGGATATCGGGCCCTAACGGCGTGATACTCAAGATTCTACCGCGTCGCCCATTCAAATCACCAACAACGCTGCCAACAAAATCTTTCGGAACAATTACTGTCACCTCATAAATAGGTTCGATGATGGTTGGATGTGCCTCCTGGACTGCCTTACGTAGCGCCATTCCTGCCGCTATCTTAAAAGCGATATCTGATGAATCTACTTCATGATACGAGCCGTCAAATAAAGCTGCCCTGACATCGATAATAGGATAACCTGCAATCACCCCTTCTTCCATAGCTGCAACTAGACCCTTTTCAACTGAAGGTATAAAATTACGTGGAATAGCACCGCCTACTATTGCATCGACAAATTCAAATCCTTTACCTCTTTCAAGAGGTTCGAGACGGATCCAGCAATCGCCGTATTGTCCATGACCACCTGTTTGTCTCTTGTACTTTCCCTGTGCTTCGGACTTGGTCTTTATGGTCTCTTTATATGGGATTTTCGGCGGTTTCAGCTCAATCTGCGCACCGAATCTCTCATGCACGTGGGAAACCAATATTTCTAATTGTAGCGTCCCCATGCCACGCAATACCATTTCTTTTGTCTCGGCAGAGTACGAAAACTGTAGCAATGGGTCTTCCTTTTTTAACGTATTCAATGCATTCGCCATTTTTTCTTCTTCTCCACGGTTTTTTGCATATACTGCAACCTCAACAACGGGCTCTGGAAAATGGATCTCCTTAATATCCATATCCATAAGTTTATTTTTGTCTGTACAAAGTACATCTCCAATATTCACCTGCTTTAATTTAACCAGGCATGCTATGTCTCCGCTAATAATTTCCTCTCCATTTATTCTTTTTGACCCTATGGGAAAGTATATCTGGCCTGCCTTCTGTGAAATTCCTGATTTAGAATCATAAACAATATCCTGAGACGTCAGTTTACCGGCAAAACTCCTGAGATAAATTACATCGCCCAGATGCGACTCCGAAGAAATCTTGAATACCTGTGCGATGAAACTTTTGTTTGTGTCAGCCCGACCGAGAGCAACAGGCCCTGGCAGCCGTTCTGATATGAAGTCGAGAAGTGACACTAAACCTATTTGCTTGACTGCTGAACCAGTGAATACAGGCACAATGGATGCCTCACAAAGAGCTTTGTGCATGGCATCATTGGTTTGGCGGTCAGACAATTGCTCTCCTGCGAGATATTTTTCGGTAAGTGCGTCATCTGTTGCTGCTACTGCCTCAAGAAGTTTCTCCTGATGACGGCTAAACGATTCTTTGATTTCGGATGGTATTTCCGGCTTTATTGCACCATCTATTTCCGAGCGACCGGTAAGTATATCTACCACACCTTTGTGCTCGCTACCAATACCGATGGGTATCGTAGCTGGAGCTGCATTTGGGGTTAGACGATTTTTGATAGCGTTTAACGTTGCATCAAAATTTGACTGCTCGCGGTCAATGCGGCTGATAAAAATCAGACAAATCTTATTCTGCTTCTTTATTAAATTCCATAACCGTACGGTCGAAGCGTCAACGCCGTTCTCGGCATCAATAACCAGAAGTACTGCTTCACTTGCTTGAACAGGTCCGGGTATCTGACCGACAAAATCGGCGTAACCCGGTGTATCTATGATATTCAGGATTTTGTCTTTCCAATTGAGCCGGGCGACTGCTCCGGTAATCGATATTTTGCGCTCTATCTCTTCCTTATCGCTGTCAAATATTGTGTTCCCTTGATCTACAAATCCCAAACGGTCCGTAGCGCCGCACTTATATGCTAATGCTTCTGCGAGTTGCGTCTTACCAACTGCATTTCCTCCGAGAATACAGATATTTCGTATGTCTTCTGGTTGCACCGTTGACATGTGACCTCCAACCTGTATAAATTTACTCTAGAGCAATAATTTTACTCAAAATAGAGTATTCCGTCAAGGATTCCGATTTATGAAAAGTTTCGTCTGGTCAGTTTTGTGTCTTATGTACTACCTTGATAAAGTATGGCGCAGTCTGATTATCTGGAAAATAACAGGCCAGCGTAGAATGAGGTGTTGTCGCGGGGACTAAATTGAAGAAGTAAATGTATAGACGGCCGTTTTGTGTAATCGCCAATGGAAAGACCCACAAAGGGTGAAATTGAACTCCATCTTGATTTAGTTGTTTCGCTACCGGGCTCGTTCCACCAGTCCCACGTCTGCCCAAAATTAACTCCTCCAAATGGTGCGACAAAACGTGATACCTGTTTTGCAACCCAGAGACCCAGGGATGCGTCAAAAATATCCAGATTCTGGTCTATCTGATGATTCACTGAATTCATGATAAGTTCAGAAAACGGGATTGTGCTAAAAGTAAACTGACTGGAAATGTTGATTGTTGGAAGAAAAATAAAATCACCAAAGATTACCCAGTTAAAACCAGTGCCTGCTTTCCATCCATCTCTGTGTCCAGAATGCCACGAAGTGTCGCTACAACTTACGGAACCTTGCAATATTTCACCAATGACAAACAGGGAAAAACCAAGATCGGGCCTTAAATGGAGTGCTACTTTACCGCTACGTTGCTCCAGATCAGATTCGACTGTTATGTTATTACCGAGGCCGGCATCAATTTTCTGGACTGAGCACTCATAGCCAATCTGCGCTCCAATCCCACCGATACCATTCGATACTACCCATGGCACATTCGTTCCAGTACAGAAAACTGGTGAGAAGAAAAAGGTGAGAACAACTATTAGCGGTATTTTACTACTAACTTTTCCCGGAGTATCCATAGAAAGGTAATGAAAATAAAAAAGCCGGCGGTTACCTACTCTTCCACACCGTCACCAGCATAGTACCATCGGCGTTAGAAGGCTTAACTTCCGGGTTCGGGATGGATCCGGGTGTTTCCCTTCCACTATGACCGCCGGCAAAATGTATATTTTCTAACCGTACTGCATGGTTAGACCTGCAAAACCAAAAGATGTGACCAAGACACACGACCGATTAGTACCGGTAAGCTAAACACCTTACGGCGCTTACACATCCGGCCTATCAACCTCGTAGTCCACGAGGAGTCTTCAGGGGCTCTTACGAGCCACGGGAGATCTAATCTTGAGGCGAGCTTCACACTTAGATGCTTTCAGCGTTTATCTCTTATGAACTTGGCTACCCAGCCATGCTCCTGGCGGAACAACTGGAACACCAGAGGTTCACCCAACCCGGTCCTCTCGTACTAGGGTCAGCCCCTCTCAAATCTCCTACGCCCGCAACAGATAGGGACCGTACTGTCTTACGACGTACTGAACCCAGCTCACGTACCGCTTTAATGGGCGAACAGCCCAACCCTTGGGACCTTCTTCAGCCCCAGGATGCGATGAGCCGACATCGAGGTGCCAAACCTGGCCGTCGATAGGAACTCTCGGGCCAGATAAGCCTGTTATCCCCGGGGTAACTTTTATCCGTTGAGCGATGGCCCTTCCACATGGAAACCACCGGATCACTAGACCCTGCTTTCGCATCTGCTCGGCCTGTCGGCCTCACAGTTAAGCTCCCTTATGCTCTTGCACTCAACACGCGACTTTTATTCGCGTTGAGGGAACCTTTGGACGCCTCCGTTACATTTTAGGAGGTAACCGCCCCAGTTAAACTGACCCCCTAATACTGTTCTCCTGCCGGTTAACGGCAGTAGGTTAGGACTACACCATAACAAGGGTGGTATTCCAAGGTTGACTCCACCTCAGCTGGCGCCAAGGTTTCACCGTCTCCCACCTATCCTCTACAAGTTGTAGTATAATCTAATATCAGGTTACAGTAAAGCTCCCGGGGTCTTTCCGTCCCGTTGCGGGTAACCTGCGTCTTCACAGGTATCACAATTTCACCGAGCCCCCCGTTGAGACAGCGCTCAGATCGTTACGTCATTGATGCGCGTCGGAACTTGCCCGACAAGGAATTTCGCTACCTTTGGACTGTTATAGTTACAGCCGCCGTTTACTGGAGCTTCGGTTTAATGCTTTGCTCCCCAAAAGGAGAGCTAACACCGCCCCTTAACTTTCCAGCACTGGGCAGGCGTCACACCCTATACGTCCCCTTACGGGTTTGCAGAGTGTTGTGTTTTTGTTAAACAGTCGCCTGAGCCGATTCCCTGCGACCTGTCCATCCCTTTCGGGTGAACAGGCACCCCATATTCCGAAGTTACGGGGCTATTTTGCCGAGTTCCTTAACAGGGGTTATCTCGAACGCCTTAGGATTCTCACCCTGCCTACCTGTGTCGGTTTGCGGTACGGTCACCTGCTTGACTCATACAGCAGATTTTCCTGCCAGTGTGGTTCGCTCGAGTTCACTCCGGTTTCCCAAAGCTACCCATCGTATCCCAAATTACGGTTACCCGCAATTCAAAATACTTAGACCCCCACTACCATCGGGGGCTCGAACTACCCTCCTGTGTCTCCACTGTACTAATAACGTCCAACCGGTGGTAGCCGAATATTAACGGCTTGTCCATCGTTTACCCCGCCTTAAATCGCGGACTCAACTTAGGACCGACTAACCCTGAGCAGATTAACTTTACTCAAGGAAACCTTAGGCTTGCGGCGCTTGGGTTTCTCACCCAAGTTATCGCTACTTATACCGGCATCATCACTTCCCTTTCGTCCAGATGTCCTTACGGTCATCCTTCAACCTACTGGGGAACGCTCCCCTACCGATTGGATTTTCATCCAATCCCGGCACTTCGGTGACGAACTTAGCCCCGATAATTTTCGGTGCAGGACCACTCGACCAGTGAGCTGTTACGCACTCTTTAAAGGATTGCTGCTTCTGAGCCAACCTCCTGGCTGTCTGAGTAAACCCACTTCCTTTGATACACTTAGTTCGTACTTAGGGACCTTAGTGGCCGGTCTGGGCTGTTTCCCTTTCGACAATGAGGCTTATCCCCCACTGTCTCACTCCTGCAATAGTCGCTACAGCATTCGGAGTTTGATTAGTTTCGGAGAACGATTAATTCTCCTAGTCTATTCAGTGCTCTACCACTGTAACGTAGTGTTGCAAGGCTGCCCCTAAAGGCATTTCGGGGAGAACCAGCTATCACCAGGTTAGATTAGCCTTTCACCACTATCCACAGCTCATCTAGTGCCTTTTCAACGGCAAACAGTTCGGGCCTCCGCACATCGTTAGATGTACTTCACCCTGTCCATGGATAGATCACCTGGTTTCGGGTCTACTTAATGCAGTTATTTGGTAATAAAATTACCAAGTCGCCCTATTAGGACTCGCTTTCGCTACGGCTCCTCCCCAGAGGGGATTAACCTTACTACACCAAGTAACTCGCCGGTTCATTATGCAAAAGGCACGCCGTCAGGCATTCCAGCAACTATATGGGCCTTTAGACCGATATAATCCACTGGCATAGCCCTCCGACTGCTTGTAAGCACACAGTTTCAGGTTCTATTTCACTCCCCTCCCGGGGTTCTTTTCACCTTTCCCTCACGGTACTAGTACGCTATCGGTCACCAGGTAATATTTAGCCTTATCATGTGGTCATGACAAATTCCCGCAGGATTTCACGTACCCCACGGTACTTGGGAATCCTCTTAGGAAGTGCCTACCCTTTCGCCTACAGGACTCTCACCTCCTGTGGTCGGTCTTTCCAGAACCGTTCAGCTAGAACAGGCATTTTTTACTTCCCCTCTGTCCAGTGAAACAGAGTCAGAGAACCCCACGACTCCGGCCCAACAACGATCACTGTCTTACATTGGACTGGTTTGGGCTCTTCCCATTTCGCTCGCCGCTACTCCGGGAATCAGTTTCCTTTTCTTTTCCTCGGGTTACTAAGATGTTTCAGTTCACCCGGTTGTCCTCCTTCCGCTATGTATTCACGGAAGAATACCTGGACATTACTCCAGGTGGGTTGCCCCATTCGGAAATCCCCGGATCAAAAATTGCTTACATCTCCCCGGGGCTTATCGCAGTTTGCCACGTCCTTCATCAACTCCTGGTGCCAGGGCATCCACTATGTGCTCTTAACATCTTGGTCACATCATTTGGTTTTGCCCGGCTACTACTTAAATATTCAATTTTCAAAGAACTAAACGTTATGGAGATGGCCGGGCTCGAACCGGCAGCCTCCTGCGTGCAAGGCAGGCGTTCTCCCATTGAACTACATCCCCTGACTTTTCATACCAACTATCTAATAGATAGCTATTTCAAGCCAACTCTTGCTGTGAATTTGTTTAGATTCACACTAACTCTTCAGGCAGGATACGAAACTAACATGGGACACTCGTAATCTGACTGCTCAAATAGTGGGCCTCTCTGGATTTGAACCAGACACCTCTATCTTATCAGGATAGCGCTCTAACCAACTGAGCTAGAGGCCCTCATTACACTAATGATAAGGACAGCTTTAGCTCAATCAATTAGCAAACACTATTTCTTAAAAATCAGGCGCCCTACTCGTTCGTACCTTTCTGCCGGGTTCTCCCGGCAGTATTTCTCCTTAGAAAGGAGGTGATCCAGCCGCACCTTCCGGTACGACTACCTTGTTACGACTTCACCCCAATTATCAACCGTACTGTCATCGCTTGCCTCTCACCGAAGCGAGTTAGCTCGGCGCTTTCAAGTACAGCCGATTTTCATGGTGTGACGGGCGGTGTGTACAAGGCCCGGGAACGCATTCACCGCACCATTCTGATATGCGATTACTAGCGATTCCGACTTCACGAGGGCGGGTTTCAGCCCTCGATCCGAACTGGGGGGTCGTTTTTGAGATTTGCTCCATCTTACGATTTCGCTTCCCTTTGTCGACCCCATTGTAGCACGTGTGCAGCCCTGGACATAAGGGCCATGATGACTTGACGTCGTCCCCACCTTCCTCCCCATTTTCTGAGGCAGTTTCCCTAGAGTGCTTACTGAATTTGTAGTGGCAACTAGAGATGAGGGTTGCGCTCGTTGCGGGACTTAACCCAACACCTCACGGCACGAGCTGACGACAGCCATGCAGCACCTGTGTATCTTCCTGACTGAACAGGTCGCTTCCCTTTCGGGTCACTACTGGATACATGTCAAGCCCAGGTAAGGTTCCTCGTGTTGCATCGAATTGAGCCACATGCTCCACCGCTTGTGCGGGCCCCCGTCAATTCCTTTGAGCTTTAGCCTTGCGGCCGTAGTCCCCAGGCGGGACACTTAACGCGTTAGCTTCGGCGCAGACAAAAATGCCTACACCTAGTGTCCATCGTTTACGGCGTGGACTACCAGGGTATCTAATCCTGTTTGCTCCCCACGCTTTCAGGCCTCAGTGTCGATAATACCCCAGGGAGTCGCCTTCGCCACTGGTGTTCTTCCCGATATCTACACATTTCACCGCTCCACCGGGAATTCCACTCCCCTCTTGTATATCCAAGCCTTATAGTTTCGAATGCAGAGTCACAGTTAAGCCATGACCTTTCACATTCGACTTATAAAGCCACCTACGCCTCCTGTACGCCTAGTAAAACCGAGCAACGCTCGCACCTCCCGTATTACCGCGGCTGCTGGCACGGAATTAGCCGGTGCTTCCTTTGGTGGTACCGTCAAATCCGAATTTCTCCGGATGTTCGTCCCACCTGACAGACCTTTACACCCTTTCGAGCTTCATCAGTCACGCGGCGTCGCTGCGTCAGGGTTTCCCCCATTGCGCAATATTCCCCACTGCTGCCTCCCGTAGGAGTCTGGGCCGTGTCTCAGTCCCAGTGTGGCCGTACACCCTTTCAGGCCGGCTACCCGTCTTAGCCTTGGTGGGCTATTATCCCTCCAACTAGCTGATAGGACATGAGCCTCTCCGCGGGCAACCTTGATTGCTCAAGATCTTTAATTGACAAATCTTAATTTGCCAATACAATACGGTATTAGCTCACCTTTCGGTAAGTTATCCCCCACCCACGGGTAAGTCACCCATGTATTACTCACCCGTTTGCCACTAGAATAAACCAACTCCATAAATGGATATCCAGGAAACCCTTCAATCCATTCATTTCGCTAGATTATTCCCGTTCGACTTGCATGTGTTAGGCACGCCGCCAGCGTTCGCTCTGAGCCAGGATCGAACTCTCATTTAAAAAACACCTGTCAGTACAAACAATTCAGGCGCCTAATTTTTCAAAGAACAAAAAAACACCACAACCTTTGGTGCGACTTTATTTTTTCCTTACTAGCCAAAAACTTCTCTAATAATTATTATACTACAAAGAGATATCTTTGTCAAGCCACCTGGAAAGCTTTATTTTATTGATACCCCGGATTTCACGATCAAACGGTAAAATCCCCTCCGTCCTGAACGCAAGAAATGTACACCCTCCTGCAACTTTACTTTCTCTGTAGCTGAAACAATCTTATTTCCATCTATACTGACGGCACCACTCTTCACTAATCGTTTTGCCTCGCTTTTACTATCTATTATTCTATTTTGGGTAAGTAATTCTACAATTGTGAAATAAGCTGGTGTCAATTCTATAACCGGAGCATCGTCTGGAAATTTACGTTTGCTGAACACCTCCTCGAATTTCTGTCTGGCTACGTTTCCTTGTTCATCACCACTGTATGTATTTGTGAGCTCAGAAGCGAGACGAAGCTTCGCCTCCATAGGAGAGATGCTTTTGATTGTTTCTATATCGTGACCGGTCAGCAACTCGTAATATCTGTACATTAACTCATCGTTTATACCCATAATCTTCCCGAACATTTTGTCCGGTGGTTCTGTTAGTCCTATATAATTACCATACGATTTACTCATTTTTTTAATCCCATCGGTGCCTTCAAGAAGTGGCACTGTGATTACTATCTGTCCTGGCTGCCCATAGGAACGTTGAATATCATGCCCGACCAGTAGATTAAATTTCTGGTCTGCCCCTCCAACTTCAACATCGGCTTTCAGATAGATTGAATCGTATGCCTGAAGCAATGGATAAATGAATTCCTGCATAGAAATGGGGTCCCCTTTATGTAACCGTAATTGAAAATCATCACGTTCCAACATCCTTGCAACAGTATAATGTGACGCTAACTTCATTAATTCCTCTGTTGTCAGGCAACCGAGCCACGAACTGTTGAAAACAACCTCTGTCTTCTCGGCGTCAAGTATCTTGAATGCCTGCTGTTGATATGTTTCGGCGTTTTTGTTTATTTCGTTCTCACTTAATTGAGGACGTAACTCAGAACGCCCGGAAGGGTCTCCGATACGAGCCGTAAAATCACCAATAACAAATATTACTTTGTGCCCAAAATCCTGAAATTCCCTTAACTTGCGCAACACAACAGCATGCCCGAAGTGCAAATCTGATGCTGTTGGATCGGCACCAAACTTAACCACAAGCTGCTTCTTTTGTTTGAGTCTACTGTGTAGTTCAGCAACTTCTATGGCATCAACAGTATTACGAATAATTTTCTGAACTTGTTTATCAATATTAGTCATTCAAGAAAACTGAGCCCGGCGCGGCTCGAACGCGCGACACCCGGCTTAAAAGGCCGGTGCTCTACCCGCTGAGCTACGGGCTCAAAAATTAGTATCTCCATTGTCGCACACAGTAAATATGTTTTATCATACTGGCTTCCGCCAGCAGAGTGCAGGCCTACGATTTTTACAAACTTGCCTGCAGGACTTTCTTTAGTTGCGGTATTTTGCGTAATCCGGCGAGCACCTCTTCGGGAATTGAAGAATCCAGACTTATGATAGTAAGTGCTTCTCCACCTTTATCTCTGCGGCTCACTTCCATACTTGCAATATTGACTCCATACTTTCCAAGAATAGTTCCAACCTGCCCTATGAATCCGGGTTTGTCTTCGTTGTGGCAGAAAAGCGTCACTCCTTCAGGCGACCAGTCTACTTCAAAATCACCTATGCGAACTATACGCAGTTCACTTCCAACGCCAACCGTACCGGACACAGATGCCCCCTGTCTGCCCCCGTCGATGGAGGCAACTACAAGATTCGTAAATTTAGCCGGTGCGTTGCTATGTGTTTCTGTAATTTTGATACCGCGTTCGCGAATAAGCTTCGGCGTATTCACAATATTAACATCCTGTCCATCCAGCACGGGTGTTAACAGGCCTTTTTGTACGGCAATGGTCGGTAAACTGAGGTCATAGTTTGTTATTTCTCCTGAGTAGCGAATTGTTATCTCGTGTACCGGACCGGGAAAAAGCTGCGCCAGAAGTAATCCCATTTTTTCGCCAAGAGTAATATATGGCGCCAAAACCCTCCCCTCCTGCTCACCAAGCATAGGAACGTTTACTGCATTCTGAATAACTCCTTGCTTAAAAAATTTCAAGAATTGTTCAGCAATAGTAACTGCAACTTTTTCTTGTGCCTCTACTGTAGAAGCTCCGAGATGTGGCGTGACTATAACATTGTCTATCTCTAACAACGGACTATCAAATGGCGGTTCTTTTTCAAATACATCAACTGCTGCAGCACACACTTTCCCGGATTTTAATGCATCTATCAATGCGTCTGTATCTATCAATTCGCCACGCGCACAGTTTATGAGACGTACTCCATTTTGCATCTTAGCAAATGCTTCGCGATTAAAAATATGCTTGGTCTGAGGTGTCAAAGAAAGATTTAACGAAATGTAATCACTTTCCCCCAGTAACTCGTCAAATTCCTTTAGTGTTGCACCGGCTGCACCTGCATTTTCAGGCGTGACAAATGGGTCACTTGCAATGACAACCATTCCCAGGCCACGCGCCATTCTGGCAACTTCTCTCCCAACACGTCCGAGTCCGACTATACCGAGTGTTTTGCCATTTACCTCTGTTCCCGTGTACTTCTTCCTGTTCCATTCTTTTTTTTCTTTCAGCGCAGCATAGGCCTGTGGAATATTGCGCGCGAGTGCAAGCAGCATCGCAATAGTATGCTCTGCGGCAGAGAGAGTATTACCGCCAGGTGTGTTCATTACAACAATACCTTTATTTGTGGCGGCGTTAACATCAATGTTGTCTATACCTGCGCCGGCACGGCCTACCGCATGAAGTTTCTTCGCAGCATTGATTATGTCAGCAGTTATCTTTGTCTCACTCCTGACTAGAATTCCGTCAACATCTGCAACCAAAGATATTAATTGTTCAGGCGTTTGTTTCGTCTTAACCACTAGTCCAATTTCTGAATCTGCACGTAAAATATCAAGACCCTTATCAGAGATATCATCACACACCAGTATTTTTACCAAGAAACACCTCCTGTGCGGCAGCTACACCACTACCAAGTTTAATATTATATCCCATCTCGAAAAGAACCATTTCTAAACCAGACAGCGCAACTATGATATCGAATCTGTCTATATATCCCATGTGGGCAATGCGGAAAATTTTACCCTTGTATTCTGCTTGACCGCCAGCGATTTTTACACCGTACTTATCCTGCATCCGCTTTAACAGGTCTGCACCATCCAGATTAGATGGAACTTTCACGGCTGTGACTACGTCACATGGACACTCAGCGAAAAGCTCTAGACCCGCGGCTTCGATTCCAGCTCTTGTGGCACGCGCAAGTAGTTCAACCCTCGAGAAAACATGCTCCATCCCCTCGGTAATCAGCATATTAAGTGCCACTTGGGCTCCGGCCAAAAGCGTTACCGCAGGCGTGTACGGAGTTTCCTTCTTTTCCCTCAGAGATTTGCGATACGTCTTGAAATCCCAGTAAAACTTCGGCAAGGTTGACTGCTCGACGCATTGCCACCCACGTTCGTTTACACTAACGAAGGCGAGTCCTGGCGGCAACATCAAGCCCTTCTGTGAACTTGCACAGACAATATCTATATCCCATTCGTCCTGATAGAATCGCTGCCCGGCCAGACCACTAATAGCATCTACTACCAGAATAGCATTTGCTTCATGTGCTATCTTAGCCAATGCGCGAACATCGTTAACAACTCCTGTAGATGTCTCTGTCAACTGACAAAAAACAGCTTTTGTATTTGGCTCTGCTTCCAGAGTACGCTTCAGGTCTTCCGGCCTGGCTGCCTGACCCCATGGATATTTTACTATGACAGGTTCCAGACCGTATGTTTTTATCAACTTTGTCCATCTGGTCCCGAAATTACCAGTATCAAGGACAACTGCTTTATCACCAGGAGACAGAGTATTAACAACACATGCCTCCATCGAACCAGTACCAGATGAAGTGAATGTCAGTATATCATTCTTTGTTTGAAAGACATTTTTCAACTGTTCTGTAACATGTTCCAGAAGTTGTCCAAATTCCTTGGTACGATGATGAATTACCGGTTTAGCGATAGCCAGTAAAACTTCTTCTGGAACCGGCGTTGGTCCTGGCGTCAAAAGAAAACTTTTCATGCTCTAGCCCCCTTATACATATCCCTTTCTACTTCTTTAGAAATGCGCTTCTTTTTTCTTACCAGCGCAAGATTCAGTGCTTCGTCAACCATCTTTACCGGAATCAACTTAATATGACGTTGCACTTTCTTTGGTATCTCGGTAAGATACTTACGGTTATCGTAAGGGTAGATAACCATTTTCAGGCCTGCGCGGTGAGCTGCCAGCACCTTTTCTTTGAAGCCACCTACTGGAAGCACCTTCCCGCGTAAAGTTATTTCTCCAGTCATTCCAACGTTTTTCTCAATAGGTATACCTGTAAGCGCCGAAACCAGTGCACAAGCTATCGTAATCCCGGCTGATGGTCCATCTTTTGGAATTGCGCCCTCTGGTACGTGTACGTGGACTTCGTGATTGTCAAAGAAATCTCCCTTTATATTTAGCCGGTCCGCGTTCGCCCTGACGTAAGAAAGGGCAGCGCGAGCAGATTCTCGCATTACTTCGCCGAGCTTTCCCGTAAGAGTAAGCCGGCTCTTGCCTTTTATAACGCTCACTTCTATTGTAATTGTATCTCCACCGACCTCCGTCCATGCAAGCCCGGTAGCAACACCTACTTCGTTTTCCTCTGTAGATTCCTTTGCAAATTTCGGAATGCCAAGATAATTGGATATATTGCGCGCCGATACAACCACTTGCTTCTTTGGTTGTGATGAACTCACATATTCTTTTGCAATCTTGCGACAAACGTTTGCTATTTCCCTGTCCAGATTTCTAACACCTGCTTCCATCGTGTAATCCGAAATTATCTTTCCTATTGCCTTATTGGTAATTTTTACAGAAGCCGATTTTAGACCGTTCTCGCGTATCTGTTTCGGTACAAGGAACACAGTAGCGATACGTATTTTTTCTTCTGTTGTATAGCCAGGGAAATTTACGACTTCCATTCTGTCCAAAAGAGTAGGCGAAATAGTATAGGTTGTATTCCCTGTAGTAATAAATAATACGCTTGACAAATCGAAACCAACTTCCAGATAGTGGTCTGAAAACGAACTATTCTGCTCTGGATCAAGTACTTCAAGAAGTGCTGATGCCGGGTCACCTCTAAAGTCAATACCAAGTTTGTCTATTTCATCCATAAGGAAAACAGGATTATTCGTACCCGCTTTTTTTATGGATTGTATAATTCGCCCTGGCATCGCACCTATATACGTGCGCCTATGTCCCCTTATTTCCGCTTCATCCCTTATTCCACCGAGCGAAACGCGTATAAATTTCCGTCCGAGTGCACGTGCAATAGAACGCGCGAGTGACGTCTTTCCTGTGCCGGGAGGACCGATAAAGCACAGTATCGGCCCTTTCAATTTCTGGTTCAATTTGTAAACTGCGAGATACTCCAGAACCCGTTGCTTTGCCTGTTCCAGTCCCCAGTGGTCTTCATCCAGGATATGCTTAGCACGTTGCACATCAAGGTTATCCTTGGTATGAGAATTCCACGGAAGTGAAACCAACCAATCCATATAAGTACGAATAACTGTTGCTTCAGGAGAGTATGGCATCATTTTTTCAAGTCTTGCCAGCTCTTTCTCTGCAGCAGTCCTTGCTTCTGTCGGCATACCTGCTTTCTTTATCTTCTGCCTAAGCTCTTCATATTCTCCTGCTTCTGCTTCTGCTGATTCGTCACGTTTCAGTTCGTGGCGAATCGCCTTCATCTGTTCTTGCAAATAATATTCTTTCTGACTTTTTTCTATCTGACGCCTTACACGCTTCTGGATTTTTCTTTCCAGTTCAAGAATTTCATTCTCCTTACTCAGCAATTTCACAAGCTCACTCAGGCGTTGGATGGGATTAATTATTTCCAGCAGGTGTTGTTTATCGACAACCCTCGCCGTCAAGTGTGCTGCAATAACGTCACAAAGTTTACCGGGCTCGGTTATATTGCGTACGTTCATCAATGCTTCGCCTGGAATACGTGAATTGAGGTTGACGTATGTATCAAAAAGATCTGAGACTTCTCGTGCCAGCGCTTCAATTTCTGGAGTAATATGTATTGTTTCTTCAGGCAAGGAAATTCTTACCTCAAAATAATTCTTAGTTGGCAGGAACTCATCTATCACTACCCTGCGGAGACCCTCTACCAGAACCTTAACGGTACCATCAGGCATTGCGATACGTTGAAGCATTTCTACCAGCGTTCCTATATGATATATGTCTTGAGGTTTCGGGTCGTCCATGTTCGGATTTTTCTGAGTTGCAAGCACCATGATCCGGCCATGGGACATCGCACTTTCAAGCGCTGCCACTGACTTTTCCCGGCCCACTGCAAGTGGCAGCACCATATATGGGAACACCACAACGTCACGAATAGCAAGCAACGGTAGCGTGTCCGGTATTTTACCAACGTTATTTTTTTGTTCCGGCTGACCCATTTTTTATTCCCTCTATTTTTGGACTACAACGCTTTTCTTTATTCAATTATTTGCGCTTAACAATTACCTCGTCGACAATACCATAAACTTTCGCTTCCTCTGCATTCATGAAGAAATCGCGATCTGTGTCTTTCTCTATTTTTTCTATCGCCTGTTCTGTATGTTTAGCCAGGATTTGGTTCACGCGATTTTTTACTCGCATTATTTCTCTGGCCTGGATGCCAATGTCAATTGCCTGTCCCTGGACACCGCCAAGTGGCTGGTGTATCATAACTCGTGCATTTGGGAGTATGTATCTCTTCCCCTTAGCCCCGGCTGCAAGCAACAACGCTGCCATACTTGTCGCTTGCCCTATGCAAATAGTAGAAATATCGGGTGTTATGTACTGCAGTGTGTCGTAAACCGCAAGACCGGCAGTAACAATTCCGCCCGGAGAGTTAATATATAGTGAAATGTCTTTCTTAGGGTCTTCTGCTTCCAGATGCAGAAGTTGAGCTATTATTAAATTTGAAATCTGGTCGTTTATCTCTGTTCCTAAAAACACAATCCGTTCCTTGAGCAAACGGGAAAAAATGTCATATGCCCGTTCCCCAAATTGTGTCTTGTCAACCACCATCGGCACCAAACTCATTTTTACACCCCCCTACTTTTAAGAAATTTTCTGCTTGGCGGATATTTTAGCATTTTCTACCAGAAAGTCAAGCGCCTTCCGGCGAGCGATGCGATTCCTGAATAATTCTTCTTTTTCTTCGAAAAGACGCCGAATTTTTGCTTCTGGTTCACCGGTTATTTCGCGATAGGACTTCATTTCTTCTTCTATATCTTCTTTACTTGCATCAAGCTTTTCCTGATGCGCTATTTTATTTAACAAAATCATAGCACGCGCACTCTTCTCTGCTCGAGGGCGCCAATTTTTCCTAAAATCTTCTTCTGTTTTCTCATCAGGAAACTGACTGGCATTCTTTGCTTCCTGAATCATACCATCCAGCTCAATTTGCACCAGATAATCAGATACAGGAAAATCGTTATTATCTACAAGGAGCTCAACCGCTTTTTCCCCTATTTTCCTCTTGTGTGCAATTTCTGCAGCAGATACAAGGGCATGGCGGACACGCTCTCTCAAATCCGCAACTGTGTTTACATTAAAGTTACGTGCAAATTCGTCATTCAATTCAGGCAATGTGCGTTTCTTTATTTCTTTTACTGTAACTTCAAGCTGACAGGGTTTCCCTGCATGTGTCTTGTCGGGAAAGCTATCCGGGACCCGGTAATCCATTTTTACCGTCCCTCCTTTTTTAAGCCCTGTCAGTTTACCCTGGAATATACTATTTTTGGCGCTGGTGATTTGATTCTGGCCGGAGAGTTTTTCTATTTTGCTGTTACCATCAAAACCCTGGTAATCAATAACCACAAAATTATCTTCGTGAACCACGTCATTTGAACCTGGCGATAGTTGTGCGTACCTATCACGCATACGTTCAATTTCTTCATCTATTTCTTTATCAGTAATGCGCTTCTCCTCAATGTCAATCTTTAATCCACGGTATGGCTTAAGCTCGGGCTGTGGTTGGATATGGAGATTTAACTTCACCGTCACCGGGCCTGTTTGCGGAAAATCGAACTGCTCAATTTCAATACGAAAAAACCCATCCAATTTCTCTTTTTCTACGGTACTATCTACAATCTCACGAAGCAGAACGTCAGCGACTTCCTGTCTGCATTCTTTTTCAAAGTTCTGCTTTATGAGGTTAATTGGGGCATGGCCACGCCGGAAACCCGATAGAATTGCCGTTCCCTGTATTTTTGCATAAGTATCTTCCATTTTCATGGACACTGTTTCAGATGGGACTTCTGCCTGCACCTTTGCTACACAGGGGTTTTCTCTTGATACATCTATCTTGACCTGTGAGTTTTCCTCTTCCACAAGGACCTTCCTTTCTCAATGCCGTATCGGCTCGCCAAACCTTGCGAGGGGTGGGACTCGAACCCACAACCATTGCTGGACACGGTCCTAAGCCGTGCGCGTCTGCCAATTCCGCCACCCTCGCGCTACGAATACCATGGGCTATGCAGGACTCGAACCTGCAACCTTGGGCTTAAGAGGCCCCTGCTCTACCAATTGAGCTAATAGCCCATTATCATCTTCCATAATTGATAATGCTACTGGCAGGCGGGATGGTGTTATCCTACCACAATTTTTTTTTATCAGTCAAGAAATTGCTGTAGAGGTGGCCATTGCCAGGTTTTCCGGACGCAGAGGGGCAACTGACTATGTTTTTCAAAATATTGTTTTATGAAGTGCGCAGTTATGGCATTCGGATAACCGGAAACATCGGTCCTGCCAAGTAATTTCCAGAGTGTCTTGTCACGTCGAATTTTTGCTACGATAGAAGCTGCCGAAACGACAGGGTAGTTACTGTCACAGTGCGGCTCATAAACTAAAGGAAAATGTAAAACTCCGCCGAGATATTCTCTAAGATGCCGGAGAAAAACTCTTCTGCTCATCATTCCCTGAGCATCAATAAATACAGTACCTGCAATTGATGGAGGAATCCTCTTGAGTAGACGTGCAATAGCCGCAATCTCTGCATGCGTTATACCGGATTTATCAATGCTTTCCGGAGAAACGGTAACAGTAGATACCTTTTTGGAAATTTTTCTTATATTGCGTGCTATACTACACCTCTTACTGTGTGCAAATGGATTGCTCCCGAAACACTTACTATCTTTTACACCTGTCCGTACCAAATCACGGATATTGGATTTTTCTACAATCACCATTGCAACTATCATTGGACCAAGAACCGGCCCCCTGCCTGCTTCATCAATACCAATTAGAAAACGCCTGTTAGAAGTAAAATGAGGGTTCATAAATCAATCAGAACGAGTTTTGCTTGTGCGGTTGCTGCAATGCTACCGTCAGGCAGGAGGAGCGTTCCTCCTTCTTCAATAATGTAAACGTACCAGGACATGGAGAGACTACCTATGACGTCTGTGCGTAAACTTGCGTTTTAATTGCCTATCCTGAAAATGAGGCCTGGAGGTAGTAAATTGTTCCGGAGAAATTTCCGGATGTTTTGATATAGGAAGCGTGGTTCTGATAATTTTCTCGATATCGCGGACATCGCGGCTCTGGTCAGGCGTAGCAAAAGAAACCGCATGCCCCTTATGCCCCGCCCTTGCCGTGCGGCCAATGCGGTGTACATAATTTTGCGCATCATCGGGAAGGTCATAGTTAATTACAAGCTCGATGCCGATAACATCAATTCCCCTGGCAGCGATGTCGGTTGCCACAAGCACCTTGTACTTTCCTCGTTTAAAACCTTCAAGCGCCTCGCGGCGCTGGTTCAGCGACCGGTCAGAGTGTATCTCGGCCACTCTATAGCCCATCTCCCTAATCGAACGCGTAATTTTATGTGCATTATGCTTGGTGCGGGAGAACAAAAGAACGGCTCCGTGATATTGCGCAAGCAGCTTGCCCAGAAGCCGCAATTTAGCCTCTTTTTTAACAATAAATAATTCCTGGGTGACGCGTTCCACAGTAGTCCCGGATGGCGCGATCTCGACAGAGACAGGAAATTTCATGTGTCTTGCGGCAATCTCCATAATTTCTTTAGGGATAGTCGCGGAAAAAAGCATGGTTTGCCTTTGTTTCGGTAAAAAGTGCAATATCTGCTCGATCTGTGGAGCAAAGCCCATATCGAGCATGCGGTCCGCTTCATCAAGCACTAACACGATTACATCATCAAGTATGATGTTCCAGTGCTTCATATGGTCGAGCAATCTCCCCGGAGTTGCGGTTACGACACGGGGATTTCTGCGCAGCGCTTGTGTCTGATCATGCATCGAAGCCCCTCCAATGAGGCAAGCGGTCTTCATCCCAAATGGATGCGCAATCCCCTGAAAGGCCTCGTCGATTTGAATAGCCAACTCCCGAGTAGGCGCAAGGACCAAACCCTTGCCCTTAATCTGTAAAAGGCGTTGTACTATGGGAATAACGAAAGCATGGGTTTTACCGGTCCCGGTCTGCGCAATTCCGATAATATCCTTACCTTCAAGGGCCAGAGGAATCGCCTTTAACTGAATCGGTGTCGGAATCTTAAACTTTATATGCTCTAAGGTACCCAGGATTTTCGGCGCAATGCCCAGCCCGTAGAAACTCTGCCCATCTTGATTAAGCACTTGCGACATAATGCCCCCTATCTGTTGTTTCGTGTCTCATGAGCCAAGCGCAGAACAAAAAAGCCGAAAAGGTTAGAAGTCTCACCCTTTACGGCTTACGATTTTCTAATCTTTTTATGTTCTATAGAGTTACACCATCAGTATACCTCTTTAGTGAATTTTGTCAAACAGAATCTCAAAAAATAAACTGCCGTATAATTTTCACACCAAACCGCACAGCGAAAATTTATGGGGTTCCCTATGGGATGATATTCGTAATTATTTTATCTCCCAACAGGGACCCTGATTTAACTCATCTCGCCCTCAGTGCTTGAGCCGAAAGATTTTGCATATCTTGCGAGCAGTGCGT